>JAEEGK010004179.1_pt1 | contig 35603 bp, 47 predicted proteins | sample 8958771 | NCBI WGS metagenome assembly JAEEGK01 (sample SAMN16246547, study PRJNA631951) | gut metagenome | biome: gut microbiome; feature: rumen; material: SC-attached | host: Bos | place: Iran: Karaj | collected 2018-10 | reverse complement strand
ACGGGAGTATGACTACAGAGAGTATATGGAACAGTTCGCACCTGTATTTCAGGATTTTCATCTGTTTGCGATCAGCATCAGGGAAAACATTGTTTTCGACAAGGCATATAATGCAAAAGACCTTGATAAAATGATAAGCGCCGTCGGCCTGGATGATCTGATGGAATGTCTGGAAAAGAAGGCGGATACACAGATCATGAAGATATTCGATGAGAGCGGTATTGAACCCTCCGGAGGCGAGCAGCAGAAAATAGCGATAGCCAGAGCGCTTTTTAAGGATTCGCCGGTGGTGATCCTTGATGAACCCACATCCGCACTTGATCCACTTGCTGAGTATGAGATCTATAAGAACTTCAGTACCCTTGTCGGAAACAGGACAGCCTTCTATATATCTCACAGATTATCGAGTTGTCGTTTTTGTGATCATATCGCTGTTTTTGACCGTGGAACGATCAGGGAATACGGTGATCACGATACGCTGATAAAAATGCCGGATGGATTGTATGCAGAAATGTATGAAGCACAGGCAAAGTATTACAAAGCCTGAGAAAACGCACTTGTTGTCTATGTATCATAAGCATACCTGTTAGAATAATGATGATAAATGGGGCTACGCAAGCATTTTAGAAAAGAAGCATTTCAACAGTCGATTACCGTATTGTTTTATGTTGTGTTATCAGATTTCCTTGCCCTTGTATTTGCCCTTATGAGCATCCGATGCTCATATAAAACGACATAACACAAGGGAAAGCATAAGGGAAGACTTACGAGCATAAATTCCGGTATTTTCAAGGCTTCGCGGGTATGCAGGTAACAGATTATAAAAGCAAGTGAAGCTTGTTGGGAGTGCGGATATCCAATCGGAAGTTAATTATGATACGGGGGTGAATAAGCTTGGAGATAATTGTTCGAAACGAAACCCAAAAAGATTACAGAAGAGTTGAGGAGATAACAAGAGAAGCTTTCGCATATCCCGATAGAATTGAGCGGGGTGGTATTGGCTGCCCATATGAGCATTGGATGGTTCACGAACTCCGGAAAAGGGATGGTATATTGGAATTAAGTCTTGTTGCAACGGTGAATGATGAAATCGTTGGACACGTTATATGTAGTAAAGCTGAAGTTAGACAAGATGGGAATGGTTTGCCTGTTTTGAATTTGGGCCCAATCAGCGTACGTCCGGAATATCAAAGGCTTGGGGTTGGTAAAGCTCTTATCAATGAACTGATTATCAAAGCAAAGGATTTAGGCTATGGTGCCATTCTGTTTTTTGGAAGACCTGAATACTATCCTCAGTTTGGATTTGTTGAAGCAAGCGAATTCTCTATTAGTGATTCTGAAGGGTATAACTACGATTCCTTTATGGGAATGGAATTGATTCCCGGATATTTATCCGTAGCCAAAGGCGGAAGATTTTATGAATCCGATATATATAATGATGACTTGAACAGGGAATCGGTAAAGAAATTTGATGCTGAGTTTAATAGAGCTCTGATATTCGATTAACTTTCAGCATAATTTACTAAGGAGATTTTATGATAACAGTAAATCTGTACGTTAACTTACTAACCGGAGTTTGGCGAGGTGTGCTATGGAGTACAAATTGTTGGAAAAGCAAGATATTGCGTTGATGAAATATTTTGTAGATGATGAGAATACCAAATATGATGAAGCTATTCTGAATGCATTTTTGGAAGAGAAAAATACTTATGGTTATATTGCCAAAGAAAATGACGCTATCGTTGGGTTTGCATTTGGATATGTACTGGTTAAGCCAGATGGAATAAAAGATTTTTATTTACATGCCATTGATATAATGGAAGAATATCAGAATCATGGCTATGGAACGGAATTGGTAAAATATGTTAATTCTCATTCTAAAAGTATTGGTTGTAGGAAAATGTTTTTGATAACGAATAAAAGTAATATCTCCGCCTGTAGATGCTATGAAAAAGCAGGAGGCGTTAATGCTGCTAATGATGAAATTGTGTATGCATACAAATAATGGAATGATATACGATAATATTACAAAGGCGAAGTTTATAAGGTGTCCGAACAGGTTTATTGCTGAAAAGGAGAGACGATTATGCAAAATATAGTGTTAAAACAATTGTCGGTGGATATGGGAAAACCAGAATATGATATGCTGCAGGGAATTTCCGCTGTGGAAAAAAAGAAATAAAGCTGTTTCCGATGAAAAGCAATGAGCCAACCATAAAAATCATGCTGAAAAACGGCGGTCAGATTATTGGAGATTTCAAGGATCAGAAATATATCATCCGTATACCATTGGAATAAATGTTGGAATGAAGATGCAGTAGAAGGTTTTAGATTCTTTGCAGTATGTTGCGTATGAAAACGATAAGGAGAATTATCATTTGATAAAAATCGAATTATTATCGGAAACAAACTTCTGTTTAGGATCATTAGATCTGTATAACAGAAAACAGGATGTAAATAAAGTATATCGAAGAATAGATGGAGAATATGCATTAGTAGAATGCAAATATACAGAAGACTGGGATCTGAACAAAAAGCGTTCTGTGGCAAAGCAGATAAGCAGCGATGATTATATTACATACATTGCGTTAGAAAATGATAAAGTTGTCGGCTTTATAGGGCTGTTAAGGAAACTAAACGGTCCCTACATGATCCTAGATATGATGCAGGTATCTTCAGAATGCAGAGGCAAAGGTGTTGGCAGGCAATTATTTGAAGCGGGAAAAACGGAAGCAAGAAAAGCCGGAGCTGAGGCTTTGTACATATCTGCCTGTTCTTCTGAGGAGACGATCGCTTTTTACAGAGCAATGGGAAGTGTCCTTTCTAGCGATCCGATAAAAGAGATCGCTGAAGGGGAGCCGTTTGATCTTCAGATGATCTGTACTGTGAAAGCAGGATGAAGGATGGATGATTATGAGGCATTATGGAAGGATTATCCTAATTACAGAATCAGACATGTTTGAGAAAGCCGTGGAATAAGGTATGACGTTACCTACAAGACAACAACTTGCGAGTGTTGCGAAGGCTATGGCACGGAATCCTTTGGAGGCATTCACGACGTGATCGTGTCAGACTGTATTGTCAGGGATTGCAAGCCATGGGTTGACAGATTGCAAGCCTAAGATGGTAGAGCGCAACAGGCTGTTTTGATATCGTAATCTCAACAAACGAAGGAGGTTATCGATATGAACAGAAAGGTAAAAAAGGCGCTGAAAATAGTGGGGATAACGATTACCGGTTTTATTGCTGCGGTTGTAGTATCTCTGGGATGCTTATGCATTTACCATCAGTGCAGATTAAAAAAAGAACGTTCGGTGATCACACATATGGCCGGCCAGTATGTTGAAGTTGATGGTCATAATATGAACGTTTATGTAGAAGGCGAAGGTAATAAGACGCTTGTGTTTTTGCCGGGGTCTATGACTCCTTCACCCATTTTTGATTTTAAGCCGCTGTATGAGATGCTCACGGATAAATACAAAGTTGTGGTTATGGAAAAGTTTGGCTACGGTTATAGTGATGAATATGAGGGTGAACGTTCTGTTGACGTCATCACGTCGCAGGACAGGGAGGCTTTGGCCGCTCTTAATATTGAAGGGCCATATATCCTTGTTCCCCATTCCGCTTCCGGACTTGAAGCAGTTTATTGGGCCAATCATTATCCCGAGGAGATAGAGGCAATCATCGGATTGGATCCGGCAGTTCCGGAGCAATATGATCTTTTGCCCGGCACACATATAACTGAGATGGAACCGCAGGATCCGGAAAAAGCTGTGAAAGCCATGGCGGGCAGCGATTTCTTCTCATATAAAATAGGACTGATACGCATAGCAATGAACCCTGATAATCTGAGTGCGGCTCTTAGAAGTAATGCTCTTTCTGAAGAAGAAAAGGAGCAATACAGGGCACTATTCTTTGATAAGTTCTGTGCTGGCTCCGGTAGTACTATGATGCGCGAAACCATATGCGATGAACACGCACTTAAGGTTCTCCTTGATATATATAACGATCCGCTTCCGGATGTCCCTACTCTTTTCTTTGTATCAAATGATGAAGCAATGCTGGCAGAATCGTATGGTTCTGTCGAAAACTGGCATAGGATCCATGAGAACTATATTGCCGGAATAACAAGGGGAGAAATTGTTTATTTGGATTGCGGACATTACGTACATGCCGAAAAGCCGGAAGAGGTGGCTGAGAAAATGGTTGATTTTATTGATTCACTTGGAGGCGAGCAATAATGATTTTGGGAGAGAAGATAACAGAATTAAGAAAAAAGAGCGGTCTCTCACAAGAGGAATTCGGCGCAGAGATAGGTGTCAGCAGACAGGCTGTCTCAAAATGGGAGATGGCACAAACGACGCCAGACCTGAATAAGATCATGGCTATGTCGAAATTCTTCGAGGTTTCAACGGATTTTCTGTTAAACGATGATTATGACCTGAGCTTTTTAGACACCGATAGAAACACGGGTGTACAGGCATCAAAAGCAGATGCATTGACGGAAGAAACAGATACGCCCAAAGCGGGAATGGTAGAATTGAAAGAGATTCAGGATTATCTTGTGGTAAAGAAAAATGTGGCTGGCAGATTTGTGGTAGCGATATTCCTGTTTTTTATATCTCCAGTTGCCGGCATATTTATCTCGACATTTGAAGCAAAGCTATTTGTGGTCGGGTTGTTGATTCAGATTATCATGTTGATCATTGCAGCGGTTATTTTGATCATTGCATTTTGGAATTTGTCGAAATATAAGAGACTTTGGCATGAAGATTTGGAGCTGGCTTATGGCGTACACGGATTTATAGTCGAGCATCGGAAGGAATTTGAGCATACCTTTCTGGTAGGGATTATACTGGGGGTAGTATGCATACTTGCATCCGTTGTTCCCATGATGGTTGTGTCGGGCTTCACGAATACTAATGATTTCGCCATTGCTATTGGAGGCAGCATTATGCTTATGATATTTGCCTTCGGCATTTCTTGTATAACATATGTATTGACCATTAATCATGGTTATAAAAGAGTTCTGAGTATCAAGTAACGATAGTAGTTTCAATTACAGTATTATTGACTATGACAAATGATGTATATAGAGGTATTGATATGGGCGAAATTGATGAGAATTATATGAAAAGATATGACACTTAAGGAATCAGTGCTTGCGGATGAAGGTATACTAAGGTCTGACTATGATATTAACCAGTAAATGCTTAAATTTCAGTTAAACATAGCAATGGGGGTTGGTTTTCTTGGCATAGAAAATCATCAGGAAAAGTGAGTGAAAATGAAACGTAAGATTGTAATAATCTCTGTAATTGTAATTATTCTTATAGTACTTTTGTCAACAATTCTATGCTTATCACAGTTTCATTTTGATTTTTCACAGGATTACAGAAGTATAGAAGGATATGAAAATATAGTTTTCAAGGATTCGTGGAGCGGTCAATGTTTCCGTTTATGTACCTGGGGATTGATTAAAACAGAAAATGACACTGAGTTTGAAGACCATCGAAACCCGGACGAATCATCTTATGAATACAGGCTCTTATCCGAGAAGACTGATGCAGAGATGTGGCAGGTTGAGCAAATTGTTTCATCTCCGGACGGGAAGTATATTTTGTATGTTGAGAGGGTATACCGTGGAACCGGAATAACTGATGATGAGGATGTGTATTTCAAAGTTTATTCGATAGGTGATGATACTACTACAACCATATATTCCGGATATCAACAATTTTTGTTGGTCGATTGGAAATAAACTCATGGCTGACGCTGATCGAAATAATAGATGATAGTGAACCTGTGAGGCTATAAATCCTCTCAGAAATTTCAATATTATAGCCCCAACCCGCTTCGACCCGGCAGGAGGGGAGGTGGCGGTGACAAAAGGTCTCTTTTGTGACTAAATTGGCATTTTTCTGCATCTCGGGCTTTTTTAGCGTATAATAATATCGAAAAACTGTATATCCCGAGGGGCGGCCATGACAAAAAGACTTTTGAGAAAAATTCTTATAGGTGTTGCAATCGCCATAGCACTGATACTTTTTGTCCGGATAGCGTATTTGGCGTACGTATATGTTGAAAAAAGAACCAACCATACGAAAGTTCAGCAGTTGATCGATCAGAATCTGACTTACGAGAGCGATGCGCTGGATGAACAGCTTTCACTTGCCCTGGATTGGATCGAAAATCGAAATCTTGCAGACGGTGATAAGGGAAAACTCTGTGAGAGAGTCAGCCTTATCTATCAGCTTCGCGGAGAAGAGATGTCATATTACAGATATCTCGGGTATGCACTTTATTATCTCAGCCAGAGTGATGAGAAGGACTATACCGTAAACATCTACCTGGATCTTGCAAATTTCTATCTTAACAATTATTCCTATGAATCTGCACAACAGATGGTCGGATCTGCCATGAATGTTGAACCATTCGAGGAGATTGAGAATCTTCAGATCAAAAGCTATGCCTACCGTATTCAGGGAATGCTTTACACTCTCCGCGGTGAATATGAAGCTGCGGAAGAACGGCTTAATAAGTCCTTGGAAGTTTTGGCGCTTTCCGATACGGGGGTGTTCGAGGAAGCATACGCTGCCATGGCGGAAGTGTGGCTTGCAAGGGTATATTTCGAGACGGGACGCAGGGGAGAATGCGGCTTGATCATTACAAAATATGAGGACAGCCCTCTTTTGACGCAGGACATTTTCAGGGAAATAATGCTCAGGGATTTTATTATTCCCTATGAAGAAACAAAATGCTTATTTATCGTCTCCGGCATATGGGACAAATTTGATGATGTTAACACCGTAGAGAGGGAGAAAGAGCTGGAGGCTTCTTCCGAGTTTGTTGAAGATTTCATAAACATTTGTGATGAGAACGGCTATGAGAAGCATGAGCTTGTTACTCTTTTGAGAATTCAGAATGACTATCCCACACAAAAAATCGAATTAAAGGAGAAGATGTACGACACACTGAACAGGCTGTACACCCGGCTCCTTGATCAGCAGAATATCAAGTATTCCGATATCATTGAAAGCCAGATAATGGAATCCATGTATGAGATGTCAAGGTATGAAGCATCCGAGAAAACGGACAGGAGCAGGATTAGCGCATCCATTTTCGTGATCCTGGGATTCATGATTCTTCTTGCGTTCGTTCTGTGGATCGTCATAAATAATTCTTATGACGGCCTGACACAGGTGCTCAACAGAAGACAGTTTGACAGAAATCTTGAAACTATCCGCAAAAAAAAGCGGGAATACGGCATCGTCATGATGGATATAGACAATTTCAAGAAGGTAAATGATGCCTACGGACATCCTATGGGTGATATAGTTCTTCAGCGTCTCGGAATGATACTTGCTAAGGAAGAATCTCCATATGTCCAGGCCTACCGCTATGGCGGTGAGGAATTTGTTCTTATTCTGAAAAAAGAAAGCCTGGGCAGCGCATTAAGTATTGCACAGAGGATCAGGACCACCATGGAGCATGAAACCTGGGATTTTGATCCGAAGAAAGTTATAACACTGAGTCTTGGAATCGCCTGCGGAAGCGGAGATGATGACGTGGTCTCCATGGCAGATGAAAAACTCTATATCTCTAAGAACAGTGGCAAGAACCGCGTCACAGGGGAGATAAAAAAAGTATGAACATTGAACTGCAGGTTTGTGGACTTGTCATGCTCCTGATCTTTCTTGTTCTTATCGGGCGTGAACGAAAACTTAACGTAAAGAACAGTCTTTTGTTTCTCGCTGCTCTCGGAGTATGCGTAGTATGTCTAGTATTTGACATAGCATCGATAGTATGTATCCACATGGCTGTGTACAGCGGTTTTTCACCTGCTATAACGAAGGCTGTGTGTAAGCTGTATATCATGCTTCTTGTGAGTCAGGGATACTGCGGCTTTTTGTATGCGTGTCTTGATATTACCGTCCAGTTCAAAAATAACATTATAAGATCGCTTGCTTTTATACTGTACGTGGTAGGCGAAATTCTTATGATCATTCTGCCCATTGATTATTTCATGGATGGCAGGGTGGTATATTCTTATGGTCCGGCTACGCTTTGTACTTATTGTCTGGCCACATTCTATATTATTTTCACTTTGATCCTGATCATAAAACACAGACGGGATATCTCCCACAGAAGACTTATCGCATTGTTTACGTGGCAGGGATTATGGCTCGTAGCTGCTATCGTGCAATTCATTACGAAAGAAATGCTTCTTGTGGGTTTTGCTGCCGCTCTGGGCATGGTTGTACTTTATTCACAGCTTGAGAATCCCAATGAGCATATAGACCGCGTGACCGGACTCTTTACGCAGAATGCTTTGTCTTTGTATATGAGAGATAAGTATAAATACGGAAAGTCGTTTTCTTTTTATACTGCGAAGATTAAATATCTTGTTCCCAATGCGGAGCTTGAACTCAGGAAAAATGCGGTCATCCGTTCTGCAAGGGCGTTTCTAAAACTCGGTAAGGAACCGGTCTTCAGGATAGGCGATGACATGTTTTGCATTATCTATGAATCATCCGAGAGAGCACACGAAAAGCTTATGGATATAAAAGCTCAGGCAGACGGAGTTACGGATATTCCTGTCGAGGCCAAGTTTATGTTTTGTCCGGACAGCAATATGTTTTCCGGAAGCGATGAGGTGTTTAAATTCATACACTTCTACGAAGATTCCAACGAGAGCATACTCACATGTGACAGTGAGCTTATAGAAAAGATGCGCCACAGAAGTGAGATCTATAATCTTATTGAAAAAGCTTTGAGGGACGACAGGGTTGAGGTGTATTACCAGCCTATCTTTAATGTAAAAGAAAACCGGTTCACTTCCGCCGAGGCACTTGTAAGGATCAGGAATGAAGAGGGGAAGATGGTTTCTCCCGGAGAATTCATACCGGTGGCTGAGGAAAACGGTCAGATAATCCCGCTGGGAATAAGAGTGTTTACCAAAGTGTGCGAATTTCTGGCAACCGGAGAGTTACAAAAGCTCGGTATTGAAAATATAGAGACCAATATTTCGGTTGCTCAGTTTGATCATGAGAATCCCGCAGCTTTTGTTAAGAGCATTATAGAAAAATACAATATCGATCCTGCCTGTATAAATCTTGAGATCACCGAGACTGCGGATAATCAGCTGAAGCATCTTCTGTTTATGAATATGGAGAAGCTTATCGGAATGGGTGTATCTTTCTCATTGGATGATTTCGGTATAGGCCGTTCGAATCTGGATTATTTTGTAAGTATGCCCGCCAAAAATATAAAGTTCGATCTGACCTTTACTCAGGGATATTTTACCAACGATAAGATCAGATCCGTGATGAAGGGTATGGTAAACGTCGTTCATGATATGGATATGAAGATCGTATCCGAAGGCGTAGAATCCAAGGAACAGCTGGATGCGATGATAGGACTGGGGATCGATTATATCCAGGGATATTATTTTTCCAGGCCGATTCCCGGAGATGAATTAATTGAATTTCTTAAAAAGAATTAAGAGTATGACGGTGGGGGCTGTGACAAAATGGAAGCGTCCCCTCTGTCACAGCCTCATTGTCATCCCTGTTTGAATGTCTTCCTGAGCTGTACCAGCGAAGAAATCGCAAAAGGTAATGTCATTATAAGAATTATAAGGGCCTGACCGATTGATGAATCGGTAGTATTATCGATGATGATCGCTTCCATTCTGTTTGCTTTAAAGCATGTCCAGATGGAACCTGCAAAGTCTACAAGTCCGTGAAGGATTATGCATGATAACAGATTTCCCGAGCGGTAATAGATGGTTGCAAAGAGCATTCCGAAGAATGTCGCGTAAATTACCTGTGTAATGGTGGAAATGGTGTTTGATCCGTTCAGATTAAAAAAGTGAAGGCAGCCGAAGAGAAGCGATGATAAAAATGCACTGAGATAAACTCCTTTTTTGTTATCGCCCCAATATGCTTTGAATGAGTTGAAAAGAAGACCTCTGCAAAGGATTTCTTCAAACAAACCTACGATCATATATACGACCAAATAAAACAAAAGTATTGGCAGTGCTTCTGAAAATGCAATCTCGGGTGCTTCGTATGAGAGAAAAGGCATTACAAGGCAGAAGATAAAGATTACGATTCCGTACCAAAAGATGCCTTTAAAAAGTTTCTCTTTTCTGATACCGAGTTTCATACCGTATTCGTGTTTTATATAGAGCATGATCCCCACGGATGCAACCAGACGCATGAGGCTTTTGCACAGATTCGCTATTATGTCATTTTCTATTCTGTCACAGAGAATTCCGACTGCGAAAAATGGGATAAGCCAGAGTACGCACACGACCAGACTTTTGATAAGCTGCTTTTTGTTTTTCATATCTTTCTCCAATTCGATTTTTTCTCAACCCCGGATTATTGTATCACATGGATTAAAGATTGGACGGTTCTTTTGTGGCAGTAATTCATTGCCAATAGAGAAGCATCTTCACCGTATTATGATATACTTACATGGTAATTAAATAGGCGAGGGGAAGATTTGACTGAAGCTGAAAGGAGCTTGAAGTTATGGATAAGAAACATGAACTTTACGTTAAATCGCCTGTTTACTTCGGATTGGCATCCATGGTGATGCCTGTTGCACTTATTATAGCCTCGGTACTTGACCTGCCCACAGTATTCGGGCCTATTTTTATTTTCGCCGGATTCGCGTGTTCAATCCTGGGTATCATCTATTCATGTAAGGAAAAAGATAAAAGCGAAGATGAGATGAAATACAGCCGCGTGGGAGTGTGGCTCTGTCTTTTCACGTTTGTGATATATCTGATGTTTATTTGGCTTTTTGCATCGTTTGCCAGAGACATGGCAGAGCTTGTGGATGAATTTTTCCATAGCCTCTTCGACATGCTCGGCTAGTTTATAATTATTTTATGGGGTCAGACCCTATTAAGAGGGAAAATAATGATCAAAAATTACATTAAACATTTTGAATTCACGGAAAAAGAGATTGCGGAAGGCAAATATGATCCATGGGATCTCATAGAGCCTTTCTGGTATAAAGTCAGTATTTACGACGGCCTTGATGTTTACAATCAGGATATGGCCGGAATGACGGTGGCGCAGAGAAGGTTCCTTGCCTTGTTTTGGTATGATTCGGAAGTTTGTAACGGTGGTCACGATCAGTTCTTTTCAAACTCCACGGGAATTGTCTGGAAGGATGCACTTGAAGGTATGAGGATGATCGGCGATGATGCCGATGCGGATAATTTCCAAAAGGCCATAGATTTATTTGGCGGAGATATTTCTTTTGACAGAGATGAAAGAAATGACGCACTTGATAAGATCTATGAAAAGAACGGGTATGAATGCTTTGAGGACATCAACCACGGTTATTACGGCGGAGACAAGTTCGACAAATATATGAAGGAATATGTAAAGTCTCATCCGGTGGATTTTGTGGTAAACGGAGATTTTCCATATTCGGAATTTGTTTTATGAGCAGTGGTGGCTGTAATAATCCCTCAGAAACTCTATATTTACAGTCCAATCCGCGATTTAGAACTCAATTAGCAACTGAGGTGGCTGTAAAATCCCTCAGAAACTCTGAATTTACAGCCCGGTCCACGCGTCAGGGGTGGCCGGAGGCCCGAAAGCTTTAAAGAAGCGGATTCTCGAAAGAGAATCCGCTTTTGTGATATCATTCTGGGGTGTTCGAAAAATTTTTTTACAGATCCTGTAACGAAACAGTCTGAATTTGCATTAACTATATGAAAACCGATCAGAAAGGAGGTGAGGAGTTGCAGTCCATGGAAGAAATCTATCAGCATTATGCCAAGACGGTCTATCATTTTCTGCTGGCGCGCACCGGAAATGATGATCTTGCGGAAGAACTGACGCAGGAGACGTTTTATCAGGCCATACGGAGCATTGACCGATATGATGAGAACTGTAAATTATCCACATGGCTGTGCGGCATTGCCAAAAACGTACTTCTCACCTACCGGAGAAAACACCCCGAGACGGAGGATCTGGATGGAGAAGCGGCTTTGGAACTTCGTACGGATTCGGCCGAGCAGGATGCCATCGACAAGATCTCAAGGATTGAACTTATGAGAAAGCTTCATGACCTTGAGGAACCCTATCGCGAAGTTATGTATCTGAGAGCTCTCGGCGGCCTGTCCTTTGCGGAGATCGGGGAGGTTCAGGGTAAAAGTGAGAACTGGGCGCGCGTTACCTTTTATCGGGCAAAAGAAAAACTGAGAAAGGAAGAAATATGATGAATCATATAGATTGTGAAATAATACAGGATTTGCTGCCTTCATATATTGACGGCCTTACCTGCGAGAAGACAAATGCAGTGATAGAAGAACATCTGGCAGGCTGTGAAAAGTGCAGAAAGGTACTTGATTCCATGAAGGGGGCTTCCGGGGAAATACCGGAAATAACCCATGAGGATAAAAAAGAGATCGACTTTCTGAAGAAAAACAAAAAAAGAAACCGCAGGATCCTCATCGGAAGCACATTAGGGGCATTATTGTTTGTTTTTATCATAATATTTGTCAGGACATTTATTGTGGGGGCGGAAAGTTCTCACGAATGGAATGCAGTGAATCTTACCGTTACCAATAATGTACTGAATTTTACGGCCGAGCCTACGGGAAGTTCAAATGCAGTCGCAGAACTTTCTTATACTGAGGAGAACGGTGTTGTCAGGATTCAGGCCCGGACGGTTATGGTAAGTCCGCTCCATACCGGGGCTTTGGAAGGAAGCTTCACTGCTTCCGAACCGATCGAAGAAGTACGCATCGGCGGCCGTATCATCTGGTCAGGCGGAGCAACGGTAACACCTCTTGCATCCGATCTTTATTCCACAAGACACAGTTACATCGGTGATATGCCCGTAAACGCAAGAACCGCCAATGCCCTGAATATGGGTACATATCTCGGCCCGTATACCAATGAACTTGAAACGGCTTCGGAACCCTACGGATGGAAAATAATACTTTCAGAAGAGATTCCGGATAACATACTTGATCAGAAAAAACAGGACATGGTGGCTTTCGGGTACATATTCATCGGGCTTATCGATAATCTGGACCATGTTACATTCATTTATCAAAGCGGCGGCGCTGAAAACTCCCTGACAGTCACGGCAGAGGAAGCAAGTGAGTTTTTGGGCGAAGACATCAAGAACTGCGGCAAGAATATCCGTACCCTGGATACCCTTATCGCAAAAACCGGCCTCGCCCTGGACGTATACTGATAATAGCGGGCAAGTTTATAGTTTTTTAATGGGGTCAGGCACTGTAAAGTACGACTTTACGGTGCCTGACCCCTATAACAAAAAATGAAAAGTTTTCTACAGAAATATACATGCATTGAATACCTTGCTTAAATATAATAACTCTGTGAATTTTTACCGAACGTGGTAATATGGTTAGAACACACATTAGTTTATAGAAATTTAAGCGGGTCTGACCCCATGAAGATTTATGTTTAAAGATTACAGCAGAGAAAATTTAAGAACGGTCATTGCTATGGCATGGCCTGCCATAATCGAATCATTTTTCGTGGCCTTTGCGGGACTCGTGGATTCACTGATGGTAAGCCGCATGGGTGCCTATGCCGTGGCGGCGGTAGGACTTACAACACAGCCCAAGTTCATGGGGCTTTCTTTATTTTTTGCGGTAAATGTATCCGTATCGGCACTTGTTGCAAGGCGCTTCGGCGCAAAACAAAGAGAGGATGCAAACCGTATCTTTGTGACAGCCGTGTACTTCGTACTTATCGCAGCGGTGATACTCAGCGTGTTTTTTGTAACGAGCGCAAATCCCATCATCAGACTCTGCGGCTCATCGGATGCGACTCCCGAGGATATCGCGACCCATAAAGCGGCGGTTACGTACTTCAGGATAATCATGGGCGGCATGATCTTTAACTGTATCCAGATGGTCATAAACTCAGCCCAGCGCGGTGCGGGAAATACCAAGATCACAATGCGCACCAACGTAACATCCAACGCGGTAAACATCATCCTTAACTATCTTCTGATCGAAGGTCACTGCGGTTTCCCCGCTCTCGGAATAGTGGGCGCCGCAACCGCAACGGTACTCGGAACCGTGGTATCTTCCGTAATGAGTATCATCTCCATCCGGGGAAAAGAAAACTTTATCAGCATCCCCTACATCCTTACAAACAAAATCAGGGGTGCGTTTGATTCATTGAAGAGTCTTGTGAAGGTGGGATACGGTATCTTTTTCGAGCAGCTCCTCATGCGTATCGGATTCATGGCAACTGCGGTGATGGCGGCGAAGATGGGCATGGACGCCATGGCTGCGCATCAGGTCGGAATGAATCTAATGGGACTTACTTTCAGCTTCGGTGACGGACTGCAGGCTGCTGCGGTCGCACTTATCGGAAGATCGCTGGGACAGGGCGATACGGAGCTTGCCAAGACTTACGGACGTACATGTAAAGCCGTGGGAGCGGTCATCGCAGCGGCTCTTACAGTCATTTATTTCTTTGGTGCAAGATGGCTGATGTCCATGTTCTTCAAGGAAGAACACATAGTGCTCCTGGGCGTATCCATAATGAGAGTCATTATTTTCGTCGTAATATTCCAGATCACTCAGGTCATCAACATGGGATGCTTAAGAGGTGCGGGCGACACTCTTTATACCGCAATGGCTTCCACCATATCCGTCACCATTGTCAGAACGGTGGTATCATGGGTTGGCGGATTTGTTCTGGGATTTGGAATCGTCGGCATATGGCTCGGAGTACTCGCGGACCAGATATCCCGTTTTATTTTCGCAAGTATAAGATACAGAATGGGAAAGTGGGTTAAGATACAGATATGAATTACGATGTAAAAAGAAAACGCGGCTTTATGACCGCGTCGAAAATATTTACACTCCTCGGTGTGATCTCAGTGTATGCGCTTCAGATCGGAGTGGTTTTTCCTTTGAGGTTTGTGCTGAGAGGGGAACCGGGGACCAATATCAATCCTTTCTTCGTATGCGGGGCTATCTTAGTGGCAGCGTTTTTCGCAGTTATAGGCCTGATACTTGCGATCATTGCCGGAATCAGGAAGGAAGCGCCTGCAACGGTGTTTTCGATCGTTCTTAAGGTTATCATGATCCCGTTTTTTATCGTCAACTTCCTGCTGTGGGTGCTGATACTTCTGGGGACGCTTAATCCGTTCCTGATAGTAGCATCGCCTTTTGTGATACTTATAGGTGCGGTCCTGACTTATCTGGTGCTTCTCATGACGAGTCTGCCGGATATTATCTTTACACTTATCGAGCTCAGATTATACAAGAACCGTCCAAGGGGCTTGTTTGTATGGGGAATAGTCCTCAGCTTTTTCTTCGTGCTGGATCTGGTCGGAGCGATACTGCTGCACAAAGCATTTAAAGATTAAGAGACAGTGGGGACGGTTCGATTTGTCATTTCCCAATATAAAAGGTTCCTGCATTCCGCGGGGTGGCGCGGATACATGAATTTCGAGACTTCGATGTCTGCGAAAAAACGCGGCCGCTCGGCCCGAACGATGATGCGTTTCGCTCCGCGAAAGGCATTTTCGTGAGTGGCCTCGCGTCATGAGCTAAAACCGGCATGGTAAAGCGTTTACGCCTGACATCGAAAAGCGAGAAATTTATGTACCGCGACAGGCCCCCAGGAATGCAGGAACCTTCTTTGCGTCAAAGATGACAAACCGGAACCGTCCCCACTGTCATGTTATACAGTGACCTGCTGCTTGGGTAAGCCGCAGCAGCCGCAGAAATTGTAAGCCGAGGGGCTTCCGCATCTGGGGCAGTACCATGTAGCGCCAATGTCGGGACGCATGGATCCGCATCTGGAGCAGAAATTAAGCGAGTTAATCATACCGCATGAGCAGCTCCAGTCGCCGCCGAAGGCAGGCATATAAACCGCCTGAACATTTCCGGGATAGTAAGCTATGCAGAAATCGTTCCTGGATGCCTTGACGATGGTGATGATCGACATGACAAAAAGTGTGATGACAAATCCGAACCATATTAAGAGACCGGACAGCGTTAAAAGAATGTTCTCGGTAGTTATGCTTCCGAAGATGATCCCGTCGTAAAGACCGTGTCCGATAATGGGAACCAGCATAGTGAGAGCAAGATTCTTGGAATAGCCGCTCTTATCGTTTGTAAGCGAAGCGTATTTAGCCTTGCTGTAGAAGTAGCCCATGCATACCGCAAATGCCGCATGACCGGGAACGGCGGTGAACATACGTATAATGGCGGTACCTAATCCGTTCGTGAATACATAACCCACATTCTCGAATGCCGCGAATCCCAGTGAAACGAATACCGCATAAACTATGGCATCATAGCTGTAGTTAAAGTTCTTGTTTTTCCAGGTGATGAGCCTGAGAACCATGTATTTTCCCATTTCCTCAACGGGTGCTACGATCAGCATCGCCATCATAAATTGTTTAAAGGCCGACTCGTAAGGCCAGATGGCATTAAATATCAATTCTCCCACAATCTCTCCGATGAGCGCGGTAATGACTGTACCCATTCCTGCGAAAAAAAGACCGATCAGAAGGCCCATGGGCTCTTTTTCTTTTTTATCTTTAACATAGATAAAAATAAGGATGATGACTACGGGTATGATCGACATTGCAAACAGCATAGTTATTCTCCGTTTTTCTCTAATTTTTTCACCTAAAAGTACACAACTCAGATATTATATCATATACTTATATACATGTTGGTCCCAACTGTCACAATAGTAAACGGAGGATAGAAAAATGCAGTTTACGACATTACAAAAAGATATGATCCAGGCGATGAAGGATCACGATAAAGTAAGAAAGGATGCTATCTCAACACTTGTTTCCGCAGCGAAGAAGCTGGGTATTGATGAGGGATGCCGCGAGGATATTCCCGATTCTCTGACGGATCAGGCAATCCTTAAGGAGATCAAGAGCGTTAAGGAGCAGATCGATACCTGCCCCGAGTCCAGAGCAGAACTTAAGGCTGAATACGAAGCAAGACTTAAGGTTTTCGAAGAGTATGCACCCAAGATGCTTTCAGCCGATGAGGTTGAGGCAATTCTCAAAGAGAAGTTCTCCGAGGTCATCGCATCCGGTAATAAGGGCCAGATCATGAAGGCTGTTATGCCCGAGCTCAAGGGTAAGGCTGACGGAAAAGTGATCAACGAAGTGATTTCTAAGTTGCTCGGATAAGACTCAATGGAGATGCAAAAATGGAACTTTTTGATTTTATAAAGAAAAGCCCCAACGCTTATTTTGCGGTTAATACCATGGCGGAAGAGCTTAAAGCTGCGGGCTTTACGAGACTCGACGAGAGGGATGCGTGGAAAATAAAACCCGGAAAGTACTTTGTTACCAGGGATGATTCTTCCCTCATCGCATTCATTATCCCCAAGAAGGATTTTGCGGGATTCCACATCGTTGCAAGCCACAGCGATTCTCCCTCATTCAAGATCAAGCCCTCTCCCGAGATGAAGGTGGGAGAAGCTTACGTTAAACTGAATGTGGAAAAGTACGGCGGAATGATAGTCTCAACCTGGTTTGACCGCCCCCTTTCCGTAGCGGGCAGGGTTGTGATCGATACAAAAGACGGCGTTAAGACAAAGCTCGTGTGCGTGGACAGGGATCTTTTCATCATCCCTTCACTTGCTATCCACATGGACAGAACCACGAATGACGGCCATAAGTATGAGATTCAGAAGGAGCTCCTTCCTCTTTTTGCATCGGGTGAAAAGAAAGATCTTACCCTGATCTCACTTATATGCAAGGAGTGCGGCATCAAGGAAAAGGACGTGCTTGATGCGGACCTGTTCCTATACAACAGGCAGGCTCCCACCAAGTTTGGTGCTGACAACGAATTTATCGCATCCCCCAGACTGGACGACCTTCAGTGCGTTTACGGATCTCTTCAGGGAATCCTTAAAGCAAAGCCTTCGGATTATGTGGCAATGCATGCGGTATTCAACAACGAAGAGGTGGGAAGCGAGACCAAGCAGGGCGCAGCATCATCATTTCTGACCGATGTGATAGACCGTATCTGCGAAAAGTTCGCCGCGACCAAAGAAGACCGTGTCAGAAAGCTGTCCGATTCTTTCATGATCTCTGCGGACAATGCGCATGCCCTTCACCCCAATTACGGTGAGAAAACAGATCCGACAAACAAGCCTGTATTAAACGGCGGAATCGTCATCAAGTACAACGCAAATCAGAAGTACACAACCGATGCGGTATCATCCGGAACCTTAAGAAAGATCTGCAAGAAGGCAGGCGCGCCGGTTCAGGAATACGTCAATCCCTCAGACATCCCCGGAGGCTCAACCCTCGGAAGCATCGCAACCGCAAGGGTTTCGATGAGCACCGTTGATATCGGCCTTCCCCAGCTTTCCATGCACTCAGCCTATGAGACTGCGGGAGCGAAGGACACAGATGCACTTATAAAAGTAGCTAAGACATTCTTTAACATGTGACATTGGGGAGTCAGTGGGGAGTCAGAAAGAACCGTCCCCACTGACTCGTTATGCTATAATGATGGAAATGTTATGAGAGGAGAGTTTTAAATATGGTACTTCTGGCTGTTGTTCCCGGAATACTGCTTTTTCTGGTAGTATGGAAATTCGATACCGTTGAAAAGGAATCACCTGCACTGCTCGGCAAACTTTTTGCATTCGGTGCGCTGACGATCCTTGCGGCGATCTTACTTCGAACTCTGGGAGTTCATGCGTTTACGCCTTTGTTTAAGGGTGACCGCTCGCTCATGTTTCTTTTTGTGGACAGCTTCGTGCTGACAGCTCTCATCGAGGAGTGCGCGAAGTTTCTTGTTCTCAAACTCATCACCTGGAAAAATAAAGAGTTCAACTATACCTTTGATGCCATTGTTTATGCCGTCTGCGTTTCGGTAGGTTTCCTGACCGCGGAAAACATCGTATACCTCATCAAATATAAGGGCGATGTTGAGCCTGTAAGGCTGATCCTTCCTATTTTTGCCCAGATCATCATTTCTGTTTTCATGGGATATTTTTACGGCCTTGCAAAGCTTGCCGATGCATCGGGCGATACGAAAGCTGCAAAGATGCACCTTTTTGAGACTTTCCTCATTCCTTTTGTAATGCACGGATTGTTTGAATTTACCTGGGGCGCGGGCAGGCTGGTTCTCTTCATCATATTTGCGGTTTACGTAGCGATCATGACGATCACCGCGATCTTTGAATTTATCGCTCTTTCACGCAGCGATAAGATGATCCCCGCAAGCAGAGCCGATAAAGCTTCCGATTCCGAAGAGTGGTAAGGAGGGTGAAGAGATGAAAGTAAAATGCGATTATTGTCAGTCGCTGGTTGACGAAAACGAAAAGTCCTGTCCCAACTGCGGCGCGGTAATGCCCACCGTAAACCGTACCGCACCGGATCAGCCCAAGACCATCGAAGAACTGAAGCAGTGGTATGCGGCACGCAATCTTCCTCCCGAAAACGTCACCAGATTCTTCATCGGTAAAGACGTCAAGGAGGCAAGAGCTTTCGGTATCTACAAGAATTCAAACGCCGATTTTGTCGTCTACAAAAATAAATCGGACGGCTCAAGAGCGATCCGTTATCAGGGCGTTGACGAAGAGTATGCGGTAAATGAGATCTATCAGAAGCTGAAGATCGAGATAGCCAATCAGAAAAGTCATAATTCAAGTCCCCGGCCTTCCCGCGCTCCGCAAAAGAAAAAAGGAGGTTCTCCTTTCCTTTCCCTGATCTACATTTTGCTTCTTTCTCTGTTTAAGCCTGTAGCGATCGGGTTTCTTGCCATAGTTGCGGGAATATTCATTGCCCTTTTTGACCACAGTCCTTCGGAAGGCTATTACAGATATCAGGGTAATGATTATTACTATTATGATGATTCCTGGTATGCATATGATTCCGGTTCCGATTCATGGGGGCGCGCATACAACAGCAGTATCCTGGATGATCTTATCAATGACGACACGGATTCCGATTACAGGGTCTACAATCACAGCGGATACGATTTCGAGGATTCATCCTGGTATGACGATGACGATGATTACAGCTATAGTAGCGGATCAAGTTACAGTTACAGCTGGGATTCGGGAAGTTCGTGGGATTCCGACAGTTCCTGGAATTGGGACTCAGGCAACTCATGGGATTCATGGGACTCCGGAAGCTCATGGAATTCTAACTGGTAATTCTGACAATGGATTATTTCTGGAAACAACAAGATGATATTCCTGCTGAGATGGGTTACCCCTTATTTGGGGTAGCCCATCTTTTGTGTGTCGCAGCAACGCTTCTGGTCGCATTGATCCTGATACTTATCATCAGACGTCTCGTAGAAAAGAAACAGAAAACCTTTCTTAAAGCCGTTCCGATCTTCATGGTACTTCTCGAACTTTTTAAAGACGGATTCCTGATCCGGGTACACAGATTCGGAATAGGGTATCTGCCGCTTCATGTCTGTAGTATCGGTATTTTTGTATTTTTACTCAGGGAATTTCTGCCTTGGAAAAAGGCAAAGGATCTCTTCGGGGAAGTGGCATTTATGCTCATCATGCCCGGTGCCATGGCTGCACTTATCTTCCCTGACTGGACTACGCTTTATCCCGTCTTTAACTTCATGAATCTCTACAGCTATGTCTGGCACGGCCTTCTTGTCCTTTACCCCGTGATGCTTTTCGTGAGAAAAGAAATCAGGCCCTCGATAAAGCACATCCACTACGTTATTGGATTTTTATGCGTTGTCGTGCCGCCCATATATGCTTTCGACAAACACTTCGGATGTAACTATTTCTTCGTAAACCGCCCCGTCCCGGACACTCCGCTTGAGTGGATGGCAGATCGCATGGGGAATCCGGGATATCTCCTGGGATATGTAGCTCTTACACTCGGAGTGATTCTTGTGATGTATTTTCTTATATGGATATTTGACCAATTAAGCCCCGAAAAGAAGGCTTGAAAATTTATTGTTTTTGTATTTTTTTGTAATATTCCAATAGTCTTTTCTGTAAGGGATTATCTTGTACAGAAATATTTCTGATTATCTCAAATAATTCCGGGTTTTTATCTTTGTGTATGACAATATAATCCGGTGCCGGATCGCTCGTTTTCCCGAGGAGATAATCCACAGATGTTTCAAAACATTGAGCAATTAATTCTATTGTCTGTAAAGAAGGAGTACGGTCACCGTATTCATATCTGCAATATCCTATCTTGGATAGATTTAATCTTCTGGCAGCCTCTGTCATGGTTATTCCCATTTTCTCACGAGCCAGTCTGATTCGTTCTGCTATTATTTGTTCTGCCATTTTTTCTCCAATTCTTGACGTTATCCAATGGATAATCTATAATCCGAATATCCATTGGATAACATATCACAGAGGAAATACTCTGGCAAATTCTTAATATTTCGAATACGGAAAGAAAGACGAAATAAAGTCTACTAAACTGATTAGAGAGGCGACTATTACTAAAAATCGGAGTATTAATAAAGCCTATACTGAGGGAGTTGTAAGTATTGTAAAGGAATTTGACGTAGCTGTTTTTGCTGTAATTATGTGTAAACCGATGTCGGATATTGTAATTCCGAAACAGCATCTTCCACGACAGTATTATCTATTACTTCGAAAAATAGAGTTATACTGCAAACATCACAAATATGGGAAGGCTTTGATGATCTTTGATGAAATTCATGAGGCCGAGGACAGGAAAATTGCTGACGCATTAACGGGTTTTTTGTTTAAAACAGAATTGGGACGAAGTTTTGAACATATATTGGAAATGCCTCTTTTTGTCAGTTCTTCAGTGACTCCATCAATTCAAATATCAGATATTTATGCAGGAATAACCAGACATTACTATGAGGAAAGGTTAGATTTCCATGAGCCGATTTCAGAGTATCAGAAATGGATAAATAGTTTATATATTAGGATTCATTCTCGTACGGAGGATAATAGGGTTCAAACCCCGGACGGTGGAGATTATATAGAATATGGCTTTCAACATACTAAGTTTTTGGATTACGGTAACAGGGATAATACCGTGTTGACAAAGTTGAAATAATATTTATACTAAATTTAGAGCCATATGTTGTTCCGTCCTGGAGCTGCATAGGGCTCGTTTTTTATGACAGGAGACTAAATGAAAGTTCTTGTAATACCCGATATACATCTTAAAACTTGGATATTTGATTGTGCAGAAGAGATAATGACATCAGGAAAAGCTGAAAGAGCTGTATGTCTTATGGATATTCCGGATGATTGGTCGATGGAATTTCAGGTTGAAAAATATAAAGAGACATATGATAGGGCTATAGCATTTGCTGATTCATACTCTGATACTTTATGGTGCTACGGAAATCACGATATTAGTTATCTGTGGGGAAAACTTGAGAGTGGTTATTCACCGTATGCGGAGAATACAGTTATATCAAAACTTGAAGAATTGAAATATGTTTTACCTGATTCTAATCAACTGGCTATTCTCCATAGAATTGATAAAGTCATTTTCTCACACGGCGGTCTGTCAAAAGAATACGTTTATCACATAGACGAGGAATTGTTGGAATCTCATATAGATGAGGTTTTGGCTGTGATCAATCAATCATCCCCTGATCGTTTGTGGACCGATCAATCACCTTTATGGTTAAGGCCTCAGTATGGGACTGTTGAGGCCTTCAGAAATGATGAATTTAAGCAAGTTGTGGGGCATACTCCTGTGGACAATATCTGTGAGAAAGGTGGATTTATATCAACAGATGTTTATTCAACCTATCGTGACGGACGACAAATTGGAGAGTCTGCTATGATTGTTATTGAAACTGAGACAGGGGGATATGAGAAAATAAATACAGCGGGAATTTTTCAAAAAAGTGTTGACTCCTACGTAACGTAATAGTTTACATTAACATTACCAAGCAAACGGAGGAAACGAAAAATGATGACGGTACATGAGGTGAGCAAGCTTGCCGGGGTGAGTATACGCACCCTTCAATACTATGACAAGATCGGACTTTTGCATCCGACGGGATACACCGATGCATGTTACAGGCTGTATGACGATGCTGACCTGGAACGCCTTCAGCACATCTTATTGTTCCGTGAACTCGAGTTTTCCCTCAAGGACATCGATGCGATCATTAACAGCCCGGACTTTGACAGGAGCAAGGCGTTAGAACAGCAGATAGAGCTCCTTCGTCTGAAAAAAGAACACATCGAAAACCTTATGAACTTTGCGCTTGGAATAAAATTGTTAGGAGTAAAGCATATGGATTTTAAAGCTTTTGACAGAAGTAAGCTTGATGAGTATTCCAAGAAAGCCAAGGAGCTCTACGGAAATACTCCCGAATACAAAGAAATGCAGGAGAAGACTAAAGGTCGCACTCAGGAAGAGGACGGCATTCTCGCAGACAGGTTCATGCTCCTGTTCAAAGAGGCGGGCGAGATCAAGGACCATGACCCTGCATCGCCCGAAGCACAGGATCTGGTGGCCAGAATTCAGCAGTTCATCACCGATAATATGTACACCTGTACAAACAGGATCTTATCCGGCCTCGGAAAAGCTTACTCGGGCGGCGGAGATTTCACTAAAAATATCGATGAATACGGCGGAGAAGGAACTGCGGTATTTGTAGATAATGCGATACAGATTTATTGCAAAAAAAGTGAATAATTATACAGTAAAAAAAGCCCGTAGACCCCGTATTTACGGGGTCTTTTTGTGTTATCATAGTAGGGACCATTGGGGACGGTTCCAAGGACCTGCGAGGGGGAAAATAAGAAATGAAAAAGAACAGATTACATGTTGTAATGCGCATCCCGATGCTTGTGATCGCATGCGTACTTTTCTCAATAAACCTTAAGACATTCGTGCGTACGGGAGGTCTTATCCCGGGCGGAGTGATGGGTATTACGCTGCTTATACAGGAGATCGCTCTCAGATTTTTCGGAGTCTCGATACCTTACTCACCCATCAACATCGCATTAAATGCGATCCCCGTCTATATCGGATTTAAATATATCGGTAAGAGATTCACGGCCCTTTCCTGTTTTGTCATCGTACTGTCCTCAGTCATGACGGACCTTATCCCGGTCTACCTGGTAACCGAGGAGATGATCCTTATCACAATCTTCGGCGGAATCATCAACGGCGTTGCAACCAGCATCTGTCTTCTTGCGGATGCGACCAGCGGCGGAACCGATTTTATATCCATTTTCCTTAACAGAAAAAAAGGAATCGACGGCTTCAACGTGATCCTTGGCGTAAATGCACTGATCCTTATCCTTGCAGGTATTTTGTTTGACTGGGACAAGGCGCTTTATTCCATCGTCTTCCAGTATGTATCCACCGCGGTGATCCACGTACTTTACAGAAAATACCAGCAGAGCACGCTCCTTATCGTTACGTCCAAGGCGGATGAGATCTGCAGCATGATCTACGACATGACGGGTCACGGATCCACCATCATCTATGGAAAAGGCTCTTACGAACAGGAATCCACCAAATCCGTTGTATACTCCGTAGTTTCCGCAGCGGAGATCAACAAGGTTATGAATGCGGTCAAGGAAAAAGACCCGGATTCTTTCGTCAATGAATTCAAATCAGATCGTATCGGAGGAAAGTTCTACAGAATCCCCGAAGAATAATAAGTTGTAAAGGTCATTTATGAAGAAAGATAAGAAAGAAAAGAAAGTAAAAAAAGTAAAAAAAGTAAAGACTGTAAGTCCCGAGAAGCTTGAAAGAAAGCAAAGGCGTAAGGCAAGCATCAAGAGGACTCTTAAAGAAATGCCGCTTCTTATACTGGGAGCGACACTTACCGCAGTTTCTGCAAAATCTATCTACGACCCTGCAGGACTTGTAACCGGAGGCGTCACCGGTCTTTCCATTATCGTAAAATCCGTCGGAAGCAGATATTACGGTCTGGATATTCCTCTTTGGATGGGCAGTTTGATCTTCAATGTTCCCATCTTCCTCTATGCCATAAAACAGTGCGGTATCAAGCATGTTATCAGGACCGCATTTGTGTGGGCGGTACTTACGGCAGAACTCTATTTCCTGCCCGATATGTCGTTCATCCCCGATAACCTGCTCCTTGTTTCCATCTACGGAAGCATCCTCATGGGAATAGGCTCGGGAATGCTTCTTTCCGCAAGAGCAACATCCGGCGGATCTGATATGCTGGGTGAAGCAATGCACCGAACGCTTCGAAGCGTCAGCGTGGGCAGACTCATCCAGGTGATCGACGGACTAATCGTTGCACTGGGACTTATTACCTTTGGCATTGAGCATACACTTTATGCTATCATTTCCGTATACATCATGGGCAGGGTGATCGACCTCTACCTCCACAAAGGAAAGAGCGCCAAGATGGCAACGATCATCTCCGAAAAAAATGACGAGATCGCGCAGGAGATCATGACAAGCCTTGACCGAGGCGTAACCGGCCTCTACGGAAGCGGTATGTACACGGGTAAGGATAAAAGAGTACTGCTTTGTATCTGCTCAAATAAGGATCTTGTCGAGATCAAAGACATCGTTAAGAAACACGACCCCAAGGCATTCTTTGTAGTCGGTAATGTGGACGAAGCCATGGGCGAAGGTTTCCTCGAAGAATGGTACTAACCGACAATGAATTTTATCGAAATCACCGACATAAACTCCCCCGAGCTTGACGTCTTCTCACGCATCTCGGAGGTACAGTTATACAGATATTACGAGCCCGAGATCGGCATCTTCCTTGCGGAAAGTGCTAACGTGATCCTCAGGGCTCTTGAAGCGGGATATGAGCCTCTTTCCATGCTGGTTGAAACAAACCGAATCGAGATAGAAGCCCGTCCCGTTTTTGATGCCATAGAAAAACTCTGCGGCAAGGATAAGCTTGAATCCATGCCCATTTATACCGCTGACAGCGAGATAGTAACCCGGCTTACCGGATACACCCTCGTCCGCGGATTATGGATGACCCTTCGCAGAAAACCCGAGACTCCAATAAAAGAGTTCTGTGCGGATAAAAAGCGCATTACCGTACTCTTCGATGTGGTTAATCCCACCAATGTAGGTGCGATCATCAGATCTGCCGCAGCTCTCGGAATGGACGGAGCACTTCTTTCATACGCATCCGTCGATCCCTTAACAAGGCGCTCCGCAAGAGTAAGCATGGGTACCGTATTCCAGATGCCCTGGACCAAGGCGAGCAAGGAAGAGTCCGAAGGCATTAACCTGATCCGTACCCTTCAGTCCTATGGATTCAAAACCGTTGCCATGGCTCTTACAGAAGATTCCACCAGCATCGACAACGACGAGATAAGAGCTAACGAAAAGCTCGCAGTCATCATGGGAACAGAGGGCACAGGACTTCCCAAGGAAGTCATCGCTGCCTGCGACTACAGAGTAATGATCCCCATGTACCACGGCGTCGATTCCCTCAATGTTGCCGCCGCCAGTGCCATCAGTTTCTGGGAACTACTTAAATGAAACGTCTAATTTATGCAATCACATCTCTAATTCTCTTTATCATCGAGATCCTTATCGGCGCCTTTGCCCATGGCTTTATCAGGAACTATGTCGGTGATGTCCTTGTCGTCATCCTGATCTATACGATCTGCAGAACCATCAGCCCGGATAAACCCGGTAAGTGGTACATCCTTCCCACCTGCATCCTTATATTTGCTTTTATAGTCGAGTTCCTCCAGCTCTGGGGCTTCTGTGACAGATTCGGAATAACCAACAGACTCCTCAGAATTATCATCGGAACAGGCTTCTCCGTGGAAGACCTTATCAGTTATACTATAGGCATCATTCCTTGCTATATATGTGATAGGTGGACCATAGTTAAGCAAGCAGAGGTAAAACATGGCTGATTCACCCAAAAAGATCATATTCCTAGGCTCCTCCGTAACCTACGGCTCTGCCGCAGGCGGAGTTTCATTTGCCGACATCATTTGCAAAAAGAACGGCTTCGAGATGATCAAGGAAGCGGTATCAGGTACGACCCTTGTCGATGAGGACGAAACCTCCTATGTCAGCAGGCTGAAGAAGATCGATGAAGATAGTGCCGACCTTTTCATCTGCCAGCTCTCCACCAACGACGCTTCGCAAAACAAAACGCTCGGCAAGGTCTCGCCCACCAAAGACATAAGCTCCTTTGACACCAAAACCATTGCCGGTGCGATCGAATACATCCTCGCCTACGTTTCGGATAAATGGGGGTGTCCCATGGCCTTCTATACCGGTACGAAATATGACTCTGAGGCATATGAGGCTATGGTAGGGCTTCTCAAGGAGATTGCCATCAAATGGGATATCCGTATCATAAATCTTTGGGACGATCCCGGAATGAACTCCGTAAGTTCCGAAGACTATGCCAAATACATGGCAGATCCCATCCACCCGACCCTCGAGGGCTACTGCAAATGGTGGAGCCCTTATATAGAACGTGAAATATGTAGTATAATAAAAATCTGAATAATTATGTAAGAAAGAAGTATTAGTCATGAGTAATTTAGTCATACGTGATGCACGTCCCGAAGATGCCGCAAGGCTGGTGGAAATCTACGGTCCTTATATCACTGATACGGCGGTTTCTTTTGAATATGAGGTTCCGACCGTAGAAGAGTTCGAAACCCGTATCAGAAAGATCTCAGCAAAGTACCCCTACCTCGTTTGTGAGAAGGATGACCGCATAGTCGGATACGTATACGCAGGTCAGTACAGTGCAAGAGAAGCTTATAACTGGACCGTAACAACATCCATCTATCTCGATGAAAACTGCAGAAGACAGGGCATAGGAACGCTCCTCTATGCAGAACTTGAGAAGAGATTACAGGAAAGAGGAATCGTTAACCTCCTGGCAGGAATCGCATACGCAGAGCAGGAAGATGAATACCTTACTCATGACAGCGTTAAATTCCATACAAAAGAAGGCTACAAGAAAGTAGCTCAGATGGAATCGGTTGGCAAGAAATTCGACAGATGGTACGACCTCATCTGGATGCAGAAAAGAATATAGGTGACAGCAGGGAGGAAACAAAAATGGTTAAGCACGTAATACTCTGGACACTTAAGGAAGAATACTCAGCCGAAGAGAAGGCTAAGATCAAAGCCGACATCAAAGCAGGTCTTGAAGGGCTTAAGGGAGAGATCCCCGGACTTATCGATATCAAGGTAAATACCGAGCCTTTGGAGAGCTCCAATTGTGACCTTATGCTGGATTCATCATTTGATACAGAAGAATCCCTCAAAGGTTATGCGGTTCATCCCAAGCATGTGGATGTAGCCAATAACAAAGTCCGTCCTTTCACATCGAGCCGCGTTTGCATGGACTACGAAAACTGAGTCAGTGGGGAGTAGGAGAAAAATATGATAATTGAACACGTAGCATTATTTGTTAACGATCTTGAAGCAGCCAGAGATTTCTTTATCAAGTACTTCGACGGAAAATCAAACGACGGATACCGTAACGTAAATACCGGCTTCAGATCATACTTCATCACCTTCGAAGGCGGAGCAAGACTTGAGCTCATGAACAAAGACGGTATTGCCGAAGATGTAAAAGATCCCGAGCATACCGGATATAATCATGTAGCATTTTCCGTAGGCAGCAAACAGAAAGTCGACGAGCTTACCGAGCGCCTCAAGGCAGACGGCTATAAGCTCAGAAAAGGTCCCAGAACCACCGGCGACGGATATTACGAATCCAGCATCTATGATATGGAAGGCAACTCCATCGAGATCACGGTATAAAGGGGCTGACAATTGGTACGTCCCCGGTGTCAGAAAGATCGTCCTGACAGAGGGGTACGTCCCCGGTGTCAGATGTTTGCATCAGCAGAAAATAAAAGTATAATGTGATCAGTTGATGTGGATATATCTGTGGTTGCAAAATATTGGACGGATTTTTCCGAGTGTTTTCCGAAAGAGATAATTACTTTAGGAAAGGAAAATACCGTATGATAGGAGAATTATACATGGAAGTTATGATTCCTATAAATGATACTCCGGATTTGCTCAAAGAATTGGACAAGGGTATAAACGATATGGAAAATGGTCGTGTTACTGCTCATGAAGATACGATGAAAATCTTAATGCAGCGGTACGAGGATCATGTATCGCAGAATTCTTGAAACAGACGAAGCAATTAGAGATTTGAGCCATATTTCTTATGAAGCATATAAATATACCGGAGACAAAAACTCAGGTTTTATATTCCTTAAGCTGTATGATGTGACAATCGAAAATATGGCTGTTTTTACAGAAGGTTTTAGTAAAACCGGAATCGAATATCGCGGATACGTGATTCATATACTTCCTTTTGGGAATTATAATCTCTTTTATGTCGATGATGGTAAAAAGGGAATCATCACTGTTCTGCGAATCCTGTATCAAAAACAGGACTGGCAGCGTATCTTAAAAGTAAATGATACTTATCATGTTCATGGTAAAGATGTAGGCGAATAAATGTCTGATAAGCTCTCAACAGTTACAGTTGGGAGCTTTTTTATGAGGTGACAACGGGGTACGTCCCCAATGTCACCTGTGATATCTTAAACCATTATTTTAATGGTCAAAACTAATTGATTTACCATCAATATGATGGTTTAATAGTTTCAGAGGTAAAATTATGCCCAAAGAATACATTACTCCGAAGTATACAACTGCAGGAGAGATCAAAAGAGTTCGCAATGCTCTTAAGCTTACCCAGAAAGAGTTTGCGTCCTTTATCGGTGTGTCCAAGCCTACCGTGGAGAGATGGGAGTCCGGAGACGGTCATATAACAGGGCCGATTGTATTCTTGATTGAAGTATTAAGGCGTTCACCGGAACTGAAAGAGGAGTTTGAAATTCCTGAGAGAAGTACGCCAATACGCTTGAAATATTACTACAGAGACATGCTCTGCACCGTTATTGATGTTAATGAGGCCATGCAAAGGGTCAAGATCAGGAACTATACAGATAATCTTATTTTCAGGGCCTTTGGACGAAATGAAAAACCATCGTTCAAAGATTACGAGGAATTCCTGGAATCCAGGTGTTTCCCAAGAACAAGAGATAAGATGAAGCTAGTCCTTAAACAATATAATCTTCCCTTCTATGATCCGTTTTTGATCGTTGAAAAAACCGGTGGAAGAATGGCAGAGGATGACTTCCACATTGTGATAGAAAGATGAGTAAATTGTAGAACTATTAAACTGACAATGGTGACATACTCCTGTGTCAGAAAGATCGTCCTGACAGAGGGGTACGTCCCCATTGTCAGCATAAGAGGAGTTTGAAATGAAGTACTTTCTTTATCAACTTGTAATTTATATCGTTTTCATCGCCGTATCGAAAGCTCAGACAGGTGAAAATAAACCGGCCCGTACGACTGTTTTAGCGGCAGTCATCGGACTGGTTTTCCTGGTGATCAGTTTCTTTGTGGAATTCCCTTTGAGGTTGATTCCGTTTACGATTCTGATGGAAAACAAATGGCTGTATCTGACCGTTGTTCTGGCCACCGACCTGGCTAAGATTGCCATTCCTTTCTCTGCTGTCTTATGCATGTCCGCTTTGTTCGGAAATATCAGGATCAATAAGCTGATCATCATTATCAGCGTAATGGCGACTATCGTTTCACTGGCTATGGTCACCTATGAAACTATGGCCTTTATCAGTACTTATAATCAATTGATCGGCGGAGAGCTGCCGTTCTTTACCGCAATTACGGGCGGACCCATGAGTGCAGGCTTTGGAAGGATCATCCTTATATCAGAGCTTGCACCTGCCGTTCTCCAGACGATCGTAACCCTTGTAAAGAAAGATACCGTATAATGAGGTGACAACGGGGTACGTCCCCAATGTCACCTGTGTTATAATATCCCTTGTATAAAGCAATTGTTATATGAGGGACATCTTATGAAAAGCCTGAGCGCTGTTTTCTATAACTTTGACATTCCGATCATTGTGCTGTGTGCACTTATCAATCTCGGGGTGTTTATCTTTGCCCTGCTTCAGATCAGGGAGACCAAAAAGATCCTCTATCCCCGCTCCAGCATCGTATATAAAACCAAAGCCAATTCCGAAATAACAGGAGAGGAAGCCCAGAAGCTTGCTACCAAAAAGAGCCTGCTTCTGTTCCTCTATTCGTCATATGCAAATATCACCGCAATCTTCCCGCTCCTTGGAATTCTGGGGACCGTTGCGGCTCTTATCCTCCTGCCTCCCGACGGCGGCGAGAAGATGATGGAAAACCTTATGGTAGCCCTTGATACCACACTTCTGGGAGCTGTATGTGCGGTACTTTATAAAGTGCTTGATTCGCTCCTGTCAGGCCCTATCGAAGCAATGTGCGATGATATTGATTTCGTGATAAGAAATTACGACGATTCCGAGGAAAAAGAAAAAAATGAGATCCAGGGGTCTTAGAAATATCGTAATTGAATTAACGTCCCTCCTCGATGTGGTCATGATCCTGATCTTTGCGGTAATGATCAATTATTCCGATGTCACCGCCAAGACTGAGGAAGACTACAAACAGACTGCCGAGGAGCTGGAAGCACTGTCGGCAGAGCATGAGAGTACTCTGGCCGAACTTGAGCTTGCGCAGACACAGCTTGCGGAAGGCAACGTGGAGAGCATGCTCAGGGATATGGCGGCTGCAAACAGCAGGCAGAACGCCTATGAATACATGGATGACATGATCGTTATCGTAAATGTCACCCTGGAAAATTACAGCGATAATAAATACAGAGTGCTTTCCTACGGAGTCGGTTCTGTTCTGGGACTCAGTTCGGGACCTGTTGCAAGGGACGATGCCACCACTTTCGAGCAGGAGATCAACCGCATGGAGGATTTCTTGTATACTCAGATCTACAATGCGGATCCCGATACCCCGGTTTTCATCGTATTCAGCTATGATGGCGACAATGTTTACTACGATGACTGCAACAAGCTTATCAGGCTTTTAAGTGAAAAGAGTACATTACGGGATATGGTCTTTTTCTGTGAAAATGACTTAAAGGAGGTTTGAACGTGAAGAAAATAATCAAGAAACTTGTGGCACTTATCGTGCTTGTAGTTGCCGCACTTCTGGTTCTTTTGTTCGGCGGACAATTCGGATTCGGCCCCGGAAGAGGCTTCGGATTCGGTGAGACCGAGGCTCAGGCGGATACACAGGCTGAGGAAGTTCGCGAAGCAGAGACTTCCGAGACCAAAGAGATCATCATTAAAGTAGTCGAGGATCAGATCTACTACGGAGATGTTGAGGTTGCGGATATCGAGGAGCTTAAGGCTAAGATCTCCGATGACGAAGCAGCCGGAGCCACATTCGTATTCGAGTCCGAGTACGGAATCAAAGCAACCATGGATGAAGTTCATGCCCTTCTCGAAGAATTGGAGAAATCCATCGGAATTCAGGTGGAATATAAGTGATACGTCCCCACTGTCACCTTTCTTGACACTAATAACCCGCCGGAGTTAAACTTTATGAGGTTTTTGCATTTTTATGTTTTGAAGGAGATTCAGTCATGCCCTTAGTAAAAGCAACTTGTACTAACTGCGGCGGTTCACTGGAAGTTGATAACGCCAGCGAAGCTGCTGTCTGCCCCTACTGCGGTCAGGCATATATCGTAGAAAAAGCGATCCAGCAATTTCAGGTCACTAACCAGAATCACATCGAAAACGCATATTTCGTTAATGATGAATATGAGCGTCTTAAAGAAGCGGCAGAGTACCTTTTGAGTAAGAAAGATTACGACGGGGCTTTTACCAAATTCTCCAAGATACAGTCCGATTATCCCCAGAAGGATGACCAGGATACCGTAAACCTGCTGAAAGCTGCAACTCACAATTGGGATTTTGATTATTATATAGACAGCATCACATTGGATGACACCAAGGTTCTTGATCTTGCAAATTTTGAGGGTGTGGATTCGGAAGTCGAAGGTTTTACTTCACTGTATAAACTGATCCCCGAAGAAAAAAGACCCGAAGAATTAAACGAGTTTTACAAAAAACTGGTCGAAGTTCAGAATCAGCTTGAGAATAAGGTCGCCAAGAAAGTAAAGACAGGGCACATGCTTCATATGGCAAAATACATTGCCACAGCTGCGGTGTTTGTTGTGGGCCTTATCATGGTCTTTGCATCACAGGGAAATGAATATCCAGGATTCTTAGTGATGCTTGCGGCACTAATAGTATGCGGACGCCTTCTTACCGCAAACAGAGTAAGACCCTTAAAGACTCTGCTCACAGCCGCGATACTTGCGCTTGCCGGATTTTGCATCTTCTTCGTCGCCACCGAAGTGGCTAAGACTACCGGCGCCTTCTCCATACTCGGAGGAATGGTGGTAGCTGCTAAGGCAGTTGTGGATTTCATAAGAGGAATAAGATAAATGACAGTGGGGACGTACCCTTTTGTCAGGAAGGTCGTCCTGACAAAAGTGATACGTCCCCATTGTCATACGGAGGGTGGTATATGGTAATCGACAGCGGATTTCGACACGAAGCAAAGATCAAGGACAAGAATCTGGATTGCGCTCCTTTATCCGGCTTCAATCACCTGGCCGTATACGTAAGATGGGCTTATAACAAAGGTATTCTATCAGGGACCTTATTGAAGGAGGAGCCCCGTATAGAAGCAGCCATACGAGGTGAATGCGACCTCCGCAAGGTTATCGCCGAAAGCAGAGCCATGAAAGGCAGGATCAGATCCGCGGATTTTACTACCGAAGGCGAGACCTTTACGAAGTATTTCTATGCCTTTTCCGGCAGGGACAAATATCCCTATTACGTGGACAAGGTTGCGGACGAATATTTTGGTCCCAAGGCAGGAAGTCCGGAATTTAAGAATGAGGCGTATCTCTTTGTTCCCTATGATGAGAAATACTATAAAAGCTTATCCAAATACCTGGACGAAGCCTGGGAGAAGAGAGATTCCATAGATGATTCCCTTGCGGAAAAGAAAGAAGCCCTGATCAAATGGCTCGGCTCTGTAGCTAAGACAGAGATCCGTATAAGTACTACTCCGGCCGGCGATACGGTCACTTCACTTACCGCAAGCAGGATTGGCGGAAAGCCTGCTGTTCCCGAGGGCTTTGAATGGCCCTACTATAAGGGCGAAGCCTATGGAGATCCCGCTCCGCAAAACAGACCGCTTTCATTCATGGCTCAGATCAATCTGAAAGAAGCCTCAGCTTATGACAAAGAAGGTCTTTTGCCTAAAAGCGGAATACTGTCATTTTTCTATGAGATGAATACCCAGACATGGGGGTATGACCCTATTGATAGAGGCTCCTCAAGAGTTTACTATTTTCCCGATGAAAATGTGCTCCGCCATGAAGACATTCCGGAGGATATGGAAGAAGATTTTAAGATCCCGGAATTTGCCATTGAATATTATGAGCATATAAGTCTTCCGGATATGAGCGAATTTTGGGATGAGCTGTCCCTGGACTGGGATGAGAATTTAGATTGCCTTACCAAGGCCGGATATGATGCGGATGAGTGGGGAACCTTCACAAAACTCCTCGGATATCCCGATACCATACAAAATCCCATGTATGAAGAATGCGAGATGGTAACAAGAGGTTGGCGAGCAGGCAGTCCTGAGGATTATGCCAAGGTCTCAGAGGAAGAAAAGGCTGATATCAAGGAAAAGGCTTCAGAGTGGATGCTCTTATTCCAAATGGGCACCATAGAAACAGATGATTATGAGCTTATGTTCGGCGACTGCGGACATATCTACTTCTGGATCAAAAAAAGTGACCTTGCCGCCCGTAACTTCGATAACGTGTGGCTGATACTTCAGTGCAGTTAAAGCGTCCCTACTGTCACTTATCTGTAAAATTGTACCGGCTTAAACTCGCCGAGATTATCCACGTATCCGTATCTGTAAAAAGTTTCAAAGCGGTCGAAAAGCTCCTGTTCGGCAACAATCTTATCTACCAGCTTGGTCTGATCCCCTTCTTCCATGCCTACCTGAAGGTCATATCCTCCGGGAGCGGAAGCTGCCTGTATATACCTGACACCGTATGTCGCCTGCTTCAGGGTTAAGAGCACATGCTCGTCATTTACATCTATCATCTTACGGATCCGCACCATCACATCTTCCCATGAAGGATTCTGTATCGGAGCGTCATAGAAGTTTTCTAAGACCGATCCGCCTGTGTATTCAACGTTTTGAAAAGAGACATCACTTGTAAGCTTCCGGTTACCTTTTGTTACGATAAGCGGAACAGCTATAGCGATTACAATCACAAATATAAAGAATAAGAGTAATATCGATAGCATACCTGCCTCCTTCGTCATATAAATGCTTCATTATATCACTGTTACTTACGGCATATAATACTCACAGAATTCATCGATTGTTTCTCTAATGGCTTGTTTGCCTTCTGCGGCATTTTCCAATTCAGACTGAATTGAGTAATTTCCTCTTCGATAGGATGTGTCCCACTCATACAAAATAGCTAACTCATAATTTTCGAAGCTTTCCGGCATTTCGGAACTGTCTGTGAGCTTTTGATCGAAGGGGATGTTTACGGGGGTTCCATCCTTAATAAGGATATAATAAAGCTTCGTGGATCCTACGGTTTCTTTGGCGACCAGATCTATTGAATATTCGTTTCCAAGCTTTTCAGA
>JAEEGK010004178.1_pt1 | contig 35607 bp, 35 predicted proteins | sample 8958771 | NCBI WGS metagenome assembly JAEEGK01 (sample SAMN16246547, study PRJNA631951) | gut metagenome | biome: gut microbiome; feature: rumen; material: SC-attached | host: Bos | place: Iran: Karaj | collected 2018-10 | reverse complement strand
GTTGCTCACGTGTTACTCACCCGTCCGCCACTAACTTGGGGAGCAAGCTCCCCTCGTCCGTTCGACTTGCATGTGTTAGGCACGCCGCCAGCGTTCGTCCTGAGCCAGGATCAAACTCTCAAAAAATCGTATCTTAAGCGTTTCCGCCTAAAACCATTTTTTAAGTGATGCTCTTGGCTTCACTCAAATTCATTTCCGTTTGCGGTACTCTCCGTACCGCGCCCACTTGGTGCGTTCGCTTGGCTTCTGCATTGTTTAATTTACAAGGTACAGACGCACGCCGCTCAGCGGCGAGCTTTGCTAATATATCATCCCCCCATGCCGTTGTCAAGCCCAATTTTTCGATTTCCAACAATATTTCTTGCATCCCCCGGACCTGCGTGTATAATAAGCAGAGAAACAGCGGAAAACCACGGAAAAGGAGCGACTTTCCATGTTCAAATATGAGCCGGAAGCCAATCTCCACGGCTTCTATCTGGTGAAGACCAACGCGGTGTACAAGACCATCGGCCACGCCGATTTTGCCGCCCAGACGGATCAGCTGGCCCGTTCCCTGGTCCTTGGCCTCTGGAAGGGACAGTCCCTGACGGAGGACCACGTGAAGGCCATGAACGACCTGTACTCCAAGGGGCAGCCCAAGCCCAGCTACCTGTATTGGGAGCTGGTCTCCGCGGCGGGAGAGGCGGAGCAGCCCCCGGTGCCGGATTTCTTCCGGGTGCTGGTGCTCACGAACCCCAAGGCCGCCCGGCTGCTGACGGAGGGCCTGCGGGCCCTGCTGGTCCGGCTCTCCGATCCCAACCGCGGCAATGAGCAGGAAAACCGCTTCCTGGCCTCCGCCATGGGCGCCCTGGAGGCCGTACTGGAATCCGACGATCCCCTGGGCTTCCGGGAGCTCAGCCGGGGCCCCGTTCCCGGCAGCACCGCCGGACAGTCCGCGGGCGCCGCGGCCCGGCAGGGAGAAAAGGAAAAGGAAGAGGAGCTTCCGCCGCCGGAAAAGCTGGAAGACCTGCTGGAGGAGCTGGACAGCCTGGTGGGTCTGGAAAAGATCAAGACGGACGTGCGCAGCCTCATCAACCTGATCAAGGTGAGAAAGCTGCGGACGGAGGCGGAGCTGCCCGTTCCCGAGCTGAGCCTGCACATGGTGTTCACCGGCAATCCCGGCACGGGCAAAACCACCGTGGCCCGGCTGCTGAGCCGGCTCTACCGCTCCATCGGCGTGCTGAAGAAGGGCACCCTGCTGGAGGTGGACCGGAGCGGCCTGGTGGCGGGCTACGTGGGCCAGACCGCCCTGAAGACCCTGGAGGCGGTGAAAAAGGCCCAGGGCGGCATCCTCTTTGTGGACGAGGCCTATTCCCTGGTGCCCGAGGGGGCGGGGAACGACTTCGGCCAGGAGGCCATCAGCACCATTCTGAAGGCCATGGAGGACATGCGGGAAGAGCTGGTGGTGATCGTGGCGGGCTACCCCGAGCCCATGGAGCGGTTCATTTCCTCCAACCCCGGCCTGGAATCCCGCTTCGGGAAGTACTTCCATTTCGAGGATTACACCGGGGAGGAGCTCATGCGGATCTTCGAGTCTCTCTGCCGGAAGAACAAATATGAGCTGGAGCCGGAGGCGGAAACCTTCTGCCGGGATATGTTCAACGCCCTGTATCAGGACCGGGACGAGAACTTCGGCAACGCCCGGGACGTGCGGAACATTTTCGAGCGCAGCGTAGCCAACCAGGCCAACCGGCTGGCGGCCATGGAAGCCCCCACGAAGGAGGACCTGATGACCTTCCTGAAGGAGGACATCGTGGGGGAGAAACCGGCGGAGAAGGCGGAAGAAAAGCCGGAGGAGCCGGACTCCGAGGACTGAATCAGTCCGGATGGAATCATAAGGATCAGGCCGGGAGCTGCGGATCGCCACGACCCGTGTGCGCACCGGTTTCGCAATGACAGGCAACGGAATGCCGACGCTTTGTCTATAGTATGCGGGCGCCGCAATCAGCGGCGCCCGCGCGCTTATCCCATCAGGGCCGTGATGTCCTCCAGCGTCAGCCCCTCCTGCAGGGCCAGGTTCAGGCCGTACCCCAGGAGGCGGGAAAGCTCCCGCATCCGGGCGTCGATCTCCCGGGGGGTGACCATGAGTCCCTCCGAGGCGGAGGCGAAGTCCTCCGGCGGTCGCTCCCCCAGGCCGGACCGGGCGGTCAGGTCCGCCGCCAGGGTGGCGGCGTCCACCACCGTGGGGATGCCCACGGCCACCACCGGCACCCCCAGGCTGCTCCGGCTCAGCTCCGGACGGCTGTTGCCCACCCCTGAGCCGGGGGCGATCCCCGTATCGGAGAGCTGCAGGGTGCGGCAGACCCGGTCCAGCCGCCGGGAAGCCAGGGCGTCTATGGCCACCACCGCCTTCGGCCGCAGCCGTTGGACCACCGCCCGGATCAGTTCGCTGCTCTCCAGCCCCGTGGTGCCCAGCACCCCCGTTTCCAGAAGGGAGACGGGGCGGAGGCCGCCGAAGGTTTCCGGCAGGGCGGAGACCAGGTGCCGGGTAGCCAGCATATGCTCCAGGGTCATGGGACCCAGCACGTCCGGGGTCATGGCCCGGTTCCCCAGGCCCGCTACCAGCACGCCCTCTCCTTCCCCCAGGCCCAACAGGGCCCGGAGCCTGGCGGCGACGACACCGGCTCCCCGGCGGAACGCCCCCGCCTCCCGCCGCAGCAGCGGCTCCAGCTCCAGGGTCACGTAGGTGCCCCGGGGCTTCCCCAGGGCCTGCTCCCCCCGCTCATCCAGGATCCGGATGGTCTCCACGGGAAAACCGTTCTCCGTATCCTGCCGGGCTTCCACCCCGGGGAGGGCGCTTGTCTCCCCGGCGGACTCCCGCCAAAGGTCCCGGGCCTCCGCCGCCAGGTCGGTGCGGATCCCCCGCATACGCATCACCTCCCGGTCAGTTTTCCCAAATCCGGGGCGTATTTTCCTCTGCCCTCGAATTTTTGAAAAAAAAGCTTGCCGAACAGAAAAAAATATGGTATAGTGCTTTTCCGCATGGAAGCTCTATCGGCAAGGGAGGTGAGTGAATTGCCCAACATTAAGTCTGCTGCCAAGCGCGATGCCCTCTCCAAGGCGCAGAACGCCGCGAACAAGGCCCGCAAGTCCGAGATGAAGACCCTCATCAAGAAGTTCGACGCCAAGGCGGAGGAAGGGGACAAGGCCGCGGCGAAGGAAGCGTATCTGACCGCCGTCAAAGTGGTGGACCAGGCCGCCTCCGACAACCTGATCCATAAGAACAACGCCGCCCATAAGAAGAGCCGCCTCACCAAGAAGCTCAACAGCATGGAGTAATCCCTGTGATATGCTCACGCGCCTGCCGAAACCGGCAGGCGCGTTTTGAGGGTGTCGACAAGTATTGTCGACACCCTTCGAACCGGACCCGCTTCGCTGGGCTCCGCTTCGAGAAGGATTGCATCGCCGCTGCGCGCCTCGGCCGAACACTTCGACACTTGCGGCGATAGAGGAATTGTCGGGCAGAAATGAATTCCGCCCGACAATAATTCTCATCTTCTTCGCGGCTTCCGAGCCGCGAACTCTGCGAGGCTGTTGATACTTTGTCTGTAGTCTGACGCGCCTGCCGAAACCGGCAGGCGCGTTTTTTGTCTGGTCTTTTCTCAGGCGATGGTGTTGGGATCGGCAAATTCCCCCACGGCTCCCAGGCAGGCGCTGGTGAGGTGGTCCCCGGAGCAGCCGTAGAAGCAGCCGATATCGTGCATCCTGGCGAGATCGATGAGGAAGATGGCCTGGATGCCCACCTGCCGTTCCTCCACGAAGCTGAACAGATACAGGCCGTCCCGGATCTTCACGTAGTCCGCCGGGTTGGTGGCCATCCAGGTGCCCATGGCGGTGAGGTTCTGATAGGTATAATAGATGTCGCAGTTATAGATATGCTTGATCTTGATGATATTGGGGCTGTATTCCCAGATGATGCTCTTGCCCAGGAGCTCCGTGGTGAAGCCGTGGAGCTCGCCGCCGGCGAAATCTCCCTCCAACCGGCCGAAGTAAAAATCCCGGTCCACGTCGATATTGGAGTACTCCGTGCCCACTTTGGCGTCCACCACCGTGGCGCAGCCGGACTTCATATCCGGGATCAGGGTGATCTGCCGGGAGGTGGCGTAGCCGGGCACCAGGAAGTTCACGAAATAGACCTCATGATCCAGGGTCTTCACGTTGCAGAAGCAGCGCTTTTCCTCTTCTCCTTCCTCCTTGAACCATACCTCGTTCAGGGCGGTGAAGCGGAAATCGTAGTTCTTCTCCTCCCCCCGGAAGGCCAGGGTCTTCCCCACCAGCTCGTCCGTATCCGGCGGGGTATAGGGCCCCGCCAGGGGGGAATGGCTGTACTTTTCCGGATCCCCGGCGTACTCCGCCACGATCTTCTCCACCGTCTCCCTGGGCACGTCCAGATTGAACTTCCGATAGTACCGTTTCTTGTTGCGCATGTTGAACCTTCCTTCCTTTCGATTTGTTTTCCTGCTATCAGTATAGGCTCCGCCGACCCCGGCTGTCAACCGGTGAGAAGGGATCTCCGACCCCTTCGGAACCGGGCCGGAAAAGGGGCAAAAGAGACGTTTTCTATACGGATTTGCTGTTGAAACAGGGGGTCGTTTGTGGTATAATATATAATAATGTATACATTCGATCTCCATGCCCCTTCGGAGGCAGAAAGAAATAAAGGAGGACCTACCCTTGAATTCCGCCAGCGACGTATGGCAGGCCGTATTAAAGCTGCTGGAGCAGCACCTGTCCCCCACCGCGATCAGCACCTGGTTCAGCGACTGCCAGGTGGTGGAGCTGCTGGATAACCGCCTCATTCTGCATACCCCCTCTGAATTCAGTCAGAATATCATCATGACCCGCTACCTGGACCTGGTAAAGGACGCCCTGAAGGAGATCTTCGCCGCCGATTTCGACGTTCAGGTCATCGGGGACGAGGAGCTGGCCCGGCGGATCAATCGCCAGCCCCCCCTGCGCCAGGAATTCCTGGGGGGCGATCAGTTCACCTTCGATAAATTCGTGGTGGGACCCACCAACCGGATCGCCTATGCCGCCGCCCTGGCGGTCTCCCAGAATCCCGCCACCAAATACAACCCCCTGTTTATTTACGGGGACTCCGGCCTGGGCAAGACACATCTGCTGTACTCCATCGCCAACGCCCTGCGCATCTCCCGGCCGGATTTCCGCATCGTGTATATCAAAGGGGACGACTTCACCAACGAGCTCATCAACGCCATCCAGACCGGGAGCAACAGCGAATTCCGGGAAAAATTCCGCATGGCGGACCTTCTCCTGGTGGACGATATCCAGTTCATCGCCGGGAAGATCCAGACCCAGGAGGAGTTTTTCCACACCTTCAACGCTCTGTACGAATCCGGACGGCAGATCGTCCTCACCTCCGACCGGGCGCCCAAGGACATGCTCCGGCTGGAGGACCGGCTGAAATCCCGTTTCGAGGGCGGTCTCATGGTGGACGTACAGCCCCCGGACTATGAGACCCGGGTAGCCATCCTGAAGAACAAGGCCGCCCGCATGGGCATTCCCCTGGCGGAAGAGGCCTGCGTCTATATCGCCGAAAACATCAAATCCAACATCCGGCAGATCGAGGGGATCCTCAAAAAGATCCAGGCCTATCTGGAACTGGAACGCGCCGAAAACCTGGATATGGACCTGGTGGAGAACATCACCAAGGAGGTCATCCGCAGCGAGCGCTCCTACACCCCCGAATATATCATAGAGAAGACCGCCACCTTCTACGACCTCAGTCCGGAGGATATCCTGGGCAAAGGCAAGACCAAGAACATCGCCGCCGCCCGGCAGATGGCCACCTACCTGATGCGGAAGCTCACCACCCTCACCCTGGAGGAGATCGGCGGCGTGATGAACCGGGACCATACCACCATCCTCCACTCCATCCGGAAGATCGAGGATTCCGTCAATACGGACGCCGCCCTCGGCGACACCGTCCGGGATATCACCGCGAATATCATGAACAAATGACCTCCCGCTCCCCCGCCGGTTTTCCACAATACGCTCCAATTTTCTTCCCATTCCCTGTGGATCCTTTTTTATCAGTTTTTTCCTGTGGAAAACCCGGGAATTTATCCACATTTCTCCCTTCGCCGGAAATCGCGCAGCTGCGCGGTTTTCCCGAGTTATCCACCGTTTTTTCGTCCTAACCCTACTAAAACTAAAATCCTATCCTATATATCCTGTATCTCTGACTCGCGCATCACCCATCACACACTGCCGCCGGACGGAACCTTCCGTCCGCAGGAAGGAGCATTGATATGAAATTCAGCTGTGATCGAAGCCTCCTGCTGGCCGGTCTTACCATCTCCGCCAGAGCCGCAGCGGCCAAAAGCACCATCCCTGCCCTGGAGGGCCTGCTGCTGACGGCAACGGAGGACGAACTCACCATCACCGGCTATAATCTGAAAACCGGCGTCCGTACCCGGGTCCCGGCGGACATTGCGGAAGAAGGAAGCATCGTCCTCAACGCCCGCCTCTTCGGGGACATCGTCCGGAAAATGTCCGACAGCTATCTGAAGCTGGAGAGCGACTCCGGCATGCTGGTCAAACTCACCTGCGGGCGGAGCTCCTTTGAGATCATGGGCTCCAACGCGGAGGATTTTCCCGAGCTCCCCACCGTGGAGGAAGAAAACACCTTCCACATCCAGGAGAAGAAGCTGAAGGCCATGATCGATCAGACCCTGTTCGCCGTCAGCACCAACGAATCCCGGCCCGTTCATACCGGCAGCCTGTTCGAAGCGGAAGGCAAGGTCCTGACCGTAGTGAGCGTGGACGGTTTCCGTCTCGCCCTCCGCCGGGAGGAGCTGGAGGAAGCGGTGAGCGACAGCCGCATCTCCTTCGTAGTCCCCGCCGCCGCCCTCACGGAGGTGGGCCGGATCGCCGGAGCGGACAGCGAGGACAGCGCCTCCATCCACCTGGGCAGCCGCCACATCCTGTTCAACATCGGGGACAGCGAAGTCATCTCCCGAAAGCTGGAGGGTGAATTCCTGGATTACCGGAAATCCATCCCCGCCTCCGCCAAATACGAACTCCTGGGTCAGCGGCGGGAGCTGCTGGATTCCTTCGAGCGGGTCAGCCTCATCATCAGCGAGAAATACAAGAGCCCCATCCGCTGCCGTTTCGGGGACGGCTTCCTGGATCTCACCAGCGCCACGGCCCTGGGCAAAGCCACGGACCAGTGTCCTCTGAAGGGCAACGGAGAAGACCTGGAGATCGGCTTCAACAACCGCTATATGCTGGACGCCCTCCGGGCGGCTCCTGTGGACGAACTGAAGCTGCAGCTTTCCTCCGGCGCCTCCCCCTGCATCCTCCTTCCCGGAGACGGGACGGACAGCTTCCTGTACCTCATCCTCCCCGTGCGGATCCGCAGCGAGGTCTGATCCGTGGAGGAGACAAAGATCCGTATCGACACGGAATTCATCCGCCTGGACGCCCTGCTGAAATACGCCGGCCTCGTTCAGACCGGCGGCGAAGCCAAGCTCCGGATCCAGGGCGGCGAAGTCCGGGTGGACGGGGAGATCTGCACGCAGCGGGGCAAAAAACTCCGGCCCGGCAGCGTGGCTGAGCTGGAAGGCCGCCGCCTTCGGGTGGAAGCATGATCCTCGATTCCCTGGAGCTGCTGGGCTTCCGCAGCTATCATTCCGCCTCCTGCTCCTTCGACCCGGGGATCAACATCATTGCCGGGATCAACGCCCAGGGAAAGACGAATCTGCTGGAGGGGGTATACTATCTCTCCGGGGCCCGCTCCTTCCGCACCCGGACCGACCGGGAACTGATCCGCCTGGAGGAGGACGAGGCCGCCATCCGGGGCGCCATAGTCTCCGGCGGCCGGGAGCAGCTCATCGATATCTACCTCAGCCGCCGGGAACGGAAAAAGATATTCCTGAACGGCGTGAAACAGAAAAACGCATCCGCCCTCTCCGGCAGGTTCTGCTGCGTCCTCTTTTCCCCGGAGGACCTGGAACTGGTCCGGGGAGGACCTGCGGAAAGACGAAAATACATGGATCTGGCCATTTCCCAGCTCCGGCCCCAGTATGCCCAGACCCTGGGAGAATTCCAGAAGGTTTATGGAGAAAAGGCCCGGATCCTGCGGGACTGGCGGGAACGCCCCGACCTGCTGGAGGTGCTGGACGATTACAGCCTGAGCCTGGCCCGTCTGGGGGCCGTGCTCATCCGATACCGGGCGGCCTGGTGCCGCCGGGCGGGGGAAGCGGCGGAACGCCTCCATGGGGAGATATCCGGCCGGGATGAAAAGCTGCGGGTGGGCTATACCACCGTGAGCAGCATCGAAGATCCCCTGGATCTGACTCCGGCCCAGCTGCTGGAAGCCCTGCTCCTGCACCAGGAGAAGCACCGCCAGGCGGAGCTGGATTCCGGACTGTGCCTTTCCGGCGCCCACAAGGACGACCTGAAGCTGGAGATCGGCGGCCTCCCGGCGGGGAAATACGCCTCCCAGGGGCAAGCCAGGACCGCCGCCCTCGCCCTGAAGCTGGCGGAATGGGAGCTGGCCCGCTCCGACCTGGGGGAGTCCCCCGTCCTGCTGCTGGACGACGTGCTCAGCGAGCTGGACGGCCTCCGGCAGGATTACGTTCTGAACTCCATCGGAGGGGGACAGGTGCTCATCACCTGCTGCGCCTCCGAAGAAGTACGCCGGAAGACCGGCGGCAAGCTCATCTACGTGGAAGGAGGGAAACTGCGGGAATGTACCTCTACCTAGGACAGAACCGGGTGGTCTCCAAGGGCGACGTGATCGGGGTCTTCGACCTGGACAACTGCACCTCCACCCGCATCACCCGGGATTACCTCGCCCGGGCGGAAAAAAGGGGCCGGGTGGAAGACGTTTCCGCCGGAGCCCTGCCCAAGAGCTTCGTCCTCTGCGCCGCCGAACGGCGGCTCCACGCCCCGACGCGGGTCTATCTTGCCCAGCCCAATCCCGCCACTTTACTGAAGCGGTGGAACCAAAATACGCTTACCTTCAATGGTTGACAGGGAGAATCTCATGGATTTCAACAAGGAAACGGAAGTAAACAGGAACGCGGAAGCCTACGACGCCTCCCAGATCCAGGTCCTGGAGGGTCTGGAGGCGGTCCGTCTGCGTCCGGGCATGTACATCGGCTCCACCAGCGCCAGCGGTCTGCACCACCTGGTGTACGAGATCGTGGACAACGCCATCGACGAAGCCTTGGCGGGCTTCTGTCACCACATCACGGTGACCATCGAGGCGGGGAACGTGATCCGGGTGGAGGACGACGGCCGGGGCATCCCCGTGGACGTGCAGGAGCAGACGGGAAAACCCGCCCTGGAGGTGGTGTATACCGTCCTCCACGCCGGCGGAAAATTCGGCGGCGGGGGCTACAAGGTCTCCGGCGGTCTCCACGGCGTGGGCGCCAGCGTGGTGAACGCCCTTTCCGAATGGCTGGAGGTGGAGGTCCACCGGGGCGGAAAGATCTACCAGATGAAGTTCAGCCGGGGGGACAAGACCCAGGACATGAAGATCATCGGCGAGACGGACCGCACCGGCACCACCGTGCGCTTCAAGCCGGATCCCCAGATGTTCGAGGATACGGTATACGACTATGAGACCCTCCATATCCGGATGCGGGAGCAGGCCTTCCTGAACGCGGGCCTGCGCATCTCCATCTTTGATGAACGGCCCGAAAGCGCGGAGCTTCCGGAGGAAGCCCGGCGGGACTCCATGTGCTACGAGGGAGGCATCCGGGAGTTCGTCACCTACCTGAACCGGGCGAAGCAGCCCCTGCACCAGGACGTGATCTACGTTGCCGGCGTCCGGGAGGACAGCGAGGCGGAGATCGCCCTCCAGTGGAACGACAGCTATAACGAGATCATCGATTCCTTTGCCAACAACATCCATACCCCCGGCGGCGGCATGCACGAGACGGGCTTCAAGACCGCCCTCACCCGGGTGATCAACGCCTACGGAAAGAAGACCGGCCTGCTGAAGGAGGGGGAGAGCCTCTCCGGCGAGGACTGCCGGGAGGGCATGACCGCGGTCATCTCCGTCAAGCTCACCAACCCCCAGTTCGAGGGCCAGACCAAGGACAAGCTGGGCAACAGCGAGATGCGTACCCTGGTGGACGGCATCCTGCAGGAAAAGCTCACGGAGTTTCTGGAGGAAAACCCGCAGGTGGGAAAAACCGTCATGGACAAGGCCCTCACCGCCTCCCGGGCCCGGGAGGCCGCCCGGAAGGCCAGGGAGAGCATCCGCAACAAGAGCGGGCTGGAGTCCGGCGGCATGCCGGAAAAGCTCCAGGACTGCAACGAAAAGGACCCCGCCCTGTGCGAGATCTATATCGTGGAGGGCGACTCCGCAGGAGGCTCCGCCATCCAGGGCCGGGATTCCCGGTTCCAGGCCATCCTTTCCATGTGGGGCAAGATGCTGAACGTGGAGAAGGCCCGGGCGGACAAGATCTACCGGAACGAGAAGCTCCAGCCCGTCATCACCGCCCTGGGGGCCGGAATCGGGGAGGATTTCAACCTGGAGAAGCTCCGGTACCACAAAGTCATCATCATGGCGGACGCCGACGTGGACGGCAGCCATATCCGCACCCTGCTCCTCACCTTCTTCTTCCGCTATATGCGCCCCCTGATCGAGAACGGCTACGTGTACTCCGCCGTGCCGCCCCTGTACAAGCTCACCCGGGGCAAACAGCAGCGGGTGGCCTACTCCGACGAGGAACGGGACCGGGTATCCGCGGAGATGCGGGGAGACAATCCCAACGCCAAGATCGAGATCTCCCGGTACAAAGGTCTGGGCGAAATGAGCAAGGACGAGCTCTGGGAGACCACCATGGATCCGGAACGGCGCACCCTGCGGCGCATCACCCTGGGCGACGCCATCCAGACGGATCAGATCTTCTCCCTCCTCATGGGGGAGGAAGTGGAGCCCCGCCGGGCCTGGATCGAAACCAACGCAAAATACGTCAGCAATCTGGATATTTAAAGGGGGTCGGGGACTTTGGCACACAACAGAAGCTATAAACCGGAGGACATCGCGTTCCCCGATCAGGTCATCACCGAATCCGAGCTTTCCCGGGAAATGCAGACCAGCTATATCGACTACGCCATGTCCGTCATCGTGGGCCGGGCCCTGCCGGACGTGCGGGACGGGCTGAAGCCCGTGCACCGGCGGATCCTGTACTCCATGTACGAAAGCGGTCTGACCCACAATAATCCCTATAAGAAATGCGCTACCGCCGTGGGCGACGTGCTGGGCAAATATCACCCCCACGGGGACGCCAGCGTGTACGACGCCCTGGTGCGCATGGGCCAGGATTTCTCCATGCGGAACATGCTCATCGACGGCCACGGCAACTTCGGCTCCGTGGACGGGGACCCTCCCGCCGCCTACCGGTATACGGAGGCCCGCATGTCCCGCATCGCGGACGAGATGCTCCGGGATATCGAAAAGGAAACGGTGGACTGGGACCCCAACTTTGACGAGAGCCGGAAGGAACCCCGGGTGCTGCCCAGCCGCTTCCCCAATCTGCTGGTGAACGGCTCCAGCGGCATCGCCGTGGGCATGGCCACCAGCATCCCGCCCCATAACCTGCGGGAGGTCATCAACGCCGTCATCTGCCTGCTGGACGACCCGGAGGCGGGGGTCATGGAGCTCATGGAGCACATCCAGGGGCCGGACTTCCCCACCCGGGGCATCATCATGGGCAGAGCCGGGATCCGCGCCGCCTATGCCACGGGAAAGGGCAAGGTGGTGGTCCGGGCGAAGGCGGAATTCGAGGAATTCAACAAGGACCGGATCCGGATCATCGTCAACGAGCTGCCCTACCAGGTGAACAAGCGCCAGCTCATCAAGAACATCAAGGAGCAGGTGCAGGAGAAACGGCTGGAGGGCATCAGCGACCTGCGGGACGAGTCGGACCGGAACGGTATGCGCATCGTCATCGAGCTGAAGCGGGACGCGAATCCCCAGGTGGTGCTGAACCGCCTCTATGCCCAAACCCAGCTCCAGAGCAATTTCTCCATCATCATGCTGGCCCTGGTGAACGACCAGAGCCAGCCCAAGGTGCTGAACCTGAAGGAGATGCTGGAGGAGTATATTTCCTTCCAGGAGGACGTCATCCTCCGGCGCACCCGCTTCGATCTGCGGAAGGCCCAGGAGCGGGCCCATCTGCTGGAAGGCCTGCTCATCGCCCAGGACAATATCGACGAGGTCATCCACATCATCCGCACCGCCTATGACGACGCGAAGGAGAAGCTCATGGAGCGCTTCGGCCTGGACGACGTACAGGCTCAGGCCATCCTGGATATGCGTCTGAAGCAGCTCCAGGGCCTGGATCGGGAAAAGCTGGCGGCGGAGTACAAGGAGCTGGAGGAGCGCATCGACTATTACCGCCGTCTCCTGGACAGCAAGGAAATGCTGCGGGACGTGCTGAAGGACGAGCTCAGCGCCATCCGGGACAAATACGGAGACGACCGGCGCACCGAGATCCAGGACGTGGAGGATGAGATCGACATCGAAGACCTGATCGACGAGGAGCTCTGCGTCTTCACCATCTCCCGGGCGGGCTACATCAAGCGCATCCCCGCGGAGACCTACCGGGTGCAGAAGCGGGGCGGCAAGGGCGTCACAGGCATGACCACCAAGGAGGAGGACAGCGTAGACTCCATCTTCACCGCCTCCACCCATGATCTGCTCCTGCTCTTCACCAGCCGGGGCCGGGTATACATGCGCAAGGGCTACGTCATCCCCGAGGCGGGCAGGACCGCCAAGGGCACCAATATCGTGAACATCATCCCCGCGGAGCCGGGAGAGACCCTCTCCGCCGTCCTGCATATGGCGGCCATGCCCCCGGATCGCTTCCTCACCTTCGTCACCCGGAAGGGCACGGTGAAGCGTATGCGCTTCGAGGAGCTGAAAAACCTGAAAAACGTGGGCATCCGGGCCCTCACCCTGGATGAGGAGGACGAGCTGATCAAGGTCCTGAATACCTCCGGGGAGGATTATATCCTCATCGCCACCCACGACGGCAAAGCCATCTGCTTCCGGGAGACGGATATCCGCACCATGGGCCGCACCGCCGCCGGCGTCCGGGGCATCCGCCTGCGGGAGGGGGACTGGTGCGTAGGCGCCGTTTGCTGCGGCGAGGAGGACATGCTTCTGACCGTGACGGAGAACGGCTGCGGAAAGAAGACCCCGGTGAGCGAATACTGCCGCCTGGGGAGCGAGCCCCAGCACCGGGGCGGCATGGGTCTGAAGAACTGCCCCATCACGGAGAAGACCGGCAAGGTGGCGGGCATCGCCCTGGTATCCCCGGAGGATCACCTGCTGCTCATGAGCAGCGACGGAGTGGTCATCCGCATGAACGCGGACGACGTGAACGTATACAGCCGCGCCGCCCAGGGCGTGCGGGTCATGCGCATCCCCGAGGGGGCCAGGATCATCGGCCTCACCGTCGCCGCGCCGGAGCAGGAGGAGGACGGCGCGGAAAGCCCGGAAACGCCGGAGACCGAACCGGAAACCTGAAATGAAGGCGGTCGAGATCTACACGGACGGCGCCTGCAGCGGCAATCCCGGACCGGGGGGCTGGGCGGCGATCCTGCGTTACGGCAGCCGGGAAAGGATCCTCTCCGGCGGCGAAGCGGAGACCACCAACAACCGGATGGAGCTCACCGCCGCCATCCGGGGCCTGAAGGCCCTCCGGGAGCCCTGCGCAGTCACCCTGTACAGCGATTCCCGCTATCTGGTGGATGCGGTAAACCTTGGCTGGGCCCGGGGCTGGCGGGAACGGGGCTGGATGCGGACGAAAAAGGAACCCGCCAAAAACCAGGAGCTCTGGCAGGAGCTGCTGGAGCTTCTGGACCGGCACCAGACGGAGATCCGCTGGGTGAAAGGCCACGCAGAAGATCCTCTGAACGCCCGCTGCGACGCCCTGGCGGTGGCGGAGAGCCGTAAATTTCTGGATCCGGATAAGGACTGAGGCCGCGGAAAGCGTTGGGAAACCGGAGTAAATAGGTCGCAAGCGATAAGTTTGCAAAAAGTTCACATTTGGATGGCAAAAAATGCATATTTTTTCGAAAAATCGCTTGCAATACAGAGAGACCCCTGATATAATGCTCCAACAAGCATGGATTTCGTGTTTTAACGCATTAACGCAAGAGAATTAACATACGAGGACTCCCGGAGTATACCCGTCCACCTGGGCTGAAGCGTATGGAATGCGAAAGGAGAATGGAAATGGTCGAACTTTCCGCTGCCGAGAAAAAGGCGATGTGTGAGGAGATGACCACGCATCTGCCCAAGATCCGCAAGCTGCTGAGCCTCACCCAGGCGGATTTAGGCAACCTTACCGGGCTGAGCCGGGTAACGATCTCCCAGATCGAAAGCGGCAAGGTCCAGATGACCTGGCTGCACCTGAACGCCATCATGTTCATCTGCACCGTGAACCGCCGCAGCAAGGAGTATATCTTTGCCAACAACATCCTGGGCCCCAGGTATCTGCAGTTCGTCCAGGGGAAGGACGAGAACATCCCGCCGGATTACAACGTGACCGTGCGCACGGAAATGATAAAAGCATACCAGGAAATGCTGAAAAATCAAACACATACAGAAGAATAAGCAATAAATTGAGGGCGGCCGGGAGTTTCCCCGGCCGCCCTTTTCCCATTTGTATTCTGATGATTATCCCTTCAGCTCCGTATATCTGCCCTCTTTCCGGGCGGGGGCTTTGGCTTCCCCGTCCGGCCAGCCCAGACAGAGGCCCAGGGTGAAGATCTCCCCTTCGCCGATCCCCAGCTTCTCCCGCCAGGGCGCACCGGCGGGGGAACGCATGAAGTCCCGGATGCAGCCGATCATCACCGTGCCCAGGCCAAGGGACTGGGCGGCCAGGCACATGTTCTCCGCCACGATGCCGGAATCCATCTCCGTATAGGGGAAATCCTTGGGGCCATAGAGGAAGAAGAACACGGGGGCTTCATAGTCAAAGGGCAGAGGACGGATGGTGCGGCCGCCGGAGGCGGTGAAGTCCTCCCGCAGCTGCTGCCGCAGGGCGGGATCCCGGAGACAGACGATCCGGATCTCCTGTTCGTTCCGGGCCGTGGGGGCCCAGAGACCCGCGTCCGCCACCGCCTGCACCAGTTCCTCCGGAACCGGGTCGGTCTTGTATTTGCGGATGCTCCGCCGTTCAAGAATGTCCTTTTGGGTGGGATTCATGGAAATACCTCCTTAACGATCTGTTGTTCTGATCGCAGTATACCAAGGCGCGGGGGGAATTGCAAGGCGGAACGGAGATTGTTTCACGTGAAACAATGGACAGAAAGAAAAACGGCGGTGTGAAAATGTTTCACGTGAAACAGTGGTTTTTTTCCGGCGCCCGTTGAAATCCGCAGAACAATGGGATATACTGATTTCACTATGGGAAAAACGATCGCTTTATTCAACCAGAAAGGCGGGGTGGGTAAGACCACCACCTGCGTGAATCTGTGCTGCGCCCTGCATGATCAGGGCCTGCGCGTGCTGATCGTTGACTGTGATCCTCAGGGTCACAGTACCTCCGGCATGGGCATCAATAAGGCAAACGCGGCGCCGAACACCTATCAGATGCTTCTGGAAGACGTTCCGGCGGAAAAAGCCATCCATAAAACGCCTTACGGCGACGTGATCCCCTGCAACAAGGATCTTTTCGGTTCCGGTCTTCTTTTGGGAGAGAAGGAACGCAGGGAATTCGTGCTCCGGGACGCTCTGGCGCAGGTGAAGTCCGCCTACGACTATATCTTCGTGGATTGCCCGGCTCTGCTGGAGCTGCTCACCCTGAACGCCCTTTGCGCCGCGGATTCCATTCTGGTTCCGGTGCAGTGCGAATACCTGGCGCTGGAGGGGCTCAGCGAGCTCATGGGGACCATAAAAATGGTGCGGCGCACCCTGAATCCGACCCTTGAGCTGGAGGGCGTCGTCCTCACCATGTTCGACGGCAGAACGAATCTCAGCCTGCAGGTGGCGAACGCCGTCAAAAAGCACATGAAACAATCGGTTTACAAGACGGCGATCCCCCGGAACGTGCGGCTCAGCGAGGCCCCAAGCCACGGGATGCCCGTACTCCGTTACGACAGGAGCTCCCGGGGCGCGGAAGCCTATCGGGAACTGGCCAGGGAGTTTGTCGCGCGGAATTCGAAGGGAGGAGGCTGATATGGCAAAAAAAGGACTGGGCAGCGGCCTGGACGCCCTGTTCGGCAGCGGCGCGGAGCTGAAAGAGGACGCGGGCCTGCTGAATCTGCCCATCAGCAAAGTGGAACCGGCTGCGGATCAGCCCAGGGAACGTTTCGATCCCGAAGCCCTGGAAGAGCTGACGGATTCCATCCGGCAGCACGGCGTGCTGCAGCCCATCGCCGTCCGGGCCCTTGGCGGCGGATATTACCAGATCATCGCCGGAGAACGCCGTTGGCGGGCCGCCCGGGAAGCGGGACTGGACACGATCCCCGCCCGGGTGATGGAGGCGGACGACCGGTCGGCCAAGGTGCTGGCCCTGGTGGAAAACCTACAGCGGCAGGACCTGAACCCCGTGGAGCAGGCCAAGGGCCTGAACAGCCTGATGAGGGATTTCGGCCTGACCCAGGAGGCCGCGGCGGAACAGGTGGGCTTTTCCCGGCCTGCCGTGGCCAACGCCCTGCGGCTGCTGAGTTTGCCGGAGCCGGTGCTGGCCATGCTGGAGGAGGGCAGTCTGACCTCCGGCCATGCCCGGGCGCTGCTGGCTCTGGGGGATGAGGAGTCCATCTGCCGGGCGGCGGAGCTGGTGGTGAAGGAGGAGCTGAGCGTTCGTCAGACGGAAGAGCTGATCAAACGCAGGAAGGCGGCCCCGAAGAAAAAGAAAGAATCCCCCCGCAGCATCTACGTGCGCGATCTGGAGGAGCGGCTGGGCAGCCACTGGAACCGGAAGGTGCGCATCACGGAAGGGAAGCGCCGGGGAAAACTGGAGATCGAATATTACGGCAACGAGGACCTGGACCGTCTGCTGGCGGCCATGAACGCCTCTCTGCCGGATTGAGGAGAGTTCGTAAATGCTGGATATCAGATTCGTGCGGGAGCATCCCGATGAGGTCCGGGAGAATATCCGCAAAAAGTTTCAGGAGCAGAAGCTGCCCCTGGTGGACGAGGTGCTGGCCCTGGATGCGGAGCTCCGGGCGGTAAAAACGGAGGCGGACAGCCTCCGGGCCAGGCGGAACAGCCTGTCCAAGCAAATCGGCGTCCTCATGGGCCAGGCGAAGAAGGATCCCGCCAAGGCTCAGGAGGCGGAGGCAGTGAAGGCCCAGGTGGCGGAGCAGGCAGCCCGGCTGGCGGAGCTGGAAGGGAAGGAGCCGGGACTGGAGGAGGAGCTCACCAAGCGGATGATGTCGATCCCCCAGATGATCGATCCCAGCGTGCCCATCGGCCCGGACGACAGCCACAACGTGGAGGTGCAGCGCTTCGGGGAGCCCCTGGTGCCGGACTTCCCCGTGCCCTATCATACGGAGATCATGGAATCCCTGGACGGCATCGACCTGGACGCCGCCCGCCGGGTGGCGGGGAACGGCTTCTATTATCTGAAGGGAGATATCGCCCGGCTCCACAGCGCCGTGCTTTCCTACGCCCGGGATTTTATGATCGACAAGGGCTTCACCTATTATATCCCGCCCTTTATGATCCGGTCCAACGTGGTCAACGGCGTCATGTCCTTCAGCGAGATGGACGCCATGATGTACAAGATCGAAGGGGAGGACCTGTATCTCATCGGCACCAGCGAGCACAGCATGATCGGCGCCTTTATCGATCAGATCCTGGAGGAAAAGGAGCTGCCCTGCACCCGCACCAGCTATTCTCCCTGCTTCCGGAAGGAGAAGGGGGCCCACGGCATCGAGGAACGGGGCGTCTACCGCATCCACCAGTTCGAGAAGCAGGAGATGATCGTGGTCTGCAAGCCCGAGGAGAGCATGGACTGGTACGAGCGCATGTGGCGGTACAGCGTGGAGCTCTTCCGGAGCATGGAGATCCCCGTGCGGCAGCTGGAATGCTGCTCCGGCGATCTGGCGGACCTGAAGGTGAAATCCTGCGATATCGAAGCCTGGAGCCCCCGGCAGCAGAAATACTTTGAGGTCTGCTCCTGCTCCAACCTGGGAGACGCCCAGGCCCGGCGGCTGAAGATCCGGGTCCGGGGGGCGGACGGGAAGCTGTACCTGCCCCACACCCTGAACAACACCGTGGCGGCGCCGCCCCGGATGCTCATCGCCTTCCTGGAGAACCATCTCCAGGCGGACGGCAGCGTCACCATCCCCGAGGTGCTCCGGCCCTACATGGGCGGCAAAGAGCGGCTCATTCCCAGGAAGACTCAATAATTGGCATATATTGGTAAACACAAAATGATGAAAGGAAGGAATCGAACATGAAGAAAATGGCAAAAGAGTTCAAGGACTTTATCGCAAAAGGCAACGTCCTTGACATGGCCATCGGCGTCATCATCGCCGGCGCCTTCGGAAAGATCACCACCTCCGTGGTGAACGACATCCTGATGCCCGTCATCGGGGCGATCTTCGGCGGCGCCAGCCTGACGGACACCCTGAACATCACCCTGCGGGCCGCGGAGCTGGACGCCGCAGGCGAAGTGGTGAAGCCCGCCTGCGTACTGGGCCTGGGGACCCTGATCACCGCGATCATCGACTTCATCATCATCGCCCTCATCTGCTTCCTCATCGTGAAGGCCTTCAACAAGGCCAGAGCCAAGGCGGAGGCCAAGAAGAAGGAAGCGGAAGCCGCCGCTGCCGCCGCCGCGGAGGAAGAGGCCAAGGCCAAGGCCGAGGAAGAGGCTGCCGCCGCCAAGGAAGCCCGCCTCAACGATCCCGGCGTGCAGATGCTCATGGAGATCCGGGATCTGCTGAAGAAGCAGCAGTAAACCATGAAGACGCTGACGAAGGTCATCGTGTTCGCCCTGTTGGCCATCGCGGTGGGCTTCGGCGTGCACTACGTCCTGCGGGAAATGGGCGTGCTCATGGATCCGGACGCGGATCCCACCCAACTGGCCGGCACCGCCATGACAACGGCCAGGGCCATGTTCGTGGAGAAATCCGACGCGATCCAGACCCTGACCGCCGGGGTCCTGGAGGAGCCCGGCCTGGAGCTCCTGGCAGGGGAAGACGGGACCGTCTGGATGCGCAGGGGAGAGGGGGATCCGATCCCCGCCGCCCTGGCGGACGAGGCCGCGCAGACCGCCCTGGCGGAGGTGTTCGGGGAATACGAAGCCGGCGGAAAGGTGCTGCAGGTGCTGGTAAAGAAGGACGCGGTGCTCTTTTACACCGCGTACCCCAAGGGAGGCTGCGCCGGTTTCCTCTATGAGAAGGAGCTGAACGGCACCGCTTACTACGATTACGTGGAGCTGGTGGAAAACTGGAAGCTCTTTTACCGCATTCCGCTGAAATGAGGACGCTGGAGACGGTCCTGGCGGCCAGCGCCCAGTCTCTGGGCGTCACCCTGCCGGATGGGGCGACGGAGCGCTTCCGGGCCTACTACGACTTCCTGGAGGAGCGGAACCGGGTCATGGATCTCACCGCCGTGGCGGGGGAGGAGGAGACGGCCCTCCGGCATTTCGGGGACAGTCTTACCCCCCTCCTGTGCGCGGATCTCCGGGACAAACGCCTGCTGGACGTGGGTTCCGGCGCAGGCTTTCCTGGTCTGCCCCTGCTCCTGGCGGAGCCAAGCCTGCATCTGACCCTGCTGGACAGCCAGGGGAAGCGGGTCCGGTTCCTGGAGGAGCTGTGCGCCCGTCTGGGGGTGGAGGCGGAATGTCTCCAGGCCCGGGCGGAGGAGCAGGCGCTGCTGCCGGGATACCGGGAAAGCTTCGACGTAGTGACCAGCCGGGCGGTGGCGCGGCTCAGCCTCCTGGGGGAGCTGTGCGTTCCCTTCCTGAAGGTGGGGGGCTGCTTCCTGGCCATGAAGGCGGAGGACTGCGGGGAAGAGCTGGAGGAGGCCCGTCCGGGCCTGGGGACCCTGGGGGGAAAGGTGGAGGCGATCCGGGAATTCACGGTAGGGGAGACCCGCCGGAAGATCCTGGTGATCCGCAAGGTCCGACCCACCCCCAAGGGATATCCCCGGAAGTATGCCCGCATGGTGAAAAAACCATTGTAAAACAGGACGCAAAGCGCCGACGGCAGGCCGTCGGCGCTTTTTTGTTCCTATACTGCGGTCCCGCTCCGGGGCGTTTACCAATCCGAATCCCAGTCCGTATCCCCGGCGTCCCAGCTGTCATAATCATAGCTGTCGCCGTCGTAGTCGGAGCCGGAGTCCTGGATCTCGTCCCAGAGCTGGGAATCGGTGAAGGAGCTGTATCCCCAGGAATCGTCGTACTCGTTTCCCTGGTAATACTCCCGGTAGTCCTCATAGGGGAAGGCGTCCACCTCGTACCAGTCGTCCGTATAGAGGCTGTCCGCGAACCAGGCGGTGCCGTAGCGGTAGAACAGCTCCTCCCCCACCCGGTAGTAGCCGTCGTTCCGGTGGCTGAAGCGGTTGGATATGGCGGTAAAGATCGAGCTGAGGGCGAACAGGATCACCAGCGGCAGGATGATGTTCCGCAGGAAATTGCCCCTGCGTCGGCCTCCGCTCCGGGTCGTCCCGGAGGAGGCGGCAGGCTGCCGGAGGTTGGACCGGAGCGCATGCTCCGCTATGAGCTTATCGTACAGCTCCCCCACGGCGTGGGCTTCGTCCGGCCCGCGGTACCGGATGGCCCGGCTCCCGTCCGCCTTGTTCTTGTAGACCACGAAGTCCGACCCTTCCTGATAGATGCCGAAGGCCCGGGGCTCCCGATAGTCTTCCCCGATAAAGAAACGCATCTTTTCCAGGGGCATGCCCTTGGAGGCGCAGTAGGCCTGCAGCTCGGCTATGGTCCGGGGCTTGCCCCCGGTCCCGGCAGGGGCGGCGGAGACGCCGGGGAGATAATAGGGGTTCGGCGCGCCGCACTGCGGGCAATTCTGCGCATCGGAGCTCATGGAAGATCCGCAGTATTCGCAGCGAATCGTCGCCATTCGGATCCCTCCTGACTTTGTCGCAAATCGGCCGGAGGCTCCCGGCCGGCCATCATGATACCATGTTTCCGCAGCAGCGTCAAATCTGCGGAAAAGGAACGGGCGGCGGAGGGCAGATCTGCCGGATACAGGAAACATCCCCCGGCGGGGGATGTATTTCCCGAAAAACGTGGTATAATCAGGAACGAACGAAAGGAGGCGGGAGGATGATACGCAGGAAAAGACCCTTCCTCTGCCACGAGGGAGGCCACGGGGAGGCAGGGCATGCCGGAGGTCACAGCCATGACCATGAGCATGACCACGTGCACGATCATTCCCACACCCATACGCACCAGAACACCAGGCAGGTCCTGAACCGCCTTTCCCGGATCACCGGCCATCTGAACGCGGTAAAGACCATGGTGGAGACCGGCCGGGACTGTTCCGAGGTGCTGATCCAGCTGGCGGCGGTGCAGTCCGCCCTGAACGGGGTCTGCCAGGTGATCCTGGAGGACCATATCGACCACTGCATCGTGGACGCGGTGCAGACCGGGGACCTGGCTGCCATCGAGGAGCTGAACAAGGCCATCAAGACCCTGATGAAAAAATAAACGACTGCAGGAATACGCCCGCCCGGAAATCCGGGCGGGCGTTTTGTCCTTATTCGGCGCACGGGTCCGGGAGGAAGGCCGCCAGCAGGGCGTTCAGCGCGCCGGCGTAATCCGAATCGATCAGCGTGACCGCTTCGCCGGTTTCCCCGAAACGCCTGCGGTAAGACCGGTTATCCGCCTTCAGGCTTTCCGGGGAGACGCCCGAGTCGTCCAGGCGGGCTTCGATATCGGAGGCGTGCCGGAGGATCTCCCCGAAATTCTGTTCTATGTAGGCGTCGGTAAAGGCCAGGCAGATGAACCGGATGGAATCCAGATACGGCGCTGTAAAATCCTTTCGCCAGTCCGGGGGGATATAGCAGCCCTCCAGGATCAGGTTCTGCCGGTTTTCCACGGCGGTTTTGACCATCTCCCGGAGGATGGGCCAGAGATAGTCCGTCAGGGCGTCGTCGTCCTCCGGAGTCAGCGCCGTATTCCCGCTGCGGATCAGCCCCATCTTCAGATGGTCCGCGGAGAGACAGGGATAATGGAGCTTCTCCAGCAGCCGCTGGGCCAGGAGGGTCTTCCCGGTATGGGACGCTCCGGTGATCAGGATCACCATAGCCCGTCAGCCTCCGAGCTGCAGAACTTCCTTCAGCGCCGTGTATTCCCGCAGGTACAGGCCCCGCTTCATGCCCTTTTCTCCCGCATAGTCGTCATACCGGGAAAAGATGGCCAGGGCTTCCTCCGGGGCGACCCATTTGGGCTCCAGCTTCAGGCGTTCCTCCAGGTCTGTGGGCTGCCGCTCCGTTTCCCCGGCCACCGAGGCGGGGAAATAGTGGTTGATATGCCGCAGATCGCCGAAGTATTCGATGATCTCCAGGGCGCAGTCCCGGGGCTCGATGAGATAGCCGGATTCCTCCGCCACCTCCCGGATCACCGTGTCCCGGTCGGTCTCTCCCTCCTCCTTGCCGCCGCCGGGGATCATCCACAGGTCGCCGGAGGCGGGGTAGTGGGACAGGAGCACCAGCCCGTCCCGGAGCACGATGCCCCGGCAGGCCCTGCGGGTGCGGGAAAATTCCCCGGAATAGCCGGGATCCACAAATTCAATGGTCTTCATCTTATGTTCTCCCTTCGTCCAGATCCGACCGGATCAAGGCAAGCAGCCGGTCTGCCAGTTGGTCGGCGGGGTATTTTCCCAGCCGTTCTCCCTTTCGGAACAGGATGCCGTAGTCCCGGCCCCCGGCTATGCCGTAATCCGCCCCGGAGGCTTCCCCGGGACCGTTCACCACGCAGCCCATCACCGCCACCTTCAGGGGGCGGCGGATATCCTTCAGCCGGTCCTTCACTTCCGCGTACAGGGCGGGGAGGTCGATCTCCGTCCGCCCGCAGGTGGGGCAGGCGATCAGATCCGGCTCATCCCGGCGCAGGCCTACGGCCCGGAGGATCATAAGACCCACCTCCGGCTCCCGCACCGGATCCCCGGTGAGGGAGACCCGCAGGGTATCCCCGATGCCCGCCAGCAGCAGGGCGCCGATGCCCGCGGCGGATTTGATCACAGCCTGCTCCCCGCCGCCGGTCTCCGTCACCCCGATATGCAGGGGGTAGTCCGTCCGCTCCGCCGCCAGGCGGTTGGCCGCCACGGTGCCCGCCACGTCGGAGCATTTGAGGCTCAGGCAGATCTCGTCGAAGCCGAATTCGTTCAGAAGGCGCACGTGGCCCAGGGCGCTCTCCACCATGGCCTCCGGGGTGACGCCGCCGTATTTCTCCAGCAGGGACTTTTCCAGGCTGCCCCCGTTGATGCCGATGCGGATGGGGAGCCCGTTCGCCCGGCAGGCATCCGCCACCTTCCGCACATTTTCCTTCCCGCCGATGTTCCCGGGGTTGATGCGGATGGCGGCCATGCCGCTCTCCGCCGCGGTCAGGGCCAGGCGGTAGTCGAAATGGATATCCGCCACCAGGGGAACGGGGGAGGAATCTGCGATCTCCCGCAAAGCCGCCGCGGCCTTCGGGTGGGGCACCGCCAGGCGCACGATCTCCGCCCCCGCCGCCGCCAGGGCCCGGATCTGGGCCAGGGTGGAGACCGGGTCCTCGGTCTTCGTATTGCACATGCTCTGGACAGAGACCGGCGCGCCGCCCCCCACGGGAACGGAGCCCACCATCAAACGCTTGGTCATAAGACACCTCCGGCAGCGGGTCCGCTTCTTTAAGCCACGCGAAAAGCCTCGCAGAGTTCCCGCCCGCAGGCGGGAATCCGATGGGATCATTTCGGGGCGGAATTCATTTCTGACCCGAAATACTTCTCACGGAGCGGACTGTGCGAGCGAAGCGAGTGCGGGGAGCGGAGTGCGGACCTTACTCAAATCGGAGCCCAGCGAAGCGGGTCCGATTTGACTTGATTAAAACAGCTTATAGATATCGTTGAACATCACAAAGGCCATGAGGCCCAGCAGGAGCACCAGGCCCCCGGCATGGATATAGCTTTCGATCTTCGGATTCGGCTTCCGCCGGATGATCGCCCCGATGAGGGCGAAGACCAGCATGGAGAAGATCCGGCCGCCGTCCAGAGCGGGGATGGGCAGGAGGTTCATCACCGCCAGGTTCACGGCGATGAAGGCCACCAGGCCAAAGACGTTGCTCAGCCCTTCTCCCACCGTGGCGGCCTGGGAGCCCACGTCCCCCATGGCCTTCACCATGCCCACGGGGCCGGACAGATCCTTCACCCCCGCCTTGCCGGAGATCAGATACCGCAGGCTGACCCATACCACCCGCACGTAGTACTGGCAGTCATACCAGCTCTCCCGCAGGGCGGAGCCGGGGGTCAGGGCTTCCTGGGAGAAATACAGGCCGTAGTACAAGCCCTCCTCCCCCGTGAGGGCGTCCGTATAGGTGCGCTTCTGCAGAGGCAGGTCATCCAGGGCGATCTTTTTCCCGTCCCGGCGGATCACCAGGTCCACCGTGTCTCCCCCCTCCAGGGAGAGGAAGAGGGTCAGATCCCGGGGGTTGTTCACCCCCCAGCCGTTGACGGAGAGGATCCGGTCCCCGGCCATCAGTCCCTGTTCCCCCTCCAGGGGGAAGCCCTCCATAAAGCCGGAGAGGGTGTTGGTCCCCACCACGTAGCTCCCCGCCAGGGAGCTGATGAGGTACAGGAGCAGGGTGATGAGGAAGCCGATGAAGAAATTCATCAGGGAGCCCGCCGCCAGCACGATGAAGCGCTGCCACAGGGGCTTGGCGGTGAAGGCCCGGGGATCGTCGCTCTCCCCGTCCTCCCCCTCGATGGCACAGAAGCCGCCGATGGGCAGGGCCCGGAGGCTGTATTCCGTCTCCCCCTTCTTTCGTTTGAACAGGGTGGGACCCATGCCGATGGAGTACTCGTTCACCTTGATGCCGAAGAGCTTGGCGGCGCTGAAGTGCCCCAGCTCATGGACGGCGATGAGCACCCCGAACATGAGGATGCCGATCAGGATATAGAGGACAGACACGCTTCCGCGCACCTCCTTGCTTCATGATCCGCCGCTTCCACGGCCTCCAGGCTGTCTCCCGGCAGACCGGGAAGGGCGTCCATCACCCGGCGCACCAGGGCCGGGATCCCCGTAAAGGAGAGCTGATTTCCCAGGAAAGCCGCCACGGCCACCTCGTTGGCGGCGTTCATCACGGCGCAGTCCGCCTTTTCGCTCTCCGCCGCCTGCCGGGCGATGGCCAGACAGGGGAAACGGTCCGTATCCGGTTCCAGGAAGGTGAGGGGCGGGGCCTGGGTCAGATCCAGGGGCGCCGCGATGGAGGGCAGGCGCTCCGGCCAGGTGAGGGCCAGCTGGATGGGCAGGCGCATATCCGGACTCCCCAGCTGGGCGATCACCGCCCCGTCCGCAAACTCCACCGCGCTGTGGACGATGCTCTGGGGGTGGACCAGGACCCGGATCTTCTCCGGGGGCACCCGGAAAAGGTGCATGGCCTCGATGAGCTCCAGGCCCTTGTTCATCAGAGTCGCGCTGTCGACGGTCACCTTGGGGCCCATGCTCCAGTTGGGGTGGCGAAGGGCCTGGGCAGGGGTCACCCGCTCCAGCTCCTCCGCCGAAAGATCCCGGAAGGGGCCGCCGGAGGCGGTGAGCAGGATGCGCTTCGGCTCCGGGTTGCCGTTCAGGCACTGGAAGATGGCGCTGTGCTCGCTGTCCACGGGGATGAGCTCCGCCCCGCAGCGGTCCACCGCCGCCAGGAGGATGCGTCCCGCGCAGACCAGGGTCTCCTTGTTGGCCAGGGCCAGGCGTTTCCCCGCCTCCGCCGCCGCCAGGGCGGGCCGGAGCCCCGCAGCCCCGGACATGGCCCCCAGGACCGTATCCGCCTCGGGCATCCGGGCGACGTCCAGCAGGGCTTCGGGACCGGAGAGGACCTTCGTTTCCGTATCCGCCAGGGCGATGCGCAGCGCCTTCGCCGCCGTTTCATCCCCCAGCACCGCGTATTTCGGGCGGAATCTTCTCGCCTGGGCTTCCAGGAGCTCCGCGCTCCGCCCCGCCGCCAAAGCGCACACGGGGAGACCCAGGTCCTCCGCCACCTCCAGGGCCTGCCGGCCAATAGAACCGGTGCTGCCCAGAATGGTCAATGCCATATCAGAATACCTCCAGAAGCAGGAAAAGCAGCAGCACCGCCGGGGCGGTGAAGCTGGTGCTGTCGAACCGGTCGTAAGCCCCTCCGTGGCCGGGGAGCAGGCGGCCGTAGTCCTTGGCGCCGTACTGCCGCTTGATCAGGGAGAAGGCCAGGTCCCCCAGCTGGGCGCAGCAGCCGCACAGGAGACCCGTGACGGCCAGCTTCCAAAGGTCGGCCCGGATCCCGAAGGCCCGGAGGATCAGCCCGTAGACCACCAGGCCCAGGGTGGCGACGACCAGGCCGCCGATCAGCCCTTCCACGGTCTTGTTGGGGCTGGTGCGGGGACTCATCTTATGCTTCCCCATGGCCCGGCCCACGAAGTAGGCGCCGCTGTCCCCGGTGAAGGTGACGAACAGGGGAGCCAGGACCAGGAGCCGGCCGTTTTCCCCATTCCGCAGAGCGGTCATGGCCGCCAGGCCCAGGGGCACCAGCAGACCGGAGAACACCGCCCCCGCCAGGCCCTCGACGCCGAAGGGCTTATCCTGTTCATAGTATGCCACCCACAGCAGGAACAGAATGAGGATAAAGGGCAGGAAAAGGAACAGGATCAGGGAGAAGGGCAGGAGAAGGACCACCCCCTGGATCAGGACGGCGGCCGCCATGCACAGCGCCATGGCGGCCTTCCGCTCCCCAAGGCCCATGACGTGGAACAGCTCGTGGACCCCGATGCAGCACACGGCGGCGAAGAGGATGGCCGTGGCAAAGGGGGGAAGGACGCAGAGCACCACCAGCAGCAGCGGGATGCCGATGGCGGCGACGATCAAACGGGATTTCATGGAATATACCTCCTGTATGGAGATGGGGGCAGGGAATGAGGGGACGGGGGACGAAGGGCCACGCTGGAAAAACCGGATGCAGGGACGACCAGCACCCTGGCTTCCCCGGGGGGAAGCAGTCAGCCGCCGTCTCCCGCAAGGCGGATGACTGATGAGGGCTGGCCGGCGGAGCGGGCGCTGAAGCGAAGGGGGCAAAGGCGCGGCGGGGAAAAAGTGGACGGGATATGCGCCTCAGTTCCGCTGACTAAACTGCGGGCAACGCTCGTTTGCTTTTCAGGGTGCCCTTCTCCGCACCGGCGCAGATATTCGACCTATCCCGCAGGCGGCTGCATCCCCGCACATGTCACCTGGTCCCGTTGTTTCGTGCAGAACTCCCGTCCCCCGTCCTGCGTCTCCCGTTGGGGATCGAAGGGGGCGGAGCCCCTTTCCCCGCCGGAAAGAAATCGGACCGCCGGAGGCATCCTCTGATTAAGCGAACCGCGAAGCTCACCGCGGCTATCCTCCGCCAAAAACCGCCGAAAGGGAAGAGCCCGGCGAAGCCGCAGCCTCCGCAACTCTTCCCTCCCGTATATCCGACGAAAATGCCTTAGATCTGTTCCATCACGAAGGCTTCCAGGATGTCCCCTTCCTTCAGGTCGTTGAAGCGCTCGATGCTCATGCCGCATTCGTAGCCCTCCGCGACCTCCTTCACGTCGTCCTTGAACCGGCGCAGGGAGGCCAGCTGGCCCTCGAACACCACGATGCCGTCCCGCACGACGCGGACGCTGGCGTTCCGGGTGATCTTCCCGTCCTGCACGTAGCAGCCCGCGATGGTGCCCACCTTGGACACGTGGTAGAGCTGCCGCACCTGGGCGTGACCGATGAGGCTCTCCTGGAACTTGGGCGCGAGCATGCCCTTGATGGCGGCTTCGATCTCCGCGATGCACTCGTAGATGATGCGGTACAGGCGGATATCCACGCCGCTTCTGGCGGCGCTGTCCCGGGCGGCGGCCTCGGGCCGGACGTTGAAGCCCACGATGATGGCGTTGCTGGTGGCTGCCAGCATGACGTCGCTCTCGTTGATGGCGCCCACGGCGCCGTGGATGACCCGCACCCGGACCTCCTCGTTGCTGAGCTTCTCCAGGCTGGATTTGACCGCCTCCACGGAGCCCTGCACGTCGCCCTTCACGATGAGGGTGAGCTCCTTCAGCTCCCCTTCCTTGATCTGGGCGAAGAGGTCGTTCAGGGTGACCTTCCGCTCGCCGCCGGTGCTGGCCTTCTTCTTTTCTTCCTTCCGCTGCTCCACCAGGACCCGGGCCATGCGCTCGTCCGCCACCACGTTGAACACGTCGCCGGCTTCCGGCGCTTCGCTGAGGCCCGTGACCTCCACGGGGACGCTGGGGCCTGCCTCGCTGATCCGCTGGCCCTTGTCGTTGATCATGGTGCGGATGCGGCCTACGGCGGTGCCCGCGATCACCACGTCGCCGGAGCGGAGGGTGCCGTTCTGCACCAGCACCGTGGCCACGGGGCCGCGGCCCTTGTCCAGCCGGGCTTCGATGACGGTGCCCCGGGCGGCCCGGTCCGGGTTCGCCTTCAGCTCCCGCATCTCCGCGCTCAGGGCGACCATCTCCAGGAGATCGTCGATGCCCTGGCCCGTGCGGGCGGACACTTCGCAGATGATGGTGTCGCCGCCCCACTCCTCGCTGAGCAGGTCGTACTTGGTAAGCTGCTGCTTGATGAGCTCGGGATTGGCTCCCGGCTTATCCATTTTGTTGATGGCCACCACGATGGGGATGTTGGCCGCCCGGGCATGGTTGATGGCCTCCACGGTCTGGGGCATGATGCCGTCGTCCGCCGCCACCACCAGGATGGCGATATCCGTCACCATGGCGCCTCTGGCCCGCATGGAGGTAAAGGCCTCGTGGCCGGGGGTATCCAGGAAGGTGATGACCTTTCCGTTGATCTCCACCTGATAGGCGCCGATGGCCTGGGTGATGCCGCCGGCTTCGCCCTCCGCCACGTGGGCGTGGCGGATCTTGTCCAGCAGGGAGGTCTTGCCGTGGTCCACGTGGCCCATGACCACCACCACGGGGCTCCGGGGCTTCAGCTCTTCCGCCGTATCCTCCCGGTCGTCGATGAGCTGTTCCTCGATGGAGACCACGACCTCGTGCTCCACCTTGCAGCCCAGCTCCATGGCCACCAGGGCGGCGGTATCGTAATCGATCACGTCGGAGAGGGAGGCCATGACCTTCATCTTGATGAGGGTGCGGACCACCTCCGCGCCGGTCTTCTTCATGCGGCTGGCCAGCTCGCCCACGCTGATCTCATCGGGAATGGTGACCTTCACCGGGGCCTTTTTGGCGATCTCCAGCTGGAGCTTCTGCATCTGGGCCCGCTGTTCCTGCCGACGCTTGGCGCCGGAGGCGGCCGCGTTGGAGCCGGAGCGCTTATCCTTCCGGCTGCCGATCTTCTCCTTGCCCTGCTTGGCGTTCTGGAGCTTCTCCGGCACGAATTTATCCAGCCGCTCGTCGTACTTCGCGGTGTTCAGCGTCGTGCTGCGGGTATCGATGACCCGCTTCTGGGGCACCCGGGAGGACTGCTGCCCCTGCTGCGCCTGGCCCTGCTGGGGCTTGCCCCCCTGCTGCTGGGGCTGCGCGGGCTTCTGCCCGGGCTGGGGCTGCTTCTGTCCCTGAGCCGCCGGCTGGGGCTGCTTCGCGGGCTGCTGGGGCTTGCTCCCCTGCTGCTGAGGCTGGGGCTGCTTCTGCCCCTGGGCCGCCGGCTGGACCGGCTTCTGCCCCTGGGGAGGAGCGGGCTGCTTCGCAGGCTGCTGGGGCTTTGCCGCTTCGGGAGCCTTTTCCGGGGCTGCCTGCACCGGTTCCGGGGCCTTCTCCGGGGCTTTGGGCTGAGCGGGACGGCCTTCGGCATAGATCTCGTCCAGACTGGCCACCTGGTTATGGAAGGTCAGATAATCAAAGATGATGTTCAGTTCCCGGTCCGTCAGCACCTGCATGTGGTTTTTGGGCGTCTCGGAGTATTTGGTCAGGATCTCCGCCAGCGCCTTATACGTGGTGCCGAAATCCTTGGCGACCTCATGCACGCGGTATTTGATCATTGCTCTGTCCTCCCTTTCCCGGTCCTTTCCGCCGCAGCCTCCGCATCCCGCCCGGGCAGGGCGGAAAGCTTTTTCTGCAGGGCGGCGGCAAGGCCCTTGTCCGTCAGCGCCAGGATGGCGCAGACCCGCTTATCCAGCAGCTCGCCCAGGGTGTCCTTATCCCAGGGGAGCGAGATCATGGGGATCCCGTACCAGCGGCTCAGGTTCCCCGCTTTCTTCCTTGTATTGTCCGCGGTGTCCGAGGCCACCATGAGCAGGACGGCCTGCCCGCTCCGGGCGGCGCCGGAGACGCCATCCTCCCCGATCAGGAGCTTGCCTGCCCTGCGGCAGAGCCCCAGGAAACTCAGGGCCTTATCCATCCCCGGTCACCTCCTCCGGCGGCGGAGGCAGGGACGCCAGCTCCGCGGCCAGTTTATCATAAAGCTCCTCCGGCACGCTGACGTTCAGCGCCCGGTCCAGGGCTTTGGATTTCTTCGCTTTCCGGAAGCAGTCGGGCCGGGTGCACAAGTAAGCCCCCCGGCCGGAGAGTTTCCCCGTCCGGTCCAGGCGCAGATCCCCCTCGGGGGTGCGGACCACCCGCACCAAATCCCGCTTGGGCTTATGTTCCCGGCAGCCCAGGCATTGACGCAGCGGCACATGCTTCGGCATTCTGTCTGCTTCCTCCCCGCTCCGCTTATTCTTCCTCGACAGGTTCCGGATCCTCCTCCGGAGTCAAGCCCAGCTTATCCAGGTCGATGACGATGCTGCTGCGCTCCATCATCTCCGAGGCGGGGCGGATATCGATGCGGCAGCCCGTGAGCTTGGCAGCCAGGCGGGCGTTCTTTCCCTCCTTGCCGATGGCCAGGCTGAGCTGATTATCCGGCACCACGGCCCGGAAGCTGTGGTCGTTCTCCAGCCGGGAGACGCTGTATACCTCCGCGGGAGCCAGGGCGGCGGCGACAAAGTCCTCCGTATTCTCGCTCCACTTGACGATATCGATCTTCTCTCCCCGAAGCTCCTCCACCACGGCGTTGACGCGGCCGCTCCTGGGGCCGACGCAGGCGCCGATGGGATCCACCTGGGGATCCGAGCTCCATACGGCGATCTTGCTGCGGGTGCCTGCCTCCCGGGCGATGCTGCGGATCTCCACGATGCCGTCGGCGATCTCGGGCACCTCCTGCTCGAAGAGACGTTTCACCAGGCCGGGATGGGTGCGGCTCACCATCACCTGGGGGCCTCGGGTGGGACGGCGGACCTCCACCACGTAAACCTTCAGGTGGTCCCCCTCCCGGATCAGCTCGCCCTTCACCCGCTCGGCCTGGGGCATGACGCCCTCGGTCATGCCGCTGGTGGTGCTGAGCTTCACGTACACGTTGCCGGTCTTGGGGTCGATGCGGCTCACCAGCCCGGTGAGGACCTCGTGCTCCTTGGAGGCGAAGCGATCGAACACCATGCCCCGCTCCGCTTCCCGGATGCCCTGGATGATTACCTGCTTCGCCGCCTGGGCGGCGATGCGGCCGAACTTCTTGGTCTCCATATCCACCGGGATCTTGGTGCCGATTTCCGCCTTGGGATCCAGCTTCCGGCCCTGCTCCAGGGTGAGCTCCAGCTCGGGGTTGGTGACTTCCTCCACCACGGTCTTTTCGATATAAATGCGGACCTTCCGCTTTTCCACGTCGGTCTCCACCACGACGCCGTCCGCCGCGGCGGGATTATCCTTCTTCACCGCGGTGGTGAGGGCCTGATTGATCTTCTCCAGCATATAATCCCTGGAGATGCCCTTATCCCGTTCGATCTCGTCCAGAGCCAGGAAGAATTCGCTGTCCATGCTTCGTCGTTCCTTTCTTTTGCTTAGGCCGGGGGTTCGACTCCCCTCGGCTCAGGAAAAGGTCACCCGCAGGCGGACCTGTGCCACTTCGTTTTTCCGGAAACGGACGCCGTCCTCCAGCACCACGTCTCCCTCCTCCCAGGCCTTCAGGACCCCGGGATATTCCTTGCGCCCGTTTTTGGCGCTGTACAGCTTGACGGTGACGGGGCTGCCCAGGAACCGGGCGAAATCCTCCGGCCGCTTCAGCGCCCGCTCCGCTCCCGCGGAGCAGACCTCCAGAATATAGGATTCCTGGATGGGATCCAGCTCATCCAGCTTCGCATCCAGCGCCTTGCTCACCGCTTCGCACTGGTCGATATCCACCTGGGCTTCGTCGTTATCGATGCTCACCCGGAGGTAGCGCTCGCCGCCCTCCTTGACGAATTCCACATCCCAGACGAAGCAGCCCACCGCCGCGGCGGGCTCCGCCGCCAGACCGGCTACCAGCTCCGTGATCTTCATGCAAACCTCCGACAGGGGCCACAGGGGCCAGAAAAAAGAGTGGGAATCGACCCACTCTGTCCATACCTACTCTACTAACATACGGAGTATAACACACGATCCTGCATATTGCAAGGGAAAATTTGCATCCATGGACGCAGGATGAAAGCCCGGCGGCGGGAAAGATCCCATATGCCGGGCCGTTTGCGTTTCAGCGCTTCCTTCCCCCGGGCTTCCGCCCGCTCTCCCGGGTCTTGCCGCTCTTCGCCGGGGCGGCTTTTTTGCCCTCCGGACGGATGAGGCAGCGGGGGCCGTACCCGATGAGGTCCGTGCGTCCGGCCTTGGTCAGGGCTTCCTCCACCAGCTTCCGCTTCCCGGGGTCGAACCACTGGAGCAGAGCCCGCTGGAGTTCCTTTTCATGGTAGCTCCGGGGCACGTAGACCTTTTTCCCGGTCATGGGGTCCAGACCGGTCCAGTACATGCAGGTGGATATGGTGCCGGGGGTGGGATAGAAGTCCTGCACCTGCTCCGGGCGGATGCCGTGGGCCTTCAGATACTCCGCCAGGCGCACCGCGTCCCCCAGGCGGCTGCCCGGGTGGGAGGACATGAGGTAGGGCACCAGGTACTGCTTTTTCCCCAGGCGCCTGTTCATCTCCCCGTATTTCTCGCAGAAGGTCTCGAAGACTTTCACCGGAGGCTTCCCCATGCAGGCCAGCACGTTGTCCACGCAGTGCTCCGGGGCCACCTTCAGCTGCCCGCTCACGTGGTGCTGCACCAGCTCCTTGAGGAAGGCGTCCTTCCCCTCCGCCAGCACGTAGTCGAAGCGGATGCCGGAGCGGATGAACACCTTCTTCACCCCGGGGATGGCCCGGAGCTTACGCAGCAGGGCCAGGTAATCCGAATGGTCCGCGTTCAGATGAGGGCAGGGCTCCGGCGCAAGGCAGCGCCGGTCCGGGCAGAGGCCCCGCTCCTTCTGCGCCTGGCAGGAGGGATGGCGGAAGTCCGCCGTGGGGCCGCCCACATCGTGGATATACCCCTTGAACAAGGGATGCCGGGTCATGGCCTCCGCCTCCCGAAGGACGGAATCATGGCTCCGGGCGGTGACGGCCCGGCCCTGGTGGAAGGCCAGGGAACAGAAGGCGCAGCCTCCGAAGCAGCCCCGGTTGTGGATGATGGAGAAGCGCACTTCCTCGATGGCGGGGACGCCCCCCAGGGCGTCGTACATGGGATGGGGCTCCCGGGTGAAGGGCAGCTCCGCCAGGGCGTCCAGCTCCGCCGTCTCCAAAGGGGCGGCGGGGGGATTCACCACCAGGAACCGATCCCCGTGGGCCTGGCGCAGGGCCCGGCCCCGCACCGCGTCGTGCTCCCGGTTCTCCAGACGGCAGGCCTCCGCGTAAGCGGCCTTGTCCTCCCGGACCTGCTCAAAGGAGGGCAGGTCCAGACAGGGGAAGGCGCAGGTCCCCTCCCGGCTGAGAAAGGCGGTGCCCCGGATATCCGTCAGGGCATCCGCCCGCTCCCCGGCGGCCAGCCGCCGGGCGATCTCCAGGGTGGCCCGCTCCCCCATCCCATAGGTGAGCAGATCCGCCCCGGAATCCGGCAGCACGCTGCGGCGGACCTTGTCCTCCCAATAGTCATAGTGGGCAAAGCGGCGGAGGGAGGCCTCCAGCCCACCGATGATCACCGGCAGGCCGGGAAAGGCTTCCCGCACCCGCCCGGCATAGACGATCACCGCCCGGTCCGGCCGGAGGCCCGCCCGCTTCCCCGGGCTGTAATAATCCTCGTTCCGGCGGCGGCGGGCGGCGGTATAGTGGGCCACCATGCTGTCCAGATTCCCGGCGCTGAGCATGGCCCCCAGCCGGGGGCGGCCCATGGCCCGGAAGGCGTCCGGCCCGTGCCAGTCCGGCTGAGCCAGGATCGCCACCCGGTACCCCGCCTTCTCCAGCACCCGGCCGATGAGGGGGGTGCCGAAGGAGGGATGGTCCACGTAAGCATCGCCGGTGATGAGAAGGAAGTCGTATTCCTCCCACCCCCGGCGGCGCATGTCCTCTTGGGAAACCGGCAGAAAGCGGTCAGCAGAAACGGTCATGTTTTCTCCAGTTAGGAGTGAGGAGTGAGGAGTTAGGAGTTAAGGTATGCTTCGCATATTGATTAAAATATGCCGCGAAGCGGCCTCCACAACTCCTCACTCCTAACTCCTCACTCCTCGCTCAAGGAATCTCTTTCACCATCACCAGCGACTCCCCGTACAGCCCCTGTTCCCGGCGGTCCTCCTCGAAGCCCCAGCGGCGGTAGAAGGCCAGGGCGGGGGCGTTCCCGGCGGTCACCCGGAGGCGGAGGCGCTTCCGGCCCCGGGCCCGGTAATGGCTCACGGCGGCCCCCAGGAGCTGCACCCCCAGGCCCTTTCCCCGGAAGGGCTCCTCCAGATGGAGCAGGGCGATGTGGCCGAAGCCCTGGTCCGCCCCCTGGTTCACCGCCAGCTCCAGGATGCCGCAGGGGGTATCCTCGCACCAGACCTCCAGGACGCTCTCCGGGTCCTGCTGCTGCCGGTATCTGGCCCCGTCCAGGTGGACATTGGTGAAGCCCCGGTCGTTGCCGTAGGAGGCGATCCAGGTCTCCCGATACCGGCGGAGGTAGGTCTCCGCCCCGGCGGGGGCGGACAGGTCCATGGGCAGGTAGTACAGATCCCTGCCGTCCTTCCCGTCCTCGTTCTTCCACCAGGTATCCCGGTGGAAGGCGCTGAGGGCCTCCGGCAGGTGGGAATTGTCGTTATAGCGGATGAGGCGCAGCCTGCCCCCCTCCGCCTCGATGCGGGCCACGGCGGTATTGTCGCAGTAGGGCACCTGGGAGATGGCGGGGCCGGTGTGCCCCAGGAGGGAGGCCAGGAGCAGGCGGATGGCGCTGCCGTGGGACACCACGGCCACCTCGCCCCCCGGATGCTTCTCCCCGATGGCCAGGAGGGCCCGGGTCATGCGCTCCACGGTTTTGCCCCCGGGCTCGCAGCCCGGGACGGACCAGCTCCAGGGGTCCCGGTTCAGCCGGGCGTACTCCTCCGGCCTAAACTTCTCCACCCAGCCCCAGGTCCGGTCCTCCCACTCCCCCATGGAAACCTCCCGCAGGTCGTCCCGGACCCGGAGCAGGAGCCACCGGGGCTCGGACAGGGCCCGGGCGGTGTCCATG
>JAEEGK010004177.1_pt1 | contig 35608 bp, 30 predicted proteins | sample 8958771 | NCBI WGS metagenome assembly JAEEGK01 (sample SAMN16246547, study PRJNA631951) | gut metagenome | biome: gut microbiome; feature: rumen; material: SC-attached | host: Bos | place: Iran: Karaj | collected 2018-10 | reverse complement strand
CTCAACGTGAATTAAAAATTAAGTTTAACCGGGTCAACCCTTATCGTGAGTAAGGCTCCAAGTAGTCAACTAAAATCGTTAAACTACAGTGTACTCATCGTTTGGCGCCGTCAAAAGAGCGTTCCCACGGCCTGGAACAAAAATTCCAGGCCGTGGAACAATTCTAAACCGCCGCCTTTTAGCTATAACCCGCCGCCTTTTACCATTGTAATAAAGCTTAGCTTTCTTTGCACCTGTTCTCGGATTACTCCAAAGAGGGTACTCCCAATCGTGTTGAAAGGCACGGACAAAAGCGACGTTACGCGCCGTCAAAAGTGTTCTTTAGCGGCAACTAAAGTTAAAACTGCGCCAACGGACGATAAAACTGCGTCAATGGATAATAAAACCGTGCCGACGGATGATAAAACGAAGCCAATGTTTGGTAGTTCATTTTCCTATCCTTAACAAATGATTACGGAGTCCCCTGATTATAAAGACCGGCACCTGACAAAACAACACTTCACCACAACCGCCTGACTATCTGTCGGTTTGTGGTGAAGTGAAGGGTCAATCAGTAACTTCGCCAAACTCTGCGAATCAGCGTTCAATTCGCAAACATCGGCGAATACACTCCTTTAATGCTGGATAATAATTCACCAGTTGTTGTGATACCATTTGTTGTATCTTCACCAATTCCAGGTTTTGCGCCATTCCAGTCAATATCAACAGCATTGATTGCCCCACCATAAGTGAAATCAATATTAGTTATCCTATCACCAGATTCCGTATGCATTCCATTAACGACAAATGGACTTCCTTCAAATTCAAAACTTTCTTCCTGTTTAGGAACATTATTAAATATTATTCCATTATTTTCATAAATTGCCATATTATAACATTATTGTATTTTTAATTTATTGTGATTCTGATTGTTGCATTTATACCAACTGCCGCACCGGTTCTATAAATCTTATAGTCACCAATAGTGTTTTGTTCAATTGGAGTAAATCTTCCTCCGGTAGAAGTGCCAATTATTGATTCTATACTTCTGTCTTTATGCAATACTATCCATGTATATCCACGTGGTCCAGGATTTGTATATTCATAAGACGATTCATAAGATACTTTTTCTACTAAATCATCAAAATTATCTTCTGTTACTTCCGTCTGACCAACATACCAAAAATATTCATCGCCGCCAGTTATTTCGAAATTCAGTGTAAGGTCGGTCGCTTCGTTCCAAGCCTGCGTACTATAAATCACGTATCCTGGAACGGTTTCAGCGTCAATAATCTCTATGAATTTGTATGTATTTCCTGCTCCGTCCTCTAAGTCTACCTTTTTTCCTTTCATCCACGCTGCGGGACACAACATATAAAGCGTCTCGCCAGCGTCGACGGATACAGTCGCTCCAACCGCATCGCCGATAGAAGTATAGGTTGCCACCACTCCAGAAAGTGTCTGATAGTTCTCCACCGTAGGCTGGGTCGTGCCAAAATAGAAGTAGCCGTAAGTCTTTCCACTCAGAATGATGTCAACTAAGGATGTCACGTCCTCAACATCTATCTTTCCGTCACCGTTCACGTCTCCCTTCAAGGTTGCACCATTTTGTGCAGATGCACCTATACTTAGCAGCATAGCTGCCAATAATATGATTTTTTTGTTTGTTTTCATAATTGTTAAAGGTTATATTATTGTTTCGTCAATCATGCGATCAATTACTTCGACAATCTTTTCTGCAACTTCTGCATGACTTCGTTTGATTATGCCTGCTTCATATTTAGGGAGAGCCTCACCAATGTATTCTTTATCTTTTTTCTCTTTTAGAATCCATAGTTGACGTTTCCAGTCAAAACAGGTATTACTCAAGTAATAATGCTCAGCTTGAATAGCCCCGTCATGGAAGTTTGCAGGACTAATGCAGAAAAGAGGGCATGGAGGATTCCACCTGTTCAGTGGCTCACATTTCACGAACTCAGTTCCATTAAACTGATGAACTTCGATGTTACCCTTGCAAATCCCATAGAAGAATTTGAAATTGTTTTCAACAACAGTCCATGTGTCGCCATTCGTAGAAACGTAAATACAAGCCTCTTTCCCATCACCATTTCGTTTATAGTGAATAATATGATGACTATCAGGATAAAAACCATTGTTTGCAGGAAACTTCCTTTCGAAGGCTCTTGCAATATTAGCGTTAAAAGCCCCACCTCCAGTTAAGAGTACAATGAGGTGTGATAGCGTACTGGTCTTACCACAATTCTTTTCGCCATACAAAACGATACATGACATCTTGTCCTTTACAGTTGTGCCACTCAGACTTGATGTTTTAAGTTCTATGAGTTCTTTGTTCATCATTGTTCTTATTTATTGGTTATCACTTCGGTAATAGCGTGTCAAATAATAGACATAAAAAACGTGGACAAATTACTTCGTCTACGTTTCAGAGGTATTGGGGATAACCTATATTGCTTAAACGAGTAAATGCCCACGCCGAACGGCGTGAACTATCTACTTCAGTTCTTGCAATATTTCATCTAATTCCCCAATTATCTGAAACAAGAATCAAAAGTGGATGTTCATCCTATATGTCCTTTTTTATTTCATTCTCAGCCCATAGGCATTCTGTTTTTAGGGTTCAACATTATTATATTGTTCTTCTATCAGTTGTTCGATAACAGGTTTCAAGGCTGGTATGTCAACAACTATGGTTTCCCAAAGCTGTTTGGGGCGAATCTTGTAATAGCCATGAACCAGAACGTGGCGCATGCGCTCAATATCGTCCCAGTTCACTTCATTGTGCTTCTCTCTGTAACCCAAAGTTAGCTTATAGACAGCCTCACCGATAATCTCGACATGCTTTACTAATCCGTAATAGACCACAGGGTCAGCCTGTGCTTCTTCGAGCGTATGATTGTCCTTATAATTTATAAGTACATCTGCAGCCTGAAGCATGTGCTGAAGCCGTTCTATGTCTCTAACCTCTTCTCTCATATATCAATCGCTTGTCTCGGTTTGCACTCTCTTGGGCAAAGGGCAGAAGGCACCCTTCCTCGATTAAATCCACTCGCCGACCTGTGCTCCGTTCCAACTCACCCATCATGTGCGATATTGTAAGTAGCGAAATACGAGCGTTTTCATCGTACTCTACCAATATGTCGATATCACTATCAGGAGTTTCCTCGCCGCGAGCAAAGGAGCCGAAAAGCCAAGCCTTCATGACGGGCTGCGTCTTGAAGTAGTCGGCTATCAGTTGTGTCATCTTCTGTGTACTCATACGGTAAAAACTTGTTTGCGTCGGCAAAGATACAAAATATCTTGATACTCTGCAAGAATAACGGCGTTTTTTTCTCCTTGAGGGGAGAGTGTTCCGCAAGATTGCCAAAGGTGTAACTGCTAGTTTATAACTTCAGACTACTCAGGCGGCTGGCCTCGGCTTCCGACTTCTTGCTGAGCTCGCCCTTGAGGTATTGCTCGATGATGAGGGCAGCCATCGGGGCGGCGAGGTCGGCACCGAAGCCGCCGTGCTCGACATAGACCGAAACGGCAATCTTGGGCTCGGCCATCGGGGCAAAGCCGATGAAGGCAGAGTGGTCGCGACCGGGATTCTCGACGGTGCCCGTCTTGCCGCAGATGGGGTATGTGGTCTTGATGGCGTAGGCCGTGCCGTGCTCGACGGCCTTGTGCATGCCCTCGATGACGGGGCCATAGGCCTCGGGAGCCACCTTGGTCTGACGGCGGGTGAGATAGCGCTGGTTCTTGGTCTCCTTGTGGATATGCGGCACGTAGTACCAGCCGCGGTTGGCGATGGTGACGGCGAGGTTGCAGAGCTGCAGGGGTGTGCAGGTAACGTCGCCCTGCCCCATGCCTGCCCACCAGATGGTCTTGCCGTCCCAGCCTTCACGGTAGCGGCGGTTCAGGTAGTCGGCACCGGCCAGCAGTCCGCCCTGCTCGCCCTCGATGTCGATATGCATCGGGCCTCCCAACCCCATCGACTGCATGTAGGAGCGCCAGGTGTTGATGGCCTCATCGCGGGTCTCGTACATGAAGTCGTCGTTGATCATCGAGGCGAAGGTCATCAGGAACCACGTGTTGCACGACTGCGCCAGGGCGTCGACGAGCTTCAGCGGTGAGCGGTGCTTATGGCAGCCCACACGGATGTTGCCGTCGGTGATGCCCTCGTGGCACTCCACGGCCGTCTCGGTATTGATGATACCCTCGGAAAGCAGCGTCAGCGCCTGGGCGGTCTTAAACGTTGAGCCGGGGGCCTGCGGCTTGCCGATGGCCTGGCGCACGTCAGCCCCCTGCGGGGTGTTGGTGGCCAGGCAGAGTATTTCGCCGTTGGCGGGATTGATGGCGACGATGCTGCCCGTCTTACCCTTCAACAGACGGTCGCCAAGCTTCTGCAGCAGCGGGCGCAGGGTGAGCGGGCCGTCGGTGGGCAGCTGCTGTGCCTGCATCGCGATACTGACGGCGAATAGGCCGACAGCGCAAATCATTGTTCTTAGTCTCATGTCCGGTCAGATGCTTATGGCATAAGTCTGCTTGATTTCGCTCATCACGAATGTACTCTCTATGGAAGCCACGAACTCAATCTCGCCCAGCTTGTTGAGCACGAAACTCTGGTACTGCTTCATGTCGGCTGCGCGGATTTTGAGCAGGTAGTCGTAGCTGCCCGACGTGTTGTAGCACTCGGTCACCTCGGGAATCCTCATGATGCGGTGGGTGAAGGCGTTGGCAATCTCGTGGTTAATCTCCTTCAGCTTCACCTTGCAAAACACCTGAAGCCCCTGATTCAGCTTCTCGGCATCGAGCAGCGCCACATATTTCTTAATATAGCCCAGGCGCTCCATCCGCTTCTGGCGCTCGAAGACGGGCGTTGGCGTCAGGTGGACGGCGTCGGCCAGCTCCTTCGTGGTGAGCTTCGCATTTTTCTGCAGCGTCCTGAGAATCTGCAGGTCGGTCTCGTCTAATTTATACATACGCAGAATGATTTTGCTGATTTGGCCGCAAAGTTAGTGTTTTTTTCTGAGACGGCAAAACGTATCGGATAAAAGTTTGGTGGAGTCAGAAGAATGTGTTACCTTTGCAGACCGAAAAAGAAGACTCAGAGACAGCATGATAGTTTGCATAGCAGAGAAGCCCAGCGTGGCGAAGGACATTGCCCGAATTATAGGGGCAACGGCCTCGCACGACGGATATATGGAGGGCAACGGGTATCAGGTGACGTGGACCTTCGGCCACCTGTGTACGCTGAAGGAGCCGGGCGACTACACGCCGGCGTGGAAGTCGTGGGCCCTGACGCAACTGCCGATGGTGCCCCAGCGCTTCGGCATCAAGCTCATTCCCGACCGCGGCATCGAGAAGCAGTTTGCCACCATCGAGCGGCTGATGCAGGCCGCCGACGGCATCGTCAACTGCGGCGACGCCGGACAGGAGGGTGAGCTGATTCAGCGCTGGGTGATGCAGAAGGCCGGCGCCAAGTGCCCCGTGAAGCGTCTGTGGATATCGTCAATGACCGACGAAGCCATCCGCGAGGGCTTTGCCAACCTGAAGGACCAGCAGGACTACCAGCCGCTCTACATGGCCGGACTCTCAAGAGCCATCGGCGACTGGCTCCTCGGCATGAACGCCACCCGCCTCTACACGCTGAAGTACGGCCAGAACCGCCAGGTGCTCTCCATCGGCCGCGTGCAGACCCCTACCCTCGCCCTCATCGTCAACCGCCAGAAAGAGATTGAGAACTTCAAGCCCGAGCCTTACTGGGTGCTGGCCACCGTCTATCGCGACACCACGTTCACGGCGACGAAGGGCAAGTTCACGTCGAAGGAGGAGGGCGAGAAGGCCTTTGCCACCATCGAGGGCAAACCGTTCACGGTGACGAAGGTCGAGAAGAAGGAGGGCAAGGAGCAGCCGCCACAGCTCTACGACCTGACAACGCTGCAGGTAGACTGCAACCGCAAGTTCGGCTTCTCGGCCGAGATGACGCTGAACCTCATCCAGAGCCTCTACGAAAAGAAGTATACCACCTACCCGCGCGTTGACACGCAGTACCTCTCTGACGACATCTACCCGAAGTGTCCGCAGACGCTCAACGGCCTGTATCAGACGAAGTTCGGCGGCGTAGCGCCTTATGCGGAGTTCATCAAGCCCATCGGCGGCAAGCCGCTTAAGAAGACGAAGCGCGTGTTCGACACGTCGAAGGTCACCGACCACCACGCCATCATTCCCACAGGCGTCGTTCCCCAGTACCTGAGCGATGCCGAGCAGAAGGTGTTCGACCTCGTGGCACGCCGCTTCATCGGCGTGTTCCTGCCCGACTGTAAGTTCTCGACAACGACCGTGCTGGGCGAGGTTGACGGCATTGAGTTCAAGGTGACGGGCAAGGAGATTCTTGATCCGGGCTGGCGCATAGTCAGGGAAAAGACCCAAGAAGCCCAAGATGCCCAAGATGCCCCAGAAAAGAAAGACGACGACGAGGAGCGCACACTGCCGACGTTCGTCAAGGGCGAGAGCGGCGACCACAAGCCCACGCTGACTGAGAAATGGACCACGCCGCCACCTTTTTATAATGAGGCCTCGCTGCTGCGGGCTATGGAGACGGCTGGTAAGTTCGTTGAGGACGAGACCCTGCGCGCCGCCATGAAGGAGAACGGCATCGGCCGGCCGTCGTCGCGTGCCGGCATTATCGAGACGCTCTTCAAGCGCCACTACATCAAGCGCGACCGCAAGCGACTGATTGCCACACCAACAGGCATCGAGCTCATCGACCTCATCCGCGAGGAGCTGCTGAAGAGTTGCGAATTGACGGGCATCTGGGAGAAGAAGCTGCGCGACATTGAGCACCAGACGTACGACGCCCAGCAGTTTATCGAGGAGCTCAAGGCCCAGGTATCGGAGATTGTCAACGAGGTGATGAGCGACTCCTCGAACCGCCGCGTCACCGTGCTCACCGATGCCGAACTGAAGAAAGTGAAGTCGCCGAAGACCGAGGCTGCGCCGAAGCCGAAGAAGCCCGCCAAGAAGGCTGACGCAACGCCCGTCGTCGGCCAGCCCTGCCCGCTCTGCGGCAAAGGCCAGATTATCAAGGGCAAGACGGCCTACGGCTGCTCGGAGTGGAAGAACGGCTGCACCTACCGCGTGCCGTTCAGTTAATTCGGCCCTTTTACAATAAATAGCCCACTTCTGCGTTATTATTGAGGTATGCGAAGAATTGTCGCCATAGTCTGTTCTGTAGTGGTGGCCGTACTCCTTGTGGGGTGCGGCGCTGATGTCGCCGTGAAAAAGGGCGACAAGCTCTTTGCCTTGGGCGAGTACTTCGACGCCGCCGCACAATACAAGAAAGCCTACGCCCAGACGCCGACGAAGGAGCGCAAGCTGCGCGGACAGCGGGCGATGAAGATGGCCGACTGCTACCGCCGCATCAACAACACGCAAAGGGCCGTGGCCGCCTACAACAACGCCGTGCGCTACAAGCAGCAGGACTCGCTGACGCAGTACTTCATGGGCCAGCTGCTGATGAAGAACGGCGACTACAAGGACGCTGCCAAGAGTTTCCAGGCGGCCATCGACAGTCTGCGGTATACCGACAGCCCCTACCTCGTATTAGCCCGCGAGGGACTGAAGGCAGCCAAGGCGGCACCGGAATTGAAGAAGAAAGACTCGAAATACGCGGTAAAGCGCGAGGAGCTGTTCAACTCGCGCCGTGCCGACTTCTCGCCCATGCTCTGCGGCGATGCTGACGACCAGCTCTACTTCACCTCGACGCGCAATCAGGCGCAGGGCGACGAGCTGAGCGGCATTACCGGCACGAAGAACGGCGACATCTTCTTTGCACAGAAGGATGACAAGGGCAAGTGGGGCAAGCCTCAGACCATCGACTCGGAACTGAACTCGGCCTTCGACGAGGGTGCCTGCTGCTTCAGCCCCGACGGCAGGACGATGTACCTGACGCTCTGCAAGACCGACCCCGACTACCCGCGCTATGCCACCATTGTCAAGTCGCAGCGCAGCGATGCCTCGTGGAGCAAGCCGACGGAGGTGGTCGTGGCCAAGGACACGCTCTCGACCTTTGCCCACCCCGCTGTGTCGCCCGACGGGCTGTGGCTCTACTTCGTCAGCAACATGCCCGGCGGCATGGGCGGCTACGACATCTGGCGCTGTGAGCTGACGCAGTCGGGCACAGGCCCCGTGGAGAACCTCGGAGCACCCATCAATACGTCGGGCAACGAGATGTTCCCAACGTTCCGTCCCAACGGCGACCTCTACTTCTCGTCCGACGGCCACCCGGGCCTCGGCGGGCTCGATGTCTTCATTGCCGTCCCGCAAAGTGACGAGGGTTATACGATAGATCATCCCGGCTACCCGCTGAACTCTCAGGGCGACGACTTCGGACTGACGTTCGAGGGTCTGCGCAATCAGGGCTACTTCTCAAGCAACCGGGGCGATGCCCGCGGCTGGGACCATATCTACTCGTTCTCGAAGTCGGAGGTGATGCTGACCGTCAAGGGCTGGGTCTACGAGATGGACGGCTACGAGCTGCCCGCCGGTCAGGTCTACCTGGTGGGCAACGATGGCACCAACCAGAAGCTGAGCGTCAAGGGCGACGGATCGTTCACACAGGAGATTCAGACGGGCGTCGACTACGTGCTGCTCGGCACCTGCAAGGGCTACCTGAACCACAAGGAGGAACTGCGCGTCGACACGGCTACCGTCTCGAACGAGTATGTGTTGCAGTTCCCGCTGGCCAACATCTCGGCACCGGTACTTATTGAGAACATCTTCTACGACTTCGACAAGGCTACGCTGCGACCTGAGTCGGCTACCGCCCTTGACCAGTTAGTCAAGCTGCTGAACGACAACCCGCACGTCACCATTGAGCTGTCGGCCCATACCGACTACAAGGGCTCGAACCAGTACAACGAGCGGCTGTCGCAGCGCCGCGCCGAGTCGGTGGTCAACTACCTGATTGCCCACGGCATTGCAGCCGACCGACTGACACCGAAGGGCTACGGCGAGGACAAGCCGAAGACCATCAGGCGCAAGGTGGCCAGCAAGTACCCGTTCCTGAAGGAGGGCGACGTGCTGACCGAGGACTTCGTCAAGGCTCTGAAGGACGAGGAGCAGCAGGAGGCGTGCAACCAGATGAACCGCCGCACAGAGTTCATCGTGCTGCGCACTACCTACGGTATGTTCGACGAAGAAGGTAAACTAAAAAATCCGCCGAAGCCAAGGGCTACGACGGAAGAAGAATCGGACACGAAGGCCGAAGACGACTGGTTCTAAAACGCTCCGCAGCGCACGCGGCCGACCACTTCGCCGAGTGCCAGCAATCCCACGATTCCTACAGAGACCGCAAACGTCAGCATCTGCTGCGTCGTAGGCGGCGTGTTGGCAAACATCAGCAAACCGTGAGCGATGATCTCCCAACCTCTTAGCAGCACAAACAGCACCACCGCCACGACGACGCAGAACACCGTCCACAGACGGCTGAGGCGCCAGACGTCGCGCTGCGGCAGCTGCTTCATCACGCGGTCGGTAAATCCGTCGTCGGCCAGCTGCATTTCCTTCATCGGCTGGAACAGTTGTTCCAGAAGTTCGTTATCTGTCATATCCATTATGTCTTAAGTAGTCAGCCATCTTTTCCTTGCCGCGCTTTAGGTGAGACTTCACCGTCCCCGCCGGCATCTTCGTTATCCCGGCAATCTCGTCGATGGCATAGCCGTCAACGAGCTGCAGGGTGATACACGTACGCTCCTCGTCACGAAGCTGGGCAAGGGCGTTGTAGAGGTCCATCTGCAGCGAAGACTGTGAAGTGAAAAGTGTATTCACTTTCAGCTGTTCACTCCCCACTTCGGGCTTCGCGCTTCTGCAGTGGTCGTACCACACGTTATAGGCTATCCGCGTGAGCCACGTCAGGAAGCTCGACGTGCCGCGATACTGCGAGATGTGGGTATAGGCCTTGACGAACGTATCCTGTGCCAGGTCGTCGCTCAGCATCTCGTCGCCCAGCGTCTGACTCAGGAAGAACCGGCGAACAGGCGACTGATATTCGCGCATCAGCTGGTCGAAAGCCCGCTTGTTGCCGAATACCGCCACCTGCGTAGCGAGAGAGATGTCGTTGAGCCGTCCCACAGGAATAGCTTATAGTTTCTGCTTCTCGGGCATCACAATCCACAGCACGATGTAGAGCAGCACGCCGCAGAAGGCCGTGAAGATGGTGAGGAAGGCGTAAGCCACACGTACCAGAACGGGGTCGAAGTCGAAATACTCGGCCAGTCCGCCACATACTCCTGCAAATACTTTGTCGTCAGAGCGCATCAGTTTCTTTTCCATAGTCTATGTATGTTTTAATGATTAATGATTCTTGGATGTCTTCACAATCGCCAGCTTGCCCAGTCCGATGACCGTCACCAGAATGCCGACGCCAATGCCCAGCGTGCTGCCGACATAGCCGAAGAAGGCCAGCAGTCCGACGCCGAGGAACGTCTGGCGCAGTCCCTTCTGCCACAGTTCGTCGTCGGTCTCCTTGTGGTCAACGAGCAGTTCGTCGGGAATGGGCTGCCCCTGCTTCATGGCCATCTCCGCCATTTTCATCTTCTGCTTTCGGTTCTTATAGAGGAAGAAGAAGAGCAGGGCCAGAATGATGACCGGCGCTATGACAAAGATGATGACCAGCACCATCAGGACGAACGTCATGCCCATCATTCCCTCGACACCGATGTTGCCGAAGATGTCGTTGACGATGCCACTGCCGTCGACGTAGCCACCGATGCGGTGGTGACGGCTGACCACCGTCGAGTCGTATGCCACGTTTGTGGTGTCACTATATGCCTCCAGAGCGTCGCCCTTCTTGGTAGAGTCGACCAGCTCTTCGGTGGCTTTCGGACTCTTACTCTGAGCCGTTGCCGTCTGCCCCATTGCGAAGGTCAGCAGCATTGTTATTGCAATCAGATACTTTTTCATAATTCTGTCTCCTTTTTGTTGTTTCTTTGGACGTTAGACGTAACAAAGCTGGAAATTGTTGCAAAGTTCGCAGTTTTTTTTTAATTTTGCACACGAAAAGCGGAAAAAAAGATGCAATTGCCGGAGGATTTTATAAGGAACACCCGCGAAACGATGGGTGAAGAGCGGTTTCAGCGCTATCTGAAATCGTTCGACGAGGATGTCCCCGTCAGCATCAGACTCAATCCGCTGAAGGTTGACAGCAGCGAATGGACGGTAGTGGGCGGCGAGCCTGTCCCCTGGTGCCGCAACGGCTACTACCTGCCCCGCCGTCCCAACTTCACGATGGATCCGCTGCTGCACGCCGGCTGCTACTACGTGCAGGAGGCTGCGTCGATGTTTCTCGACGAGGTATTGCGCCAGCACTTGCCTCAGCATCCGCTAATGGCGCTTGACCTCTGTGCTGCTCCTGGCGGCAAGTCAACGCTGATGGCGACGGCCCTGCCCGAAGGCAGCATACTCTACAGTAACGAGCCGATACGCCAGCGGGCGAGCATTCTGGCTGAGAACGCTGCGAAGTGGGGCTTTGCAAACCATATAGTCACCAACCAATACCCCGAGTTCTACCGCAAGTCGAAGTTACGCTTCGACGTTATCCTCTGCGACGTTCCCTGCTCGGGCGAGGGCATGTTCCGCAAGGACGAAGCCACCATCCGCGAATGGAGCCAGCAGAACGTGGAGCGGTGCTGGCAGCTGCAGCGCGACATCGTCAGCGACGCCTGGTCGTGCCTCAACGGCGGCGGACTGCTCGTCTACAGCACATGCACCTTTAACACGAAGGAGAACGAGGAGAACATCCGCTGGATCTGCGAGGAGTTCGGAGCCGAAGTCCTGCCTGTCAGCGTCAGAGCCGAGTGGAACATCACCGGTTCGCTGCTCCCGGGCTTCGACCTGCCCGTCTACCGCTTCATCCCAGGCATCACCCGCTCAGAGGGACTGTTCATGGCTGTCTTGCGCAAGGCAGGCGAGACTCGGAACGCGCCCCAAAAGGAGGCAAAGAGTTTGCTCCGGGCAAACGCCCAGTTTACTCCGAACAAACTCCCAGTTTACCCCGGGCAAAATGAGACCTTGCCAAGCGTGGAGCTGACCTACCCTCAAGCCATCGCTTACCTCCGGGGCGAAGCCCTCGTACTGCCCGAGGACACGCCACGCGGCATCGTCACCGTCAGTTTCCTCAACTATCCTTTAGGCACGGCGAAAAACATCGGCTCGCGGGCCAACAACCAGTATCCCAAAGAGTGGCGTATTAGGACGACATACGTACCACATGATTATGAGCCCGTATTGTCGAGAAGATAGTAGACGATTCTTATTTCTGCAAATATATTCATCGACCGCTATAAATTTGCAATTATGTTTGGCCATTTGGATTATTATCATTATCTTTGCACCATTATTCCTAAAGCATTACGAATATGGGAAAGTATTTGGACCCGAAAGCCGACCTGACTTTCAAGAAGATATTCGGCGAGCATAAGAATCTCGTCATCAGTCTGCTAAACGCTCTTTTGCCTTTGAAGGAGGACGAGTGCGTGGAGAGCATAGAATACTGGCCCACCGAGAAGATTCCCAAGCGGACACAGGTTGAAAAGGATAGTATTGTCGATGTCTGCTGCCGTGACAACAAACAACGAGAATTTATCGTCGAGATGCAGATGACCTGGACAGAGTCGTTCAAGAAACGCGTCCTACTAAATGCGTCGAAAGCATACGTGGCTCAGTCGGAGTCTGGCGAGGCTTATCAACTCTTGCAGCCTGTCTATGCTCTGAATTTTGTCAATGCCCAGATGAACGTTGATACTGAAGGGTATTATCATCACTATCAATTGGTTCATCAGCAGAATTCAGGTGAGGTAATCGACGGGTTACAACTAGTCTTTATCGAGTTGCCCAAGTTCCGCCCGCAGTCAATGACAGAAAAGAAAATGCAGGTACTCTGGTTACGTTTTCTAACAGAAATAAATGCTAAGACGCGTGAAGTCCCTGCCGAGCTGCTGGAGAATCCAGAGGTTAGCCAAGCGTTGAAAATCGTTGAGGAGGCTGCCTATACTCCTGCTGAAATGCGGGCCTATGACAAGTTCTGGGATAATATCTCTGTGGCTAAGACTTTGGAATATGCCCGTAAGCAAGAGCAGGAGGATTTTAAGAAAAGGATTGAGGCGGCTGAGGCTGAAGTCCTGGTGGCCGAGGCTAAAGTAGTGAAAGCCAAGGCTCAGGCAGATGAGGCCAAGGTTCAGGCAGATGAGGCCAAGGCTCAGGCAGATGAGGCCAAGGCCCAGGCAGATGAGGCCAAGGCCCAGGCAGATGAGGCCAAGGCCAAATTACTGCAAACAGTAGCTCATCTGAAGACTATGAATTTGTCGATAGACCAAATTGCCGAAATAACAGGCCTTCCTGTCGAACAAATCAAAGCGCTATAAAACCAGACGTCCAAATGAAACAGTATCTGGATATTCTTAACCGCATCCTGACCGTGGGCTCCCAGAAGGGCGACCGCACGGGAACAGGCACCATCAGCATCTTCGGGACGCAGTCGCGCTATAACTTGGCAGACGGATTCCCCCTGCTGACGACGAAGAAACTGCATCTGAAGTCAATCATCTACGAACTGCTGTGGTTCCTCAAGGGCGATACCAACGTGCACTATCTGCAGGAGCACGGCGTGCGCATCTGGAACGAGTGGGCCGACGAGAACGGGGAGTTAGGTCCCGTCTACGGCCACCAGTGGCGCTCATGGCCCGACTATAAGGGCGGCACCATCGACCAGATACAGTACGTGCTCGACCAACTGAAGACGAACCCCAACTCACGCCGGATGATTGTCTCGGCGTGGAACGTGGCCGAAGTCAACGAGATGGCGCTGCCTCCGTGTCACACCATCTTCCAGTTCTACGTAGCCGACGGACGGCTGTCGCTGCAACTCTACCAGCGCTCGGCTGACACATTCCTCGGCGTGCCGTTCAACATCGCCTCATATGCTCTGCTGCTCATGATGATGGCACAGGTAACGGGCTTCAAGGTGGGCGACTTCATACACACGACGGGCGACACCCACCTCTACCTGAACCACTTGGATCAGGCCCGCCTGCAACTGACCCGCGAGCCGCGCCCCCTGCCACGGATGGTGCTGAACCCCGACGTGAAATCGCTCTTCGACTTCCAATACGAGGACTTCCAGCTTGAGGGCTACGACCCGTGGCCGCACATCAAGGCCGATGTAAGCGTCTAAGCGCTACATCGTTACCTCGACCGTGTGCTTGCCAGCTGCGTAGGGAATGACGTCGCCCTCGACGGGTGAACCGTCGAGCACAATCTGCTTCACACCTTTCTGCGAGCCGTTGGGACGGATGGTGATGTCGTACTCAGCATCGCGGAACTTACGGCTGACGGTGTAGTCGCCGGCCGTTTCGGGCAGACAGGGGTCGATGCGGATGCCGTCGTAGTCGGGCTTGATGCCGAGGATGAACTCCGAGACGGTGTACCACATCCAGGCGGCGGTGCCCGTCAGCCACGAGTTCTTGCCCTCGCCGGGACGGAAGGCGTCCTTGCCGGCCACCATCTGGCAGTTGACGTAAGGCTCCACCTTGTGCAGCGTCTGGTATTTCTCCTCGACGTATGAAGGCAGAATCTTGGCGTAGTGGCTCCAGGCATCGTTGCCGCGACCGGCCATGCACTCACCGATGATGACCCACGGATTGTTGTGGCAGAAGATGCCGGCGTTCTCTTTGTAGCCCTCGGGATAGCTGGATATCTCGCCGTACTCGTAAATGTACTTCGTAAAGGCCGGGTTGTTGAGCACCATGCCGTGCTCGCACTCCAAGTACTTCTTGCACGAGTCGAGGCTCTTGGCCACCATACCCTCGTCGGCACCGATTTCGGCCATCGTACACCAGCCCTGCGACTCAATGAAAATCTTACCCTCTTCGCACTCGTTCGAGCCAATCTTGCGGCCATAGAAGTCGTAGGCACGCAGATACCACTCACCATCCCAGCCGTGTTTCTTCACAGCCTCAATCATGGCATCGACAGCGCGCTGCATCCGCTGCCCTTCCTCGTGCTTTCCGATTTTATTGCAAAGTGCCACATATTCCTTGCCCGTCACCACGAACAGGCCGGCAATCATCAGCGACTCGGCCTTCGTGCCCTCACTGACGTTCTCGGTGGTCTGGAAGCTCTCGTTGGGATCCCACGAGAAGCAGTTCAGGTTCAGACAGTCGTTCCAGTCGGCGCGCCCAATGAGCGGCAGCAGGTGCGGACCGAGGTTGTTGATGACGTGGTCGAGGCTGACCTTCAGGTGCTCAAACAGTGTCACCTCCGAGCCGGGCTGGTTGTCGAAGGGCACCATCTCGTCGAGAATCGTGAAGTCGCCCGTCTCCTTGATATAGGCCACGGTGCCGAAGATGAGCCAGCAGGGGTCGTCGTTGAAGCCGCCGCCGATGTCGTTGTTGCCGCGCTTGGTCAGGGGCTGATACTGGTGGTAGCAGCCGCCGTCGGGGAACTGGGTGGAGGCGATGTCGATGATGCGCTGGCGGGCACGGCTCGGAATCTGGTGGACAAAGCCCACGAGGTCCTGGTTGGAGTCGCGGAAGCCCATGCCGCGGCCAATGCCGCTCTCGAAGAACGAGGCCGAGCGCGAGAAGTTGAACGTCACCATACACTGATACTGGTTCCAGATGTTCACCATCCGGTCGAGTTTCGGGTTGCCGGTCTTCACCTTATATATATTAAGCAGTGCATCCCAGTAGGCATTCAGTTCGGCGAAAGCCTTGTCCACCTTATCGGTGGTGTCGAAACGGGCGATGAGGGCATGTGCCTTCTCCTTGTTGATGACCTTCGGAGCCGAGAATTTCTTGTCCTGCTCGTTCTCCACATAGCCTAACAAGAACACGAAGTCGCGGCTCTCGCCGGTCTGCAGCGTCACCTCGATGTAGTGCGAGGCAATGGGGCTCCAGCCGTGGGCGTGGCTGTTGCGTGGAAGGCCCTCCACGACGGCATCGGGATTGCTGAACTCATTGTAGAGGCCGACGAACGATTCGCGGTCGGTATCGAAGCCCTGAATCTCGGTGTTCACGTGGTAGAAAGCGTAGTGGTTGCGGCGCTCGCGGTATTCTGTCTTGTGGTAGATGGTGCTTCCCTCAATCTCCACCTCGCCGGTGGAGAAGTTACGCTGGAAGTTCTCCATGTCGGTGGCGGCGTTCCACAGGCACCACTCCTCGAACGAGAAGAGCTTCAGCGTCTTCACCTCCTGGCTCTGGTTCGTAAGCGTCAGCTTCTGCACCTCTGCCCACGTCTTCAGCGGCACGAAGAAGAGCACCGAGGCCTCCACCTGATTCTTGCGGCCGGTGATGCGGGTATAGCCCATGCCGTGACGGCACTCGTAGAAGTCGAGCGGCGTCTTGCAGGGTTTCCAGCCGGGACTCCAAGCCGTGTCGCCCTCTTTGATGTAGAAGTACCGTCCCCCGTTGTCCATCGGCACGTTGTTGTAGCGATAGCGGGTGATGCGGCGGAACTTGGCGTCCTTGTAGAAGCTGTAGCCGCCGGCGGTGTTGGATATGAGCGAGAAGAAGTCCTCGTTGCCTAAGTAGTTAATCCAAGGCCAAGGGGTCTTGGGGTCGGTGATGACGTACTCGCGGTGTGCGTCGTCGAAGTGTCCGTAGCGTTTCTGTTGTTCCATAGTTGTTCGTGTAGGGTTTGTCTTAGAATTGTTTCAGATTGCAAAAGTAAATCAAAAATCTGGAACTGCCAAAAATTCAATCGTTAAAGTTTCATATTTTCATACGTCTAAGAGACAGCGTGTCGGGAAAAAGTACTATCTTTGCAGGTAGAGTTCACAAAAATCAGAGAAAATGAGAAGAACGGTATTCGCATTTCTATTGACATTGGTTGGTATGACATTATTCGGACAGACATATTCGGCCCTGTGGAAACAGGCTGACGAGGCAGAGCAGAAGGATCTGCCCCGCACGCAGTACGATGTGCTGATGAAGATTGTCAAAAAGGCCCAGAAGGAGGGCGAATACGGACAACTTATGGCCGCCGAGCTGGCTGGTAGCCGGGCGATGGCAAATGTTGCCCCCGACTCGCTGCAGCCCGCCGTCGAGCGGATGGAGCAGCGCTACCGGGAGGCAACCGACAAAGCATTGTCTGCCGTCTATGCCACCGTTCTGAAGAAGGTTTACGATGACAACAACCAGTTGGAAAGGGATGAAGAGCTGACGGTGACGCTCGATGCCGAGACCTGCGAACGACTGGCCGCCGTGAAGGCTGCCGACTACAAGCCGCTGACCACCATCGGGCGCGACAGCAAGCTGTTCGACGATGACATGTTGAGCGTCGTCGGCTATGAACTGGAAGACTTCCAGCCCCTGCACGACTACTACAGCAAGGCCGGCAAGTGCCGTGCTGCGATGATGACGGCTCTGGAGATAGCCCGCCAGAACCGGGTGATGGGCGACGTGAAGTACGACAAAGCGCCCTACATCGATACCCTCGACTCGCTCATCGACTTCTACGGCGACCTGCCCGAGGCTGCCGAACTGGCCATAGAGCGCTATGAGTATATGGACGAGCACACCGACGCCACCGCCGAGCAGAAATGGAACTACACCGAGCAGGCCATCAAGCGCTGGGACGGCTATGGGCGCACCAACGCCCTGCGTAATGCCCAGATTGACCTGACTACCCGCATGTTCAGCGCTACATTAGAGAAGAGCGTGGGGCTGCCCGACAAGACGCAGGAGCTGACCATCAACAGCGCCCGCAACATTGACCAGCTGACGATGCACATCTTCAGGGTGAAGGTCAAGGGCAACAACCAACTCAATCCCAACAACGACGAAGACTACAGGAAACTGAAGCCGCTGCTGACCGAGTTGCCTGAGTTGCAGGTGACGCGCCATTACTCAGGGAAGAAAGCCTACGACGTGTTCAAGGACACCATTGAGGTGCCCGGACTGCCCGCCGGCGTCTATATGCTCGAGCTGCGAAGCAACCCCGAGACCAAGGGAGACCGTCAGCTCTACTATGTCAGCAACGTCAGGGTGATGATGATTCCCCTGCCCGGAGACAAGATACGCTACGTCGTGGTCGATGCCACCGAGGGCCAGCCCGTCAGCGGTGCCACCATCGAGTTGTATGGCTGGCTCAATGGCCGCAGCGACCGGCTGATGGCTACGCTGACGACAGATGCCAAGGGCGAGGCCACTTACAAATATGGCGACCAGCGCCCGACGAAGGTATATGCTTTCACGAGGACGGATGATGTCTGTCCGCCGACCAATGAATACAGCACCTACGGCTTCTACACGAGCAATCGTCAGATGGAGAAGACGCAGCTGTTCACCGACCGCGCCATCTACCGGCCTGGTCAGACGGTACACGTGGCAGCCATCAACTACGAGGTAATCGACGGTTACAAGCAGAAGGTTCTGGAGAACCGTGAGGTGACGCTGACACTAGAGGATGCCAACGGTGAGGACGTGGTCAGCAAGACACTCATTACTGATAAATATGGTACGTGCGCTACAGAGTTCACGCTGCCCACCAATGGTCTTACGGGCATCTTCCGGATTGAGAGCCGGAATGGTAATTGTCACTTCCGTGTAGAGGAGTACAAGCGCCCGACATTCGAGGTGGAGTTCGACAAGGTGACCGAGGACTACAAGGACGGCGACACCATTGAGGTCAAGGCGACGGCCCGCTCCTACGCCGGTGTGCCCGTGCAGGATGCCGAGGTGAGCTACCGGGTTATACGCCGCCGTTCGTTCTGGTGGTGGAGCTATTCGAGCTACTGGAATAGCGGTGCCATAGGTAAGTTTTCCGGCGACGAGACGGTTGCCGAGGGCGAAGCCATAACGGGCAGCGACGGTACGTTTACGGTGAAGATGCCGATGGTGCTGCCGAAGACCGACTTCCCGATGTTCTATGATTTCGTATGCCTGGCTGATGTGACCGACCAAGGGGGCGAGACCCACCAGGGACAGCTCACGCTGCCACTCGGCAACCGCAAGACGGCACTTATCTGCGACCTGCCCGATCAGATGCGCTCCGACCAGATGCAGAAGGTGAAATTTCACTTGCGCAATGCCGCCGGCAATGATGTCGACGCCGAAGTCAGATACCGCATTGACAACGGCAAGTGGCAGACGGTGCCAACCAACGTTGAATGTTCATTGTTCAACGTTCAATGTAAGAGCGGCAAGTATCAGCTGGAGGCCATCTGTCAGGGCGACACGCTGAAGGAGGACTTCGTGGTCTTCTCGCTCGACGACAAGCGGCCCGCTGCCGAGACCGACGACTGGTTCTATCAGTCGGACAACCGGTTCCCAAACGACGGCAGTCCCGTCACCATCCAGGTGGGCTCGTCGGCACAGAACGTCCACATCGTCTACAGCATCTTCAGCGGCAACACCGTCATCGAGAGCGGCTCGGTAGACCGCTCCAACGAACTGCTTAACCGCAAGCTGACTTATAAAGAGGAATACGGCAGCGGGCTGATGCTGACCTTCGCCTGGATGAAGCAGGGCAAGTGCTACACGCATACGGCCTATATCGAGCGCCCCTTGCCCGACAAGCGGCTGACGCTGAAGTGGCAGACCTTCCGCGACCGACTGACTCCAGGCCAGCAGGAGGAATGGGCACTGACGGTCATGAAGCCCGACGGCACTCCGGCCGATGCCCAGCTCATGGCCACGCTTTACGACAAGAGCCTCGACCAGATATCGGCTCATCGTTGGTGGTTAGCCCCCTGGCTGTCAATTCCCCTTCCCAGCTCACGGTGGGGCTTTGGCGCGTGGGGCAGTCTCCACCTCAACGGTTCGCTCTACCAGACGCGCCTGGCGGCTCCCTCGCTCGACTTCAGCACGTTCGACGAGTCGCTCTTCCCGAAGCCGTGGATGACCAGAGGGATAAGGCTTCGCGGAGCAGGTCTCGGCGCCAGGGCTTTGGCCAAATCGGCGATGTCCGTTGACGAGGCACCGATGATGTTGAATGAGGTTGTGGTTAATAGTTCTGCAGACGTTGATAACTCCCTGCAGGGCAGGATAGCCGGGCTTGACGCCGTCAAGTCTTACAAGCAGAGCAGCGATCAGTCGGCTCTGACTGGCTACGATAAAGGTGAAGACGAGGCTGTACCCGTGCCCGATGTGCAGCTGCGCGAGAACCTGCAGGAGACGGCGTTCTTCTATCCGCAGCTGACAGCCGACGCCACGGGGAAGGTGACGCTGAAGTTCACCCTGCCCGAGAGTCTGACGACGTGGCGCTTCATGGGACTGGCCCATACCACCGACCTCTGCAACGGCACAATAGATGGTGAGGCCGTGGCCAAGAAGGACCTGATGGTGCAGCCCAACATGCCGCGATTCCTGCGCGAAGGCGACCAGGCCACCATCTCGGCCCGCGTCATCAATACCAGCGAGGGCGACCTTAGCGGTACGGCCTACCTGACGCTCACCGACCCCGACTCCGAGAAGGTCGTCTTGACGCAGAAGTCTCCGTTTACGGTGAAAGCCGGTGAGACCACGAGCGTCACTTTCAACGTTCAATGTTCAACGTTCAAAGAATCGTTGCTTGTCTGCAAGGTGATGGCCACGACCGACAAGTTCAGCGACGGCGAGCAGCACTACCTGCCCATCCTGCCTAACCGCGAGCGTGTCACCGTGACCTATCCGTTCACGCAGAACGAGCCGGGCACGACGACCATCGACTTGACGCAGCTCTTCCCATCCCAAGGTACAGAAGCCCCCTCGGGGGCCGTAGGGGGGGCTAAGCTCACCATCGAATATACCAACAACCCCGCCTGGCTGATGATTCAGGCCCTGCCCGCCATCGGCCATCCCCATGACGACTGCGCAATCTGCCAGAGTGCTTCGCTCTATGCCAACAGCATCGGCAAGTACATCATCGACCAGGTGCCGCAGGCCAAGAACGTATTTGAGCAGTGGAAACGGGAACAAGGAAGCGAAACTTCCCTGCAGAGCCAACTTGAGAAGAACCAGGATCTGAAGGATCTCGTGCTCAACGAGACCCCATGGGTGCCCGATGCCGACCGCGAGACGGAGCAGCGCCAGCGACTGGCCGACTTCTTCGACGAGAACATGATGCAGCAGCGCCTGAAGTCGGCCCTCGACAAGCTACAGAAGCTGCAGCTCAGCGACGGCTCGTGGAGCTGGTGGCCCGGTATGCCCGGCTCTACCTATATGACCATCTCCGTTGCTGAGATGATGGTTCGCCAGAACACGATGATGGGCGAACAGGATGCCACCAAGGATATGCTCAAGGGCGCGATGAAGTTCCTCGGCAAGGAGATGGTGGAACTGGTGACTGAGATGAAGAAGGAGGAGAAGAAGGGGCACAAGCAGTCGTTCCCCAGCTTCACCGCCCTGCAGTGGCTCTACATCTGCAAGCTCGACGGCCGGCAGCTTCCCAACAATGTCAGGGAGGCCAATGCCTACCTCATCAAGCTGCTGAAGAAGGAGACGAAGCGGCAGACCATCTACGAAAAGGCCATGTCGGCCATCATTCTCGACTCGCCGACCTATATCAAGAGCCTGAAGGAGTACACCGTCTATAAAGAGGAGATGGGCCGCTACTACGACACGCCGCGTGCCGGCTACTCATGGCGCGACTACCGCATACCCACTCAGGTGGCTGCCATCGAGGCCATCCAGCGACTGACGCCCGGTGACCAGCAGACGCTCGACGAGATGCGCCGCTGGCTGCTGCAAGAGAAGCGCACGCAAGCCTGGGACACGCCGATTAACAGCATCGATGCCGTGTATGCCTTCCTGTTGGAAAAAGGTGTCGTGAAGAGTGAGAAGCTGATTGCCGCGGTGCCCACCGCATTAAGCCTCGACGGTAAGGCCATCGAGACACCAAAGGCTACTGCCGGCATCGGCTACGTAAAGACTGCCAAGCCCTATCAGGGCGAGAGGACCTTCACTGCCGAGAAGCAGAGCGAGGGCACCAGCTGGGGTGCCGTCTACGCCCAGTTCATGCAGAACACGAGCGACATCCGCGACCAGGCCAGCGGCGTCAGCGTCCGTCGCGAACTGCTGACTGAGGATGGCAAACCGCTGACGACTGCCAAGGTTGGCGACCGCGTGAAGGTGCGCCTGACCATCCAGAGCGAGCGCGACCTCGACTTCGTGCAGCTGCAGGACAAGCGGGCCGCCTGTATGGAGCCCATCAACCAACTGAGCGGCTACGACTGGCGCGGCGGCTACTACTCGACGCCCCGCGACAACGTGACGAACTACTACTTCGACCAGCTGCCGAAGGGCAAGCACGTGGTTGAGACCGAATACTATATTGACCGTGCCGGACAGTACGAGACGGGCACCTGCACCGTGCAGTGCGCCTACGCCTCGGAGTATCGCGGCACTACACACTCACAAACTCTCAAAGTAAACAATGACAAATAGACTGAAGATTGCAGCGCTGTTGGCACTGGCAGCAACCTCTGCCAGTGCCCAGCGCCTCTCCGTGACGAAAGCTACCGTAGACATGGGCCGCACGGGCTACGAGATGCCTGTGACGGCAACCTTCGAAATGCGTAACCGTGGACTGCGCCGACTGGTCATCCAGGACGTCGTGCCCGACTGCAACTGCACCAAGGTGGAATACCCCAAGGGTGAGATTGGCATCGGCGACAAGTTCACCATCAAGATGACCTACGACGCCCGGACGCTCGGCCACTACAACAAGCAGGCCGCCGTCATCTCGAACGGCTCCAAAAAGCCCGTCTACATCACGATGACGGGCGTCGTGCTGGCCGACCTGAAGGACTACAGCGGCTCTTATCCCTACGACTTCAACAACCTGCTGAGCGACAAGAACTACCTGGAGTTCGACAACGTGAAGCGCGGCGAACAGCTACAGTTCGAGATGGGCGTCATGAACAACGGCACCACCATCATGCAGCCCAACATCCAGCACCTGCCGCCCTACCTCTCGGCACAGTCTTATCCCGAACGGCTGTCGCCAGGCCACCACGGGAAGATCGTCTTCACGCTGAACTCCGAGAAGATTCACGACTACGGTCTCACGCAGACGTCGGTCTATCTGGCGCAGCAGTTGGGCGAGAAGGTGAAGAACGAGACCGAGATTGCCGTCTCGGCAGTGCTGCTGCCGCCCGTCACGGAGATGGCCAATGCGCCCCAGCTGGTACTCTCCGACACCATCCTGAACCTCCAGTTCGGCGGCAAGTCGAAGAGGTCGGGCGAAGTCTCGCTGACCAATACCGGCCTGTCGCGCCTCGACATCACGTCGCTCCAGATGTTCACCCGTGGCTTGAAGGTGACGCTCGGCAAGAGCCGTCTGCAGCCCGGCGAGTCGACAAAGCTCAAGATTACTGGCATTGCCGCCGACTTGAAGAAGGCCCGCAGCATCCCCCGCGTGTTGATGATTACCAACGACCCGCAGCAGGCCAAGGTCGTCATCACAATAAGACCTACCCCCAACCCCTCCCTGAAGGGAGAGGAGTAATTACCACAAGAGAAAATAAATGGAAAATAACAACAAAACTACCAACAAGGTGTCTACTCCCCTCCCTCGCAGGGAGGGGCCGGGGGTGGGTCTTGTCCATCCCGAAAATAGCGCCGAATACGCCGGCCTGCAAGTGAACAGCGGCGTCGAGCAACAGTCGATTATCAACCCCTACCTGCAGCGCGGACGCTTCCGCCGCCGCGAGCTCTCCGTCAGCGAGATGGTGGAGGGCATTCTCCGTGGCGACGTCACCATCCTCTCGCAGGCCGTCACGCTCATCGAGAGCGTCAACCCCGACCACCAGGCCAAGGCGCAGGAGGTCATCAACCGCTGTCTGCCCTACAGCGGCAACAGCATCCGCGTGGGCATCAGCGGCGTGCCCGGCGCCGGCAAGTCGACCAGCATCGACGAGTTTGGCATCCACGTGCTGAAGGAGCACGGCGGCAAACTGGCCGTCCTCGCCATCGACCCCAGCTCGGAGCGCAGCAAAGGTAGCATCCTCGGCGACAAGACGCGCATGGAGAAGCTCGCCCAGCACCCCGCGTCGTTCATCCGTCCCAGCCCGTCGGCAGGCTCCTTAGGCGGTGTGGCCCGCAAGACGCGCGAGACCATCATCCTCTGCGAGGCCGCCGGCTTCGACAAGATTTTCGTCGAGACGGTCGGCGTGGGACAGTCGGAGACGGCCTGCCACTCGATGGTCGACTTCTTCCTGCTCATCCAGGTGGCCGGCACCGGCGATGAGTTGCAGGGCATCAAGCGCGGCATCATGGAAATCAGCGACGGCATCGTCATCAACAAGTGCGACGGCGACAACGTCGACCGTTGCCAGATGGCTGCCACCAACTTCCGCAACGCTCTCCACTTCTTTCCGATGCCTGAGAGCGGCTGGCTGCCCAAGGTGCTCTGCTACAGCGGTTTCTACGGCTTGGGCATCAAGGAGATCTGGGATATGATCTACCAGTACATCGACTTCGTGAAGCATAACGGCTACTTCGACTACCGCCGCAACGAGCAGGCCAAGTACTGGATGTACGAGAGCATCAACGAGCACCTGAAGAACTCGTTCTATAACAACAAGGTGATTCAGGCCCGGCTCGCCGCCGCCGAGCAGTCGGTTCTCGCCGGACAGAAGACCAGCTTCGTGGCTGCCCAAGACCTGCTCGACACCTACTTCAACTCCCTCCGCCCATAATGCCTAAATTGCCCACAATGCCCATAAAAATAGAGATCGACACCGGCAGCGGCTTCTGCTTCGGCGTGACCACCGCCATCAAGAAGGCTGAGGAGGAACTGGCAAAGGGCTCAACGCTCTACTGCCTGGGCGACATCGTCCACAACGGCATGGAGTGCGAGCGCTTGAGGCAGATGGGACTCGTCACCATCAACCACGACGAGATGGCCCGTCTGCACGATGCCAAGGTGCTGCTACGTGCTCACGGCGAGCCCCCCGCGACCTACGAGCTGGCGCGTCGCAACAACATCGAAATCATCGATGCCACCTGCCCCGTGGTGCTCATGCTCCAGAAGCGCATTAAGCAACAATACGAGGCCCCCCCAGCCCCCCCGACAGCCCCCGGGGGGGACACAAATGTCCTAACAACTAATGAAGCCCCCTCGGGGGCCGTAGGGGGGGCTGGGGCCTCCATCGTCATCTTCGGCAAGAAGGGCCACGCCGAGGTGCTCGGCCTGGTGGGGCAGACGCAGGGCAACGCCATCGTCATCGAGAGCTTCGACGAAGTGAAGAAGCTCGACTTCACCCGCGACATCTACCTCTACTCGCAGACCACGAAGTCGCTCGACGAGTTCCACCGCATCATCGCCTACATCCAACAGCACATTGCCCCCACGGCCACCTTCAAGAGCTTCGACACCATCTGCCGCTCGGTAGCCAACCGCATGGGGGGCATCTCGCAGTTTGCCGTGCGCCACGACCTCATCCTCTTCGTCTGCGGCCGCAAGAGCTCGAACGGCAAGGTGCTCTACAACGAGTGTCTGCGCGTCAATCCCAACACCCACCTCGTAGAAGGTCCCGACGCCATTGATCCCTCATGGCTCCAGGGCATTGAGACCGTCGGCATCTGCGGCGCCACCTCCACCCCCAAGTGGCTGATGGAGCAGTGCCGCGACGCCATTGAGGCGATGGCGTAGTGTATGGGTCTGACAAGTCTGGGTAAGGTCAAAACCCGGTGCCTTTTTCTAAAAACCCGGCGCCTTTTTCCCAAAACCCGGCGCCTTTTGCTCATAACCCCCTGCCTTTTGCCAAGGTGTCGGTTCGGGTGTCGGTTCCCGCTTCCGAAGGCCTGAAAAGAACATGGTCTTGTCGATTATTCCGGCCATTTCTGCTATTATAATTGTCATTCGCACTTTATATCCTACACTCCCAGCACTCCCTACACCTAAGAAATTTCAACAGGTGTAGGAAGTGTAGAAAGTGTTGGGTAATACCTGCGAATGACAATATAGTGGTATTTACAATCTCTTGTATAGTGAAAATGGCAGATTCTTATTGATAATCGCGAGGATATGCCAGCGTTTGGTAACGTAGGCTTTAGTTTTCTTTTTGCGAATGGCTGCAATGATTTGACTGGCAACTTGTTCTACAGGCATTACCCAAAACAGTCCTTCACCTTTGGCCATTTCAGTATCAACTAACCCTGGTCGAATATCAGTAACAGCAATTTGTCTTCCACTCTTGTAAGCATTCTTACGTAGTGCTTCCATGTAGTTGATCTGATAGGCTTTTGTCGCACTGTAAGCTGGAGCCATCGGTTCACCTCTCAGACCTCCTGCAGAAGTGATAGAAACGAGATGGCCATAGCCTTGTTGCTCAAAGATGTAGTATAATGAATCGATAACATACGTCCAGCCTACAACATTGGTATCAATGATTCGCCGCTCTATAGCATAGTCGAACGTAGCATTAATATCACCTGTACCAGAACAAACAATAGCAAGGTCAATATGCCCTAACACTTCATTCAGTGTGCTGATGGATTGTCCTATCTCTTCCAAGTTGGTAATGTCAGCTTTTGCCGTGATAGTTTTGGACGGATATTTCTGACTTAATTCGTTAAGCAGATTTGCTCGTCGGCCTACTATGCCGATACGATTATCTGCATTTGCATACTTCACGAAAAGAGCTTTGCCAATACCTGATGTGGCTCCGATTACAACTATATTCATATTGCGTTTTTGTGTGCAAAGTTAATAGTTGTCCGTTAACCCTATCCACATTAGAGAAATAAAAATACCGTTATGGTAGCAAACTCTCAAAACGTTTTGAGAATTTACAGACCAAAAGTTATTTCTCTACGGATATTGCTGATTGTTGTGGGGGTAACTCTCAAATAGGAGGCTATATCTTTTAGGTTGATACTTTGCACAATTCCAGGACAACGATGGAGTAAACGATTATAACGCTCTCTGGTTGTCATACGATAAGTATCAAGATATTGTGTATAGACTTGCGAAAAGAGATGGTCGGATATGGCCTGTTTGAGATCTTTCATACCATCGGAATCTAATAGTTTACATAATTCATCACCAGTCAACTGAAAGACCTTACAGGAAGTTCCTGCTACAATCGTTACTCCTGACGGCTTGCTTGAAAGACAATTTGGGTAATCGCCTACAAACTCGCCCTCAAAGGCAAAACCTGTAATATAGTCTTTCTGTTCAGAGGCATTATGTACTATGTAGTTGAAGTAACCACACTTAACAAGCCCAATATACTGAGATTCTTCACCAGCTTTGATGAAATAATCGCCTTTAGTGTGTTGTGTCAATCGTCCGTGATTAACACAATACTCATTCAGCGCACTGAGGTCAAGCCCATCAATGTAGGAGTTGAAGCCTGTCATATTTACCTTTTGCCGGCAAAGGTACTAAATTTCGATTAAACGAGAGCCAATGTATTGTTATAGTGCTGCTACTTTCCTGATAGTCTTGCGAAGCGAGAAGGCTGGCCAGCCCATGCGGGCGATAAGTGTGGAGAAGGTGATGCGGTCGCGGACGGGTACTTCCAACTGGTAGGTGTCGGTGGCAGGTTCCGCCTCGTCGGTCAGGTCGGCAGCATCGTAATAGTAGCCAGTCTCTGGCAGCATCTCCTCGGTCACATTGGAGGGTTGCAGGAGTGTCGAGGCTGTCAGCGTGTCGCCAAGAGCCTCTACAAGATAGAGGGCATTGTCCACCTCGGGATGCTGGTAGGCATCACGCAGGTCGAGTTGTCCGCCAATGAAAGCCATCAGGCGAGGCTCTGAAATCTGCACGCCCAGATAGTGGTAGCCGTCAGCAGCCTGCTCGTAGAGCGTGCAGAGGTAGCGGGTACCGGTGGCATCTGTAGCCGTAATTATCTGCGGCACGTCGTAGTATTCGAGGGTTTGGGTCAGCGTGAGTGGTCTCATATCTGTAACATTTTGAGGTTTGACATTTGGAACTCCTGCGTGCGCCACCATGTGTAGTGCGAGCGGTGTACGCCCGTCTGCCTGACCACGCCGTCAGGTGGATTCAGCACGAGGGCGATGATACCCTTGTACTGGCGGAACATTGGGAGTTTAAGATTGTGGCTGGCTTTCGCCTCGTTATCAATCAGCGACAAACCGACGGCAAGCGGCAACTGCTCACCCCAGTGACGCTGCGGGTCAGCCTCGGCATAGGTTTTGAAGTCTGCCTCGCTGTAGGTATCGGCTTGCTTAGACATACGGAAGAACGGATGCTCCGACGGCACAAGAACGTCATCGGGCGGACATCCGTCGGGCATCGCGCAAGTCCACACGGGCTGGTACTCCTTACGGTAGTCGGCAATCTTATATGGTGTCAGCATATTGGGTTCTTTGCTGTGCAAAGCAGCATAATTGAGCGCTTTAAGTCTACCATAATTATGATGTTTGAAACGTTTCGGGTGCAAAGATACAAATATTTTTTTGAATTACAGTGCAATTGTTCCCTCTTTTTGAAATATATCGGATGAACATCGTATAAGCGGCAGGAAGCACATGGTGACTTCCTGCCGCTGTCGCTGTTATCCTGAAGTGTATATAGAGCTATTCCGCCTTCTTGCCAAACTGACGGACTGGCTTGGCGGGCATTGCAATGGCACTGTCGTTGCAGTCGCCACGCGTCTGGCGTGAGTAGTAATAGTCATCGCACCAGTCGTCGTAGCCCCAGTGGCGGTAGTTGTCCCAGTTGGGCGACGAGGTGTGGACGAGGTTGAAGTAGACGTCGTTGTCGCCGTCGGCGATGTAGCCCGAGAAGCGGGAGTCTGACAGGTGGTAGTCGGCAATGACCACCGAGGTGTCGTCCTCGCGGAAGTGGATGTAAATGTTGCCGTTGTCGACGCGCCAGCTGATGTGGTTGGCCACGTAGTCCCAGGGTGCGCCGCTGTAATAGTCGACCCAGTAGCCCGAGCCCTTGGTAAAGCGGAAGGGATCGATGCTGAAGGTGATTTCGGAATGGGTGGCGTAGTAGTCGCGACCGTCGTAGTAGGTGGAAACGAACATCGTACCGCTCCAGGTTCCCTCGAGGGTATCAGCGATGTATTCGTCCTCGCAGGCTGTGAATGTGAGAGTCATCAGGGCTGTCAGCATCAGGGTGTATAGCTTCTTCATAGTCGTAAACTTTTAATGGTGAGTAATTTCGTTTTTTACTGCTGCAAAGATACGGCTTTTCAGAACACGCCGCAAGGGTAAAGCTATAAAATGGCGTGGGGGAAACTATAAAACCGCATAGGGAATTCCCTACGAGCGAAAAGATCGTAAGGTTCCTTCTTATTTCTCAATCAAGACGAGACTGTCGGCGGCAGTACGGGTCTGCAACCACTCCTGCAGCTTCTGGCGGTCGGCAGGATTGAGACGCTTATTGGGAGCTGTGCCAACAAGGGCGACAACAAAACGGTGCTGCAGAGCTGTGTCGCTCAAGGTTTCAGTAACACGTGAAAGACCGATGGACCTGACCTGCGGAAAGAGTGCCTTCAACTCCGGCCGCAGTTCGGTCGACAGGTCGTCAAGGCGCGCATAGCCCTCAAGCTGTGCGGCGAGAGTAGTGGCCTGGGCCGAAAGCTCGATGATTTGCTGCCGGTCAGTCTCGCGGGTTGTGTTGACTTGCGTCAGCTGGTTGTTGAGGGCGAGGATGCTGTCGGTCTGCACGCCCTGGATGATATGTAGCCGATAGCCTTTCATGCCATACTGCTCCATACGCTGCTCGGCAGCAGTACGGGTGGCCTCAGTAATCTCGCGCCCCACGGCGACGACGCGCAGCTTCATGCTGTCTTTCTCGACATCAGTAGAGATAATCTGCGTGCCGCGTTGTGTCAGTTCAGTCTTGATGAACTTCCGCATATTATTTTCGAAAAAGCTCTTGCGGACTATGTTGACGGTCATAACGGCGGCCGGCAGCATGGTCAGCACGACAATGGCCGTAACGATACGGTGTGCTTTGGTGCCCACGTCCGACGAAAGGAACTGCGACTTCTGGAAGTGCAGCAGCCGCACACCGCAGAACGTGGCGAGGGCGATGAACACGGTATTGATGAAAAAGAGATAGAAGGCACCAAGGAAGTAGAGGAAGTGTCCGGTGGCCAGTCCGTAGCCGGCGGTGCAGAGCGGTGGCATCAGGGCAGTGGCGATGGCTACGCCGGGGATGACGTTGCCCTTACCGCGAGTGCAGAGGGCGATGATGCCGGCAGCTCCGCCACAGAAGGCGATGAACACATCATAGAGTGTCGGCGACGTGCGGGCCAGCAACTCCGACTGCGCCTCGCCAAGCGGAGTTATCAGGAAGTAGAGCGTTGCCGTGAGCACGCTGATGACGGTGGCAACGCTGTAGTTCTTCACCGCCCGTTTCAGGAGGTCGAGGTCGTTAGTGCCCACGGCCAGCCCCATGCCGATAATGGGTCCCATGAGCGGCGAGATGAGCATGGCACCGATGATGACGGCCGTTGAGTTGACATTCAGGCCGAGCGAAGCAATCAGGATGGCAAAGATAAGCACCCACAGATTGGCGCCACGAAATGATACCCCGCTGCTGATTTGCTGGATGATAGCCTGTTCGTCATCCTTGTCAGGCATCAGGTTGAAATATACCCTTATCCGGTCGATGATGCTGTTGATATCCATTTCTTTGCGTGGAGATTGTAGCGGACGTCTATGAGACTGATGACGACGTTGCCTCCTGGAACCGCTGCATAAGCCATTCGTTCTGCTCGGGAATGGTCATATTGCTGTTGTCGAGCAGCAGGGCATCGTCGGCCTGGCGCAGGGGCGACACCTCGCGGTGGGAGTCGATGTAGTCGCGCTCAACGACGTTCTTCAGGATGTCGTCGAAGTCGGCGGGCATGCCCTTCTCCTGCAACTCCTTGAAGCGGCGCTGGGCACGCACCTCGGCCGAGGCGGTGACGAACACCTTCAGTTCGGCATTGGGGAAGACGACGGTGCCGATGTCTCGGCCGTCCATCACGACACCCCCACCCTGCCCCATCAGCTGCTGCTGGGCCACCATGGCCTCGCGGACGAAGCCGAGGGCGGCAATGGGCGACACGTGGTTGGACACTTCGAGCGAACGGATCTGCTGTTCCACGCACTCGCCGTTGAGGTAGGTGTCGGGGCGGCCCGTCTCCTCGTTCAGCTGGAAGGTGATGTGGATGTTGTCCATCTGCTGTTCCAGCTCGTCGGTCTTGATGCTGTCGTCGTCGTTGAACAGCCCGTTGCGAAGGGCGTAGAGGGTGACCGAGCGGTACATGGCGCCCGTGTCGACGTAGATATAGCCCACCTTGCGGGCCAGGTCCTTGGCCATCGTGCTCTTGCCGCACGACGAATGACCGTCAATAGCTATGGTTATCTTCTTCATAATGCGTATGATATGTTAAATAGTAATGACGATGTTGAAACGTGGTACTTGGCATAGGCCACGCTGAGCTTCAGCCGCTGGAGCGTGAGGCCGCCGCCGATGCTCAGACCGGCGCCGTGGGCACTGGCTCCGTCGCTCTCGCTGATTTTCATCTCTGAAGCACGCATGGCATTGTAGCCGGCTGCCACGTAGAACAGGGGCGACAGGATAAGGTCGGCACCGATGACCACGTGATGGCCGATGCCGTGCTCCCAGTCGTTCAGCCGCACCAGCGAGGCCGACAGCCGCAGAGGAGAGCCGATGAGCCGCTTGCTGACACCTATCTGCAGGTCGAGGGGCATACGCTCGAAGTCGTCCTCATAGGCCGAGAGCTGGCCACCGAGGTTGCGGGCCACGACCGAGGCCGAAAGCTCGTTGTCGGTATTATAGTAGTTGAGTCCGAGGTCGACGGCTGCTCCCAACGAGTTGTACTGGCCAATGTAGCTGGCCACGAACTTGGCCGTGATGCCGCCTGAGAAGAATTCGTTCAGGGCGTAGGCGAAGGAGCCGCCGACGGCAATGTCCTTGGCCGAGAACTCACCCGTCTGCTGGCCGGCAGCCGTCATCTCCTTCATCGTGCCGTAGCTCATGAACTGCCCCGAAGCGCCCCAAGTGCCACGCTCGCCGGCAGCCCCGATAAAGGATGCACTGGCGGTTGTCGAGCCCTCCATATAGGTCATCAGGTTGAGGTTCAGCGTGCGGTCGCTGACGTTGTTGATCAGGGCGGGGTTATGGAAGATGAGCGCTGCGTCGTCGTCGGAGATGGTCGTGTTGTCGCCACCAAGGGCCGCCGCGTGGGCACTCACCGGCAAGCGGAGAAAGTTGAACACGGTCTGGCTCTCCTGCGCTCCGGCTGAAAGCGCAGAAAGTGTCAAAACGGCGGCTAAAACGACTCTCTTCATCTGAATTTCCTTCAATTCGGCTGCAAAGTTACTAAAAAAACTCAATTTTCGCTGCTTACTTCTCACTTTTCACTTTTCGCTCCTCACTTTTTTGTACCTTTGCATCGCCTTACCATATTTATAACGGAGAGAGGCGCCATTTTATTATGGAGATAAAGAAAAGTACGAAAGCCGACCTGGACGGCAAGCGCATGCAAGGGTTCCTCCTTGGGGTAATCCTGGTGCTTACCATGCTGTTTGTGGCGCTGGAGTACGATTGGACGACGAGCAGCAGCGACTACGACTTCGACGCACTGGAGAACATCGTCAAGGAGCTGGACCTGGAGGCACTGAAGGAGGAGGAACGCATACCGCTGATCAAGGAGCAGGTGGTGGAGCGCCCGCAGTCGGCCGACAAGCTGAACGTTGTCGAGGACGAGCCCGAGGTGGAGCTGAAGGACGAGATTGCCCCGCCCGAGGACGTGGAGCTGAAGACGGTCGACGAGGTGGAGAACCCCGAACAGCCCACCGTCGTCGATATGGAGCTGAACCCGTTGAACTTCCGCATTGTCGAGGAGTTGCCTGAGTTCCCTGGCGGTGCCACGGCGTTTATGAAATGGCTCACCAAGAATCTGCGCTACCCTTCGATTGCCCAGCAGCGCAAGGTGGAGGGCAAGGTGGTGGCTCAGTTCATCGTCAATACCGACGGAAGCATCAGCAACATCGAGCTGGTGACCCGCGTCGACCCCAATCTCGACCGCGAGGCACTGCGGGTGCTCAGGATGATGCCCCAGTGGAAGGCCGGCAAGCAGAACGACAAGCCCTGCCGCACGCAGGTCTGCATTCCCATCGTGTTTAAGCTGTAACGTAGAAGCATCGAAACAACGAACAATCGAAATAACCCAATGTACACATCAACTGAAATCCTGAATCTGGTCAACCAGTTTATCGACCAACTGCCGTACGACCGCCGCCCGGCGTCGCTCTACGACCCCATCAAGTACGTGCTGTCATTAGGCGGCAAACGCATACGCCCTGTGCTGATGCTGCTGGCCTACAACCTCTACAAGGAAGACCCGGAGCGCATTCTGATGCAGGCCGTGGGACTGGAGACCTACCACAACTACACCCTGCTGCACGATGATCTGATGGACAATGCCGACCTGCGCCGCGGCCATGAGACGGTCCACAAGCGCTGGGATGCCAACAAGGCCATCCTCTCAGGCGACTCCATGCTGGTGCTGGCCTACCAGCGCATGCAGCAGTGCGACGCCCGCCACCTGCAGGCCGTGCTCGACGTGTTTACGGAGACGGCTCTCGAGATTGGCGAGGGCCAAGAATATGACATGACCTTCGAGACGCGCAACGACGTCACCGAGGACGAATACATCGAGATGATTCGCCTTAAGACCAGCGTGCTGCTGGCCTGCGCCGTGAAGATTGGCGCCATACTGGCCGACGCCTCCGACGACGACGTCATGAACCTCTATAAGTTCGGCGAACAGTTGGGACTGGCCTTCCAACTGCAGGATGACCTGCTCGACGTCTACGGCGACCCGAAGGTATTCGGGAAGGCCATTGGTGGCGACATCACCTCGAACAAGAAAACCTATATGCTCATCAACGCCGTCAACCGAGCCAACCCTGAGCAGCGCCGCGAACTGGAACGGTGGATAGGTGCCCGCGACTTCGACCGCCAGGAGAAGGTGGCCGCCGTCACCGCCCTCTACGACCAGATAGGCATCCGCCAGCTCTGTGAGCAGAAAATCAACTTCTACTTCGACGAGTGCCGCAAGTATCTGGCCAAGATCAGCGTCGGCGACGAGCGCAAGCAGATGCTGCTCGACTATACCGATGAAATGATGAAGCGCAAGAAGTAAACCATGGAGTGGATTGACACACATTGCCACATCGACGGCGAGGAGTTCGATGCCGACCGAGATGCCGTGCTGGAGCGGGCACGTGAGACGGGCGTCAGCAAGATCTTCGTTCCAGCCATCGACCTTGCCAGTTCCAAGCGTATTCTGACGCTTTGTCAGCAGTACCCCGACTACCTCTACCCGATGGTGGGCCTTCATCCTGAGGAGGTCCGTGCCGACTGGCGCGAACAGCTCACCGCCATCAAGCAGTTACTCCCCCTCCTCCGGGAGGGGGCGGGGGGAGGCTCCATCGGCGAGGTTGGCCTCGACTTCTACTGGAGCCGCGAATTCGAGCAGGAGCAGATGGAGGCTTTCGAAGAGCAGGTGCGCTGGTCGGTAGAGACGCAACTGCCGCTGATGATTCACTGCCGCAAGGCACAGAACGAACTGGTGAGTATAATTAAAAGGTACGCGAAGGAACTGCCAGGCGGCGTGTTCCACTGCTTCACCGGCAACGAGCAGGAGGCCCGCGAACTGCTGCAGTTCGACCGCTTCGTCCTGGGCATCGGCGGTGTGCTGACGTTCAAGAAGTCGCACCTGCCCGAAGTGCTGCCAGCCGTCGTTCCCCTCGACCGCCTCGTCATTGAGACCGACGCCCCCTATATGGCTCCCGTCCCTATGCGCGGCCAGCGCAACGAGCCAGCCTACACCCGCTATGTGCTTGAGCGGCTGGCCGAAGCCTATGGCGTCACCGAGCAGGAAATTGCCGACCGCACCAACGCCAACGTCACCCGCGTGTTTGGCGTAAAATGATAAAGATTATTAAATCTCAATCCTCATTTCTCAATTCTCAATTAATTGTATTACCTTTGCACCCGCTTAACGCAAAGGAGAGGTGCTCGAGTGGTTGAAGAGGCACGCCTGGAAAGCGTGTAGCCGGCAAAACCGGCTCGCAGGTTCGAATCCTGTTCTCTCCGCAGGAAACGTAATGGGACGGGACTTTTCCGTCCCTTGTTTATTTAACCAAACTGCCCCAAGCTTACGAAGAAAGGTTCGAGAACGAACAATCTCTTACCGATATGATATTTGCAAATAGAGAAAAACAAATGGTTAGAGAAGGAGTTATCATCGGCATCATTCTTTTGCTGCTAACAATCATGCCAGACATGAAAGCGCAGCAGGCAACGCTGTCACGGGATGAAACGGAACAGATACGAGGACAGGTCGTGGCGGAATGGCTTTCCAGTCAGGCTGGGCTGCTGAAGCAGAACGAGGAGACACACTGCATCAGCCAAGGCGAACTGCGCATGCGCTACGACGTAAAGGTCTTCGGTCAGGAGCCTGACGATGGACGAAGCCTGTGGATTTCAATGCACGGTGGCGGCAATGCCCCCACGGCTCTCAATGACAGTCAATGGGAGAACCAGAAGAGGTTATACCAGCCCGAAGAGGGCATTTATGTGGCTCCACGCGCCCCCTGGGACGACTGGGACATGTGGTTCACGCCGCCCATCGACAATA
>JAEEGK010004176.1_pt1 | contig 35615 bp, 23 predicted proteins | sample 8958771 | NCBI WGS metagenome assembly JAEEGK01 (sample SAMN16246547, study PRJNA631951) | gut metagenome | biome: gut microbiome; feature: rumen; material: SC-attached | host: Bos | place: Iran: Karaj | collected 2018-10 | reverse complement strand
TCTACCTGACGCATCTGTTTGATAGATTTCTTTTTGAGTATTTTCATTGCCTCAACGCCCTGCTGCTCGGCTATGCGCTGTGTGGAGCCGGTAATGTTGCTGCGTGGAGCGTCGGCGTAGGGTGCAAACGAACCACCGCTCTGACTTATTACTCTGTGAAATAATCCCTTAGCCAATGGCGATGCGCACAACATACTGCAACTGATAGCACCTGCGCTTTCGCCAAAGATTGTTACCTTTGAGGGGTCGCCGCCAAAGTTTTTGATATTGCGCTGAACCCATTTGAGGGCAAAAATCTGATCGAGAAGTCCGTAGTTGCCCGAATGTCCGTTGGCAGATTCTTTTGAAAGTTCGGGATGAGCCATAAAACCCAATGCGCCTGTACGGTATTCAATGCTTACCACCACAACTCCGCGTTTAGCAAGATACTGCCAAAGGTCGCCGCCGTAATACTCAGTTTTGAATCCTCCGCCATGAATCCACACCATCACAGGCAGGTTGTCGTTGACCGAAGTGGCGGGAGTGGCAATGCCGAGATAGAGGCAGTCTTCGCTCATCATATCTTTGGTGAGTCCCGGACGAGTGGGCTGCGGAGGCCAAGGGCCAAATTTGTCGGCTTTGTAAACTCCTGTCCACGGCTTTGCGGGTTGAGGGTCGCGCCAACGGAGGTCGCCCACGGGAGGAGCCGCGTAGGGAATGGCTTTGAATACACCAAGACCGTTTTCGAGAACGCCCTCAATGTCGCCGGTTTCTACATGAGTTTTTACAATGGGCTGTGCCAATAGGTTAGATGCGGACATTATTCCGCAAAACAATAGTAATAATGCTAAACAAAATTTCTTCATACTGGTATTGTTTTATATAGTTTTGCCAAAGTTAGAAAAAAACTCAAAACATAATATCATCCTCCGCAATTTTTACAGATTTTTAACCTCGGCAACCAAAAAGGAATTTCTTTATAAAAATGCTTTGCTTTTTGGGAGTTGATTATGTCAGATAAAGATTCTTGATGCAAATTACCAAGAATAAAAGTTGCCTCTTTGTCGTAACAGCATGGCAAAACGTTTAATTCTGAGGTAATTACTACCGATTGAAATATCCGTCGGCAAAATTTTACGGGATGCTTTAATTGATGCTCTTTTGTATAACGCGAAAAATGCTGATTATCAGGAATAAAAGTTTCAAAACCCCGTTCGGTTTCTATCTGCATTGTCTTAACGCAAAATTTGTCGGCACCACATTCTAAGGCTATACGCTTGATTTCCTTTAAATGGTTTTCGGTAATTTTAGACGCAAGGCACTGCACCTCAATAACAGGATTTCGCTTTTTTAGACGTTGTTTTGCATTGCTAATCAACTTGATAGCATTGGTAGCCGAAGCAAAACTTCCACCATTGCGATACGCAGAATAAGATTCTTGATTATAGCCGTCTAAGGGGATAATTATCTTGTCTAATCCTGCAAGCACAGTTTTTTCGGCATTAACATAATCTATAAGGTGTCCATTAGAAGAGGTAACAGTAAAAATCTTATTCTTGTGAGCAATCTCTATCAATTTGATAAACAGCGGATTTAGGTAAGGTTCGCCCTGAAAATAAAGAAAAAGGTTCAACGCCGTAGCATTTATCTGGTTTATTGCCACGGAGAAATCTTCCACAGTGATAAAATGCGGCTTGCGTTTCGATAAACCCATACCTGTAAAGCACTCTCGGCAACGTAGGTTGCACACGTTAGACGGCTCAATAGAAAACGACCACGGACTGCCCCACATAGTCAACCGCTTAGTAATCATCGACCAAACGATTGATAATTGGCGCATTACCAAGTTGAAGATTTTTCTTATAGTGAGCGTTTTTAAAAACAAATACAGAATAGCCAATTTGAATTAATTACAACTGAGATATTTTGTCAACGGGTGGTTGGATGTTACAATTGTTGTTTAAATAAGTTCTTATTTTGCAAAGGTAGCGGATTGGTTTCTTTTATCCAAATTTATTTTTGGCCTTTTTAACAACGAATTAAACAAATCATACGAATGCTTTTTAACACTACGAAAAACACGGAAAACACGAATAAAAACAAAACAACAATTTATTTTGTTTGTTGACAAATGGAACGGACCATTTTTTTCGAACATTTGATAATCTTTCAAAAAAAATATATACCTTTGTCCTTGTAACATAATATCGTGAAACTATGGAAACTCGCAGATACCCTGTTGATACGCAAATATTTAGCAAAATTATCGAAGGCAATTGTGTCTATGTAGATAAGACAGATTTAGTCTATAAAATGACCCACGACTATGAATATGTATTCCTGTCAAGACCTCGGCGTTTTGGCAAGTCGTTGCTGTGCAGCACGTTGGATGAGTATTTCAATGGCAATAAGGATTTGTTTAAGGGGTTGAAGATTGACTCCTTGGAAAAGGAATGGACAAAATATCCGGTGATAAACCTATCGTTTGCGAGTGCGAAGGACGTTTCAGAAGAGAGTATCAACGAAATTATAAACGCAATGCTCAGCAGTATTGAAAAGCAATTCAAAGTAGAGAGGCAGGGCAACGATTGCGGCGTGAGGTTTAAGAATCTCATAATCAATATTTTTCAAAAAACAGGACAAAAAATTGTTGTTATCATTGATGAGTACGATGCTGCTATGCTCGACACCATCAACAATGATGAACTGCAAGAAAGAATCCGCGCCATACAGAACAAGTTTTTTTCGCCGTTGAAAGACCTCGGCAAATACATCCGTTTTGTCTTCATTACGGGCATTACAAAGTTTTCGCAGATGTCGATATTCTCAACGCTTAACAATTTGCAGGATATCTCATTGATGGCTGATTTTGAGACAATCTGTGGTATTTCGTTGGATGAATTTTTGTCGCAATTAAAAGAAGGCATACAAGATTTTGCCAACGCTAACGACTATACATTCGACGAAACAGTGCGATATTTCAAAGCAAAATACGATGGCTATCACTTTTCGCACAAAATGCAGGATGTGTTTAATCCGTTTTCTGTTATCAAGGCATTGAACGAGAAAATGTTTAGTGATTTTTGGTTTAATTCAGGAACGCCGTCGGCATTGCTGAAACTCATCAGCAAGTTTGATATCAAAATGGAGGATTACGAGGGCGTGGAATGTGATTCGTCGCGATTCAACAAGCCCGTGGAAAAGGTTAACGACCTTGTGCCATTTTTGTTTCAGTCGGGATATTTGACTATAAAAGACTATAAATCATTTGCCGACGAAGACAATGTTTTTCAGACATTTACATTAGGTTATCCAAACGGCGAGGTTAGGATGGCTTTTGCCAATAGTCTGTACACCGAATATTACAAAGCCACTGAAAATATCGCACTCAGAAACGCATTCATTGATTTCAAAATCAACGACGATTTGAAAAAGTTTATCGAAGCATTGAAGAAGTTTTTCCGCCGGTTTCCGTTTTCGCTCAACAATATGAACGAAAAGCACTACCACTCTATATTGTATACTGTTTTAACGTCTTTCGGTGCCGACATTTCAGCCAATCAGGAGACTGCGCTCGGCAAGTCGGATTTGATTCTCAGAATGCCCAAAACCATTTACATCATAGAACTCAAATACGACCGCAGCACGGATTCTGCCCTTGACCAAATTGACGACCGAGACTACGTGTCAGCCGTTCTCGATACCAACAAACGCATCGTAAAACTCGCCATCAAATTTTCGTCAAAGGATAGAAACATCGAAAGTTACGAGGCTGAGGAAGAAACGGTGTAAAGAATAATTTTGGCTGCTTTTATCACCGAATTAAACGAAGGAAACAAATACTTTTTATTTAACAAAAAAATTATAAATCAACAAGTTGAATTATAATTTGGCGAATGGAACGAATACAAATTAATGTGTGGTTTCTACCACGGAAAGCACGAAGGGCACGGAAAAAAACACAAGGCAACAAGTTGCTTTGTGTTTTGGAGAAAAGCACGGAAACTGACACAATATCCTGTTTGTCAAGGTTTTATTGATATTCAATAAAATGGTTGATAACATGGCAGATATTGGTATGTGGGTTGAGGTAGTTTGAGGGGGGTGGTATTGGGTATATAAAATAAATTGCCTTATCATTCTAATTCAAAATAGGAAGACGCATCGTATAAATACCAATTGTCTTCTAACTTAACAATCCAATGTTTAGTGTTTTTAGGTATTTCGGGGTAGACACAGTATTCCATTGAATCAACAAAATGACAAATAAAGTCTTCCTTAGATATTTTAGTATATAACATTTTGGCATATGCATGGTTACCAAAAATACTAAAAGTTACGAACTTTTTGTTAAAAGACCCACTGAAAGGAATATCTCTCCATATTGTGCTCATTTTGGTATCAAATGAACGATATTTATAGTTGATAGGTTCAAGTCTAGCCGCATCTTTTTTGTAATATAAACGAAAAGGAGAATGTTTCCCGGTTATATCATCAACAATATCAATTGCACAAGTATCTTCAATTTGCTCTATTATATTAATAGTTTTTGTATATTTATATTTGTATCTTCCAAATGCGATTCTCAAGTCTTTAACAACCACATCTATTGGTATTTCTTTAGGCGGAAAGATAGTATAGAATATTATATTAAATGCAAATACATTAAAAAATAAAGCAAACCATACTATAAAGATAATTCGCACCACAAAACGTGCACGATGTAAGTGTGTGTTATTATTAAAATTTTCCACTGTGAGATGTTTTAGAAGGTTTGGGATATTGTTGTGCGTTTTGAGCCTCAAGTGTTAATACGCAATCATCAGAATAATTTGGTTCTGCTGCAATTTTGGTTACAATCTTAAATCCATTAGAATAATATACAACAAAACCATTTTCCTCACGAAAGCCCTCGTAATATTTATCTGAGAGTTCAATTTTCAATCCATTGAAATAATATACAGGTTTGCCGTTTTCCATTTGAAAGCGCACGGCAGATTTATCTGAGGTTATAAAATTATACGCAAATAAGGCTCTGAACAAATCTAATATCTCAGTTTTATGGAAAATTATTCCTTTTACATAATTGCTAGTGTGAGATATCGTGGCGCCTTCTCCTCCACAAACACCGATTGAAATTCCTACCGGTTTTTTGTTAGCATCTTGTTCTAAGGCTAAACTAAGTCCTGCATACACTGCGAATGTTGATGTCCAAGACCAAGAGTTGCCAAAAATGTCAGGAAGTTTGTCATATCCCCAATCCCAACTCATAAGGGCACAAGCACATACACCGGTGAAGGAGAGGATGTTGCCGTCTACTACTTTGAGTTTTACACCGTATTTGTCTTTGAAGATTACGCTGTCGCGGTAGGGGTATGAGCCATAGTCTACGATTACTTTGTCGCTTTTGCCACTTTCTACCGATTTGTAACGTAAGTGGTAACTGCCTGATTTTTGAATAATATTCATCGGTGTTAAAGATTATCATTTACCTTATCATATTCATTATTTCTGACGCTTGAGTTTCTTGCATTTTGATGAATGCGAAGAGTTTTTTACCCGCGTCCTTAATGCTTGCGCCGAAAAGATATACTGTGTCGTCGATAATAAGAAAACGGTCGTGAGCGTTGCGGCAAAGATGAACTGCTATTGGCGGGTACTGGGAGTTGAAACGGTTGATTGCCAACTGCAAATCAGGGGTTATTTGCTTTGTGTATATTGTGGCTATTGTGCCTTGTGTTCTTTTACCAAGCATAGCGAGGACGGTTTCGTCTACATAGTTGTCGATAAGCACTATTGATTGCTTCGCCTGCTGTATCAGTTTCACTATCAGCAAATAGGCATCAAAAATCTGTCCATCGTAAAAAACTCCTTCTACTGGAGGCAAGGATGTGCGGATGAAGAAGTCGACTTTCTTTTGCAGGTCAGAAATCTGTCTGCCTTGTTCCGTGATTTTTTGTTCAAGTGACATATATCGGCTGTCAGCAGCATATCCTTTGAGCAAATAATCTTTTAATATTTTATTAGCCCATTGGCGAAATTTAGTACCTCGTGCTGACTTGACCCGATAACCAACCGAGATTATAACATCAAGATTATAAACGGTATACTCGTACAATTGGTCGCCATCCGATCCCTTATGTGCAAATTTTGCACACGTGATATTTTGTTCTAACTCTTGCTCTGCGTAAATATTCCTAATGTGCCTGCCTATAACAGTGCGGTCTTTGTCAAAGAGTTCAGCCATTTGCTGCTGCGTCAGCCACACGGTTTCGTTGTCGAGCCTGACTTCCAACTTTACCGTCTCGTCGGGCTGGTACATCACTATCTCGCCTTTGCTGTATTCGTCGTTATCTGCCATTGTGTATTGTTTCATGCAAAGTTAGCGGTTTGCTTTCTATTCTCCAAATTTATTTTTTTCTTCTTTTTAACACCGAATTAAACGAAGAAAACGAAAAACATTTATTTACAAAAAAATTATAAATCAACAAGTTGAATTATAATTTGGCGAATGGAACGAATACAATTGGTGGCGATTGAGTGTGATACGTTTGATTATGGGTAGGTAATGTTACAGTTGTACCACAATATCTAATCATTTATTCAAAAATGATTCCCCCCAATATAATTGGTATTCGTCGTTTTCATAATACTGAATACCAAGTTTGAAAATATTATTTTTGTTATACAAAGATATTTTACGATTCGACAAATCAGATATTTCATTGTTCAAAAATTTCTGAAAAGCACAAAATCTTTTGAGCGTTAAATCGTCAAAATCTCCTTCAATATCAATTAAATTATTCGATGAAACAATTTTAAAATTTGTAGAATCGCAACGATATTCAAAACAATCTTTGAATCTGCCATTGTGATATTTGATGGTCAAATTAGGGTATGCGTTACGAGGGAAAATTGAATCATTGTGTATTATATATGTACTTCGGTAAAAATTAAATGCCGCAAGTGTGTCTTCAATAAACTTATAGTTTACATTTTCCCTACCGTTCTTGATAAAATCTATTATTTTTATAAACCGTTTCTCTGTGTCAATGGTATTATGTAACTCGCAAACTACATCTTGGGGATTGCTATATTCCCATTTGGCAGAATTGAATATACAGACTATCTCATTGCCTCTCAAATCACAAGAAAGTTTAGGAAAGGGAGACTTCACCATAGGGAACCACAATATAATGATAAACAAACTTAAAATTGGACAAAAACAATGATAAATAATTAACAGAATAAAATGTTTTGTTTTTAATAATTCAATTGTTATTGCTATTGTTACTAAAAGTCCAAAAATATCAACAGCAATACTATGATAGTATTCAGAATGATACGACTGAATAAAAAACGCCAATGTTATCAACAAGCCACACCCCAAGAAAAGGGATATTATAAAAATAATTTTAAACTGCATATTTTTTAACAAGATCATTAAAAAAACTGCTAATAGTAAATTAATTACAAACTCGCGATAAGATGGAAACTCTACATTCCAAATACAATCTAATTGGTTGATAGGATTATAAACAACTAAATTTGATAATAGGATAATACATACAATAATTCCAATAGCAATAACTGGTTTAATTATATCTTTTCGGGCAACACTTATGAATATAATATTAACTATAAACAAAATAGTTGCAACATAACCATAATACATATAAGATGCTAATGTTTCCATTATTATTCATTTTTTTTAAACAAAACATAATCATGATAAATAATCGTTGTTTTGAATGGCTTGCATCCAAATTTGTGTTGCAAAACAAAAAAGGCATTCAAACAATCAAATTTAGATTTTATAGAAGTGAAAAAATCCTCGAAGTCTGCACCATACCAATCTTGAATGGATAATGTAATATCAGCCACATAATAGAAACCATCAACACCTTTCGTAACTCTTTTATAAATATCTAAATCTAATTCCAATCTTTGAGTTCCACCCATCAAACCATAATAATCGTAATATAAAATATCCGCTCCCTTTTTTAGATCAATTATAACTTGCTGCAAATCAATATTTTTAATATTGGAGATATCCTGAGATAACTCATTTTTTAGTTTAGGTATATAGGACAACCCAAAATTCGGTAATACAGTATCTTTAAATATATTACTTAGGGCTGTTTTGTTATTAATATTATTATAAATATAATCTACAATGCTTTTATAAAAGAATTTTTGAAATAATATATTATTATGTAGGTTTTTAGACAAAAAATGACATTCTTGAAACTTTAATTCATCTTCCCCATTGACACAGAAACAGTCTTTCTCTTCCCCTTTCTCGCAGCGAGGCAAATCTGTTTTTGTGTCATAAAACATTTTTGTAATAATTTCAGAAACATCCTTTGACAAGACATTACTACTTCCAAATAATCCTCCAGTTTGATAAATCTTTTCGACTTCTGTTTTAGATTTCGCATCATACTTTTTTATTTTAGCTATAATATCATTATCTCCCTCAAACTTTTTAAATCGACGTTCTTTTTTTAAAATTTGGAGTAAATTACCTTCATGAGAAACACTTCCAAAACCTTTTTGGAAACCTCCACATTCAGCATGTATATGGTTGTTATCAGGGAAAAGGTCGTGATATCCATTTGGTGTATATATTCCTAATTTTTTAAATTCACTAAAAGTTTTACGCTCAGCATAATTAGACATATTAGCCCATAATAATTTCACTTCCAAAGGATCAAATAACGGACTTGACAATACTGCGCAAAAAGTTGCAAAAGAAAAACCAAATACATTAAAAATAGTAATGAAATCTCCGGGTATAATGATATTCTCACCCTCACTCTCATCCTTATTCCACTTCATCCACACCCTGCTCGGGTCTTGGATTTGATCCCATTGAAAATGCCAAAGTTCTTCGCCGTTGGCGTAATCCATAAGGTTGGCGGTTTTGCCTGAATTGGTTGAATTTTCAAACACGTGCTCCAAGCCTGCAATGCCGTGCCCAAGTTCGTGGGCTATGGTGTGAGGCGAGCCGCCGTCGTAGATAAAGCCGGCGTTGTAGCCACGCGGCATATAGCCCGATACGGGGGTGCCGCTGCCGTCTTTCTTGTCGGTGACGTTGTCGATAAAGAAAAGATAGTAGACTCCGTCAGTCATCTTTTTTTCCTTTTCGTAGGCGGATAGTACTTTCTTCTGGTCGTCGTTGTAGACGGTGAGGTTGCCGCTACCAATGCGGTCGAAGGCGTAGGTTTGGTTTTTGCCAGCAGACTTGAAGTTTATTTGCCACTCCCCTAACGAATCCAGCTGACGGTGGTATTCGTTGAGGAGGTGGCGGTCGTCGCCTGCAAATTTATATTCCTTTACGCCCATTACTTGTCCTTTTTTGGCGTAAAGATAGTCAAATTTTTGATTAATCAAAATTGTGTCGCGGATTTTGTTGTCGGTGGGTGATTATGGCTATAAATAGATTGTTTTTTTTGTTTTTAGGAAAATATATAATATATTTGCAGCGAACTAAACTCGTGTAATATGAATAAGATCAACTACATTCGTTTCTACTGGGCTATCAAGAAACTTCTCCGCGATAAGGCTAATTTCGGCATTCTCGAAGGGTTTATCGAGGTTTTTCTTAAAAAGAAAGGCTGCAAGATAATAGAAATTCTTGAAAGTGAATCTAATCAAAAGTTCGATGATGACAAGTTTAACCGTGTGGATATCAAAGCAAAAGATGCCGATGGTGAAATATTCATAGTGGAGATTCAACTTACCCGCTACGTCAACTATATGGAGCGAGTGTTGTTTGGTGCTGCCAAAGCCGTTACAGAGCAACTTAACGATGGCGACGATTATGGTAAAATCAAGAAAATATACTCTATATCAATAGTTTACTACGATTTTGGCATTGGCAAAGATTACCTTTATGTGGGTGAAACCAAATTTGTGGGCGTTCATTGCAACGATGAGTTGTTAATATCTGAAAAAGAAGAACTTACCCTTTTTGAAAAAGAACAAGACAAAGCCAAAAATAAAGACCGCAAGTTTAAATACGAACGTCACAATGCGGGCGACATTATGCCCACATATTATATGATTCGTGTAAATTCGTTTGACGACACCATCAAAACAGCTATGGACGAATGGATGGAGTTTCTTAAAAACTCTGAAATCAAATCCGACACCAAAGTTCCCGGACTTGTGGAAGCCAAGGAGATTATGAAATTCGACCGAATGACCAAGGAGGAACAAGACACTTATATCCGCCACCTTGATGCCGTAGCCAACGAAAAAGAGGCTATACTCACCGCTAAGATAGAAGGAAAGATTGAAGGAAGAGAAGAAGGAAGAGAAGAAGGAAAAGCAGAAGGCATTGCCCAACGCAACAAGGAGATAGCCACCGAAATGAAGAACAACGGTATATCGGTGGAGGTGATTTCTGTGGTTATGAAACTACCTGTGGAGGAGGTAAAAAAACTATTGAACCAATAACTTTATTTCACTACGGAAAAAACGAAAAGCACAGAAAAGATATTGCTTTTTATCCCCCCGCCAAGGCGGTGAGGGATTCTTTTAAACAAAAATTAAAGCGAATGAAAATGAATGAAAACGAATTTGTTTTGCTTTTTAAAACCGAATTAAAACGAAGGTAACGAAGATTTCTTTAACCACGGAACACACTAAAAGACACGGAAAAAACACAAGGCAACAAGTTGCGTTGTGTTTTGGTTGAAGACACGGAAACTATGCTTGGCATAGTGGCAATACCGAGGGACACCCGCTTTTGGAAGGGGTATTGATGGCTTGGTACAATATATTGTTTGTCAAGCGTTTATTGATATCCAATAAAGGGGCTGAAAACATTTGGTTTATATTGCGGTATGTAAGTGATACTACAAGTTGTTAGTTTGTAGGGTTGTTAGTGGATGAGTTTTATTTCTATTAAGGTGTATTTGTTGTATCAGAAATTATATTAGTAGCACTATCCGTTTCTTTGCAATATTTGAGATAATACTCTTTTGCTTGTGGTATTTCTTCAAAGACCTGTTCTTTGGAGTAGATGCCTTCGTGAAAGAGAAAGGCGAAGGATGAGCCTACAAGGGCACGGTTGGCGGCGGTTTGGAGGCTGTCGGCTTGGGGGTATGAGCCAAAGTCTACTACTACACGGTCGGTTTTACCACTTTCTACCGATTTATAGCGGAAATCGTAATTGCCTGATTTTGGATAGTATTGGTCGGTGGCGAAGATGCCGTGGTTGCCAGAGGCGACAAATTCTGATTTGCCCATAGATAGGGAGTATGAGGATTTCACGAACGCTGTATCCAATTTTCAACTTTAACGCCTGGCATTGGCTCAAAATGCTTTATGTTGTCGGTTACAACCGTGAGCCCGTAATGAAGGGCTGTGGCTCCTATCAGAATATCGAAATTGCCGATTTCTTTATCGAGAGATTTTTTCTTTTTCCTCAATGCACAACGTATTTCGGCGTACTCATCACATACCTGACCTATGCCAAGAACTGTTACTGATTCACGAAGTTCCTGCGGTTCTTTGATATGGCGTTCGTAATCTTTGCTGTTCAACGCTCCAAATGTCATTTCTGCCAATGTAACTTCCGACACGTAAAGTTGGTCAGGATCTAATTCTTTTATACGTTTACGTATTTCTGGTCGCCGGTGGAAATGCTCTATCCACGTGTTGGTATCGAGTATGTATTTTTCCATATCCTCAATCCATATTTACTTCGCGTAAGACATCGTGCTCGCGGCACTCCTTAATGGCGGCTTCCATTCGAGCGGCATCTTCTGGGTCGTCGGCCCAACAGCCTGACAGAGCCATCAATTTGCGTTTGCGCTCCGCTTTGCTTAGTGTCTGAGGTTTTGACACAGGTTTCTCTTGGTTGGTCTTTTCTGTTACTAATGCTAACAAAAAAGTCGCAACCTCCAACTTCACCGCATCGCTTTCTGTTTTCAACATATTAACGTACGGTGCGCTTGCTGGTGATGGGGTTCGTAATAGTGTTCCGGTCATATCGCGTTGTGTTTGTCAGTTTGTTTTCTGCAAATATAGCGATTGTTTCTGAGATTACAAAACACGAATGGTTATTTTTTTTACGCGACACAGCCGGGCGGCGGGGGCTTTTTTCTTTTAAACAAAAATTGAAGCGAATGGAAACGAATTCAAATGAATTTTTTCTTTAACACCGAATTAAACGAATAAAACAAATACTTCTATTTAACAAAGAAATTATAAATCAACAAGTTGAATTATAATTTAGCGAATGTAACGAATACAAATTAATGTGTGGTTTCTGCCACAGAAACTATCCTTGCCATAATGGCAATACCGATGGACACCCGCTTTTGGAAGGGGTATTGATGGCTTGGTACAATATGCTGTTTGTCAAGGTTTTATTGATATCCAATAAAAGGGTTGATAACATTGGTTTATATTGTTATGTGTGTTGAGTTAGTTTGAGGGGGCGGTATTAATAATTCAAGTGGCTCTTTTCTTTACCTTATCTTTTTTCTCTTTATTCTTCGTTTTCTGTATAAACCTGATTGCGTTAAAAACTGAGACAAATAATAAAAACAAAGAAAATATCCAATAAGAAAGCATAGAAGAATACTCTATTTTCATCTCTCCATTTATTTTTAACTGAGTAACTAAATATTCATAAGGTCCTCCAATAAAATGTGCAACCTGTCCAGTTCCTCGAATTGTTTGTCTGTAAAACCAAACTTCAACAGTATCACCGCAATGCATTTGACGGATAATAGAATCATTTTGTCGATCAAGGGATTCATATTTATAATCTGAACCATCAATCTTAAACCAAGGATACTTTGTTTTTTTGATATCTGATACTCTACCATTAATATAATCCATTTGACAAAAAAACAATGGAGTAATACAAATCCAAAAAATAAATCCTATAAATCCTACAATTGCTATAGCCAAATTTTCACTTTTCTTCATTTTCTATTTTAAAATCTATTTTAATTTGGTTAATAATATTACTTAATTCTTCATAATAACCTTCCTCTTCTTTCGAGGTGACTCTATTATAAAGTTGTGTATATTCATAATGTAATTGCGAGTACATTTGCTTGATTTCTTCTGACAAATGGATTGCCTCTAATTTAGCCTCGTAATCAAATAATTTATTTAAAAAATCATTATCAATGGATGCTTTAATGTCCACATCAAAGTTCGCATTTTTTGATAGTGACTCCAATTGAGTCAAAGTAGCCCTATATTCTTTCAAATATGTATTCAATGATTTTAATTCATTAACATATTCGTCTAATTGTTTTAAATCTAAATTCTTAAAATCTAAATTCTTAGTCTTATTAATAAAATTTGTTAACACATTTTTTAAATCCCGAGAAAGATTCGTTTTTTTTGTAATCTTTTGTGTTGTTTCAAGAAGATTTTTATGTATTTGTTCAAATTCTTTATACTGAATATTCGATGGGATTATTAGTTCCACAGCACCCCACAATAACGTAAAATAATCAATAATTTTGTTGCCTTTTTCAAAATTCTTGTTCAACCAAGTCACACAATCTTCCGATAATATAATAGTACTATAGGCATTACAACCAAAACTGATAGTACTCTTAGTCAGTGCCCAAATAGTTGTTCTTGACGCTCCGACTTTAATCAGATTTGCGCCTGTTCCTATCAAATCTTTCACAGATAGGCCAAGGGTTAAAAGGGTAGTGGCAATTGTAATGCCGTTTCTAAAATCCTGCTCATCTTGTGTGGTGGCGATCCAATTAAAAAAGAATGCAGGCATAGCAACAGTCTGTCCTGATTCTATTTGCCCTGCCAAAAACGACGGCACGGTTTCGAATACTATAATAACGGTTTTGTATGGGTCTACCAAGCGTTCTATACTTGTATGAGAAGCAAATAATTTAAAGCCTTCGTACTGGTCTATTTTTACTTTACCTTCTTGCCAATAACTGCTGTAAGCGATGTTGGTGCTTGGCTGAAACAACGAACGGTGCCAAACGAATGTATAAGGATATGTGCCTGATTCGAGCAAACCATTATCAGGATTCATACCTTGAAAATATTGAAACCAAGATTGCACAATATCTCTATTATATTCTTTGACCCAATATTCGAATAGCGTAGAGGCAAAATATGCAAATACTGAAGATGATAAATGACTTTGAATTTTACATAAAAGATTATCTGATGCTAAATGGTCTAATAATGGTTTGTATTCCTCTACTGAAACAGACTTAAATACTTGCTTAACAATATGATCGTCAGCAATGGTCTTCATATTCTCTTTATACAACTCCATTTGAACGATATAACTGGTCTGACTTGGCGATGCAATGTCTAATGGATTTATATAAATAGGAGAGTTGCCCAATAAGGTAAGGATATGTTTTCTCGCAGGCAATAATAGGTGTCTGTCATCGGTTAAACATCTAAGGAGACCATTTAACAAATTGACATTATCACATTTGAGCAATGTTTCGTTAAGTTTCTGAACATCGAACAGGTTGTTGAGGAACTCTTCCAAGACAAGCAATTTTTGTTCACTGTCCCATAGGATAGGGCTACCAAATGCTTGCTCGGTTTGGTTTTGATAATTGTCGAAAAGTTTGTTCATTTCAGAGTTGCTTGAGGCTATTTCCTCAATTTTGAGAGCGATACGTGTTATTACTGCTTCTTTTTTGATATCGTTGCCTCCACTGAGAGATAGTGACAACGCTTCTATTTGTGCTTTATAAAAATCAATTGCTGCTTGGGTTTTAAGGCAGTTTGTTGGGTCTTTTACCTTGAACTCGGTTGTGGGTAGTTTATTCAACCAATCGGGCAAACGCTTAGCACATATTCCCTTAGCACAGTATTTAGTTGCCTGTTTGATCTGAGTTCTTTCTGATTCCGACAGGGCATCAAGTGTGGTTTGAATTATATTTACTCCACAAAGGGTGTTAAATCCAAGGGTGATGTGGTCAGTTTTGTCAAGTTGTTTGGATATTTCTTCTTCGTAAAATACGGGAACATTGCCGTTGTATTGAATATATGATTTCACATCATTAGGATTAGTGCCTACGACCTTAGCGTATCCATTGAAACACCAAATGTCGTTCTTCTTACCATACACTGCGACATAAGTGCCGTCTTCTGTTGTAAAACTCGTCAATGCACCTTGTGGGACATATTCAAATATGCTTAAAAATGATAATTCTTTGATGCCTTTAGGTAGCACTATCGGCAACCCAGATGGTGCGAAACAAGCGAGACGACCGTCGGCCACCAATGCGAAGTTTGGACGATACTTAAAAGTCGCATTGGCAGTGTCTAATTCAGCAAGTAAAGAGTCATAACGAATACTCTCTCCCTCTTCTTCCGCCTTATTCCACTTCATCCAAACCCTACTCGGATCTTGTATTTGATCCCATTGAAAATGCCAGAGTTCTTCGCCGTTGGCGTAATCCATAAGGTTGGCGGTTTTGCCAGAGTTGTTTGAATTTTCAAACACGTGCTCTAAGCCTGCAATGCCGTGTCCAAGTTCGTGGGCGATGGTGTGGGGTGAGCCGCCATCGTATATGAAACCGGCGTTATAGCCACGCGGCATATAGCCGGAGACGGGGGTGCCGCTACCGTCTTTCTTGTCGGTGACGTTGTCGATGAAGAAAAGATAGAAGACTCCGTCAGTCATCTTTTTTTCCTTTTCGTAGGCTTGTAACACTCTCTTCTGGTTGTCGTTATAGACGGTTAAAACGCCGCTGCCGCCGTGAGAAAAGGATGTTAAATTAGGTATTTCAATTTCGTCGGAAAGGATTTCAAACTCTACTACTGCGGGTAGAAATACTTTGTCTAGGGACTCTTTTATTTCTTTGAAACTTTCTTTATGATGCGCGCCGTTTACCATTACCAAACATACTTTTATCGGCTTTCGCTTGTAAACGTTCAGCATCAATTTGCCTATCTTTTTGTCTCCACGGTAGGCGTAGATGTAATTTGTATCGGCTTGGCTTGTGCCTGTGAAATTTAGGATGTTTCCTTTGGATAATTTTAGTGTTACTCCGTATTTATCTTTGAAAATTACGCTGTCGGCTTGGGGGTATGAGCCAAATTCTACTTTTACCTTGTCGGATTTTCCACACTCCACACTTTTATAGCGGAAGTCGTAGTCGCCTGACCTGGGGTAGTACTCGTCGGTGGCAAAAATTCCGTGGTCGCCGCTGCCGATGTGGTCGAAGGCGTAGGTCTGGTGTTTTGTGTCGGGCGTGAAATTTATCTGCCACTCCCCTAGCGAGTCCAGCTGTCGGTGGTACTCGTTGAGGAGGTGGCGGTCGTCGCCTGCGAATTTGTATTCCTTTACGCCCATTACTTGTCCTTTTTTGGATACTACTAACGTGTCGCCCTGGCCGTCGGTGATAAGGCTCTGGCTGTACGGCTTGTCGGGGGTGACGTCGGTTACTTGTGGCTCGCCGTTTTTATCTACCACCACCGCCTTGAGCCTTCCGTTTTCGGCGTAAAGGTAGTCAAATTTTTGATTAATCAAAATTGTGTCGCGGATTTTGTTATCGGTGGCAGCCATATGAGCGTTGTTGACTAATTCGTGCGCGTATTTCTTTATCTCCTCGGGGTCGGCTACAAAGCCGGGGATGTCTTCGCTACGGTAGCGGGTGGTGAGGATGATGTTGTCGGTGTTGATTTTGGTGTCCCAGAAATCGCAGAGTATCTTGGCTCCGCTCCAGCAATCCATTATGGCGTAAAATTTTCCTTCAAGGCTTCCGTCGGGTCTGGCGTAGGCTTTGATTATTTCGTAGCGGCTGTCGCCGTTTTTCGATTCTACTATCTCGCCTTCAAAAAAGGTGGTTTTGAGTTCTTGATTGGCTATCTCGCGGTCGGGGAACTGCTTGCCGCACTCAAAGTCGATTTTTTTCTCGGGCTGAACATAGGCTTCGCTCCAAGGGGTGTATTCCGACACGCGGGAGGGGTCGCCGTAGCTCTCAGCCCTTACGCGGAACTTGATGCGGTAGTCGTATTCGGGAGCGGTGAGGGTGACGGTGTTGTCCTGCTGCGACGACGATATGGTGGTGTCGCGCTTGTAGTCGTAATACTCCACGTAGTATTTGGTGTGGTTGCGGTCGGCGTTCCAGGTGTACTTTATCTGTTTGCCGGTGACTTTGTTGGCAAGCCCGGTTACCGGCACGGGTGGGTTGAGGTACTGAAACTGATATACGTCGCTCTCGCCTCCGCGCTTGAAGGGGAGTTTGTGGTCAGGGTCGTAGGCTGTTACACGCCAACAATATTTTTGTCCGATTTTAAGGTTGAGGAGTTCGGGCATATAGCTTTTTTGGGTAACAAATAGGTCTTCTTCGGTAAAAATGGGTTTGGTCTGCTTTACGTAGGTTTCTATGGTGGTGGGGTTTATTACTTCCCAGAGTTCAAAACGGTAGCGGATTTTTGGGTCGGTTTTGCCGTAGTAGGTCCACTGAAATGATATTGTGGGTTTGGTGGTGTATTGTTCAAGGTCGGTATTGTTGCGTGGGAATAGTAGTGTGGGGTAGTTGAATTGGTCGATGTGGAGGTAGATTTTTGCCACGTTGGATATTTGACGCGATATGGTGCGTGCATCGTAGCACACCACTTGCAATATGTAGTTGCCTTCGGCTAATTGTCCGTTCTGATAATAGCCTGCCTGCGAAAGATTGGAATATTCGTTGAGAAAATATTTTTCAAGGTCGCCTTTCTGTTCTATAATGGTTTGTCCAAATCCCATGTCGAAGGTTTTACGGCCTGTTTGCAGAGTATTTTCTATTGCTTTGCCGTATCCTGATGCGGGGTAAAGTCGCACTTTTACCGCCACGGGAAGGTTGGTTTCTTTGCGGTCGAGGCACTGGAAGGTGAACATGAGGGTAGACTTGATGCCGTAGAGCTCGGATAGCTCGGGCGAGATGTCGCTGCTGCCGCTTATGGTTACTTGTATGGGGTATACTTTGGTTTGGGCGCGGAGGCCTGCAGCGGCAAAGATAATTATCAGCAGTATGGTAAGATGTTTAGTCATAGGGTTTTTGTATAAAAGTTAGTTCATTCTTTGTAGATAAAATTGGCGTCAACACTCTCCAAAACGGTGTTTTTGCCGGGCAAACTATATATAATTTTGTATGGATATTTGCCGGAAGAGAACGACAGTGCTTTTTCGTATTTCACGATGCTATTTTCTAAGGGGGTCATCGGGAGATTTTGTTCGCACCTATGGAGCAAATTAATGCGTGTTTCGCGGATGTCGTCGTCGAATTGATACAGAGCGCAGTAGTGTATAGAGCCTTCAGGGAATAATCCCGATGGGCGCCCTGTTTCAATTTCAGAATTTTCGAGTCGGAAAAAGTTGTGATTACACTCGCGATTGTTGTTGATTTGAATGGCATCGGTTGGCGGAAAGTTGTATATTCTGTTTTGCTGTCCGTCGCTGAGGTGGAATCTCGAGTAGTATTGCTTGTATATCGATCCGGTATACCATTTGGTATTTTCTAAGTCGATATTGAATGATATCAACGGTTTAATTTTGGCAGTACCTCTCCATTCTATACCGTCGAAAAAGTCGTTTGATGTGATATTAACCGAAAGCGAATGACGCCACGAGTCTTCGCCCACGTCTACAGCATCGCCGTTGATAATGTCCATGCTTTTGATTTTTTCGGAAAATTTGTTGAAACGGCTTGTTCTAAAATGCAATGTGCATATAGTTTTGGTTTCCAACTGATTGAGTGTACCGGTGGCAGAGGTGTGCCTTACTTCGATATTTTCGTTGGGATTGTTGCTTTCCACTTTGGTGTATGTTTTTTCCACGTTTTGGTCGATGCTTTTAACAGTGGTAAGCGGAATATTCATCAGCTCAAGTTGATACACGGTGTTGTTTTCCAGCTCAAGATCTTTGAGGTTGAATGTAATTTCAAACACTTCGCCGGGCACTTCCGACGAAAATTTAGTGGCAAAATCTATCTCTTTGGAATATCCTTTTTTATTGGTAACAACAATTTTTTGCTTAAATCCATCGTGAGCTTTTTCTCTAAATAGATATTGATAATTGTACATCAAGCAGATATATCCTTCGGTGCATTGGTTTTTGTAATAGTTGTACATCATATTTTCGGGATACGAACATATAATATGCTTTGAATCAATTGTAGTTGGGCGTTCGCCGGATTTAAAGGTAGCTGTCATATCCTCGAAATAATCTGCTCCGTCGTCGCCTTTTACAGGTAGCCATGTGTTGCCACTTTTTTGTTTAAATAGCACTTTGATATACACCTTATATTGATGTTGGGTGTCGAATGGTTCGGTAGGATTGTACACCACAGTGAGCCCGTCGCTTGCCACCACTCTTTTGCCATCAATCGGTTTGCCGTCGGTAATATCGGTAACGGTGTATTCTGCAATTTGGATTATATATTTCTGCAGGCGATCGTTTTCATCAAGCATTTCAAATGCATGATCTACAGGAATATTGAGCACGGCTTGTGGCGATGCAAACACATTTACGTCAGAGTCGCCGTCGGAAGGAGTGAGAGCCGACAATATGCTTTCACCCAAGAGGTCGTTGCCGGAGCGCAATTCGCAAGGTGTGCCAATTTCTAAGTCGAGAGAGCAATCACCCTTTACCAAACCTCCGAGCAGACTGTACGAGGCATTGAGATTACCTACAAAATAAAACGGATTGGGACCCATACCAGTCATCACAGCGCCGGCATGCAGTTCGGCAATGCTAAATTTGCGCTCTTTTCTAAACACTTTTACCTTCAAGCCCACGGCAGCGTTGAGATACGCCCACATCTGCGCCTTTGCGTACCAGCCTTTGATGCCTATCTCGCCAGTGCGGCCTTTGCAGTGCGCGTTTTTGTAGTGTTCGAGCAAAAGTTCTATACCTGCACCCACATTAAAATCGGCATAAAAGGGCACAGGATTTATTGATGCTCCTGCTTTAAAATTTAATCCAAATGCCACACCTTGCCCTGTAGATAGGCTTGAAAGTTTATCATCATTAATTGCAGATAAATATTTATCACGTTTTGCTTGATCCATAGTGCCCCACACTTCGGCGGGAGGATTGGGCAATGGAGGTATTTGGTTGCCAAGCATAAAATAGCTGTTGGTTTCCATTAGTTTCAATACTCTTATACCGCAAGGCTTATCGGGCGAACCCATGTGTATATACCAGTCTTTGGTTCCAAAAAGGGCTTTGGCTTCTACCATAAGCTTGTTAGGTCCTGTGCCTTCTATAAATCCGGCATTGAGATAGGTTTTTAAATCGGCAAAAAAGGTTTTGTTGGTGGCGTCGAATTTCATCAATATTGATGCAGAAAGCACACTGCCATTAGTTTTTTCGGGTATTTTTAAATCGTCGGGGGTATTGAGATGAAGCTTGCCAATTCCATCTTTGCTTTGAATATCCTTCACTTTTGCTAATACACCTTCTTTAAATTTGTTGAGATTCTCAGGCATATTCATAAAAGCCAAATCGCCGTTAATTTGAAAATAATTCAATCCCCAATGCTCGTTGAACTGTATGTCGAATGATGTCTTGGCGTTTACGGCGTTTTCTTGACCTACAAAAAAGCGGGCCGAGGCAAGGAATCCGAATCCTACTTTCTTATCTGGCACATAGCAGATTCCAGAGAGAGCTTTACCAAAATCGTTGTTTTCTACAGTTTGATTCATACGATGATACACACCACCACCAAGACCTTGCACTGTGATACATGGCGGAATGGTAAAGAGACCCGATTTTTTTTCGCCATACACATCCACAAGAAAATATTTAAACTGGTCTTTTTTGCCAAACACTGTTACGGCTTCGAATTTCCAATCGTCCATAAGCGAAAGGTCTACTTTACCTCTAAAACCGTTGCCGTAGATTTCGTCGCCACGCTTTATCTGCACTTCGCCTCTAATTCCAAAAAATGGTTGACGATATTCCACGGCAATTTTCGACACATTCACATGCTTAATCTTGTATTTATCAAAATCGCCCACCACTTCAAACGAGCCTTCGCCGGTGATTTTGCCGTTGAGCGATACCATTGCATCAAAACTTATCGACTCGTCTTTTTGTGATATGTTTGATAATGCAAATTCAAAACCCGCAATTTTTGGCATAGCCAAATCGGCAAGAGCCGAAAAATCCCATACACCCGGGTCAAATACAGGTTTTTCGCGACGTATTTTCATTCCTTCAAATGCAATTTCGGGCAATTGTAATCTCATTCCATCCTCCGACAATGGTGCATCTATCTTTATTGTGCCCGAGGCGCTAATGGTAGGATAAAATCCGCCGTTTTTTAATGCTATTTCTATATAAGAGTGTTCGTTGAGGTTTAATGTGGCACCAAAAACATCAAAACTATGGTTGCCGGTGATATCGCATTTAAAATCAAACGCTTTTTCAGCTATATTGTATTCGGCGGAGTATCCCAATTTAGAATATTCGCCAAAGGGAGGAATATTTAAAATTCCAGAAAATCCTGCTCCTTTTATCTTGTTTTTTACAATAGATAATCCTATCGACGACACCTTGAGATCCCATTTGGCAGGTTCTACTTTGCAATCGCGACACAATTGTTCTACCGAGGCGTCAACAGTGATGCCGTGGCGGTCGATTACAAGATTGCTACACACTATAGAGGTTCTGTCCTCGTTTTTAACTTTCTTCACTTGCACTTTCGACGGGTCGGATATGGATGTCTGGTCGGTTTTTAACGCAGGCGGAAGATATACTTGCGCTTTTTTTACAGCTAAGCCGCGCCACAGATTGCGGTCGTCGTCGCTGCCGAAATATCCGGGAGGAAAAGCCGCGGTCTTAGGCGTGGTAAACTCGCTGAAATCTACGGTTATATCTTCAATATAAAATAGAAAGTCTTGCAATTCAGGAAATTCAAAGGCGAGTTTGGCGTTGATATCGAACACAAAATCCGAAAAATCGTTGAATGTAAGCTTAGTGTTGAATTTCGGCTTTTGCAAGGGATTCATATTCTCGTCGTAAAACTTGATTGAATTGGCAACAAACTCCAGAGTAACGTCCATATGAAACTGGGTGATGCCGTCGCAGTCGAACTCGGCATACGACCCATTGTTGAAAGTGATTTTAAATTTATCGCCAAACGCCATCTCCACAGGGCGTATGAGCTTGAGCCTGCCAGGCATTTGAGGTCCGCAGCTTCCCGACAGCGATATGTAGGTTTCAAATCCTATGGTGGTGGCAGAATCTACTGGTATCACCAGCGTCATATAGGCTTTGGCTACCGAGTCGCTCTCGTGCGAAAGCTGCTGCACCACTATCTCATAGTCGTTTAAATTGCTTTTGATGCCTATAGGCAATGGTATCTGTGTGTTTTTGGCAAGGTTTTTTATTTTGTCGATATAGTTGGCCATCTCTTTCACCTTGCGGGCTGTTTCTATGGCATTGGCAAGGCGGCGCTCGGCGGGCACCTCTTTGGTGGCGTCTTGCGACTCTCGGGCTATTGCCCGGGCGTCGTCTACTATCGAGTTCACTTGCGTTTCGTTATTGTTTTGCGCCCACGCATTTGCGCTTGTCAGCAGCAAAAAAACGATGGCTATTAAGGTGTAGATTCTGGTGTTAGTTTTGTTCTTCATCGTCTTTTCTATGTTTTTCGCGGTTAATGATGTCAAAGCTGTAGGTGTAACCCAAATTCATTGTCAGCCTGTTGCGGTTGCCCCGAGCCTGCGAATTGTTGATATAGTTGAGCGAAAGGCTGAAGTTGTGGCTTTGTTTCAATGTGTACGACAGCGACATACGCCCGTTTACTACGTTCGATTTCACGCTGTCTACCTTGGTGTAGGCGTATGTGCCCGACAGCGACCCCGACACCTGACCAAAGAGGGTTTTGTTTACGCTCACGCTTGTGGTGTACATATCTGTGTTCTGATGCTGCATTTCGGTGCGGTTGTAGCCGAATGTTATGCTTGCAGTCATCTTTTGCGGTATAAGCGATAGATTGTAGCCAATATTGCCATTGTAAATTTTTGAATTGGCTGTGGTGGTGTCGTAGCGTTGATGGTCTGACGTGGTCTGGTACATAAAGCTTGCCGAGATGCTGTTGCTTACTGTTTCGCTGTTGCTTATCATATAATTCAACCCTACATTGGTGGTGTTGTTGAGCCTTGAATATTCTGTGGTGTCGAGATTTTCAAATTCGGTGGTCTGCATCAGCTCGTCATACTTATTGCGAAGGTTGAGATATTGCTGATTATTGTTGTACGACACATTGAAATTGAGTTTTTGTGTGATGTTGCCGCTGGCTGCGAGGTTTACGGCTACGCTATTGTCGGTGGCAAGTTTCTGATTGTCGAGATTGTCGTGACGGAGACCCACGTCGCCCGACACTGATATATGATTAAACAATAACGAAGAAAAATTTACTGTATACGTTTCTTCGTCTTCGGCAAAATAATAACCGCCCAAACTCTCGTAATTGGGTGGTATTCTGCTATATCCAAATCCAAGAGAGTGTTCGCCTAAACTATAATTCAATACCACATCAAACGCTTGAAAACAAACATCTTCGCCGTCGGTTTCTATTAGCACGTCGGAGGCTCTATTGGTAGTGGTGTCTTGTGCTACATACTTATTTAGCATACTCACTCCATATTCGCCCGAAAGTGAGAGTTTTTTCCACAATGTGGTTTTTAGCCGCAACGATGCTGCAATATTATCCTTTGGTGAAATAAATTGCGACTCGTAGCCATCAAAACTTATCGAATTAAAATCGTCTTTTACCTTAATCACATCAAAACCCACTGTGTAGAATTCGCATTGGTAGCCAATCTTTATTCCCCCGCCAAAACGCTTGTACGACGGCTCCACATTCAACGTATCGGGCTGCACTGCCTTGCGCATTCTGCCACAAAAACCCTCTATATGCCACACTTCACCTTCGTAGAGTGCACCAGTGCCAAGATAGTCGTGTCCCGAAAGGGTGTATTTGCCAAAACTCATAGAGTTGTATCCCAAATACACTGTAAGTTTTTTGTAATTTGGGGCAATGGAAAATCTATTGTAGGGCAACGCTAAATTTTTGGTGAGCACATTGTTGGTATACGAAAATGTAAACGGAACATTCACAAAACCAAACAATTGCGTATTTATTCCGCCGGAAAGATAATAATAAAACCTGTCGGTGGCAAGAGTGGTATCTTCTATCAATTCGCTGGTGGTGTTCATGGATATATTGCCGCTCATTTTTATAGGATCAGATTTTATTATAGATTCAATATTTTGCGCATACGCACTATTAGCCCCCAAAGCAAAAAGTATAATTCCGAATGTTGTTTTTAATCTCATATTCATCAGTGTGTTACATCTCGGATTCTACTTCGTTGCTCAATTGTGTTTCGGTGGCATCGGTATACACCACGCGTATTCGGTATGCGTAGTGTTTGCCCATCACCAAATTTTTGTCCTCAAAGGTGTCGGTGTTTTTCACCATTGTGTAGTAATGCAATGGTTTGTCGTCGGTTTTTCGGTAAATTAATATTTTGTCCACCTGCTTGGTGGCGTGCTTATTGCTCCATTTGAGGGTGATGCTATTTAGCGATTTGGTGTTTTGCAATTTCCATTCTGGTTCTGGTGGTGTGGGAATTTCCATAGCCTTGAGTTTGCTTGCTGCAAAATTGCCATATCCGTCGCGGGTAATCACTTGATAATAATATTCCAAGCCGGGTTCTGCCGTTTTATCCTCATACAACAAAACATCAGCTGCCACCACAGCTAAAGTGTCGAAACTCTCCGCAGTGGATAGCCGCCTTAGCAGCAAATAGGATTTTACATCGCGCGAAACCGACCTATTCCACGATACCACCACATTGTTTTTGTTTAATTGAATATCGGATATCATCGACGGCTGCGGAGCAATAGTATCGTAGCGTGCAACGGCAAGTGTGGGCGACAAATCGCTTTGATTGCCACGAGCATCCACACTTATAAGTGCATAATACACATTAGGCGACAGGGTTTTAAGAGAGATGGTATCTATATAAAAGGTGTCGGTGAGCATATAGGGCACATGCATCAAAAACATTTCACCCTCAGAATTTTTGCGCAATAGCCTAAACCCTGCCACATCGTCGGGGTCGGGATTGCGCCACGAAAGTGTTACCCTACCCAAGCTATCGCATACACCCTGCGGTGCCAACGGTTTTATAGGTGGAATGCTGTCGATAATGAGGCAATAATATGGATAGGGATTGTATTTTTCTTCGCTACTATTAAACACCGACACATAATAATAATTGTCGGGCAAGGGATGAGGATCAATGTAGCTCCGCTGATCAACGTCGGTAATGGTGGCTAAGCAGTGGCTTATAGTTTCGGCACTATGTGCACGGTAAATCTTAAATCCGTCAACAGAGCCGGTTTCGGTTTCGAGGTTAAACCGCCAATTGATTTCCACGCCATTATCCACCGATTGGGCAGATGATATTTCGGCATATTGAGATATGGGTTTTGAATTTAAAATAGCCGTAGATTCCGAAGGTTTGCTTTCGTCGGAAAACGAATCCACACCCACTATGCGGTAATACACCTTGCTTACATTCGTTACGGTAGTGTCGGTATAATAATTGTTTTGTAGCGACGATTGAATTACAGCAATGGGATCCTCGCTTAGCCTCGCAAAGGTTTTGTTGTCGAAACTCCGTTCCACATAATAGCCCACAAAATGATTGCTATGATTGTTTTTCCAAGTTACCATCACGCCGTTGTTGTCGAAAAATGCATCCGGTTTTGCGGGGATAATATCCACAGGATGGTTGTTTAAAGCGCCAAAAGTACGCGCAGTGTCGCAGTGTGCGCTGTCGGGCGAGGCAAAAGTGAGGCGATACGAGTAACTCTCGCCGGGCTTGGCGGTTTTGTCGGCAAAATACAAGCCCATATAATCTGCCACCTCCTTATTCATATCGGCACAATAGAGCGAAAAACCGAACTTGTTTTGCTCCTGCTGATAGTGCTTGTAGATACTCACCGGCGAGGTGGCAAGGGCTGAATAATGTTCGCCAAAAATACACTCTCCGGCTATGGAAAAATATTTTTCGTCTGCGTGCTTTTCCCATTCCGAAAGAGATTTGATACGCAGAGCAGTGGATAGCACCACAGTTTCAACGGGAATCAGCTGTTTGCCGTCTCTAAAAATGGTGATACGCTCAAGCTTATAGCCAAAATCATTGCCATATCGCCAAGCATCAAGATTAGTGGGAGCCCATCGTAGTTCGATAGTGTTTCCCGTAGTCTTGCTTATGATATTCAAATTGTTTTGCGCCAGCAACGGCATGTTGCCGCATAGGCATAGCATTAGTAGTAGTAGATAGCCTTTGTTAGTCATTCTTGTTAGTTTTGGCGGCAAATATACATTTAAATATAAACAAAAAAAAAAAAACGATTATTTTTTTAAAAAAATTTGGAATTTTGATTCACAATAGATACATTTGTCAAAAAATAAAACTATATCATTAACTAAAAATATTACAAAATGAAAAAAAAGCTATTTTTCTTCGCCGCTATGGCAGCGGCTGTGTGGTTTACGGGATGTAATAAAGAGGAGGACGAACCTTCGCCCGAAGATTATTTTCAAGTGCACTTTGATGCCAATGGTGCTACTAAAGGCACTCTCCCAGAAGATATGACCATGATTGCAGGTAAAACATATAAAATTCCTATCAGACCAGAGTGGGTTTGCTCGGGATTAGCTCATAAAAATTCAGATGGTAGTTTTGAAAAACTATCATGTAAAAAACTGGAAAATCAATATTATGAATTTAAATACCAACCTAAGAATTATGCTATAAAACAGGATACACTATATTTAGTATGGGAATACCGCAATATTACCATTACCTACCACGCCAACGGTGCAACCGGTGAAGTACCACCCCCCATTACAATTGATGTACCCAAAAGCAATGGCAGATATACCATGTATAGCCTGTCGGATACCATAATATTAGCCAACGGTGATAATTTATCATATCAAGATGGGTATTATTTTGCAGGCTGGAATACCAAAGCCGATGGTACGGGAACTTTTCTGCCTAAAGGTTTAAAATATGTAAGCCCAAGCAGTGTTGACTTGTACGCCGATTTTGAAACTCTCAACGACCACGAATATGTAGATTTAGGTCTACCAAGCGGAACTCTTTGGGCAAAAACCAATGTCGGCACCACTTGCGAAGCCAAAGAAGGTGCTTTGTTTGCCTTTGGCGAAACTTCACCTAAAACCGAATATACATACGAGAATTGGACACTTAGAGTAGATGATTTTAATTTCGTCCTTACAACTGACACATATCAAAATGCAATTATAATTAATGACCAACGCCTTGATAAAAATAACATACAGAACAAAAGATCCTATACTTTAATGTATATGGAAGATGCTGCCTCTGTTAATTGGGGGAAATTATGGCGAATACCAACTACAGACGAATGGAAAGAATTGTTTGATAATTGCACTGTAGAAGACTATGATTATGTTCTTATCGAAGAAGGAAAAACTCTTAATTCTAAAAAGCTAACAAGTAAAATTAATGGCAATTATATTATTTTACCCGCTTTTGCAGATTTTTCCGCAAGCAATAATTACATTCATTGTGGTGTTACTAAATTAGAGAATAAGGGTTATTTTACTAAAATGTCACTTTGGTATGACAAACAACAGAATTATAATACTTGCTCTCGTTTTATTTGGTCAGCTAATGGCAATGAGTATAAATACGATTATTGGGATGGTGTTAGTGTACGCCCTGTAACTAAACTTAAATAAATCATCTAACTAACATAATAACCATCCAAAACTATAATAATAGTTTTGGATGGTTTAAATACATATCATTATGAAAAAACTAATACTACTATCTTTTTTATTATTGGGATGCTTGACTAATTATGCGCAGTTTTACAAAGTAATTGTTCATAAACCGGGACGAGGGTGGGATTTATATACCCCCTCAGAAAAATTAGATGATGATACTTATTTGCGACATACCATTATTTTAACTAATGGTGATGAAATAGTGTATCAAGAAAAACGTGCATTGGTCGAGATACCAGATTCTATTTTTTATGTTAATAATGAGCCAAAAACATTAAAATATCGTTGTTATGTAAAAGTTAAAAAGTCGAAGCATGAAATTGGTCCAAATACTTGGGAACAAGATTTTGACAAAGGCGAAGCTGGTAGTCTTTTTTATGATGATTTTGGATATGGTTGGAATAAGCGTGATGGGTATGTTATTAGTCGGTATTCAGTAAAGGTCACTTACGAACAATTTAGATGTGAATGTGAATATGCCACTATAAAAGATATTGAGCATTCTATATGTCCAGAAACAAGACTTAATTGCAGATATAACTTTGAATTACCGTTTAACTCATCTGTTTATTTAGCAACAACAGCTAATCAGGGGAAAAAATATAACTTAAATATTAAATTAGCCAAAGGAGAAACATCTTTTTCTGTGTCAGCAAAAGAAATAACTGATATAATCGGATATTACACCCCTTTTGATATATATATTCTTTGCGACTCGGACTATGAAGATATATTAAAAGTAGGAGATGTTGTAGGTAAAACTAATTTTAATGGAATCAAAAAAAACATTTCGTATGAAAAGCCATATATCAAAGATAATAAATTAGTAATACCAGATGATGAAAAAGGACTAAACAAAAAATGTAATTTTGTTTTTGAAGGTAAAACTGTAAGTAAAAATTACAAAGCTATAGATGATAACAACAAACCTCAATTCATTCCCACAGGTCAATATCAATTACAGATTAGTGATACAACCGACACTTACTGTCAAGTAAATCTTGATGCATACGTACCTGAAATCGAATACAATTATCTTGATACAACAAGAAAGGAATTCACACATTGGCACAGCGAAGATACTACCCAAGCTATTAATCTCAAAATATATAATGTAAACAACAACTCTCTCAAAGATTCTATCACCATAACTGAATCATATCCAACAAATTCTAATCATACGTTTAAATGCAAACCGGGCAATAAAACTATAGAAGACAATCTTACATACTATAAAGAACATGCACCAACAGATTCAACCATTCCTCTATTTGCTACCCCATACTACATCACCTGCTATCCCGATTTAGACAGCATCACAATTGTACCAAAAGATACCTTATCAATTCCCACTATTATTACCATCAAAGATAGCCTCAAAGCCAGTCTCAAAGCCTATCCGCCCATTCACGTGGATGTTATCACGATTCCTGATTCGTGCTTTTACGACACGCACAAGGTTAAAATCGATAGCATATCAGGAGGGTTGTCTAATGGTTATAAATATGCTATAGACAATAGCACTTTCGAAACAGAAATACATCAAGGTGATACTATTGTAATTCCTAATAATAATCAAAAAGAGTTTTCTTACAAATTAGCATTTTATGATGCAAATATTTCAACAGAAGATTCTATCCACGGCGGCAAAAAAGCCCGCAGTTTTACTACCAACGAAACTCATGTAACAATGCCTGACACTTTAGGCGTTGATAAGTATGAAATCACCGATGTGGCATGCCACGGTGATGCCACCGGCAAAATTCAAATCCTAAGCCTAAAATATGCCGACCCTAACAGACCTATTTCATATCTTTGGAACACTAATTCCACCCAAAATTTTATTGATAATTTGCCTATAGGAACTTACTCTTTAAAACTTTCTGATGGCGTGTGCTCTGTGAATTCTGAATATGAAATCAAACAACCTAACCAATTAATTTTCAAAAAAATCGAAGCAAATGATGCCTCGTGTTTTGGCTACAACGACGGCTCTATTATTGTTTCTCCGGATGGCGGTGTAAAGCCTTATACATATTGGTTAAACGATTCTATTGTTTCGCGCAACATCACAAAACTCATTGCCGCAGATTATCATATCACCGTGGCAGACTCCAACAATTGCATTATTGAAAGAGATACTAAAATCTCCGAGCCTACCAAAGTAGAAAACAACTTCATCGCCCACGATTACAGCATCTGTCAAGATTCCGAACTTGAAATCGATGCCGGCGATTTCTACGATTATATTTGGAAAAATCCCGAAGGCAAGACTTTGGATGCCAAAAACATCCTCACACTCAACAACTCCTCGCCCGAAGGCGAATACTATCTTAAAACCATCCGCTACGACGATTGTTTTGCTGAAGACACCATTACCATTGTGCAAAGCAAAGAATCATTAAAAATGAACTTCCTGCTGCCGTCGGACATTTACAACGACGACCACGCCAAAATCGTGGAGACCTCGAGCCACGAGCTCGACTCGCTCAAATGGTCGTTTTCTGAAAACCTCATAGGAGATTTTCCTAAAGATTCCACCACGCTCACTATCAGCACCAACGCACTCGACAAGCTTTCCACTTACAAAATCAAGCTTACAGGCTACTACAAAGGATGCATTTCCACTGTAACAAAAAATCTGAACATAAGCAATCTAAACCGTCCCGAAGAGGAGTATATCCCCGACTTTTATGATTCTGACGAGATTCTCGACTGCCGCATAGGCCCCAACCCAAACAACGGCAACTTCACACTGTTTCTCGACCTCGACTGCGCCAAGGATGCCGTGCTGACAATATACAGCATCAGCAGCTACAAGTACGTGCTGCGCGAAAAACTTGTAGGTTTGCAAAACTACGAGCATTCCATCAACCAAAACCTCCAGCAAGGTTTATACATCCTCGAAGTTAAAACCCCAAAAAGCATCAGAAGAATAAAATTTGAAGTGACGAGGTAAATAATATCTGCATTTCCTCAAAAATATGCAAAAAATGTTAACATTTTGAGTTTAAAAGTATAAAACACAAAAAAATACTATATTTGCAAAATTTTTAAAAATAATGCAGATTACAAACTCAGAAACCGGCAAATATCCTATTCTCGACGGAATCAATTATCCATCGGATGTTAAGAAGCTGACAATCGACAAGTTGCCGGCTCTTTGCGACGATGTGCGCAGGTTTATTATCGACACGCTTTCGCAGCACCCGGGACATTTTGCCGCGGGTCTCGGTGTGGTGGAACTCACTGTGGCTCTGCATTATATCTACAATACGCCCTACGACCAGATTGTGTTCGACGTGGGTCATCAGGCTTATCCGCACAAGATTCTTACTGGCAGAAAAAACATTTTTTCTACCCTCCGCAGTTTTCACGGTATGAGTCCGTTTCCAAACCGCGACGAGAGCGAGTACGACGCTTTTACAGTGGGTCACGCCTCCACATCAATTTCCTCGGCACTCGGCTTGGCTGTGGCTTCCGAAAAACTTGGCAGACACAATCAGCACGTGATTGCTGTTATCGGCGACGGCGCTATGACTGGCGGAATGGCTTTTGAGGCTCTCAACAATGCAGGCATTCAAAAAAACAATCTGCTGGTTATCCTCAACGACAACCATATGGCTATCGACCCAAACCGTGGCGCTCTCAACGATTATCTTTTGGACATTACCACCTCTAAAACCTACAACCGTGTAAAAAACGACGTGTGGAATGCTCTCGGCAAATTCAACCGCCTTGTGCCAAGCGCACGCCAGTTTATTGCCAAGGTAGAAAACGGCATAAAATACGTGGTGATGAAGCGTAGCAATCTTTTTGAGGGTTTGGGTCTCAGATATTTCGGCCCTGTTGACGGACACGATGTGGTGCACCTTGCGCAACTTTTGGCAGACCTTAAAAATATTCCTGGTCCTAAGCTCCTTCATATCAATACCATAAAAGGCAAAGGCTACAAGTTTGCCGAGGAAAACCAGACCAAATGGCACGCCACCAGCACCGCATTCGACATCGACACCGGCAAAACTGTAAAAAACTCATCAGCAAAGCCACAAGGTCCTAAATATCAAGATGTTTTTGGTAAAACAGTTACCGAACTTGCCACCCAAAACAGCAAGATTGTGGGCGTAACGCCCGCAATGCCCACAGGTTGCTCGCTCAACATTATGTCCGACAAATTTCCCGACCGTGTGTACGATGTGGGCATTGCCGAAGAACATGCTGTAACATTTTCGGCAGGAATGGCAGCGCAAGGGCTTGTACCCTACTGCAATATCTACTCGTCGTTTATGCAACGTGCTTACGACCAGATTATCCACGATGTGTGTCTGCCTCGTCTGCCTGTGATTCTCTGCCTCGACCGCGCGGGGCTTGTGGGAGCCGACGGAGCCACCCACCAAGGAGCGTTCGACATTTCGTATCTCCGCCATATTCCTAACCTAACCTGCTCCGCTCCTATGGACGAGATTGACCTTCGCAATATGCTCTACACCGCACAATTAGGCGGCAAAGGTCCTTTTTCGATACGCTATCCGAGGGGCAACGGCTTTAATCCCGATTGGGAAAAAACTTTTGAAGAGATTGAGGTGGGCAAAGGGCGTCAAATATCCGACGGTGAGGATATTGCTATAATATCCATTGGCACAATAGGTCACGAAGTTGAGCTTGCTCTTCAACAGCTCCACTCCGACAAGATTTATCCAGCACACTTTGATATGCGCTTTATCAAACCGTTAGACACCGCACTGTTAGACAGCATTTTTGCTAAATATAAACGCATTATCACCGTAGAAGACAACGTGCTGCAAGGCGGATTTGGATCTGCCATCTGCGAATATGCCTGCGACCATTTCTACAATCTAAAAATCAAGCGTCTGGGCATACCCGACAGGTTTATAGAGCACGGTTCGCCCGAAGATTTATATAAGGTGTGCGGAATCGACAGCAAAACAATTACCGAAACGGTGAAGGAGATGATAAAAGGATAATTACCAAACTTTTTTGGTATCTCTTGAAATCTGATAGCCGATGGTTACAATAAAACTTTTATTATACGAAATAGGAGCTTCGATCTCTTTGTAATCGCGCAATGTGCTGATAGTGAGCATAAAATCGCAAGTAAAATGCCGATAATAGCAACCTCCGCCGCAGAGTGCATAAAGGTTTACCCGGCGAGGCGTCCAAGGAAAAATATACGTTGTGTTTAATACAGGAGGAACTTCTTTGCCGTCTTCCATCATCGAGAATGATAGGGTTTTATCCTCGTTGTACATAATTGCAGGCATTGCTCCCACAAAAAAATAAGGACGTGGTTTGTGTCGTCCTTCTGCCGAAACTTTTAATTTTAAAGGAGCAACAATATTGTTAAAGCGTACTTTAGCCTTATATTTTATAGGATTAGCCTCATCGTGTCCGCAAAAAGTTGCACCTGTGCCAAAATATCCTAAACCTACTGTCCAATATTTAAACTTTGCAAAACGGTAGCCGTAATATGCCTCGTAGTAGTAGTTGAGCATAGGGGTAAGCGAATCCACCTCTTTGGTAGAAACCGAACCGATAGTAACGCCGCCCTTCATGCCGAAAACCTGCGCACGTGCAGGTATGCAAACAGAAACAAGCATTACAGCAATGCCTAATACCGCTAAAAGTCTGGCAATAAGTTTCATGATATAAGGCTGTTACCGCCGCCGGTAGGTTTTTGAATGACGATTTTGTTGAAAATATACGCCCACCGAAACGCAGAAAACTTGGTTGCGGAGAACTTTTTTCTGGGCATCAGTTTTTTCCTCAACAGAGAAAAAGCCAATTTTATAACTCAAATCAATAAAAATATCAAGACTACGCGAAATAGATGATTGATAGCCAACAGCGAAAGCCGCACCAACATCATATTTACGAAGTTTGTTGATAAAGCTATTATACGAACCACGATGCACCGACATTGTATCGCGGGCAATAGAGTCTTTTTTCCAATCGCTACTTGCCTGCAATGCCATTGAAGCAAACGGACCTATCTTGGTGTAAATATCGCCAAAAGATTGTTTCCAAAATAGCGGAACTTGAAGATAATCAACATATTTAGTAATGGTTTCCTTTTCTCTGACGCTACCACGAGTAATTTCGTCGGTTTTAACGGCAACACCCTGCTGCGAATAGTACGCGCCTATTTCTAAATAGGTATCGTATACGAGAGGAATGTCAACGTTGATGCCCGGACACATGCCTATCCTCGGTTTGCTATCTTCAATTTTGTCGGTACCAATAAGGTTAGCAAAATTTGCACCCATGCTGATACCAAAGATAGGTTTCTGAGCCGAATGTTTCTGTGCGGAACAGTTAGCGGCTATAAGTGCTAATAATATTATTAATAATGTCTTGTTGCGCATATATATACCGTTATTTATCAATTTGCAAATTTAACTCATATTCTTTTAAAACGCATTTTTTCTACTAAAATTATTTGATAACAGTAAAATATCAAAAAATGTATAGCAGAGAATCAATATTAAACTCCCACAAATGTCATACCCGCTTTTGCATATATTCGCCATTTTTCGATTAAATCTGCAAAACCTTGCGGAAGTTCTGAGTCAAAGCTCATTACCTTGCCTGTAGTGGGGTGCACAAACTCTAAGGTTTTGGCGTGAAGTGCCTGCGATGGCAATAGCGAAAAACAGTTTTCTACAAACTTTTTGTATTTGGTAAATGTGGTGCCACGGAGAATTTTGTTGCCGCCGTAAACGTCGTCGTTGAAAAGCGGATGACTCTTGGTTTTCATGTGGACGCGTATTTGGTGAGTACGGCCGGTTTCTAACTTACATTCAAGAAGTGTAACGTATCCAAAACGCTCTAACACTTTGTAATGCGTAATGGCGGGTTTGCCGATGCCACTTTCGGGGTCAAAAACGCACATACTTTTGCGGTCGCGAGGATTGCGGCCAATGTTGCCTTCTATTGTGCCAAATTCTTGGTCAAAATCGCCCCAAACAAGTGCCTGATAACGACGGTTTACAGTATGATGAAAAAATTGTTTTGCAAGATGAGCCTTGGCAGCTTCGGTTTTGGCAATAACGAGAAGTCCCGATGTGTTTTTGTCGATACGATGCACAAGTCCCGGACGAATGTCGCTCTTGTCAAAATTAGCATTATCGCCAAAATGAAAAGCAAGCGCGTTGACAAGTGTGCCTGTGTAGTTGCCATGAGCAGGATGAACAACCATTCCGGCAGGCTTGTTAACTACAATAAGCGTATCGTCTTCGTAAACAATATCGAGAGGAATATCTTCGGGTTCTACCTTAAAATCAACAGGTTCGCCGGGGAGGTTTACCGTAATAACATCGTAGGGATGCACGCGGTAGTTTTGTTTTACCACATTACCATTGGCGCAGATATAGCCCGCCTTGGCTGCTTCTTGAATCTTATTGTGCGACACACCTGCAATGCGGTTGTCGAGAAACTTATCTATGCGCACAAGTTCCTGACCCTTATCGGCTTCAAAGCGGTAATGCTCGGCAAGCTCTTGGGTTTCTTCGGTAGATTCAATATCGTCGTCGTCAAAATCTTCTACTTCTAACAAATTATCGTCTGTCATAATCGATTAACTATTTAATTTTGATAAATTTGGCAGAAAAATCACCTGCCTTTAACAAATAAACTCCCTCGGCAAGGTCGGTTACATCAATATCTTCTTCATCATAAAGGGTAATTTGCTTAACAACTTTGCCCGATGTGCTGATAATTAGCACTTGCACAGGATTGTCGCCAAGTCCCGAAATGCGAATGTAATCTTTTGCAGGATTGGGA
>JAEEGK010004175.1_pt1 | contig 35616 bp, 18 predicted proteins | sample 8958771 | NCBI WGS metagenome assembly JAEEGK01 (sample SAMN16246547, study PRJNA631951) | gut metagenome | biome: gut microbiome; feature: rumen; material: SC-attached | host: Bos | place: Iran: Karaj | collected 2018-10 | reverse complement strand
TTTTACTCAGTACGACTGGGCCGGCGACGGTGAGGTGGACCAGGTGTTTGTGGTTTATGCAGGTATTGGCGAGGCTCAGAATACAACAGAAAAGAATACCATTTGGCCTCATATGTGGGCCTTAAAAGAGGCTTATGGCGAGACACTGACGATTGATGGTGTTACAGTGAACACTTATGCATGTGGACCGGAGCTGAGTACCGGTGATTATATCGATGGAATCGGCACTTTCTGCCATGAGTTCTCGCATTGTATGGGGTTCCCTGACCTTTACGATACAAGATACAACGGCGACAATTTCGGTATGGGCAGTTGGAGTCTGATGGACTATGGTAGCTACAACGGCGACTCGTTTGTACCCTGCGGGTATACCAGTTACGAGCGTATGGTGTGTGGCTGGAAGATGCCTGTCGAGTTGACCGAGGAGACACTGGTGGAGTCTATGGCCCCAATTAACGATGGTGGAAATACTTATATCATTTATAATGGCGGGAACCAGGACGAGTATTATCTGTTGGAAAACCGCCAGCTGATAGGTTGGGACCGTGAGTTGCCCGGTCATGGTCTGCTAGTGCTTCATGTAGACTACGATGCCAATGCGTGGTACGAGAATACCGTGAACAACGACCCAGATCGTCAGCGATGCACTATTATCCATGCTGATAACAAAGATGGTTGGTATGATGAGATTCGCGACCCATATCCCTATAATGGAAACGACAGTTTGACAAATCTGTCCACCCCTGCCGCTAAAGTCTATAATGCCAATAGCGACGGTACCTACTATCTGAACCGTGGTATTCGCGATATTAAGGAGAGCAGTGATGGTCTTATCTCGTTCAGAATGACAATCGACCCATCGGTTCCTGGCGATACGCCGATAATTCCGACGGGAGATATACTTTTCTATGAGTCGTTCAATAAATGTAATGGTAAAGGTGGAAACGATGGTGTATGGAATAATATTACCTCTTATCCAAAAATTGTCACTGATATAGAGGGCTGGTATTCTGAAAGAAGTGGTAGCGGAAATCAATGCGCTCGTATAGGATCAGGAAATGCCTTTGGACTTATCACTACTCCACTCATCAACATTACAGACGAAAGCACACTCACTTTCAAGGCTGCTCCCTGGGGAGATGAAAACAACTTTATGCGCGTTGAATTGGCTGACGGCTATACAGGAGTGACACTCTCAGAAGAAGTATTCGACACGATGGCGAAAAAACAGTGGAACGAGTATACTGTCACATGTACTGGTTCCGGCCAAATCAAGCTCATCTTCTGGTCTAATCAGAACCGTTTCTTCCTCGATGAGGTGATGATAGTGCGCAAGAGCGGTGGTGAAACAGCAATTAAGGAACTGAAAGCTGTGAGCGGGAAACGGCAGCCGAATGGCATTTACCGTCTCGATGGTCGCTATGTAGGCACAGATTTCAATGTCCTTCAGCCGGGAATCTATATTGTTAACGGCAGAAAAGTCGTTAGATAAGTTGATGAGAGAAGTGTGAAGAACGATGTGTCAGGTCATGCCATATCGGAATTCTCACTTCGCTTATCCTGCTTTTTTATTTGGCTAATACCTGTTTGCACATCTTTACAGATATTACAAACCACGCTGCAAACGCCATGCGGAGCAACAATGGGCACTCTACTGGGAACGAAACCATCAGAAAAGCCAACTGAGCATGTAGCAAATGCCATGTCTGGCGGTTGTCGATCTGTCTTTCAAGCACTGTAGAGTAATACAGACTGAGTTTTCCAATAAGTCCGTTCTTCCCGTTTATTTGTTCTAACGTGTTGCAGAGTGCTGCTTTGAGAGCGTAGAAAATGCTCATCAACAAAGCTGAGAAGTGTCTGGTCTCAGCAACATTCATCGTGATTGTCATATTTTTATTCATTATGCTATGTTTTTTGTTTCTGAGTGCAAAATAAAGACAGTTTTGTGCACAATAAGTTCACGTTTTGTCCGTTCTATGTTAAAAATACCGGATTTTAAAACTCTTTAACAAAGCAAATATGCTTGCAAGCCATTACTATAAGGGCAAGATAGAGGCGGGATGCGATGAGGCTGGACGCGGTTGTTTGGCCGGAAGTGTCTATGCTGCAGCTGTCATCTTCCCAGAGGATTACCAAAATGACGAGTTAAACGACTCGAAACAGTTAACTGATAAGAAACGCCATCAGCTGAGAACGATTATTGAGCGCGACGCCATTGCATGGGCTGTAGGCATTGTTACGCCTCAAGAGATTGACAAAATAAACATCCTGAACGCGAGTTTTCTGGCCATGCACCGTGCTCTCGACCAACTGAGTGTGCGTCCCGAGGCCATTATCATCGATGGAAACCGTTTCAAACCGTATTACAATCTTTTATCGCTTCCGAGTGAGCATCCGTCACCCGTTCCTCATACATGTATAGTGAAAGGCGATGGTAAGTATTTGTCTATTGCAGCCGCCAGTATCCTTGCCAAGACGTACCGTGACGATTATATGGACCTCTTGGCAGAGGATTATCCCCAATACGATTGGAAAAGCAACAAGGGCTATCCTACCCGTAAGCATCGCGAGGCGATTAAACAGTATGGTGTGACGCCTTATCACCGGTTGAGCTACAATCTTCTTCCACCCGAGGAACTCTCGCTTGACTTCAAGTAATCAGTAGAATTCAATTGTACAAGACTCATTATCTATTCCAAAGTGCGTCACGATAAACTGGAAAGAGAGCTATATATGCTCTTGTTGCTCACCGAGAATCACGATTATACCATTGAGCAGGCTTGCGAGAAACTCAATATTTCCCGCCGCAATTTCTATTATTATTTGGAATTCTTCCGCGATTGTGGTTTTATTGTCGAGAAGCGTGGTCGCTATTATAGTATTCGCCGTGAGTCTCCTTTCTTTACGAAGCTTGTCGATGCGGTGTCGTTTACTGAGGATGAGGCCATTACCATGCGGCAGTTGCTCGACAGCGTTGATCAGCAAAACGCCGTTGTAGAGAAAATGAAGCGTAAGTTGGAACGGTTCTACGATATGGAGATTCTTTCCAACGATGAGCTTCGGCAACGCACAAGCAACAATGTCTCTGTCATCTATGATGCCATCAAGTTCAAACAGATGGCGATACTGAAGAACTACTCATCTCCTCATAGCCGCACGCAGAAAGACAGGGTGGTGGAGCCTTTCCTCTTGATGAACAATAATAATGAGGTGCGCTGCTATGAGCCGGAGAGTGGAATGAACAAAACATTTAAGCTCTCCCGTATGGAGGGTGTGCAGTTGCTCGATTTAAAATGGGGCCATGAGCAAGAGCATCGCCGTATGTTTACCGATGTGTTTATGTTCAGCAGTGAGGAGCAGTTGCCTGTCAGCCTACGGTTGGGGCGTTTGGCCTATAATGTGATGAAGGAGGAATACCCCAGGACGGCACAGTACATTTCAAAACACGACAACAGCCACTGGGACCTTTCAATGCCTGTATGCAGTTATGTCGGTATTACCCGGTTCGTACTTGGTCTCTTCGAGGATATTGAGGTATTGGGAAGCGAGGATTATCTTGCCTATCTCCGCCAGAAAGTATCCTTGTTGAGCAAAGCGTATTAAAATATTAAGGTACGCGAACATTATAAAATAAAGAGCCCGTAAGCGACTTACGGACTCTTTTCTTTTTCTCTTATTTCACCACTTTCTTTCCTTGAATAATGTAGATTCCCTTTGGCAGGATATTGATGTCGGTGCCCACATACTGGCCTCGCAGGTCGTAAATAGCTTGTGGCGTGCTTCTATTGGTTGAAACCGACTGGATGCCTGTGGTACTAAACGCAAAGGTTGTCTCACCGCTCCATTGCGAATAGATATTCTCGCTGCCCAAGGCGCGCACACGATAAATATATCTGTTGGCGGTGTTCAGATTCTGGAATGTATAACTATTTGTGTTGGTTGTATAATAGGTGCTCTCGTTGGCACGACGCGGACGGCTTGCCTTTGGTGCGTTTGCTGCGTTATTACTTGCGTAACCCAGTTGTTCGGCAGTCCATAAACCGTCATAAATGGCAAGATAATTCATGTACATTTGCGCGTTAGGCTGTATGATCAGGTAAAACAGATCCTTTTTCACATTGAAATGGAAAATGAGCTTATCGTCTCCTGTCACCTCAAAGGCAACATCCTCGTAAGTTGCAGCATCACCAGCGTTACCATATGCCATACGCAGGTTACCCTTCACGGGTGTTCCCTCCTTGAATACTTTCGCACCTATCACGACTGTGAAGTCGGTAGATGAGGGCACACGCCAAGTAGGTGTTCTTAGCTCTCCGTTCTTTGTAGAGGTGCCAAAACGCAATTTGTTGGGTGTTGTATACAGCTGCTCTCCTGTCCATCCGGTAAGTCCATAATCACCTAATTTTTTGGAGATGTCAGTAAAACCGGTGGAAGAAGATTTACATTTCTCAAAATCAAAATCTCTTATTAGCGCCTGACTTGGGTCTGTCGGTGCAGATCCAATCTCTGTCAGTTCCAACTCGTAGCCGACAGCACCACTGACGGCAGGCCATGTGACTGTAAATGCGGAACTGCCACTCACCTCTGTGCCGCCATCAGGTTGTGGAACGCCTAATTCCGGTCGGCACACAACAAACGATACGGTATTGTTCGCAGTATTTTCTGTGATATTATCGATGTTTTTACTCATGAACTTTGTTCCATCGATATTCTCATTATATAGGGTTGCCGCCGGCATAGTGTAATTCGTCAAAGCTGTATTACCTGTTGTGCCGGGCCAGGGGTCACCAGCCATATCGGAATTATAGGGATAGAGCTTGTTGTCGGCTGGAATGATGGTCATTCGCTGCCGGGTAGAGATGTTGTTTACCGCGTTGCTGGTCCATGCATCTTCAGCATAATCGACATGCAGGATAAGCAGGCCATGACCAGGTAAGCCCCGGTCGAAGCCCACTGGCTGCCGATTCTCCAGCAGATAATACTCATTGCGGTTTTTCTCATTATACAAGATATAAGCCTCCGCGTCCGTAGCCAGCGGTTTCATGTCGTTGATGCGAGTCATGGTCTTGATTTCCGTAGGTGTCAGCCAGCCGGCAAACATACGCTCATAAGACGTGTATCCGGCTGGTGTATTGGAGGTATTATTATCATTGTAACTGCCTGAGCACATCACATCCCAGTCGCCCATACCGAAGTTAGAACCATTATTATTGGTGTCATACATATCGGGCAGTCCCAGACAATGGCTGAACTCATGGCACGCAGTACCAATGCCGTCCAAGACACCGGTATTATATACGCCATTTCCCTTCAATTCAGACGAACAACCATAAGTCCTGATGGATTTTCCGTTGTAAGTCCGTGTCAGGCCACCTGCTTCAAGTGTCCATTCATGCGGCCAAATAGTGCTATCGGCAGCGCCCTGTGCCTGATTGTAGCCAGCATAGACAACAAACACCTGATCGACCTCTCCATCACTATTCCAGTCGTAATTTGCAAAATTAACATCTTTTGAGGCTGCATCGACTGCTTCAGCCACCATGTGTGCAGGTCTTACATCATTTGTATTTTCTGTGGCGGCTCCGTAATATGACATGTTTTTGCTGGTTGAATAGGGTCCAACCACATCAAAATTTATGTTCAGTTTCCCATAGCTCTGCCGGAGGAAATAATCTTTCACCGAACCGGCATTATTGTAGTCGTTATAACCTTCCTCATTAAAGAAACGTTCGAAAACAGCTTTTGGATTTTGGGTTACGAATTTCACATCCTTAAACTCCACCAATATAACTAATCCTTTCTGGTTACCCGTTGTTACAGATGAAGGTATGCCAGCCTTATGCATTGGTGACTTCCGCCTTGCAGACTTTCCGTCAAAAAGGTTTCCCATACGCTCTTTTTTTCGCAATGTCCAAAGACTGTCTACTTCCTGACTCGTCAGCTGCTCATATTTACCTTTCGCCGTGAGATGATAGTATTTTCCGTCTTGATCTGAGTAAAAAGAGAAATGCTCATCACCGCGGAGTGTTAGCTCCACTGTAGTGCCGTTGTCCAAACGCACAGTCTTTGTCACTCTCTTTGCCGGCACAGCCAAAGCAGTTACCGAAACGTACAACCATGCAGCAAATGTAAGCAATAATTTTGTCTTCATCGTTTTTTAAAAAGGAATAAATAGTGATTTCTCTAGAAAACGGTCAAAGAGACGTGCCCCGTTTTTCACAGGCACACGTCTCTATTTGTCTTATCACATTGATCTTATCAGATTGCTTATTCTACCCGTACGTCGAATGAACGTGGTGCTTGTTTAAGTCTTCTAATATAATCCTTTTGTAAACTATTGTTGTCCTTGAACCTATGACCGTTCAGACGGAGCGCAAAATCAGTAGCATTTGCCATTCTCTTAGCCCTTTTCTTCGCGTCTGCGGAAGCACCCGGAAGGACAACCTTAAACGCTCCATTAGTTGCTGCGTAGTACGCGGATCCATCCTCAATCTCAAACATCTGATATTGAATTGTGCCTGAACTTACCTCAGCCTCAAGCATCGGGAAGTTGAACACCCCATTCTCTAACTTACCAAAGGAATTTGGCAATTGCTCCTTTACCACATCAAATCCATAGGCTGATACATATCGGCCAGCCGGACTTGCGATACTGATAGCACCATAACCTAAATCCATGCCTATCTCCTGTGGGAGAATGTAAACATAATTAGGATCCTCAGCATTGATTTCAATATTCTTATCACCACCGGATACTTGGAATCCGGCAGCAACAGGCGCATATGCATTCACTACACGATAAAGACCTGGGGTCTCTGTACTTTCCTGAATCTCTACCTGATAGGCGTATGGCTGCCCTGCTTCTGTGTAAGCCGGTACTACCATATCATCTACCCAGTAACCGATTCCGAGAGAAGTCCAAGGCTCTGCTCCACCACCGTAATACTCGAAGAAGACTGAATCTACAACCTTAGCAACGCCACCATCAAGGACGACTACAACCATCTGAAGTTTACCAGACATATCCTCCGGGATTGGGGCTGTAGCATAGTCTCCACTTACCTCAGTTCCCTCAAGGTCACCAGCTGCAATAGCATCGGCTACAGCACCTGCGTCAGCGTCAGCAGGAACAACAACAGCAACCACATTAGTGGCATCCTCTCCGAGTTCGATACTTGCAACAGCAGAGGTCACACCATCTGCATTGGTGAAGATACCCTCATAATTAAGAACCATTGAATAATCCTTTGGAACATAATCAGGGAAGGTAATCATCACGATACCGTCTTTTTTGGTCTGGTTCCATCCTCCAACACCGTCCATATAATAGTAAGGTGCTAACTGTACTTGACCAGGCAGGCCATTTTCCTGCCAAGAGAGTACTCTGTTAAATGCACCAGCGCTCTCGGAACGAAGACTGCTGAACTCCCATGGATGCAACATCAGCACATCTCTTTCATAACTAGAGTGGAAGTAACCAGTATTAAGCTCACTGAAGAAGACCAAATCTTTTTGTGAGATTGTCAAACCAGCGATTTCCTGTCCCGGTTGAAGCACGGTAAAGGTGAGCCACTTCGACTGGTGACCGTTCAAGACCACATTTTGTCCTTCTTCAGCCATTTCTGCCACAATGACATCAAATGGATCTTTGATACGGAACTCATTACGGTTCTCGGTATTCTGATAGATCTCAACATTTTTACTCTCCCATTCAAACCAAAATCCTTCAAGGAGAGTACCGACGCCCAAGAACTCTAACGGTGACGGCACACCTGCCTCAAACTTATAGATGGACTTACCGTAAGGAGTGGTCAGTTCTTCGCCACCAAGCGCAATCTCCAGATTCTTGAATTCATCAAACGGGAAGTTCTCCAAATCATAGGTATAGCCAATGACAAGGTTTGTCTCCGACTGCCCGGCATTGAAAGACACTGAGCTAGGGATAGTAAATAGTCCAGAAGGGTCATTGGCTGTGACAGACACAGTCACTGCACCGTCTGAGTTCATACGCTTCACAGGAATACTGAAAGTATTAGAGGTTCGCGAGAGTTCCACGGTGGCAGGCAACTCATTGCTGAAGAAGACCTGTTCCCCTGAAACCGTAGCCCAATTATAGTCATCATCCTTATTCTCGGAGCATGCTGCAAACATCATTGCCAGCACACCGAGAAGTCCGAAAAACATTTTATTAATTCTCATAATTATCTATTTTTACTATGGTTACAAGTTGATTAATTGTTCCCTGGGGCAAACTGTCCTATAGGTGTGGGACCCTCCACAGCCAACGTTGGATTAGGATTGTTATGATCCTTGATAGCCCGGTTCGAATTGATCTCATAGATAGGAATACAGAGGTTCCAGTTTGGCTTGATGCCCTTACAGTTAATCTTGTAGATGTCAGAAGGAGCATTGGTGCCACTGTAATTCTGTATCACGTCTGGCTTCAGGCGCTTGGCACTTGGGAAGGCATTGCCCTCACCCCAGAACTCAATACGCATCTGGGTAAGTACCTCTAATTGCAAATTACGCAATACGCTGGTGTTATAGTTATAAGCGGGATCGCGATAGGTTGTCATGAAGTTATTAAGCAGTCTGACGCCTTCTGCCACACCTTGGGATACGCCAACGGCCTCAGCTTCGATGAGATACATCTCCTCGATTCGCATCACAGGAACATCTGAGGTGCCACCTACAGCATAATCACCGGTGTTGCCACCCACGCAGCGGAACTTCAGAGCGGTATAGTCTTTACACGTCTCCTTAATCCACTTCTCATTCATAGAGGTTTTATAATTATAATACTTGTAGCGATCCGGGTGCAAGAAGACGTTCTTACGGAAGTCGGTCTTGGCAATCTTGTCGTAAAGACTCCTGTCGATGCAAGGCATGTAAAGGTAGCTATAGCTCCACTGAGCCTCTGGAGCAATCCAGCCTGTCCAGTTGGCAAGGTTACGCATGTTCTCGGCGTCATAGTGTACATACCACATCCAACCAGGTGTGGCAACAGCAAATGCACTGGTGGGATCTTCCCATTGTGCTGCTGTCATTGGGGTAGCACCATTGGCTGTTGCTAAATCAATAGCCATGCGTGCATACTTGGCGGCATTGGCATAATCCTCGTCCCACAGATAAACCTTGGCCTTAATACCATAAACGACTGCCAGATTGGGCAACAACTTTGACGATGGCTTATAGTCGCCACTGAGGCACTGCTCAGCAATATCAAGGTCACTGAGAATGAACTTCACCATTTCGTCGTGGGGTACACGCGGATTGTTCTTAGCATCTTCCTGTGTTGTCTTCTCTGTAACAATAGGAATGGTAAGACCTTTCACTGCAGAAACATCTGTATAGATATTCTCTACCGGCTCAAAGAAGACCATGCCTAAATAGTAGAAGAAAGCGCGAGCTGCATAAGCCTGTCCTGCCATGCCTCTCACATCACTGGAAGTTTCACTGCTCTCTAAGTCAACGGCACCAATCACGTCGTTAGCGCACTTCACCAACTGATAGATAGTAAAGAATGGCAGATAAGCAAAATAAGAATCCTCACCGAAATTACGCGAGAAGGTATTATAATTTTGATACCAGTCATAACCAGGCTCATCACCGGGGAAGATATCCCCCAACATCTCTGTCTGCGCCAGCATGAACTGCGGGTAAGACATATCGGTCTCATGCACCTGATCTCCATATACCAGGTAGCCTTCCGTCATCTTAGCGGATATACCACGCAGGGTAGCCTCAAAGGCGCTGGGCAAAGCTTCCACTTGCTCCTGGGTTGCGCTATCCGACTCGGGGAAAGTTTCGTCAATACAGCCCGTCAGCACAAAGGCGAATGCCAGTGCCAACAACGAATATATTTTATTCATCTTTTTCATACGTTTCTCTGTTTACTTTTCTTGTATTTTAGAATGTAACCGTCAAACCTCCTGAGATAGTTCTCATTGGCGAGTAGTTGGTAGCATTGGTAGTAGAGCTGTAGCTCTGGCGTGGATCGAATCCCTTTCTCTTAGAGATGTAGCAAACATTCTCTGCAGCAAGGTAGATACGAAGGCCCTCAACCTGGAACTTGCGTGTGAACGATTTCGGCAGGGTGTATCCGAGGTTGATATTCTCAATGTTCAAATAGTCTGAACTGGTGAGGAAGCGAGTTGACTGACTCGATACATACAAATCCTGATACTGCCAACGAGGAATATCTGAGGTGGTATTCTCGGGAGACCATGCATTCAAGACATCACGGTGGATATTGGTTCCGGTATTGTTTGCTTCCGGATTTGCCATAAAGTTGGCATAGGTACCGTCATACTGCTTACCACCCAAAGAGAACGAGCAATTAATAGAGAAGTCAACACCATAAGCCTTGATGGTTGTTCCGAAACCTCCATAGAGCTTAGGCAGGGTTGACTTATTTATAACATAATAGTCAGCATCATTATAATCCTCTGTTTTCTCGCGGTCGATTTGCTTACGGCGGAGGATATCATTTCCCTCATAGTTGTTGGGGTCGTCAACGACATTACCCTTACTGTCGTACCAAATGTCTGCTTTGGTACCATCGGCCAGCTCTTTTTGCTCATAGACACTCTTCCACCACTGTGCCTTACCATTCTCAGGATTCACTCCTGCCCATTCCTTCATTCGCCAGGTATACATGGATGTACCCTCAGAAATGAAGAAGCTGCCACTGGTATATCCTTCCCATACTTTTCCATCAGCATCGTAGAAGACGTTTGTCTTCTTGTCAGGATGCAGATAAGTGATCTTGTTCTTCAGGGTAGCCATATTCAAATGCACATCCCACTTCAGATTCTTCTTATTAAGGATATTCACTGTGAAGTCGGCTTCAACACCAGTATTGTAAAGGTCACCCACGTTGTCGTAATAGTTGGCATATCCTAAAGAAGGAGCCACTGAGAACGAGAAGAGCATGTCGGTGGTCTTGCGATAGTAATACTCGATATCACCTATAACACGGCCTTTAAACAGCTGGAACTCCAAACCAGCATTGAGGTTGCTGTTCGTCTCCCATGTAATGTCGGGAGTTCCTTTTGAACTGAAGGCCAGTCCAGGATAGCCACCTGAGTTCATCAGAGAGAATGTGTTGGTGTAGCGGTAACTACCAATATTGTCGTTACCCTGAGAACCATAAGAGAACTTCACTTTCAGTTCGTCAACCCAATCCCATTTGAAGAAGCTCTCCTTGTTGATCAGCCAGCTGGCACCAACAGACCAGAAGCTACCCCAACGATAGTCTTTGCTGAAACGTGAAGAAGCGTCACGACGGAAACTACCCTGCAAGAAGTATTTCATGTCATAGTCGTAAAGAACACGTCCAAAGTAACCTTCGTTATTGTAGCGAGAACGATACGAATAAGAACTCTTTCCATCCACAACGGCACCGCTCAGCTCTTTGTTTTCCTGAGAGAACATCTGCGACCTGGAAGCACCAAGATATGCAGCACGGCTGTCATAGTATTCATGACCGAGCATAGCACCAATGTTGTGATGTCCGGCAATCTTAGTATTGTAGTTCAACAGCTGCTGGAAATTATAATTATATGAGCGTACATGCTCTTTCTCAACAGTACCACCTGTGGTATCGAACTGTCCGTAATATGGATTGTAGACATATGTAACTCTGGTCTCATCAAGGTTGAAGGTTCCATTAATCGTGAAGACAAGTCCTTTGACAATGTTGAAGTCAACGAAAGCATTACCGCTAGCAGCATTACCTTCACTGTTACGGGTGTTCAGGCGTGAGTCCATGATTGGGTTTGCATTGTTGATGAAAGGACGAGCCAGACCGGCGTTCATACCGTTACCATAGTCCATCATCTTCAGTCCATTGTTGTCAACCATGATATTTCCCTGTCCGTCGCGGAGCCAGATAGGATAGATAGGAGCTATCTGTGAAGTAAAGGCCCAGATGTTTCCTGTTGAAGTAGTGCTACCGTTATTTCCCAGCGAGTTGTAGTCGAAACGGGTATATGAGATGTTTCCACCTACCTTCAGCCATTTCTTTGCCTGATAGTCAGCACGCAGACGAGCGGTATAGCGCTTCATGTCAGAAGCATCGGTGATACCCTCGTTGTCCAGATATCCCATTGACATGTAGAATGATGAGCGCTCAGATGCTGCACTTACGCTTGCATTATACTCCTGGCGCAAACCAGTACGTGTTCCTTCTTCTTCCCAGTCATCAGGAATCATGTAATACTCCTTGCCATTATAGTTATAGGTGTATCCGAGTTTTGCGTTAGGATTAAGTTTGCCGTCGCGTCCGATGATATACTGTCCGTCGGGCACGGTCCAGATGTTGTAATTCAAACCTCCATCAGCTGCAGAGCCCGTCAACACACCGTTGGCACTTACCCATGCATCATAGGGGTCCTGACCCTTGTTGTTGATGAAATAATTCTCAAGAGCCTTGAAATGCGTCTCATAGTAAGCCTGCGGAGTGCGGAATGTGTCATAGTGCTGCAGTGCGCGGGTATTTGCACCCCACTTAGCATCAAACACCACTGTAGCATCTCTTCCTTGCTTTGCCTTCTTGGTGGTAATCATGATGACACCATTGGCACCACGTGCACCGTAAAGGGCATTCGATGCGGCATCCTTCAAGACTGTCATCGACTCCACATCGTTCGGGTTCAGGTTATTCAGGTCACCACTATATGGAGCACCGTCTACGATAACCAGCGGGTCCATACCGGCACCTAGCGAACTGAAACCACGAATACGAATGGTAGATGAAGCGCCTGGAGCACCGTTGGACGATGTCAGCTGGACACCTGGCACAGCTCCAGCAAGTGCACTCGTTACATCGGTTACCTGTGATAAGGCAAGTTCTTCTGCTCCCACTACTTTAGCAGAGCCTGTAAATGCCGACTTTTTCTGAGTTCCGAAAGCCACCACAATCACCTCGTCAAGTTGCTTCTGGTCGGGTTTCAGTTCCACAAACATGCCCTGTTTGATGGACAATGTCTGTGTCTCGTAACCTACGTACGATACAGTGATTTGCTTCACACCCTGGCGCTGAGTAAATGAAAACTTACCATTAGCGTCGGTGACAGCACCCAGATTTGTTCCAACCAGACGGATGGTAGCACCGATAATCGGCTCACCGTCGTCGGCAGATACTACGGTTCCAGAGATAATGGTCTGCGAGAATGCCATACCTATACTCAGGAACAGAGAGGCCAAAAACATTGTTAGTCTTTTTTCCATAAATCTCTCTCGTTTTTAAAATGTTTATATTAAAAAAGTGTTAAATACATTTTTGGTTACGCTAATTAATTGTATCTTTGCTTTGAAAATGATAAGTTTCACAACTAGACACTAAAACCAGCTATTTGTTCATGCACAACTCCCCGGAGGAGTTATGCAGTAATGACCGATAATGAAGAGTGATTCTAATCGGAAATACTATGATTAAAATCAAGTTTGAATTGAGGATCAATGTGTACCATGAGAAGGCGTCGGATGTGCACATTACAAACTCAAAAGAAAACCCATCTTTTGAAGAAAAAGAATCTGCCTGTATCGAGGACAAGGCGGCAGATACGGATTTCATGGCTTTTGCGGAACAAGAGGTTCGCAGAGCTGCCGCTAACGGACATTTCAGCACCTCCCGGAATTACCAGACAGCCCTGAGGTCGCTAACGACATTTGCTGGCTCGGCAAAATTGTCTGTCAGCCAGATAGATGGGACGCTGATGGAGAGATATCAACGGTGGCTCGTCTGCAAGGGTATCTGTCCAAACACCATCTCATGCTATATGCGCTCGTTAAGAACACTCTACAATCGCACAGTCAGTGAGATGGGCATCAATTCGGTAAACCCTTTCGACAAAGTGTTTACCGGCCATACGGAAACGGTGAAACGCTCTATTCCCGCCACAGACATCAGAAAAATTATCAATGCCGACCTTAACGGTAAGAAGTCGCTCGAACAGGCACGGGACATCTTTCCCTTCTGCTATTGTGCCTTGGGAATGCCTTTTGTGGATGTTGCTTTCCTGAGGAAAACCAATATCAAAAACGGATTCATCACCTATTGCCGCCATAAGACAGGCCAACAGATACGCATCAAGGTGGAACCTTGCATGAAACGCATCATCAAGAAATATGAGACAACGGATAGCAACTACGTATTTCCCATTATTTCGACCGAGCAGGAAGACACCGCTCATCATCAGTACCTTGTGGCCCTGGGCAGATACAACCGCAACCTGAAACAGATAACCAAACTTGCCAAGATCAGTACCGCCCTTACTTCATATGTGGTCAGACACTCATGGGCGAGCAATGCCTTTGAGCAAAACGTCGACCTGCCGGTCATCTCAAAGGCTTTGGGACATAGAGGCACCAAAACCACCCTGACTTATATTCGAGGCATTAATGACAACCGTCTCGACGAGGCCAACCGTAAATTGCTCCGTAGCATTCAGAGTAAAAAGAAGACAGAAGGTTGATACCTCTTCTGTTTGGAATTAATCACTGACGGAAGGCATCTTGTATAGAATTGATAGCCAAATAGAACTTGATCTAATAACTAACTGACACATAAGCGCTTGACAAATAGAACGCCTGCTTCCCATGAGAGTATATAGGCGGGGCAAATAGGCAGGCAAGCACTATTTATGCCTATTTCAAGTTCAATCAGGCATTTCTTGAGGTACATTTAGCCATCGGTCAGGGTACCAACAGGCACAAAATTGAAGTCTATCACTGCAGTGAAAGGATCCTCTCACTCCAGTGATAGCTTTCTCTCACTCCAGTGATAGGACTCTCTCACTGCAGTGATAGTTTTAAAAAAGTGTTAATTGGCGTTTAAATGATCCTTCTACCAAGACGGAAAAGCTAAAAGGATTTTCAGCTGTAAAGGTACAAAAAGTTGGGCGAAAAACCAAAGGAAAAACCTGTTTTTTCTTCGTGTATGAAGAATTCATCCAATTGTTGAGTTCCTCCCTACGCCTCCCAAGTTATGCTCTGTGATTCTAGAGTACAACTCTGCATATCCAGAGCATATCTCCACAAAGCCAAAATTAACTTTTATAAATACGAAGAGATTCACTCTGAACATTATTTAGAACTATTTTTTGGATAAAAACTAAACAATCCGAATCGGTCTTTCAGAAGCAAAATTAACAGAAATACATATTTTTACTAGTCTCAAGCAACAACCTTCTATATATAATATGGTGAAAAACACTATACAAACTACATATTTAACATTTACTGTTAAAAAACGTTTCACATTCCCTATTTTTAAAAAAATTATTTGTTCAGTTAATATTTATTTGCTAATTTTGCAAAATAGCCAAGATAATGTTCTAGGCAAAACACCTCCTCCGGGGAGTTGTGCAAAAAAACAGGCCTTGAATTTGATATTAAAGGTTTAAGTGGTGAATTATATGCTACTATTTATAACGGAGTTTTAACCAATTTATTATAAACCATTTAAAAACGAGAGAGATTTATGGAAAAAAGACTAACAATGTTTTTAGCCTCTCTGTTCCTGAGCATTGGTATGGCGTTCTCGCAGACCATTATCTCTGGAACCGTAGTATCTGCCGACGACGGTGAGCCGATTATCGGTGCTACCATCCGTCTGGTTGGAACAAATCTGGGTGCTGTTACCGACGCTAATGGTAAGTTTTCGTTTACTCAGCGTCAGGGTGTGAAGCAAATCACTGTATCGTACGTAGGTTACGAGACACAGACATTGTCCATCAAACAGGGCATGTTTGTGGAACTAAAACCCGACCAGACGCAACTCGACGAGGTGATCGTCGTTGCTTATGGTACGCAGAAGAAGTCTTCGTTCACGGGTTCTGCCGACAACATCGATGGTGAGAAACTGGAGCTTCGCCCAATTTCAAATGTCGCTAAGGGCCTGGAAGGTAATGCTTCTGGTGTGCAAGTAACATCGGCCTCTGGTCAGCCGGGAAGTTCGCCTTCTATCCGTATCCGTGGTTTCGGCTCTATCAATGCCAGCTCTGCTCCTCTGTATGTGGTGGACGGTATTCCTTATGATGGTTCACTGGCATCATTGAACCCGTCGGATATTGAGTCGATGACGGTGTTGAAGGATGCTTCTGCAGGTGCCCTTTATGGTGCCCGTGGTGCTAACGGTGTCGTCATGATTACTACGAAGAAGGGTAAGGAAGGTAAGGCTCAGGTGACTTGGCGTTCTACCGCTGGTTGGTCAAGCCGTGCACTGCCTAAGTATGATCTGGTAGACCAGAAAGAGTACGTACAGTTGTTCTATGAGGCACTCCGTAACTCATATGTTACAAAGAGCGGTTATAGCTGGGAAGCTGCAGAGGCTCAGGCCCGCGCCACACTGACTGGTAACCTCGGAGGTGAGCTCTACAACCCATTCAAGAATTACACATGGGATCAGATTATTGATCCAGCTACCGGTCAGGTACGTGCAGACGCTCAGTCGGCATGGGATGAGAACTGGTTCGACCAGGTGAAGCGCGACAACGCTTTCCGTCATGAGCATCAGCTCAATATCAACGGTGGTACCGATAAGACCAGATATCTGATGTCTCTAGGTTACCTGAATGAGGATGGTATCCTGCAGACCACCAGATTCCAGCGTTACAATGCCCGTGTCAACGTGGAAACACAGGTAACCGACTGGTTTGCCGCTAACTTGAATGCCACATTGGCTCATACATTCTCTAACTTCAGTGACTATGACGGAACTGCCACCTCTAACGTTTGGTATTCTTCGCAGTTCATTTCGCCATTGTTCCCACTCTACAAAAAGAATCTTGATGGTACTGACCTTCTCGACGAGAACGGAAACCGTCAGCTCGACTATGGTGATAGCGAATTAGGCAAGCGTCCGGGTTCTTACAACGACTACAACCCGCTGGGTGGTCTGGTAGACGATAAGGCCTGGTCAAAGGCTGACATCGCTGGTCTGCGTACTGGTCTGGTCTTTGGTACTGACAGCAAGAAGGCAGGATGGCTGCAGGGCTTGAAGCTTTCGTTGAATTTCGGTATGGACTATCACAACTCTCTGGCCATGCGTTACATGAACATGTATCATGGTAACCAGGCAAATGCCGGTGGATTGATCACAAAGAGCAATGGCCGCACTCAGAGTTACACCTTCAACCAGCTGGTCACCTGGAACCGTTCGTTCAACAAGCACAATATCGATTTGATGGCTGGTCATGAGTGGTATGCTTACAAATACGAGTATCTGTACACAGGTAAGACCAACCTCGTAGAGGGAATCTACGAACTGGGTCCTGGTGCCAACATCTATGATGCTGACTCTTATACCGACAACTATCGCATTAACTCGTTCCTGAGCCGTGCTAACTACAACTATGATGACAAGTATTATCTGTCAGCATCACTCCGTACTGACGCTTCTTCGCGTTTCTACAAGGATAACTGGACAGGTACATTCTGGTCGTTGGGTGGTAACTGGCGTATCACCTCGGAGAAGTTCATGAAGGACGTGAAATGGGTAGACAACCTGTCGTTCAAGATTTCTTATGGTGAGCAGGGTAACGATAACCTCTCCAGACTCTATGCTTGGCAGAGCCTTTACTCTCTTGGATGGAATAACGGTAACAACATCGGTGCCGTCATTTCTTCACTGGAGACAAAGGATGTATCTTGGGAGAAGAACAAGAACCTGAACATCGGTCTTGAGGGTGTCCTCTTCGACCAGCTGATTCGCTTCAGCTTCGAGTACTACAACAAGAAGACTACCGACATGCTGTTGGATTATCCTATGCCAACCTCTTCTGGTTTCAATGGATACCTGGCCAATATTGGTGACATGCGCAACACAGGTATTGAGGCCGAGTTGACCGTTGCTCCAATCAGAACAGGTGATTTCCGTTGGGATATCACATGGATGGGATCTACCGTCAGCAACAAGGTGCTCCACCTGACGAAGGAGTCACCCGAGATAGTCAGTGGTGTACGCGTCATCAAGGAAGGCTATGCCCTGAATACATTCTATATGGCAAAGAGTGCCGGTGTTGATCCCGCAACAGGAGCACAACTCTACTGGTCGTATAAGACTGACGACAATGGTGACAAGGTTGAGGGTTCTGACTTCATTACTTCTGACTACTCAGATGCCAACAACCATAAGTACTACTTCGACAGCCGTATTCCTGATCTTTATGGTAGCATCTCTACCAACTTGAGCTATAAGGGCCTTGATTTATCAGTCCTGACAACCTATTCTATCGGTGGTAATGTATACGACAGCAGCTATCGTGGCACCATGGAGGTTACCTATCCTTCAAGCACATGGCATAAGCATGCTCTCCGCCGCTGGCAGAAGCCGGGTGACATTACAGATGTCCCACGTGTTGAGCTGAACGGCTCATTCGCAGCTAACGACCGTTATCTGATCGACGCTTCATACTTTGCCATTAAGAACATCACGCTGGGTTACACCCTGCCAAAGAAGTGGATGCGCAGCATCGGTATTCACAATATCCGTGTATTCACTTCTGTTGATAACCTCGCATTGTGGTCACATCTCGATGGTATGGATCCTCAGTACAACTTCTCTGGAGGCACTGACTATGATTATACTCCTAACAAGACTTGGACTCTTGGATTTGAGATTAAGTTCTAAAGGAATGGTTTCATAAAAATAACTTTAAGCAATAAAAAATATGAAAAGAATATTCAAATATACATTCGTAGGACTGTTGGCTGGCTGCATGCTCATGACGACTTCTTGTTCTGAGGAGCGACTGATTACAACGCCCACACAGTCGATGTCTGGAGAGGGCTTGCTGGCTTCCGGTAATGCTGCCTTGGTAGCACTGAATGGTATCTATCGCGAAATGTACACCGCCGGTTGGTCTACCACAGGTAACACCCACCAGTGCTTCGGTATCACAGCTTACAACTTGGCTTCTGAAGTGATGGGTGAGGACTTTATCATGGGTGCACAAGGTTCGGGTTGGTTCTGGTTCGACTGTGTTTATGATGTGAAGGATATGTACACTCGTACAACATGGCGTAACTATGATTTGTGGAATGCCTATTATAAGTGGATTTCTAATGCCAATTATATCATTGCCGCTGAGGAAACCATGAGTGGAACAAGTGAAGAGGTTAACTATGCTATCGGTCAGGCATATGCCATCCGTGCTTACAGCTATTTCATGCTGGCACAGTGGTTTGCACGCACATTGGTAGGCCATGAGAATGAGCCATGTGTACCTATCTACACAGAGCCAACAACTCCTGATACTAAGGGTAACCCCCGTTCTACAAATGCTGAGGTTTACGCTCAGATTGACAGTGATATCGAGAATGCTCTCTCTAGACTTGAGGGAATCACTCCTAAAGACAAGAGCCATATGGGATATGCTGTTGCTCAAGGTATCAAGGCACGTGTCTCATTGGTTGAGAACAAGTGGGCTGCTGCCCGTGACGCCGCCAAGGCTGCTATTGAGGCTAGCGGATGCTCCATTGCTGATGTAAAGGACTTTATCGGCTTGAACAATGTAGGTGCTAAGAATGTGATGTGGGGTGCTGGTATTATCGCCGATCAGGTGGGTATGTACGCCAGCTTCTATTCTCACATGGACCTCGAATCGGGCATTTCTTATGCCAATACTGCTCCGAAGCTGATGAACAAAGAGTTGTTCGCTAAGATGGAGCCGACAGACACTCGTCGTAGCTGGGTGAAGCAAGGTTTTACCTATAAGGATCAGGACGGTGTCGCATCGACAGGTCTTCTTCAGGAAAAGTTCAAGTTCACTGATGTTCCCACATGGCTGGGCGACTATGTGTTCATGCGTGTTGAGGAGATGTATCTGACTGCTGCTGAGGCTGAGTGCCGTCTGGGCAATGAGGCTGCTGCTAAGGAGGATCTGATGGCTCTGATGGCAAAGCGTAATCCTGACTACGTATGTGACGATCTGACCGGAACTGCCCTTGGCAGAACTTCTGCTGTTGAGGACGAGACTGGTTCGCTGCTCGAAGAGATTATCAACCAGCGCCGTATTGAGTTATGGGGTGAAGCCGGACGTATGTACGACCTGAAGCGCCTGAAGCAAGGTTTCCGCCGTACAACTCAACAGGGCTGGTGCGAGTCTGCTCTTTTGGCTAACCGTCCAACCGACAATCCTGAGAATTACATGTGGGTGATGACCATTCCTCAGACAGAGTTTGATGGTAATGTCAATTTGGATGCTAATAAGGACCAGAATCCACTTGGTGATATCTAATAGTAACAACCAATAAATAATAGAATATGAGAATTAATAAATATATTTTCGGGCTGGTAGTCGCAATGGCAGGTTTGTTTGTCTCTTGTGACACTGAAAACGAGGGTGTTATCTATACTGCCGAGAATGAAGGTGTGACGTTTGCATCTTCTGCCCTGCAAGGTGTAGAAGTACCTGCTTCAAATCCTTTGTTTACTGTTGACCTGCTTCGTGGTGATACTAAGAATGCACTGTCCGGCAGTATTTCTGCAAAAGGAACCATCGTTGTCGGTGAGGATGCCGAAGGAGAGCCTATCACACAGAATATTGAAGGTATCAAGGTCTCTAATTACTCTTTTGCCCCTGGTGAGAACATCACCTCTGTCAACGTTGACATCTCTCCACTTCCTGTGGGTTATGTAATGACACTCACACTCACTATCGATGATGAGAAGAATGTGGCTGTCAGCGGAAAGAAGGCCGCTACCATGAAATGCTCTAAGGCATACGAGTGGAAATCACTGGGTAAGGGTACTTACATTGACAACTGGGTTGGGTGTCAGACAGAGGTTGAAATCTTTAAGGCTGACGGATTCGACCGCTATCGCGTCATGAAGCCATACGAGTCATATCTGAAGACACCAGAAGCTGCTGCAAGCTGGGAAAACTGGATTAGTACATCTTCAGCTGAGTACATTGAGTTCTGGACTCAAGACGGTTCTATCTACTTCGATGACTACTATACAGGTCTGAACTATCAGGGTGATTCTTCACAGCCTATCTATGTATGTCACCCCAGCGGATGGTCATCACTGAGACCGAACATCCCGAACAACAAGTGGATTGACGCTAAGACAGCTCAGTTCGCACCCTACTATTATATTGATGGTCTGGGCGGCTGGAACTACAGTGGCTCTGATGGTGTGATTTATGTCATACTACCGTAAGACACTTTTGCTAAATATGTGCTGGACGCCATTTTACTGATGGCGTCCAGTTTTTCAATTAATGTAAATAATGAATATGAGAAGGTTTACGTTACTTTTTTCTTTTTTTGTATTGGCTATTTCTGTCTATGCCGTTCCCGCTTTACCAGGACAATGGAAGGTGCTCACTCTTGCTGACGGAACTCAGGTGCGGGCAGAACTGAAAGGTGACGAATTTGGTCATTACTGGAAAGCTGTTGACGGCAATTGCTATATAGAGAGTGCCCAAGAGGGGATTTTTCAGTTATGCGATTCAAAAAGAATTGCAGAAAAAGCACAGGCCAAAAGGGCTGTTCGCAAACAAGTAGTTCGCAGGAAGACCTCTTTTGGCGGAAGAAACAACTTTGTCGGAAAGAAAAAAGGTCTTCTCATTCTTGCACAATTCAAGAACAAAGAATTTGAGGAAGAACATACCTTGGATCTCTATAAAGACATTGCCAACAAGGTTGGCTTTACTAGTGATTTGGGATTCAAAGGTAGCGTTAAGGATTATTTCCTCGACCAGAGCAGCAATAAGTTTGAAATCGACTTCGATGTTGTAGGTCCATTACCTCTTCCTGAAAACTATGGCTACTATGGGGCGCCAAATGGTGATAGCAACGACACGTATCCAGGTTTGATGGCAGCAACAGCATGCCAACTGGCAGATGAGTATGTCGATTTCAAAGATTATGACTGGGATGGCGACGGTGAAGTAGAACAAGTGTTCATCATCTATGCCGGTTTAGGACAAGCCGCTGGCGGAGATGCAAATACGATATGGCCTCATGAGTGGCATCTGCAGTATTCCGATTATGGAAATAAGCTCTCATTGGATGGTGTTACTATTGATACATACGCCTGTGGTGCGGAGTTAACTACAGCCGGCCACATAACGGGGTATGGTATAGAAGGAATAGGTACTATCTGCCATGAGTACACTCACTGTCTGGGTATACCTGACATGTATGATACTGATGGTGAAAACTACGGTATGGCGAATTGGGACCTGATGTGTTCAGGCAGTTATAATGGAGGTAGTTTCTCACCTGCTGGCTATACCAGCTATGAACGTATGTGTTGTGGATGGCTGGATCCCATTGTGCTCAATGACGATACTGTAATAACAGGAATGAGAGCATTGGGCGATGGAGGCGAGGCATACATCATCTATAACGATGCCCACCGCGATGAGTATTACTTATTGGAAAACCGACAACAGAAAGGCTGGGACGAAGGCCTTGCTGGCAGTGGCTTGCTTGTCATCCACGTTGATTATGTTGAAGAGTTGTGGGCATATAATCTGGTAAATAATACTACAAGTTATAATGGGTACAATGAACAACAACGTTGTACTATCATTCCTGCTGACGGCGATTTTGGAAAACATGATATTGGGACGGATGTTTATCCTTCTAATGGAAATAACAAACTGACCGACAAATCTACACCGAGAGCTTACCTATATAACAAAAACAATGATGGCAGGCTTTATATGACAAAGCCGATAACTGACATTACGCATACAGATGGCCTTATTTCATTCGTATTTAAGAACCAACTTAAAAATAAAGTCCCTACTGCTATCACGACACTTGAGATGAAGAAATCGTCAGGTAATAATATCTACGACCTTAACGGCCGATATGTCGGAACGGATATTACTAATCTGCAAAAAGGTATATACATCATCAATGGCAAGAAAGTGGTGAAGTAAGACTTCCATCACATAATGAAATAATACTTAACGGATACTTAAACCTTTATATAGATTCCGGGCGCATATATATTAATATAAAGTATGTGTCCGGAATCGTTTATGGTGCTTTTGTCGGTATAGGGCCATGATAATAGGCAATCCGCTGACGGCGCCATGTGTAAGTGATGTGCAGTGTGCCATCGCTGCCTTCGATGATGGCAGGGTAGGAGTATTCGCCAAGGGGACTTTCTTCCAAGGTTTTTATGTTTGTCCAATGCAGTCCGTCGTTGCTTTTCGCCAGACATAAAGGGGTGCGCTCGCCGTGTGGAATGCCTTTTAATGATGCAAACGGAGTGTAGACCATGCGGTGTGTGCCGTCGCGCAGGGTTACTGCGTCGATGCCGGAGCCGTTGTTAGGTATCTTTGTCAGCACGGGTTTTGTCCATGAGTTACCACCGTCGGTGCTCTCGCTGAGTGCCAGATAACTGTTACGAGTGCGGCAGAGTGCGCGCAATGTGTCACCGCATACGAGCAGGCTTGGCTGGATGATACATAGCGTATCGTCGGTAAGCGGTGGCATCACCTTCGACCAGTTGCGTGTCTGCAAGTCAAGAATCTCGAAATGGATGCGCCATATCCTGTCTGTGGTCTCAGTGCTTGAAGGACAGATGAGACGGTTTTGGAAAACAATAGGCTTGTTCTTAATCGGTCCAAGCATTCCCTCCGGCAGTTGCTCGGGTTTCGACCATGTGCGGCCATTGTCTTTTGAACGGGTAAGCCAGCCCGTCCATTCGGGGACGCTCTTACCCACTTTATAGAACAGCCATACCTCCCCGTCAGGCATCTGACAGAGTACTGGGTTCCAACAGGCAGTGCCATTACCGTCGGCAACGAGTCTGGATGGCTCCCATGTTCCCTTTTTCGTATCTTTCCTGCTTACGTAGATATTGCAGTCGGGATTCTTTTCCTTGGTTCCACCGAAATAGGCAACAAGCAGGTTGCCGTCTCTCAGTTCTACAAGGGTGGAGGCGTGGCACTCAGGGAAGTCGGCTTTCTCGTACAAGAACTCTGTTTGCTCGGGTAATTCAATCTTGAAGTGGTGACGACCGGATGTCAGAATCCTTCCTTCCTCCGCAACCTTGTATCCATTTCCATTGTTGACGATGGTGGCCTCGCAGTTTGCGGGAATCTCTACTGTCCAAGAGACTGTTCTGCCGTTTTTCTTCCAATTGCTGACGATGCGCCCGTAAGGTGACTCGTACGAGACATCGGCATGACTGCAATCAGGAATGTCGAAGCGAGGATTAAGTTTGATGTGGCGGTAAGCATCGTCAGAACTGATACCTCCCACATATTGGTAGCACCAGGTGATGAGGTCGCCCAGTAACATCACGTGATTACTACTGTTCATGGCAGGATCGGCGGTGTCGCCGTTCCATAGTTCCCAGATAGTGGTTGCTCCTTGCTCGGTCATATAACCCCACGACGGATAGGTGTTCTGAGTTGCCAGGCGCCATGCTACATCCGCGTAACCGTTATCTGACAATGTGCGTAAAAGCCATGAGATACCGATGACACCACAACTGATATGCTCTTTGTTCAGTTTCACGATGTTTCGGACTACATTCTTCACCACATCGTCACGACAAGAGTCGGGAACAAGTCCGAAAGCCAATGCCAGCAGGTTGGCCGTGGCGGTGTTGTTTCCATAGAAGACACTGTCGGGGTAGAGCACGTGGCCAGGGCGTTCAGATGTCCCCCGACTTACGTTCAGGAAACGATGGTTGAATGCATTGGTCAGTATCTCGCTTTTCTTTTTCCAATACATGGCGTCATCGCTCATGTCCAACAGCCGTGCAAAGCGCTCTGCCAGTTGCAGTGAGCCGATGGTATAGGCTGTGGCGAGCAGTTTTCCGTCGGTCTTGCGTGCCGGATCCTCGCTATGTATCAGCTCCGGTTTCTCTGGCGGAACACACCAGTCGCCGTATTTGTCTTTCGAGATGATGCCTTCCTGGTCGCTATATTCGGTCATGATATGCATGAGCCACCGTTTGATGTACGGATAACTCTCAGCGATGGGTTGCAGGTTACCGAATTGCCGGTAAATCATATCGCATGTGAACGGTAGTGCGGCAGGCCACGTCACGTCATCGGTATAATAGTTCCAGAAGGCGGGTGCCACATCGGGAATGCAGCCGTCGGAGCGTTGCGCCTCGCAGATGTCGCGCATCCATTTACTGTAAAGGCGCTCGTTGTCGAAGATAAAACTCTCGCCCAGCGAGCCTATAGTACGGTCACCGAGCCATGGTTGGCGCTCATCACGCTGCGGACAGTCGATAGGCATACCCTTGTAATTGCTTCGTATGCCCCAGAAGGCATTCCTGTACACCTTATTTAATATGGTGTCGGAGCAGGAGAACGACCCGATGACGCTCATGTGGTCGTTCACGGGATAGGCTTTGATGGCGCATTCGTTCCCGTGCTTTGCCTGCACTTCAACATATCTGAAACCATGTGTCACGAATGTCGGTTTCCACCAACGTCCGTTTTCCGTTCCATTGCAGATGTATATGTCCTCACTACGTGCCGACCGCAGGTTGTCAGTATAGAGCTTTCCGTCGCCTGTCAGCCGTTCAGCATAGCGGATTCTGATGGTGTCGCCTTCATTTCCATTGATTTGCAAAGCCGTCCATCCCGCCATGTTTTGTCCAAAGTCGACAATCCATACGCCATTGCTCGTTTGCCGGACACTGACAGGCTGCATGGCTGTTTCTTCCGTCAAGCCAGGAGTGGGCTGCCCGCAAAGAGTTCCTTCGGGAATCGCCGTTCGCTCGGCCTGCAGCCATTGGCTGTCATCATAGCCTGGCATTGTCCATTTGTCCCCGTCCAGTTCCATCCGTGCATCATATACCTCGCCATCGTATTCGTTGTTGGCGCGTATGGGACCATTGACTGTCACACGCCATTTCTCGTCGGTGACCAGCCGTTCCGTCGTTCCGTCCTCATACTCTACGATGACGTTTAACCGGCATTTGGGCAGTCCGAACGTCGTGTTCTTGTATGGCTTGTCTTGCCGCATGTTGAATCCGCGGCCGTTTCCCAGCACGATGCCGATAGCTATGGGTTCATCCTGTCCCAATACATGACTCACATCATACGTATTATAATAGATGGTCTTGCGATAGTCGCTGGGAATGGGGGTGAGCACCTCGTTGCCGATACGTTGTCCGTTGATGAAAAGCTCGTAAAGTCCCACTGCTGCCACATATGCCGTAGCGTGCTTTACAGGTTTTTTCAGTTGGAATTCCCGGCGCAGATAACGGGCAGCCAAGCGTGAATGCCTGCCGCCTTGTTCTCCCTCCATCATCCGTTCCAGTCCGATCCACCTGCCACCCCAGTGTGTCTCGCCCAGTAGTCCGATGCTGAAAAAGGTGGGGGCAGGAATGGATGATGGCTTGGCCTTGCGTGCCGGTGAAGCGTCGCTCCAGTCGCTCTCGCCCTTGTTGGTGTATACTTTCACCTTCCAATATGCGCGCTGGTTGCTTCTGAGCGGTTTGCCCCGATAGACAATCCATAGCTGCTCGTCGGACGCAACGCCCCACGAGTCCCACAAGTCGCCATTCCCCTTGTCCAGTTTCTCTTTCGACGATGCCACAAGCACACGATAACCCGTCTGACGGACGTCGTTCTCGTCGGCTTCTATCTGCCATGAGAAGTGGGGAGTAACCGTCTGCAAGCCTATCGGACAGTCCATGTTCTCGACGCGCAGGTTGTTCACACGCACTCGGGCAGCCCACATCAGTGTGGGCAGCAGTGCCAGAAGCAGACAGGTGTTGATACGTTTCGCCATGTCATTTGTGTTTTAGATGCAGGAATCCCGTTCGGCATACCCACCGGCATAAGTCCGGTGTAGCAGTTCATTGTTGTCCGGCTTTTCCGTGAATAGTCATTAACCTGCACCAGTTGGACTCGCACAGGTAATGTAGAATAGGGTAGGCTGGAGCCATCGTCTCGTCGTAGAGATACCTCAGATGACGATAGGTGTGCCTTCTTTTTTGCTTCAGATGACGACGGCTGTGCCGCTCATGGCCACCATCAGGATGGAGTTGGTGTCGCCCATGGTCTCATAGTCGACATCAATGCCTACAATGGCATTGGCACCCAGGGCAAGGGCGCGCTCTTCCAATTCGCGCATTGAGGTGTTCTTGGCTTCAATGAGCACTTTCTCGTACGCTCCGGAGCGGCCTCCGAAGAAATCACGCAGCCCGGCTGCAATATCTTTGATGAAGTTGGCACCGATGATGGTCTCACTTGTGACAATACCTTTATACTCTTTGATGGTATGTCCTTCAATGGTTGGAGTTGTTGTCAGTAACATATTCGTTCGTTTTTTGGTTTCTACTTGTTTGCAAATATACGAAGAAAACTGTTGATGCGTTCAGCAAAGGCGTTAAAAAATAACAAGACAGGACAAAATAAGAGGGGCAGCCATCACGGCTGCCCCTGCTCCTAACAATCAAATAACCTAAAAAACTATTAACCTTTGTCGTGGCCGCCAGTACATGATGAGCGGCCCGACACGTCTGTAACATGCAATTATCTATATGCAGGATTTTGATATGCCTCTTTCTCCTCCTTCGACATAATCAGGCCATCGAGCTGACCCTGAGGAATCGGGCGGAGGTAGTATCCAGCGGGGATGTCACGCTTGTATTCTGCCAGGTCTTTGTCGGTGTAGCCCGAACCAGCGATGTGGTAGATGGTAGAACGCTCAGCCCACTTCTGTGTGCGGACGAGGTCGAACCAGCGGTATCCCTCACCCCAGAACTCACGGCTACGCTCGTCGAGGATGTAGTCGATGGTGATGGTTTGCGGTGTAGCAGCCAGCATCTCTGCAGAGTGGTCGATACTAACCTCCACGTTGTCGTTCTGGTTGAAGGTCATCTTTCCTGCACGTTCGCGCAGAACGTTCACGAGATTGCGAGCCTCTGTGTTCTTGTTCAGCTTCACGGCAGCCTCGGCAGCAACGAGATAGAGCTCAGAGAATTTGGCGATATTCCAAGGACGTGGGCTACCACCGTTAACCTTTGAGCCTAAGCCACCGTCATTGTCGGTACGATAGATACCAATCTTCCAGTTGATGGGGTACTTCTTACGGCTGATGTGGTTCACGGCAACTACGAAGTCGGGACGACCAGCCATCTCACCGAAGCCCAGCTTACCGTCGGCACCGGTATAGTTGATTTTGCTGTCCTCGCTCTCGGGAACCCAGCTGAAGTAAACCTCGTTAGGACCTACCTGCATACGGTTGGCACCGAACACAAAAGGCTCTTTACCACCAGCCTTCTGCCAGTTGGTGTGGTAGCGCAGGGTGAAGGTAGCATCGTAGCGTGAGTCGATAGCCTTGACAGCATCTTCCCACACACCGCCTTCCATGAAGTTATCGGCGATAGGAGCCATACGGGTCCAAGGACGGCCGAGGGCTTGCACAGCCTCACGCTGAATGGGGTTGATGGTGATTTCTTTACCATCCTTGTCGAGGGTCTTGGCAATCATCTCCGTGTAGTTCCAGGTCTCCATCCAGTAGGCGAAGTTCTCAGGCGAACCACCGCTACCCCAACCGTAGCCGGCACCGCCGTTACCAAACTTCTCGTCCTCGTCGTGGTCAGCATAGAGCATGATCTCCGAGTTACGATCGTTGGTAGCCACGTTCACGTCGTAGAATGTCTTCTGCAGTGCGTATGGGCCAGGATTGTTGATGGCCTGCATAGCTGTGTCGTAAGCTTTCTGGAAGTAGCTGTTAGCCTGTCCCTTGTCGCGGCTGCACTCAGGATAGGTGGGGATGTTATTGGGATTCTCCAACCACCATGCATAGGTCAGATAAGCCTTGGCGAGATACAGACGGGCCAGGTTCTTGGTGGCAGTACCTGTCAGACGGGGATTCTCGGGGAGGTCGGCAACTGCCTTCTCCAGGTCGCTGAAGATAGCGGCATAAACCTCAGGAACGGTGTTACGGACAGAGGTACGAACGGTAGAGGTGTTGAACCTCAACTCACCGGCACCCAGGTCCAGGGCAACACCACCGTAGGTCTGCACCAGCAGGAAATAGTCGAAGGCGCGGAAGAAATATGCCTCGGCGAGCAGAGAGGCGTCCATGCCTGCCTCTGCGCCGTTCTCAATGATACCGCTGGCGGTATTGATATTAGCGAAAGCAGCATCCCAGCAACCACCGGCAATACTGTTGTTCGGTGTCATCGTACCAACACCCGAGAGGTCGGCATCCTTGAAGTTACCATCGGCACTCTGAGCGTAAGTGTACTCGTCGGTACCGGTCTCCAAACTGTTCAGATAGTAACCGTTGCCATAGAAATAGCGCAGGTGTGCATAAAGAGAGGTAAGACCACCCTCAATACCCGCCTTCGTGGTGAAGAATGTCGGGTCGAACTGGCTGCGCGGCTGCTCGTCGAGCACGTCAGAGCAGGAAGTCATCGTGGTAGAAAGACCACAGCAAACAAGGCCTGCAGCGAGAATATATTTGATACTTTTGGTTTTCATATTCTTATCTATAATAATATTGTCAATTTTCAATTATCCATTGTCCATTAGAAGGTGACATTTACGCCAAACAGGAAGTTGCGTGTAGCAGGTGTGTTGTAACCTACGATAGGCATCTTGTGCTTTCCAAGGTAACCTTCGATACCGACAGCCGTGTTCTGGTTTGCAAAAGAGTTGGTCTCAGGATCAAGTCCGCTCTCGTTGTTGTATGGCGAGAAGAGCACGAATGGGTTCTGAACCGTAGCGTAGAGGCGCAGGCGGCTGATGCCGAGGTCCTTGATGCACTTCAGGTTGTCGAAGTTGTAACCCAGTGTGATGGCGCGGAACTTCAGGTAGCCGGCATTGAAATATCCAAGGGTAGAACCGTACTTGGGGTTATCACTGCTCATGATGCCACCGGGCTTCGGATACTTGGCACCGGTATTCTCTTCTGTCCAGTAGTCAACGTCGAGCTGTCCACGACGACCTGACAGCATGTTCAGATAACCGTTGGCAGAGTGGATGGCGCTGATGAGCTTACCACCAATCTGGAAGGCACCGATAACAGTGAAGTCGAAATTCTTATAGGTTACAGTCGAGTTGAAACCTCCAATGAGGTCGGGCTCCATGCTCATAATCTCACGGTCGTCGGCACCAATCTGACGGGTTGGCTTGCCGTTCTCGTCGAGAGCTCTGTCGTGAGCCACCTTGATCATACCCACGTTGCCGGCCGGCTCGAGTACCTTCAACATCTCTTCCTCGCCAGCCTGCCAGAGTCCGATGTACTTATAGTCGTAGATGACATCGATAGGATGACCTGGGAACCAACGGTTGCCCTCGTCGGGAACAGGCTTTCCGTTCTCGTCAACAGCGCCCGTAAGCTTGGTCAGTTTGTTGCGGTTCTGATAGAGGTTGATACCAGCCTCCCAGTTCCAACCGTTCTTGTTGTCGATGATGACACCGTTCAGGGTCAACTCCCAACCTTTGTTCTCGGTATTACCGATATTACCGGTATAGCTGGTCACACCCGAGGTAGAAGGCAGCGATACGTCGAGCAGGATGTCGTTTGTCTTCTGAGTGTAGTACTCGAACGATCCAGAGAGACGGCCGTTGAAGAGTGAGAAGTCGAGACCGAAGTTCCATGTCTTCGAGTACTCCCATCCCAGCTCTGGGTTAGGCAGTGCATTCACATAGTAACCAGCCTTATAGGTGTTGCCGAAGTTGTAATTGCGAACAGCCAGTCCACCCAGTGTAGAATACGGGTTGATACTCTGGTTAGAGGTCTCACCGTAACCAATGCGCAGTTTCAGGTTGTCAACCCATGTGATGTCGCGCATAAAGTCCTCGCGTGCGATGTTCCAACCAGCGCTGACAGCAGGATAAGTGTGCCACTGATGTCCCTTGGCCAGACGAGAAGAAGCGTCCGAACGAAGAGCCACTGAAAGCATATACTTATTATCATAAGAGTACATCACACGACCCATCCAAGAGATCAGACCGCTTTGCCAGTAGTTGTAACCAGTGAGGTTTGCCTGACCGGTAGCCTTATCCAGTGCATAGTATTGGAAGTAGTCGGCAGGAATATCCTGTGCGTTAGCACCTGTTGACTCGTAGGTGGTCTGCTCGGCTGAGTACATGCCCACCACATTGAAGTTGTGCTTCTCAGCAAATGTGTGGTCGTAAGTAATCAGGTTCTCAACAGCCCAGTTGTATGTCTGGTTCTCCGAAATCCAACCACTGTTCACAGCTTTGGGATCCTTATTATTCACACCCGTACCGGTGAAGCCACCACCCTTAGAACTGCGATAGTTCAAACCGATGTTGATGCGATAAGAGAGACCCTCAACCCATGGGCACTTCACCTCACCAAACAAGGTGTTGTATGAACCGATACCCTTGTTCTCGCTGAGCCATACATTCTTGTCGCGCTCAACTGTCTCTTTGGTCACAACGCTCTGATCGTCGGCAGGCAGCGATACATAACGCTTCAGATTTCCGTCGGCATCGTATGGGCTGGCCAGCGGGCTCTTGCTCAGTACGCCGTACATATCGTTCACACCCTGGGTCTTGCGGTAGCTATTGTTGGTGCTCAGACCGAAACGGAACCACTTGCCAATCATTTGGTCGAAGTTACCACGAACGCTGATACGATTGTAACCCTCAGTAGGAACAACCGACTCGTCATGATAGTAACCGGCGCCGAAGCTGTAGCTGCCACCATTGGTGCCACCAGCGATGCTGACATCATGGTTGTGGCTGACACCTGTCTGGTAGTAAAGATCCTGCCAGTCGGTGTTGGTGTCATCGCTCTCGTCCAGAGAGTTCTTGTACAGGCCGGCATACTGACGCATCTTCGAGAACGTCGGACCGTCCATCATCGGATACTTGTGGAATACGGTCTTGAAGTTCACATAACCGTTGTAGCTTACCTTGGCGGGAGTTCCCTGAGAACCCTTCACGGTGGTGATGATAATCACACCGTTGGCACCACGAGAACCGTAGATGGCAGTGGCAGAGGCATCCTTCAAGATGTCCATTGACTTGATATCGGTAGGATTGATATCCGACAGCTGACCCATGAAGGGGATACCGTCGAGCACAATCAGCGGGTCGTTACTGGCACTCAGTGAGCGCTGACCACGAATACGGATCTGCATCTCGTCACCAGGCTTCGAACCTGTCTGCGTCATGAGCACACCGGCTACACGTCCCTGCAGGGCCTGAGCAGCATTCGTTGCTGCAACCTGGTTCAGTTTCTCACCGTTCACGTTGGCAACAGAACCTGTTACGGCCTCACGGCGCTGAGTACCATAACCGATGACCACCACCTCGTTCAGGTTGCGGCCCTCATCCTCGAGCAGAATGTTCAGATTCGACTGGTTGCCCACCTTGATTTCCTGTGATACATAGCCCACATACGAAACCACCAGCGTGGCACCCGGGTTTACGTTAATCGAGAAGTTACCATCGTAGTCGGTAACCACACCGTTGGTCGTACCCTTTTCCAAGATGGTAGCACCAATCAGAGTGCCCATCTTGTCGCTCACGCGACCTGTCACTTTCTTGGCTTGCTGCACAGCAGCCACCGATTGACTGTCGGTAGCAGCATAAGCCTGCGTAGTACTGGTCAGTCCGAAAATCAGACACAGACCCACGCACAAAACAGATTTTCTTAAGTTTACATGCATAGCATTTCTTTTTATTTGTTAGTTATAAAAAATTTAGGTATTCTCTTCTCTTGGAAGTTTCAATATTTACATGTTACCACGCACATTGTTAAAATGTTCCGCTGCAAAGTTAATTTTTATTTTAATATGTGTCATATGAAAATGTTTCATCTCGGTTTACTTTTGTGCCAACCGTGGTACCCTTGGATGCATGTAACATTTAGAAAATTTTTTGATACATTTTCATATGACTATTCGTTAGCCTATCAATACCTATCACCCATTCCCTTGTTTGAGAAACATTTTAACTCGGGTACTCAAGTATTTGAAATGCAGTTTTGGAGAATCTGTGGATTTGTTTTTACACAAAGAAAAGCTCCAGTCCTGACAAGGACTGGAGTAAGAGGAAACCCCTTTTCGAGTTGAGGCTTTGAATTTTGGACCTTGAACGCGTATCAGCGCTTTTGAACCTCCCATCTTTCCAGAGAGGAGATGGTGGCTATTTCACCACCACCTTCCGTCCGTTTCTGATGAACACGCCCTTCTGTGGCTTGTCGATGGGCTGACCCTGCAGGTTGTACCAGCGGCCGTCAGTGGCGGCACGATGCTCCATCGTCGCAATGCCCGTTCCTGCCTGTTCGCTTTCCACTATGTTGGCAAACCACGTCCATCCCGACAGTGCCTCATACTGCGCTTTGGTGCCGATAGGCACATAGAGCGTGGCGGTACAGGGTGTCATGTCTTCTTGTTGTGTTTGGTCATTCCATGTACTTGTTGCAAACGTGTAGTTGCTGATAGCTTGGGGGACAGTGATATGTGAAACAACAGCCTCTATTTTTGTGCATCCTTTGATTAATTGTACCCCAAACTCCTTCAGCGTGGCAGGCAGTTCGAGTTTTGTCAGTCCATACATATAGGCGAAAGCATAATCGCCGATGGACGTCACTCCCTCGGGTATGGTCAGGTTCTTGATACCTCTACAGTTATAGAATGCCTGTTCACGAATGGTCTTCAGTGAAGTGGGTAATGTAAGTTCTGATACGGACACATACATGAATGCCTGTTTGCCTATGGTCTCAAGGTCTTCAGGGAGTGTCAGCGATCGCAGTTGCCAGCAATTGTAGAATGCTGAGTTTCCGATGCCAGTCACCCGATATTCCTTACCGTCGATGCTTACCGTGGCGGGGATGCTGAGTTCTGTGAATTCTTGATAGCTCGTGTCCTGTATGACGGTGGCTTTGTCACCGCCAGTACTATAGGAGTAGCGCAGCCTGCCAATTGTTGTCTCCTGCAGCTCGCCCTCTTCGATATCGGTAAACCACTTCCAACCCGATAGTGACTCATACTGCGCCTTGGTGCCGATGGGGATGTAAAGTGTAGCGAGTGAGGGAGTCAGGTCATATTGTTGGGTTTGCTCATTCCATCTATTCGTGGCAAACGTGTTGTCGCTGATGGCAGGAGGATTGGTGTTACGTGAAACGACAGACATTAATTCTGTGCATCCCTCGATTACTTGTACCCCAATTTCCTTCAGTGAGCTTGGCAGTTCGAGTTTTGTCAGTCCATACATATAGGCGAAAGCATAATTGCCGATGGTCGTTACTCCCTCAGGTATGGTCAGGGTCTTAATACTGTTACTGTTATAAAAGGCATTTTCACCGATAGTCTCAAGCCCTTCAGGTAGCGTCACTGACTGCAGTTGCCAGCAGCCACTAAATGCCGAGTTGCCGATACCGGTCACCCGATAGTTCTTGCCGTCGATACCGACCGTGGCGGGGATGCTGACCTCAGTGAGTTCCTGATAACTTGCGTCCTTAATGACGGTGGCCTTGCCGTTGCCCGTACAGTAGTGGTAGTGAAGCCCGTCAACAGTTGCCTCCAGCAGTTCACCCTCCTCGATGCCGGCAAACCACTTCCAGCCCGACAGTGCCTCATACTGTGCCTTAGTGCCGATAGGGACATAGAGCGTGGCAGGCGAGGAAGTCAGGTCATATTGTTGGGTTTGCTCATTCCATATCTGATAGGCAAACGTATTGTCACTGATAGCAGGAGGATTGGTGTTACGTGAAATGACAGTTTCCAATCTCGAGCATCCTTCGATTAATCGTCTCCCAAATTCCGTCAGCGTAGCAGGTAGTTCGAGTTTTGTCAGTCCATACATATAGGCGAAAGCATAATTGCCGATGGTCGTTACTCCCTCTGGTATGGTCAGGGTCTTAATACCGTTACTGTTATTGAAGGCATCGTTACCGATAGTCTCAAGGCCTTCAGACAGCGTCAGTGACTGCAGTTGCCAGCAGCTTCTAAATGCCGAGCTACCGATTGCAATTACCCGATAACTTTTACCGTCGATACTGACTGTTGCGGGGATGCTGACCTCTGTGAGTTCCTGATAGCTGTCGTCCTGTATGACGGTGGCCTTGCCGTTGCCCGTGCAGTAGGAGTAGCGCAACCCGCCGACAGTTGTCTCCAGCAGTTCACCCACCTCGATGCCGGCAAACCACTTCCAGCCCGCCAGTGCCTCATACTGCGCCTTGGTGCCGACAGGTACGTAGAGTGTGGCAGGCGAAGGAGTCAGGTCATATTGTTGTGTTTGCTCATTCCATCTACTCGTGGTAAACGTGTAGTCGCTAACTGCAGGAGGGTTCTGGATATAAGAGCATACTGCCGAGAGATGATTGCAATAATAGAAGATATTCTCACCAAATCGGGTGACGGTAGACGGCAGCACTACTTTATTGAGATTGTTGCAATAAGCGAAGGCATTGTTTCCGATGGATGTCACCCCTTCAGGAATGGTTACCGATGCGATTTGGTACCAATCTTCGAATGCCCTGTCGGCAATGCGGGTGACTTGGCAGTCTACACCGCTGGCGGTTACTTTTTGAAGGATTGTCACGTCCCCGCTAATGTCATGATAATTCTTGCCATCATTGATAACGATAGCTTTCCGATAGTCGGGTATGCATCGATAGGTAATTCCGTCGACAACAACTAACTCGGAATCTGCCACCTTTATTGTAGTC
>JAEEGK010004174.1_pt1 | contig 35616 bp, 21 predicted proteins | sample 8958771 | NCBI WGS metagenome assembly JAEEGK01 (sample SAMN16246547, study PRJNA631951) | gut metagenome | biome: gut microbiome; feature: rumen; material: SC-attached | host: Bos | place: Iran: Karaj | collected 2018-10 | reverse complement strand
TATTACTTTTAAAATAATTAAACTTAATTTAATTTTTAATATTTTTTGAATAAATTAAAAGTTTTTTAATTAATATATACCTTTTTCTTCATGAAAATTATTTATCTGTATATTTTAATATTGCATTATTACTTCTATTTTTTTAATGAGTCAATCTCTTTTTTTACTAATTTTTCAATTTCTAAACATTTATTGTAATAATTTGTACAATAATTCATACATCTACTTTTAATTTTATTTCTACTACAATCTTTTTCACAGTCTCTATATAGAGCATAACAAGAAGTGTTTTTTATTTTTTCTAACAGAACAGAATCAATTGATATAAATATCAATAGTATTGCTAACAATATTTTCATTTTTTTTATTAATAAGATATAATTAATAATTTATATATATTAAATAATATATAATTGTCAAAAATAATTAAATAAATAAAAATAAAAATAAAAATAAAAGATAATCTATTTTAATGGAATTGAATAGGAATAATAATAATCAAGAAAAAAAATATAAAATATATAGAGATCCAAAAGATGTTTTAATTGGAATATTTTTTATTTTTCTCGGTTTTTTCTTTTTTGTTTTAATGTCATTTTGGATAATTTTTAGTAAATTAAATATATTAAATAAAAATGAAATTCAAAAAATGCCAAAAATAATTCAATTTTTGATTAAAGATAAACATTATTGTTTTGTTGTTATTTTATTTTTACCTGTGCTTATAATTTTATTTTATTTTAGAAGAATGGCAGGATTATATTTTAGACATAGATTTTAATTATTCTATTTTTTATTTAAAAAAATTTTTTTTTTCAATAATTTAAAAAGTTTTATGAAAAAAATATATTCAACAAAAAATTTATTTGCTCCTAAAATAAAATATAATATAAAACGTAACTTTTCTCCTCAATCATTTACTTCAATTAATAATAAAAAAACTCTGCAAAAAAATAATAGCTCACCTTTATTTATGAAATTAAAAGAAAAATTTCAAATTTTAGAAATATTAAATCAATATAGATTTCAAGATCAATTTAATTTAAGTTCAAATCATTTATCCTCAAATTCAAAATTAAATTATAGTGATAGAAAGCCAGTTAAAAAAAAGAAAAAAGCAATTTTTTATTTTCCTAAAACTTCTCCAAAAGAAGAATTTTCTTCTTCTTTTGATAAAATCCCTCAAATTATAAAAATTAATAAAAATTTACTTAATGATAGTATTTATACTGGAGAAAATGAAATAAAATATTCTAAAAAGAATTTAGAAAAACTTAAAGACTATTTTACTAATAAAAAAGTAAAAGAAAAAAGATTAAGCAAATTATTTAATAATTTATTTGAAAAAAGAAAAAAAGGTGAAGAAATAAAATTAAAACAAATTCCTTTTAATAAAATTTCTTCTAAAACTTATTGTAGCTTTTCAGAAGCAAAGAATATTTATTCAAGTATTCAAAATGAAAGATCAAAAAGAAATTCAGAAAATATAAGTAAATTATTTAATGAATTTTTACAAAATGAAGATAAATTCGAAAAAAAATTGGAAAAAAATAAAAAAATTAAAAAAGAAAAATTCAATTTCTGTTTTTTAAAAAATTTCATAAAATTTCAAAATTTACTTAAATATAAACTTAATTTTAGAGATAGTGTTCTTCAAGATTTTAATGTTCCTAAATCAAATGATGATGATGATAATATTAAGGATTCTTTAATATTAATAAGAAAACAATATAATTATCCTAAATATATAAAGACAAAATTTAAACCAAAAACATTAATTAAATTTTCAACAAATCAAGGAACTTATTTTGGTACTCCAATATAAATAAATCATAAATCAAATTTAATTCTTATTTTAATTTTATAAAAAAAATAAAAAAAAAATAAATAAAAAAAATTTGTTTTAATGGAACTCCCACCAATAACAAGAAGTATAAATCCAGCTTCAAAATCTCCTTCAAAAAAAACTCAAAAAGAAATAATGGATAATGTTGAACTTCTCAAAGAAAATTTTTCTCCTTTTCTTCAAAAAATGAATAAAATAATAGAAATAAGAATATATTTAAAAGCAACATTTCATAAATCTGATATTGATGATAATTTCATTAGAGATTTAGAAATAGAATATGCAGAACAATATTTAAATAAAATGGAATATATTCCAACAAAAGAAAATATTAAGAAATTACTATCTTTAAAACCTATTGAACACTGTGATTTCCATTTAAGTACTGAAAATATTGAAGTATATGGAAGTGATAAACAAGTTAAAGTTATTCATATTTATCCAAATAATAATAATATTGGAAAAAAAAATGCAAAAGAAAAATTAAAATATTTCTTGTCAAATCCTGAATTTGAAGAAGTGATGAAAAAAAATGAAAAAAGAGCAAAAAACAGAAAATTAAAAGAAGATCCAATTGAAAAAATAAAAAATAATGATGCTAAAAATGTAGATAATTTAATATATAATAAAGAAACAGTGGATAATTTATTTGCAAAAGCAAGAGATGATATTTTAGATAAGCAATTATATTCTTCTGCGAATATGGAAATGAATATAGATTTATCAATAGAAAATGTAAGAAAAAATTTTATAATTTTACCAATTTCAGATGATAATTCAAGTGAAAATAGAATTTTTAATACAAAAGGAAAGTTCTTAAATATAAGTAAAGTTTCATCAAATAAAAAAAATATATTAAATGATCCAAAACATCAATTCCCAATTTTAGGAGTAGAAAATTTAGATAAAGAAACAATAAAAGAAGTAACTCAACCTTTAGAAACTCCAATGGAAGTTATTATGAAAGATATAAATTATATATTAGATAATTTCCCAATTGAAGGTTTAGTTTCAATTGAAGGAAATAAAGAAGAAGTCACAAGCAGTAATGCAAATAATGAAAATATGCATTATAAAATTTCTATAGGAACAAAACAAGAATTAATTTCTATTTATAAACATTTACAAACTCAATGTGTTTATAGAATCGTAGGTTTAACAATGAATTTATTATATTGGATTATTTTTGGTCAAGTTAGAAGAATTCAAATTGATAATTCTACAAAGCAATGTATTTACATTAAATTATTAAAAGAAATTCAAATGGCTCAAAATTGTTTTATTAATAAGAGATTGTATATTAAAATATTTTTTCCTTTATTAATAATTATTATTAGAATTGAAGCTGAAAATATGTTTAGTAGGAAATTTAAATTATTATTTAGAGATGAAAAAAACAAAGTTGAAGCAATGAAAAAAGCAAATGATATTATTAGTGAAATATTTGATCCACATTGTTACTTTAATACTTTTACTATTATGAGTGGAAATGCAGGATTATTAAAGCATAAAACAAGTAAAAGTTTATTACCAAGATATAAAGAAAAAGTATTTGCTACTAGTAATTTAATTGAACAAATGTTTAATAATGATAATAGAGATATTGATGTTAGTAAAAGGACAAAATATGAAAATAAAGAACTTGAAAATAGAAAGAGATATATAATGAATTATAAAGTTGATTACTTTTCAGATTTACTTAGTACTGTAAATATGAATTTGAAAAAACGAAATCTTGAACCTATTTTTTCTGTAAAGAAAAAACCTATAAGTGAAAGTACCAGAACCAGAAAATTCTTTAAAAGTAATATAAATGATGGTGAAAAAGAAAATAACCAAATAGAAGAAAAAGAAGCAAATGATAGATATATTAATAATATTAATGTTATTGATTATATTGCAAATTCAAAACTAAAAGATTTATAAAATAGGGATTAATATTTTTTTTAAATAAACTGTAATATAATTCACTTAAATAATCAAAATAGTTCAATATATTTTTTTTAAGTTTTAATTGTATCATTTAAGATATTTAATAAGATCCTATTTTAAATAAATAAATTAATAGGAAATACTTTATATCTAAATTATTATTAAAAAGTTTAATCAGTGAAATTCTGAATGAAAATTTTGGATTGTAAAAAAGAAATTTTACAATAGAAAAAATATTTTATAAAGATGAGAAAATATTATTCCTTTTCCTTAGAATTATTTTGAATTAAGTGAAAATAATTTATTTTCAAATTATGATAATTTCAAATGAAAATACCAAAAAAAAATAAAGTTTCCTAATAAACAGTTATAATTAATTTGAAATATATTTTAATATAACATATTAAATTAAGATTTAATTATTATAATTTAAATACAAATATAATTAAGTAAAATAAATTCCGAATTTTATGGGTGCAAAATTAAGAATTAATTAATATATAATTTATAATTTAAGTTATTAATGTCAAATTTTATAAATGATAAAAAAAGAATAATCAATTTATATTCAAGTGGAAATTTCTTAAGTTCCTCAAAAACAATTTTTAGAAGCATTGATAATTCAAGAAGTAAAAGTAGTTTTAAAGTAAACGAAAAAATACCACAAATTATAAATTATTCTTATCATTTATCAGAAGAAGAAAACAAAGATGAAATAATCAAAAAATTAAAAGAAAAAATTTTACATTTAGAACAAAAAGTTCAAAATTTAGAAGAAAAATTAAAAGAAAAAAATAAGAAAAAAAATGAAATTCAAGTTAATAATAATCAATTTGAAACAATTAATACAATAAAACAAGATATTTTATTTAAAAGTAATGCTGATTTATCTAGAAATAAATTAACTAATTTTTTGAAAAAAAATTCAAATATTAAAATAAAAAAAAATTTAAGTATGAGTAATTTACAGGATAATCTATTTACAATTAATCAAGAAAAAAAAAAGAATTATAATTTAGTAAGAAGTTTTTCTCAATTAGAAAAAGATAGAATATTAAGAACTCAAATTAAAATTCATTGTAAAGAAAGGAAATTTAGTCCTTTAATACCAAAAATTCCAAAAAAATATAAAGCTGATTCAATAAATAATTCATCAACAACAGTAAATTTTAGCAATAACATAACTTGGGGAACAGATATAAAACAAAGTTTTTCAAAATCTCAATTTGAAGAGCAATTGAATAAATTAAAATTTAGAACTGAAAATTTATTAAAAAAATGTTTTAATATGTAATAAAGAAATAAATATAAATAAAAATTTAATTCGTATAATATATATAATATATAAATAAACATATAAAAATTTTGAATAATTTAATATTTTAATAATAAATTATATATACTAATTATATTTTTTCTTTGGATTTTTCTAACTGATTTTGATAATAATTAAACGTATCCATTAATATAAATTGATTATCTTTAAATTTATCTTTATTTTCAAAATTTTGAATGTACCAATCTCTTCTAAAATGTTCTCCATATTCAACTATATCTTTTAATTCTTTTTCTAATCCTTGAACATCTATAATACCTAACATGGAAACACAAGAAATTTTTTTTCTTGCAATTTTACCCAATTTATATTTATTTAATCCAAAAATAATTGGAATTTCATTTTCTCTACATTTATTTATAATATCTAAAATTCTTGAATCTAAAGAATTTTTCTCATCTTTTACTTTTTCTATATTTGGTACTATAAATAAACATAATAATTCTTTTAATTTTAAAAATTTTTCTATTTCTCTCATTCCAACTACAAATCTTTTTTTAGCCTTTAAAGGATGATTTGTTTTTTTTTTGTAATATAAATCTCTTAATTTAACTATAAAATTTGAAAATTTTTCATCTAATTTTTTATCTAATATTTGATCAACATATTCTCTTACTAAATTTTTTTTATTTGGATTTTCTATTCCTTCAAAATTTTTCATATATTCATCTAATTCTTCTTTTGGTAAAATTGTTTTTAATTGATGTATATTTGTTTTATCTATATTTTTATGCCTTTTTAAATATTCATTTAATTCTTTTCCATTCAAGTTATCTATATCTAAAGTTTCAAATTGATATTGTTCATTTAAATTTGCTTTAAAATTTTCAAAATTTTTTTTTATTTCTTCATTTGAAATTTCTTTTTGGTTTTCTTCTTCATTTTTATTATTATTATTAATTGAATTTTTTTCAAATGAAAATAATTTAGGTTCTTTAGAATCATTTTCATTTATTTTTTTTTGTAAATCCATTACTGAAATTTTTCCTGGTTCAGGATAAAATTTTTTTTCATTATTAAATTTTATTTCATTATTATTTTGATTACTTATTCCATAAATAAAATTATTTTCTTTTGTTTTAGGTTTTTTTTCATTTATAAAGGTTTCAAAAGAAAACTTATTAATTGGATTAAAATAAAAATATTGATTATATTGATTATATATCATTGAATTATAAAAGCAATTATTCATATATGGATAATCATTGTTAAAATAATAAAAATTATTATTATTATTATTATTATATCTTGAATCATAATCATCAGATTGATTTAAATTATTATAATAATCAAATAAGGAAGAACTTTGAAAAGTGTTATCTTGAAGTTTAAAAGAAGTTTTATTTTCTTTTATATCATTTTCTTTTGAATAATGATTGTTTTCTAATTTAATGTCATTTTCTTTTTTCTCATTAATAAAATTGTTTTCATTAAAGATTTTATTGTATAAATATTTTTTTTTCTGTAGTCTATATTTTAATATTGCTTTTTTGAATTTAGATAATCTTTTATGTTTTTTTTTTAATTCTCCAAATTTAATTTCATTAGTATTTTTAACTTCATCAATATTATTTTCTTTAATTTTCTCTTCTTCACTTTTCTCATCTTCATTTTCTTCTTTTTTTTCTTCAATAATATCTTTATCTTCATCTAAACTTATAGTATTACTTACATTATTCTCATCATCTATTGAAGAAATAGCTGAATCAGAATATGCTTCATTATTATTTTCATTTTTTTCTTCAGGTTCAAATATTGGATTAAATGGGACTTGAGTAAGTTTTGTATCTGATTTAGAGTATTTAATATATCTTTTAAATGATTTTTGATAATAAAAATTCTTATTATTATCTTTATTATTATTATTATTATTATTATTATTATTATTATTATTATTATTATTTATACTATTATTATTAATATTTATACTATTATTATATTGATCTTTATTTTTTTTCATTAAATTTGCAATTTCAATTTTATTTTCAGGAGTCAGAAAACTTGCAATTGTATTTTCTGGATTTTGCAATTTTTGTTGTTTTTTTGATAATCTCATTTCTTTTTTTGATGGAAAAACATTACTTTGAGAATATTTTAAATCATGCATTATATTAGGATTATTTTTTCTTAAATAAATAGGAGTTATATCATTACTATTTTTTGAATTATTTGAAAAAGAAAATCTTTGATTTTCAATTAAAAGTGAATTTGGACTTTGACTTCTTTCTAAAGAAGATGTTTCTGTGTTTTCATTATTTTTTAAGTGCTTTGAAGATAAATTTTCTCTTTGTTTTTTTGTTTTTTTTGTTTTTCTTCTTTCAATTAAAGGCTTTTTATGATTTAATTGATTTGATTTTTCTTTTTCTTTTTTTTCTGTTTTGTGAATATTTTTTAATTTTTTTTCTTCAATTTTTTTAACTTCTTCTAATCTATAAAAAGGTATTCGTGTGATTTTTTTTTGTTCTTTAATTAAATAATCTTTTAAAATTTCTTTCGCTTCATCAGTTTCTTTTTTAATTAAAATAGAATCGTCATCTTTCATAATTTTCTCTATCAATTTCTAATAAATAATTAATTATAATAATAGAATAAATAAATATATTTTTTAAAACTTATTAAAGAGAAAATAAAATGTCAGGTCAAAGTGTAACGCTTCCAAACATAAATAATAATAGTAATAATGAAAGAAAAATGCAAAGAAGAGTATCAATGGATACAGAATTCTTTTTAACAAGTAAATTAAATACATCAAAAAGAAAAAGTGTTCATCAATATTTAAATTTAAATGAATATAATGCACATCAAGAGGAAGATTATAATGTTCAACTTCAAATAATGCAACAATTTAAAAAGAGAAAAGAGAAAAAATTCAGTAATAAATTACGTCAGAGAAAAATATTAGATAAATTATATGGAATGACTCCAAAATATTTAGATAGATATCAAAAAGTACAAAGAAATAAACACCTTCCTCTAGAAAAATACCAAGATAATTTATTATCTTTTTTTTCAAGTCAAGCTAATATTGATAAAAGAGATTTTATGGATTTAAAACAAGGATTTGATGAAATTAGAGAAAATTCAATTAGTGTTAATCCTTTACCTCCAGTTAATTTTAGTTTTATTTATGATCATGTTAAACATGCTGAAAAAAATCCTAAAAGTGATAAAATGATACCTTTAAAAGAATTTTTATCTAAAAATGATAATAGAGTTAAAGATGATTGGGAAAGAGAACAAGACTTGATTGCAAAGATGAAAAAAATTAGAATTGTTCCTAAAAAGAAAAGAAATAGAAATTTAGATCTTCTTCCACCTCATATTAGAGAAGCCTTAAATCAACAATTAAAATTTCATGTTTGAAATTATTATTTATTTTTTATATATTTGATTAAGTAAGAAATATGCTTATTATATTGTGGTGTAAAGAATTTTTTTCAATATATTTTAATTTTTTTCTTTATTACAAATTTATTTAACTAAAAGCAAAGTTATAATAATCATATATTAATATTCTATCTTTGAATTTTCCACCATGCTTTGTAAGATCAAAAGTATTTAAAAATTCTTTCAAATTAAAACATTCACCTTTTTCATCTTGCCAAATATCAAATAAAAGTTCTTTAAGTAATTCAATTTTACCTTCTAAATATTTATCATCTTCAAACCAAAATTTATAATTTATGAAATTTTCTTTACTTATATAACTACCTTTAATTAATTTATCATTAAAGTCACTTTCAATATTTTTAATTTCTGAAGGAGAAATAACTTTACTTCCAATAAGTGCAATAATAGTAATAACACTTCCATAATGAATATATTCTTCAAAAACTTTTTCTTTATCAATTATTTTTTCTCCTATATCTTCATTATAGTCTATATTTTCTTCTAAAACAAAATTTGGTTCAAAAGAAAATTTAAATTTATCTATAAGCTTCATTACTTCTTTATAAGAAAGAAACTTTAAAGGATAAGAAATGCAATTAATATTATTTCTTTTATCATTTTCATTTCGATTAAAGAAAACTTCTTTTAAAAACATTTCCATAAAAATATTTAATGGCATAATATTATTTTCATAATTATATTGTTTTAAATGAGTATAAGTAATATGAAGTGCATTAACATCATATGAAAAATCAATATATAAATGACTTTCTTTTTTTTTACTTCCTAAAATATGTTCATAATTAATCTGTGTAAAAACTTCAAATTCAGTTTCAAAATTATCCATAGGAATTTTATCAAAATAATTTTCAGGAATTGTTGTAACTTCTTCAATATGTTTTTTTAATGTGTCCCTAACATCATTAACTGCAAAATTTTGTAATCTTACACTCATAATTACCCATGAATCCATATTACTTCTTACTCTCTCAGTTGTATAATTAACTCTTTCTAAATAATCACATGCAAAATATTTTAATACTTGCATTCTAAATTTATATTTTAATTTTTCTAATTTTATCATTTTTTTCACTCTATCTTCATTTGAATGCTCTGTACCATATAATTTTGTATGAGTAGTTGCTAATGAAGAGCTTTCAGCTCTTGATTTTTTCTTTGAATATACTGATTCATTTAAATTTGTTGCTATAATTTGAGATTCAAATTCTTTTATTCTTTCTCCTTGTCCTAAAATTAATCTAATTGAATTTAAGAATATTATGTTTATATTTTTTGTGTAAAATTCTAATGGATTATTATTACTTTTTGGTTCTTTAACTTTTTCAAATATTATATCACTATCAACATTCAATGGTTTTTCTTTTTCATCTTTTTCTTCTTCATTTTTTTTACCATATATTTTAAATAATAATTCTAATGTTATTAAATATTTTTCAGTTTCTATTTTGAAAACATCAAGAATCATTAAGTAAAATTTATACATTTCATTTTCAAAAAAACCAACAGAAAATATTTCATTTAATTCAGAAATACATTCTGCTTGTTTTTGTTTAACGTATAACCATAACTTACTACTTAAATCTTCTATATCATTTTTAAATTCTGTTGCTACAAGTTCATGATTTGCAATATTTCTAAATTTAGTTATGAAATTATTAAATTTTTTTATATATAATTTTATTAGTTTTTTCTTGTCTGTTGATAAACCTAAAAATTTTTCAAATTTTTTTTGGATTAAATGATATCTTTTACATAAATCTTCATATTGAACATCTACTAAAGAAATAAATTTTTTTAAAATTTTATCATATTTATCAGCTAATAATACCATTTCTCTATAAACTAAATTTGATGAATCTGCTATTAAAGCTATTTCCTTTTCTTTTTCCTTTTCTTTTTTCATTGTATTTAAATGAATTTTTATTTTTTCAACTTCTTTTTCTTCTTCATTTACAGAATTTTGATGATCTATATATATTTTTTTTTCTTTTTTATCATTTTCATCATGAATTTCTTTTATTAAATTATCAACAATATAATTACATATATCATCTTTATTCTCTAAATCATCAACTTGTTGAAAAACATGAATAACTTCTTTTTTTTTGATATTATTATTTACATCACATTTTTCAATACCGAATTTAGAATAAAATCTCTCAATTTTAGACCAATTATCAATATATTCATTTTTTAAATTTTCAAAACCATCATTTGCAAAATCAGGTACTTCATTTACTAATCTTTCATAAATTTTTTTATCAATGTTAATTTTACCGTTATTATTTATTTCATTTTCATTATAAATTTTCCCAGTTAAAGGATCATATCTTGCATTCTTCATTCTTTCATTAATAACATCATCTTTAGTATTTAAATTTATAATATAATCTAAACCACCTTTTTTAATAGTATTATCTTCTTTTGGTTTATAATATATATCAAGTAAATTTGATAATAAATCTAATTCCACATCTTTTAAAGGTTTTGGTTGCGTTGATGGATCAACATATCCTGTTAAGTAATTTTCTAATAAAGTACATTGATTTAAAGTTTTTGGAAAATCTGATATAATAAATCCCATATATGTTTCTTTTTGAATATTTTCTATTTCATTTTCTAAATTTTGTTCTTCTTTTAAATTTGGTTTTTTCGATTCTGTATTTTCTTCTTTTAATAATGCTAATTTTTCAATTAAATCATTTATTTTTTTTTGCCTATTTATTATTTCATTGAGATAATCTTCTTCGTTTTTAATTGGAAATTCACTTTCAACTTTATTAATTAATATTTTTAATAATAATTCATCAGAAGGTTTTTTATTTTCATCTGTATTTTCAATATAATCAATAATCATTTCGTTATTATTTTTAAATTCTTCAATTTTTTTATTTTGTTCCTCTTTCATTTGATCAATTTGATTTGGTTTTAATGTTTTATATTTAGGATGATTTTCAATAGGTTCATTTATTTCTTCCCATTCTTTATTTTTTTCTTTAACATAATCAAAAACAGAAATAATTTTAATATGACTAAATTTACTATTAATTAATTCAGCTTGAGTTTTTTTTCCTGAAAGTGGATAACCTATTAAAGCAATTTTAATTGGAATATAATCCCATTTTCCTTTTTGTTCATCATTATTATTTTTATTGACTTTAAATTTATAATCTAAAACATTATGAACCAAAGAACTAAATTTATAATCTTTAACAGGATTACTAGGAATACTAACATCATCAATTTCGTTATTAGTAGGTTCAAAATCTTCATTTAAATTATCATAAATATCAGTAAATTCAATACTTTTACCTCTAATTTCTTTAGGAATAATAAATCTATCATCCCATTCACCAGCAAAATTAACATAATCTAATATTTCTCTTTCATTATCTAAAGTCCATTTTATTTTATTTTGATGTAATTGTAAATTCTTAATTTCTTCTTCTTCTGCATCAAATATTGGTTCTACTACTGGTTTTCCTTCAACAAATCTTCTATTCCAATCTTTAAATTCTACTAAATCTATTAATTCTTTATTATTTTCTTCTTGATATATATAACCTTGAAATGCATAATCTATTATTTGATATGTTATTTTTCTTATTAAAGGATAATCATTTATTATATTATTTTTCTTTTTTTCTGCTATTTGTAGTGATCTTTCTAATGGTTGATCATTTAATTCTGTAAAGAAAAAAGTTTTTCTAAATGATTTTTCAGTTGATCTTAATACTGATATTGATGGTTTATTTTTTTCTTTTTCTAATTCATGTTGTTCTTTTTTTTTTAACATTAAAGAACGGAAAAAATTCATTCTTTTTTCTATTGTTTTATATTTTTTATCTAATTTTAAATTATTATCATAATTTAATCTAGTTTCAAAGTTATTTGATTTATATCTTAAATTTTCATTCTTTGAACTTTCTTCTTTATTTAAATTTAACAATGGATTTTTTTTTCTATCAAAGAAATTGATTTCTTTTTGAGGTGGTAAAGGTAAAAATAAACTTTTTTGTAACTCATTTTTTTCAATTGTTTGTTTTTCTGAACTTTCAAATAATTTTTTATCTAATCTTTCTTTTAATTGTTCTTTAACTTTTAACATAACAGTATTTTGACTCATATCTAAATTAGAACTTCCGTTCAAAAATTTTAATTGTCCCATATTAATATTAAATCCTATTTTATTTAAGTTTCCACTGAAAGATTGAACATTAAATCTATTTTCTAATTCTTTTTTATTTTCTTCATCTATATTAGTTGATAATAAATAATTAATATCATTTTTATGATTTTTGTAATTTTTTTTTAAAACAATTGGTTGAATAGGTTTTAATCTTTGACTTTTATTAATTTTAATAGAACCTTTTTCAGGAGGAATTTTAATGTCTTCAAAATCAGTTTTATTTCTATCTTCTATATTTTCTATTGATAATTCTTCCATTGAACCTCTGTGTTTGTTTATTTTTTTTTTATCTTTTTTTTCATCTATAAATTTAATTTTTTTATTTTTTTTCGTTGATGTTATTTCCTTTTCCTCATCTGATTCATTATCAAATCCAAAAGATGCCATATCCATAAATCTTTTTTGAATTTCTTCTTGATCTGCAAATATATCAAATGTTCTTATTTGATCGAAATTTATTTTTTTTTTATTCATTGATACTTTTATTTTATATATTAAACTTAAAGCAGCTGTTAATTCCTTTTCTAAAATTGGTTGAATCATATTTGGAGTTAATTCTATTCCACCATAGGTTTTTAAATCTATCATTAATTTTTCATAATTTTCATTTATTTTCGTTTTATCGTTTGAGTCAATGTAATTTTGATTAAAATAATCTATTGGAATTAATCCTAATTTCATAAGTAAATTACCAAATTTATATCCATTATAAAAATCTTCTTTAAATTCCGTTATAAAAGGATACATTCCTACTTCATTATTTAACCAATCATAAATAAATTCAGACATTTTAATTTATTTTTTCAGTTATTTTTATTTTTTTAATTTAAAGAATTATTATTGAATAAAATTATTATATTGTAAATTTAATATAATATTTAAAACTAAATAATTTAATTTTTATGATTTAAACTAAATTATTTTTTTATATTAAAGAAGATAATGAATTTGAATCAGATTCAGAACTTGATAAATCATCTAAAATTTCTTCTTCTTTTTTTTCATTCGGTTTTTCATTTTTGTCATTTTGAATAATTTTATTTCCTCCTAATTCGGTTTTTAATTTTTGCATTTCTGAAAATTCATTATTATTATTACTCTGACTCAATCTATTTTTCCTAATACATCCTTGAACATAATTATCTAATTCTCTTAATTTTTTATTTCCCAATTTTTCAATATCTAATTCAAAATATTTTTTATTACTCAAATCAACACTATTATCATTTAAAATATTAACAATCCCTTTTTTTTGTTCAGGATTAAGTAATTTTATATTATTTCTCAATGTGGCTTTTTCATCATAAGACATTGCTTTTTCTCCAGTACTAATTCTTTTAATAATATTATAATTAAAGTTATTATTATTATTATTATTTCCTTTAATATCTTTTAATTCTCTTTCAAGAGAATCTATTTTTTTTGTAATTTCTTTCATTTCTCCTTTATCTTCACTAAATATATCAAATTCATTTAAAATTTCTTCACTGCTTTTACTCATTTCACTTACTTTCTGAAAAATATCAGGTTGATTATGATAATTTTGAAAATAATAATTCCATAATCTTCTTAAATCCATAATGAATTCATAAGTAGATTGATATTTATAATTCTTAATATTTTTTTCTATTTTACTTAATGAAGGTGCATCTAATGTTCTAGAAGTATAAAAAAAATGCCAAAAAGGAATTTTTTTAATTTTTGTTAAACCTATATCACATTGTTTACTTATTGAAACTCTTAAAGGATTTGATTTACCCATAATAACGTCTTTATCAATATAACCTAAATCTTCTTTTATTTTAGGTTTATGTAATCTAGCTGATTTTTTTTCAATTATTACAGATGGAACATTTTCTTTATTTAAATTTTCTGATTTTGCTTTTTTTAATTTTTTAGGTTTTTCATTATTTGATGAATTTGATATATGAATACTTGAATGACGTTTATTTTTTTTATTTTTACTTATTTTATTCTTTGATTCATCATCTTTTAATAAATTCATTTCTGATTCTATTTTATATCCTTTTGGCATCAACTTGTTTATTACTATTGATTCTAAAGGAGTTAAAAAATATCCTTTTTGATTATAGGAATTTTCAGCTTCTTCATTTTTTTCATTTTGAAACTATAAATTTTTAAATTATTATATATTATATATTTACATTTGAAATATTTTTATTTTCAGGTGATGACATTTGATGTAATGGATTTAGAACATAATTTTTTGGATAAATAATAATTTATTATTCTTTTTTAGTTTTTTATTTTTTTATTTTTTTTGATAATCATAAAAAATATTATTTATAAAATATAAACATTAAAAAACTTATTTTTGCTTATTTAATTCACAATAAATTTTAATTATGACTTGCAGCAGATAATATATATTTTCCTAAAAATTCTAGAGGATTATCAGGTCTTGCTTTATCTAATTCAATTAATCCTTTTCGTACTACTTCATAAACAGTTGATAATAAATATGGTCTTATAGGTTCTATTGGAATATCATTTTGAACATTATTATCATTTTGATTCACATTTCCTAAAATAAATATAATTAAATATTCCATTTACCTTCTTCTCTTGGTGGTGAGGACATTATTTTTTATATTAAAATTAATAGATAATAATATAATTATACATTATTTATATTGAGTAATGAAGAATAAGCAAATAATATAGATGAAAATAGTTAAATACAATTGAGAAATTTGTAAAAAATTTATCATTTATTCCTCCTAAACTTCAAAAAAACATTAGGTCAAGTAGAAAAAATGAGAAAACTATTATTTAACTATAATAATTGATTTTTAAAAGCAACACTTCATAAAGCAAGGAGAAAATTAAAATTTTCACTTAATAGAAAAATTATTTAATGAATAAGATACAAATAAATTATCTTTAAATTAATATAAGAAACAAATTCAAATCACAAAGAAGACATAATAATCCTTGATTTAAAACCAAATAATATATTAATATATTAAATAACCATATTAAATTAGTATATTTTGGGATATAAAAAGATGAATAAAGATATTATCTGTTTATTTTTTAGATTTATTTGGTTTAAATTAATTATGAAAAATTAATTTTATGAGTAAAATTAATTGTTTTGTTTTTTATAAATATTTACATTTTTTATTATAAGGTTATTATAATAATTATTTTTATTGTTTTTTGATATATTTCGAATTTTTTAACTCAAGGAAATGATTTAAAAAAACATTCAAATGTTTATTTTTTATATCTAATTCTTCATTAAATATTTTGTCTTCTTCTCTTAAAAATTCAAAATTAATTTTATTTGGAATAAATTCAAAATAATCTAAATCTTCATTAAATTTTATTGTGAATTCGATGTTTGATTCATCGGTTAAATCCATTTTAATTTTAATTTCAATAATTTTATCATTACTCTCAACTGAAAAGTTAATAGGCATTAATTTACATAAACACTCCCAAATATCATTAAAAGAAGAATTATTTTCATCAAATATATTTTCTTTATTTAAACTTATATCACTTAGCTCTTTATCCTTTTCATTAAATTGATATTCAGAATAAAATTTAAGTGATTTCTTCTCATCTATTTTATCTCTTTTTTTTTTACCATTCATTTTTAAATTTAATTTTAAAAACCATGTGAAAACATCAAAAAAAAATAAAAAAAAATCTTAAAACCTAATTAAATAAAAAAAAAATGGAACAATTTATAGCAGAACTTCATTTTTATCTTAGAGAAAATTTTTATCATCAAGCAATAGATTTATGTACAGAAGAATTAGAAAAAGGAAGAGATCCATATGTATCATTTTGGAGAGGATATGCATATTCTCAAGAAGGTTCTTTAATAGAAGCAATAAGAGATGTTGAACCATTATTAGATTATCAAGATTATCAATTATCAGCAACTTTAGCTTTATTAACTTATCATAATATGTATAGTACTCCTGATATGGCTAAAATTAATAAATTACAAGAACAATTAATTGATTTTGAATCTAATTCTCAAAGAGATGATATATTAAATGCTATGAGATTTGAAACTTATTTAAAAGATGAAGAAAAATATTTGGAGTTGTTAGATAAATTTAAAAGCTTAAATTCTGTTGATGATGGTTTAGAATGTATTGTGCAAGGATGGAAAAATACTTTAGATGATAATCCTGAAAATTGGAAAATTGGAAAGGATTTCTTTGAAACATATATTAGAAATAATGGAAGTGGTAATTTAGATGTTATTTTTGGAGGATTAAAATGCTTAGAAAGAATGAAATCTTATGAAGAAGCTTTAGACACTTATTCTGAAATAATGAAAATAAATTCTAAATTTTTTCCCCTTCATTTAGAAAAATTATATACTTATTTACTTAAAAATGATTATGAATTAGCTAATGATTATATTACTCAAAAAAAAATTAACGTTCAACATTTTGAAATTTTTAAAATTTTAACATTATGTTCTTTAATGTTAGATGGAGACTTTAAAAACGCAGAATATAATTTTAGAAAAATGTGGGAATTAATGCAAAAAACAGAACCAAAAAATCCAAATTTATATTATTTAACAGGAAAATTATTTAGTAGGACATGTGATAAAAATAAAGAAATACTATTTTTATGTGAAGAATTATTTGATAAAGCCTTAGAATTTAATCCAAACGATGCAAGATATTTATTAGAAAAGGCATATATAACAATATATAAAGGAGATTATGATAAGGGTATTGAAATGTTTACAAAATGTGGTGAACTTGATACTGAAAGCCGCGAACCTACAATAGGTTTAATATACACTAAAATATTACAAAATAAAATAAAAGAAGCTTCAAATGATGTTAAATTTATGAAAGAAATGTTAGAAAATACAAATACAAAAAATGCAAAAATAAGTTTATTTGATGCAATAACATCTTCTAAATTAGGTGTTAGTGAATCTGAAGTTTTAAAATTAGTAAAAGAAGCTTTAAAAATATATATAGAAATGAATAAATCTCTTCATACAACTAGTAAATATGATATTATCATAAATACAGAATATGATTTTCTATTTGATATGGCTGAAGTTCTAATGAATTTTTATTCTTTTGATGTTAAAATATCTGAAGGTGCTTTACCTGATATTCTAAAACAAGCTGCTAGAATTTTATCTTTATTGAAAAGAAATAAATATATGATTTCTGCCCAATTATTAAGTGCAAAGTTATCTTTTCTACAAGGAAAAAACCAAGAAGCTTTTTCAATTATTGATGATGTTTTAGCTATTGATCAAAAAAATATGGAAGCTTTAATGTTTAAAACTTTATTATGTATTGAATCAAAAGATTTTTCAAAAGCAAAAGAAGTAATTAATGATACTATGATAAATAATTTACAAGAAACAAAAGAAAATTCATCTTTTTTAATTTTAAAATCCAAATGTGAATTAGGTTTAAATGATATAGAAAATTCTCAAAAAACATTGAATCAAGCAATATTAGCATTTGATCAAACAATAGAAAAATATAATCCAGCAAAACATTCTTTATTCCGTTTATCAAAAAAGGAAAAATTAGAATTAATGAAATTAAACATAGATATATTATTAAAATTAGGTAAAACAGAAGAAGCACAATCATATATGAATAAATTAGTAGTTGAATTTCAAGATTTAGGAGATGAATTATTAATGCTTCATTCAGATTTAGCTTTAAAAACAGGTGATTTAAAAAAAGCTGTGAATTTATTGCATAAAGTTGAAGATAAAGATGAAGCAACTTTTAAAAAATCGAGAATAAAATTATCTAAAATTTATTTAGATCAAGTTATGGATAGAAGATTATATTCATGGTGTTATAATGAAATATTAGAAAAATTTCCAACATTTGATAATTATAAATTAGCAGCTAATGCTTTAATGGATATTAATTCACCTGATGAAGCAGTAGATTATTATAAAAAAGCAATAAATATTAAAAATGATATGGAAGTTATGAGAGATTTAGGAAGAGCTTTAGTAAAAACTCATGATTATAAAGAAGCTATTGATTATTATATGCAATCATCTGAAGTTGATGAAAGAGGAATAAATAATCAAAATGTTTTAAATTATTGGGAAATGATAAATGATTTTTTGGATTTAATGTTTTTACTTGCAAGAAATTCTGATGAAAATGATCCTAAAGCAAAAAATTCAAAAGTATCTGCATTAAAATCACAAATTGAAACTAATATTGAAAAAATAAATAAATATATTCATAAATATGATGATTATCATTTAAAAAGTATTTTAGCAAGATTTAAATTTATGGAAGCTCAAGTTATAAATTCTTTATATGAAGAAGATAAAGATTCAGTTAAAAAAGAATCAATTTATGGAACTCTTGAAGAAACTGTTAAAATTGAAAAAGAAGCTTTATCAAGATTGAAAGAATTAAAAGATGAAAAAGGAAAAAAAGAATCAATGGAATTTTTAAGTCAAGTTTGGTATCAAATTGGTAGATATTACGAATTATTAGAACCTAAACTAGAATTTTGTCAAAAAGCTTATGCTGAAAGTGTTAAAAATGATCAAACAAATACTCAAGCATTATATGCAATATCTAATTTATTAATGAAAAAAGGAATTTATGCTGAAGCTCAAAGTTATATTGATTTATTATTACATGAAGATGAAAGTAATGATGACGCTCTTGCTCTTTTAGTTTCTGTGTTAAATGCGCAAATTAATAAAGAAAATGCTTTATTATATTTGGAAAATACTATAAAAAGACAACCTAATTCATATCATTTAATAGAATTATATATTTCTATTTTACAAAGAAGTGGAAATTTAACTAATGCAAAAGATATTTTACATAAAAGTGAAAGAACTTTAAAATATATTTATACTCCTGGATTATATTATTGTAAAGGTTTATTTTATAGAAATATGGGAGAAATTAATAAAGCTTTAATTGAATTTTCAAAAGCAAAAACCGATGAAGATTATGGAATTAAATGTATTGAACAAATATTAGAAATTTATATGAATCCAGATTGTGATATTTTATTAATTAATTTAGATATTCCATGGAATTCTAAAGTTGATGGAAAACAATTATTAAATTATTTTACAAATGATTTGAATTTAGATGCTATATATTTCCTTTTAAGAGAACTTAAAACAAGAAGAGATGATGATAGAACTAAAGTCTATGCAACTTATGTTGCAATTTTAACTAAAGATATTAATAAAATTAATCAAAATTGTGGTGAATTACAAGATATTTTAAAGAAAGATCAAGAAAATTTACCTGCATGGATTGCTTTGATTATGGCTTATTTAGTATTGAAAAAAATAAAAGAAGCAAAAACATTTTTAGAAATAATGGATAGAATAACATTAAATATTAAATATTATACTGATTATGAAAGAGGATATTTAATTTTAGCTTATATTATGATGATGACAGATAATTTTAAGAAAGCAGAAGAATATTTATCAAAAGTACTAAGTTTAAATATTGCTCAAATTAAAGCATACGAATATTTTGCTATGATTAGAGATAAACAAGGTATATATACTGAAGCAGTAGGTTATTATGAAAGAGCTTGGGAATATTCTAATAAAAATAATGCTAATATTGGTTATAAATTAGCTATAAGTTATATTAATTCTAAACAATATGTTAAAGCTTTGAATATTTGTAATGAAATTAAAAGAAAGTTTAAAGAATATCCTATTGATGATTTGGCTTTACAAGCAAAAAATGGTTTGAATAATTAATTTATATTAAATTTATATGAAAATGATTTTATTTTAAAAATTATATCAAGAAAAAAAATAATAGATATAATAAATATGATTATTAATTTTTAAACTAAAAAATTAAGAAATGATAAATTAAATATATTTTATTTAATGATTATAAGTTTATATCCTTTATTATTATTTGAAAACAATTTTAAATTCTAATTTAAACACAAATAATTAATTAATCAAAATAAATTAAATATTAAACTAAAATGGAAATAGAATCTACACAAGAAATTCAAACATACTTTGACAATATAAAGCATTCTTCCCCAAAGACAGTACTTCTTTATTCTTTTGGTGATAACACCTATGGTCAACTAGGTTATGAATCATCATTAACAAAAACTCCAAAAATAATTCAATCATTAAGTTCCAAAAAAATAATATCTTTTTCCTCAGGAAAAGCTCATTCCTTAGCATTAACTTCAAGAGGTCAAATATATTGTTGGGGAGCTAATGTATGTGGACAATTGGGGATAGAATTAAAAAAAGATTTAGGTTTCAAAAATCCTTTTATATTAAAATCTTTAAATCATATAAAAATTAAAACAATATCATGTGGAGATGGCCATTCTCTTGCATTATCATATAATGGAGATGTATATTCATGGGGAGCAGGAGGGTGTGGTCAATTAGGACATGATGATATATATTCATTGAAAATTGATAATGAATATGAACCTTATTTAGATTATCCTAAAATGATTGAAAATTTTAAAGATATTAAAATAATTGATATTAATTGTGGTTCTGTACATAATGCTGCTATTGATAATTGTGGAAATGTTTATATGTGGGGAGCTGGTCATAATGGACAATTAGGTATTAGAGATTATAGAGATTTAAAATTAGATAGAGGAGGTTTTAAATATCAACCTACTCCTAAAATATTAAGCAATTTAAAAGATAAAAATATTTATATTACTAAAGTTGTTTGTGGTGATTTTCATACTATTTTTTTAAGTACAAGTGGAGAAATTTATTCTTGTGGAGATTTTAGTTTTGGACAATTAGGTCTTGGAAATTTAAGTAATATTATTTTAATTAATGAACCTAAGAAAATTGAAGGTATATTACAAAATAAAAATATTTGCTTTATAGCATCAGGTTCTAATCATGTTATTGTTATTGATAATGATAATAATTGTTATGGTTGGGGTGATAATACTTTTGGTCAATTAGAAGTTAAAAGTAAAAATAAGAATATTAAACTTCCTAAATTATTGGATTTTGTTAAAAAAGATAATATAGAAATTAGTAAAGTTGTTTGTAGATATAATCAAACTGTTTTTTTTAGTAATGATGGTTCATTGTTTTTTTTAGGTGAGAATAATCCATTTTTGTCAGGAAAAACTTTTGAAAAAAAATTTGAATGGAATAATTATTTCAATGGAGATATTATTGATATTGTTTTTGGAATGAAATATTGTATTTTTTCTGTTGAAAAAGAAAAGGAGTTAAATGAAGAAATTTTTGAATTTTTTAATGATGAAAAATTATGTGATTTTGAATTGATTTACAATAAAGATAATAAAATTAAATGTCATAAATATATATTAATTTGGAAAAGTTTATTTTTTAGAAAAAAAATTTTAAAAGAAGGAAATAGTAATAAAATAGAAATTAATTATCATATTGATTTTAAAATTTTCAAGACTATAATTCAATATTTATATTTAGAAAACTGTGATTTTATTAATGAATGTAATAATATAAATGAAATAATATCATATTTATCAATGGCAAAATTATTTCAATTGGATAAATTATATAATCAAATTAAATCAAAGTTAAATGAATATACATCAAAATATGAAAATGTTATTCAAGAAATTTTTACTCAAACAGAATATGAAAAAGAATTAAATAAAAGATTATTATTTACTCCAGAAGGTAAAGCAATATTAATTTTAAATCCAGAAACATTAGAAGATATAAGTAAAAATTCAATAATTATAAATGATAAAGATAATATTAAAATGGATATTGAAGAAGATAATTTAATTCCTGTTCCTGATAAAATATTACTTTTACCTTCTGAAATAAAAGAAAAAACAGCATTATATAAATTATATCCTTTAACAAAAAAAATTTTAGAAGATTTTGAAATTTGTGAAAAAACTTCAAATGATTTTGAAAAAGAAATAAATGAATCTCTTATTTTGTTTAATAATTCAAAAATTAGTGATATTCCTATTATTATTGGAAATGAAACTCTTTATTCCACAAAATTAATTTTATCTTGTTGTTCTTTATTTTTTGAATATATGTTCAATGAAAATATGAAAGAAAATGAAGTTAAAGAAGTTAACATTAATTCTGTTTCTATTAATGATGTTTTTCTAATGCTTCTTTACTTTTACAATCAAAATATTCAATTTACTTTAACTTCTTATTTACAAATTTTAAAATGTTTTGATATTTTTCAAGTCAAAGATTTTTTAAAAGCTAAATTATTAAGAACAATTGAAGAATATATTTCAGAAGAAAATGTAATTCCAATTTTTAGTTATGCTAATTCATATAATTATGAAAAATTAAAGAATAATTGTTTAATTTTTATTAAAGAAAAATATAATTCAATTATAAAATCAGAAAGTTTTGAAAATCTCCAAAAAGAAGAACTAATTGAAATTGTAAGATATTGTAAATAATATTTATGTGAATATTTATAAATTATATTTTATAATTAAAATAAAAAAATAATATCAATATTTAAAAATTGTCTTCATTTATTTTTTGTTCTTCATCATCAGATGAATATTCTAAATCACTAGAACTTGAATAATCCATAATAAAATTATTATCAATTAATATTTCATTTTTTTTAAATGGTTTTATTATTGGTTTTGGCTTATTATAACTTTTTAAAAGTGAAAAATAAATATTTATATTTCTTTCTTTTAATTTTTCTTTTTTTTTATTTTTTAAATGAATAATATCAATTTTACTAATTTCATCATCTTCCTTATATATCATTTTAATATTTTGTTCTTCATCAAAAATTATTTTATTATTTTTATTTTGTTTGAATTTCTTTTCTTTTTCTTTTTTATCTTTTAATTCTCTTAATTTCGCAGTTCTAATAATTTCTCTAAAAATAATATTATTTTCTTCATCTGAATCTTCTAAAAGAGGATCATTTATAGTAATACTATTTTCAATTTTAAATTGATTTTTTTTATTTTCATTATCATTTTTTATCATACTTAATTTTAAATTTTCAAATGAATTTTTTTCATTTTCTAAAATTGAATGCTCTTTTTTTCCAAGTTCTATTTTTTGTTCATATGCTTTTTCAGGTGTTGAATTTAAATCTTTTAATTGAGATATTGTTATTGAATTTTTTAAAGTAGATTCTAAATCAATTTTTGAAATTTCTTTATTTTCACTTACTTCTAAAATTATACTATCTGAAAGATTAAGCTTTTCATTACTAATTTCTTTATTATTTTCTTCATTAGTCTCATTTTGATTTTTTAAATTGTAATTTTCATTTTTATTTTTTTTATCTAACTCTAATTTTTTTTGATTGTTATTTGGATTTAATTTTATATTATTTGATTCAGAAATTAATTTATTGTTTTGATTTAAGATATTTTCTTCATTTTGTAATTGATTATTGATAATATTTTGAGGAGGATTTGTAATATTTTTGATTAAATTTTGATTACTTATTATTTGAACATCAGTATTTCTTAGATTATTTTCAAATTGATTGTTTAAGTTTTGATTATTTGTTTTTTTATAATTTTTTTGTTGATTTAAATTTTGAGGGTACATATTTTTAATTTCTGAATTGTTTTGATTATTATATAAATTTTGATAATTAGGATTCTTTTGTATTTTTTGTTCATTTTTAGTTTCATTATTTATTGTCTTTAAATTATATAAATTTTGATTATTTAAAAATTTTTGAACTGTTAAATGCTCATTATTATTATATTTATCATTTGTATTTTGAGTATTTGTGAATTGATTATTTAAATTTATTTGATTTTTGAAATTCTTCTGATTGTTATTATTAATACCTCTTTGATTATATAAATTTTTATTATTAATATATTTATTATATAAATTATTATTCAAAGTAAATTCCATAGGGAAATCCACTTTTGTCTCTTCTTTTTTTTCCAAAGAGTAATTTTCAATATTAAATTCTTCAATATTTTTTTTCATCTTTTTAAGAGTAGAATTTAAAGGATTAATAATATCACTATTATCATATAAAGGAAGAGGTTCTTGGATTAATTTAAAATTTTTATAATCTTGATTTTGATTAAAATTTAAATTTTTATCTAAGTCAAATCCTTGAATAATATCATCTGCTAAAATACTTAAATTAATAGAATTAATTGATTCATTAATTTTATCAAATTCTTCATTATCAATTAAATTATTATTAATACGAGGAGTTGTGTATTGAACAAAAAAATTGTTTTGATAAGAATTTATATTTGGAGTATAAATTAAAGGATTTGGACTCATACTTTTATTTCTTCTTTCTTTTCCACTTTCTTTAGTTTGTTCATTTAAATTTATGTATGATAATTGTTTTGTAATACTTGATGATCTAATTTTTTTATAAGGAATATTACTTTTTTTGATTTGGTTAATATATTTATAATAATCTATATTATTATATAGATTATTATTATAATTATTTATTGTTTCTTGTTTTCTTGACTGATAATCATAAATTGAATTATATTTTGAATGGTCTTGTATTGGATTATATATTTTATAATTTGTTGAAGATAAATTATTTATTTTTGAAAGGTTTTTAGTTAGATTTGGATTACTCATTCTATAATTATTATAATGTGAATTTTGTATTGGATAATTATTTCTATATTGATTCATAGACGAATTACTATTATTTCTAAAAATATGATTTTTGAGATATATATTATCATAATCATTTTTTAAATTTATATCTTGATTAAGTGTAAGATAATTAAATTCATTAAATAATTTTTGTAAACTTTTTTCTTCTTTTTTAATTTCATTTGAATTTTTAAATAAAATTTGTTTAATATTTTTATTATTTTTATCACCAGATAAATATTGTAAATTAGGTTTAATATTTTTTAAATCATCTTCATCAATTGTAGAAGGTTCAGTTAATGACATTTTATCGATTTTTAAATTTGAAATTTTTTGAATTTTTTGATTTTTTTTATTTTTTATTTGGTTTTTTAAATAATTTTTATCTATTGGTTTTGGGATTTTATTTATATAACTTTTCGATACTAAATCAGTTTCTCTATTTATTTCTCTATCTGAGTTATAAAAACTATTTGAATAATGATGTTTAATATATCCATTCATTAAATTTAAAAAATTAATTCAAATATAATTTAATTTAAAATTTTTTATAAAATAAGATAATAATAAAAGAAAGTATATAATTAAATAACTTAATCATCTTCATTAGTTTTAAAAATTTTTAAATAATATTTAACAGAATAACATTTATATTATCTCAGAAATTTGAATTTTTTTCTTTCATAAGGAAACTAAAAGACTTGAAAATTGAATATTTTTTTTAATTAATTTGAATTTTATTTTTTTCTAATATTTTTATAATCATTATCTTCATTAAAATATTGTTTGAAATAATTGTTAAAAAATCAATATAATTAAAACTATAAATTTTGAGAAAATACTAAAGTATTATCATTTTATAATTAATATTTTATTATGATTTAACATATTATTTTCTTTTTAGAATTAAATTAATAAAAATATCATCTTAATATTAAAATTTGAAATTGATGGTAAATTTCTGGTGCATTTTTCTTAAAGTATTTAATCATCTTTTTTATCTAAAAAATTTAAGCTATTGTTTGTCTTCAATAAAATAAATTTTATTCCTTATATTAGAGGAAATTTAATATGATATTAATTTTTTAAGAGTATTCTGATGTTATTCTTCAATAATTCTAATATTTATTTTAAATTTTGAAAAAACTCCTTTGTTACCTATTCTATTTGATGAAATATTTTCATGAATTAATTAGTTCTTTATTTAAATCTTTACATTTAAATAAGCTCCTTGATCATAATTTTATCTCCTACTCAATTTTTAAGAATTCATTAAAAAAAAAAAATTCAAATTATAAAATAAAATTAAATAAATAAAATAACATGTCTAAAAAAAATAATAATATATATAAATCTTAAAGGAAAAGATATTTTCTTAATTATCTTCAAACATTATATTAGTTTAATTTAGTGTATTAATCTAAATTCTACAAGCCATATTTTTTTGAATTATTATATTTTAATTTAGAATATTGACTTTTCTTTTTCCTTACAATAGAATTAAATTAAATGTTATATAATTCTTCTTCATATTAAATTTGATATTCTTTTTTCTTTGAATAAAACATTTTATTTTATTTTTTCCCATGAAATATGTGTATTTCGGATAAATAAAATATATTTAGTCGATGATTTTTATTTGATTATATTTTGATTTGATTTTTGAGCTTCTTTTTTTTATTTTTTTTAATTATTTATTTAAATTTTAATTTTTTTTATTTGAATGATGATTTAATTTTCTTGTAATTATTAATTATTTTTTTTTTATAATTTTATTGTTTTATTATTTTTTTTTATTTAATTTTGATTTATTAATACATAATAAAAAAAATAAACAAAAAAGCAAATTAATAAATAATAAACTTTAATTAAATGATTTAATAATTAAAAAAAAACAAAAAGACATAAGTCACCAGAAATGCAATCTCCAAATGAAATATTAAATGAAAGTAATATTAAGTCAAGTGTTAAAACAATTCCAAATGAGGCAAATCAAGAAAAAAACATTGAAGAAAGTAATTTAAATCAAAAACAAAATGAAAATTCAAATTTGGGAATTAAAGGAATCAAAGAAGAAAAGGAAATTTCATCTATTCAAAGTAATTATTTTAACTTTAATTTAATATTTTTAGAACCTATTGAGCCTAATTTAACAGAACAAAATAAAGAAAGTAAACAAAAAACCTATTTTGTTGCTTCTCATATTCCAAATGAAAAAAAAAAAGTTAGTTTTAATGTTACCAAAAAATATAATCATTCTACTTTAAATAATTCAACAAATCATATTGAAAAAAATCAAAATATAAATCATAAATTTTTTGCTTCATCAATATCAAATTTTGACAATGTTCAAAAAAATCAAAACAAAAAAAAATTTATCAGCAATAATTTATCTATGAATGGTAATATTACTATGAATATGCCTATTATAAATAAGAGTTCTATTTCATCTGAGGAAATTATTAAAAAAAACCAAGAAAAAAGTGGAAATTGTTATTTGAGTGAGAAAAATTATCAAAATTTAATTCATGATTCTCCTTTTTTAAAAAATGATAGTAATAATGACAATGAGAATAATAATAATAAAAATATTCCAAATCCAAATATAAAAAATCCTAAATTTAAAGATAATTACATTGAATTATTAGTAAATTCTGCAGAATCATTAATAAAAAATGGATTAAATTTAAATTCTCTTAAGCAATATAATCCAGAACAAAATGATAAAATATCATATTCATATTCTCATAATATAAATTTAAAAAAAATACCTCACAATCAAAACCAAAATCCATCTTCAACAAATAATAACAATAATAATAATAATCAAAATAATCAGAAAGAAATAATACATAAATGTGAAAATAAAATATGTCCTGTTTCCTTTAGTAAAAATTCATCAATACATAAAACAAAAGCATTTTCTTTAAAAAATCACATTTTAAATTTATGTAATCAATGTTATCAAGCATATAAAAATGGGCAATTTTGTTATTATTGTGGAACAATATATAGAGAATATAAAGGAAAGAAAGGATTTAACGAACATAAATCTTGGATTGCTTGTGATTATTGTAAAAATTGGGAACATATTCAATGTGAAGAAGAATTTGGAAGTATTTCTCATCTTTCACATCTTATTAAAGATAATAAATATAAATATAAATGTCCTATTTGTAGAAAAAAAGATAAAAATTTTTTGAAAAATAAATCTTCTAAACCTCAAACTAGTGATGAAACTGAAGAAGATTTATCTACTTTTGTTAAGAAAGCTAAAAAGAAAAAAATTGATTTTACTTTACCTTCTGGAAAAAAAGATAAAAATTATCAATTGAGTGAATTGTATTCTGATTTGAAACAAATTTATGAACTTGATAAATAATTTTTATTTTTTTTGTTATCTGAGTATAACATTTATATTTTTATTTTTATATTTTCATTTTGTTTATATTAAATTAAAGACATAATATTAATTTTATTTTTTACTTTTTTCAATTTACAATTTAAAACTTTTTTTTTATATTTGTTTTAACTTATTTTTGTTTTACATTTCCTATTTTGCTTTTCAGAATGAAAAGTTGGATTATAATTAATTTTTATAATATTATTTATTTCTAAATTTCTTTGAGTTTTAAGGTTTTTATAAGGAAAAAATGATTTTGTTCTCATTATTTCTGAAGCATTTGTTTTATTTAATTTATTTGAAGTTGTTTTTTTTATTATTTCTTTTGAAAAACTGTTTCTTTGTCTTGAAGATTTATTTATTATTTCTTTTATATCTTTTAACCCAAATTTTTTAATATTTTTTTTAACTTTTGAATATGTTATTATTCTATTAGGCATTGAGCTAAAATATGAATGTTTTAAAGGAAATATTATTTTCTTTTTCATTTGAGAATGTTTAAAAAGACTTTTCCCATCACTTTGATTCAGTTTTATAATATTATTCTCATTTTTTGACCTTAATTTCGTATTTGAAATAACTCTTGTTGATTTTGGACAATTTATTTCAATTAATTTATAAGGTTTATCCTTATTTTGTAAAATTTTATAACTCAATTTCAAATTGTTAAGTTTATTTAAAAGATTAATATTTTGTTTTATTAATTTTGTTACATTAAAATTCACTTTTATTTTCATATTTATTTTGTTGTCTTTTTTATTAAATTCTCTTGTATTTGTCATAGTTGATGCCATTTCAGTTTTATTATGAGAATATGAAATATTTTTTAAATTTAATTTTTCTTTTTGATTTTCAATTGTTTTTTTATTTTCAATTATTTCCGTTAAAGATTTTGTAAAATTGATTATAGAACCAAAAGAATCATTATTATTTTTATTTGCAAAAATATTTGAACCAAATAAATCTTTCATTTTAGATCTATCATTCATATTTTCAGCTAATATACTATTATAAATATCACTATTGAAAATTATTATATTTTCTTTTTTTTTAAATCTTTTATTTTCACTTCCTTCAATTAGATCAATTACTCTTTGTTTTTTTTCAATATTTCTGTAAATATATTTTCCTTCTTTTAACCTAGAATAATTTGGATATAATCTAGATGAATGTGCATAATAATCAGTGATTAATATTAATCTTTGATTTATTTCTTCTTTATTATAAAACCTATTTAAAAACTCTGACATTTCATCATATATTAGATAATCTTTAAATAAAGAAACTAAATGATTTGAAGAATTATTAATTAAATGATTTATTATTATTGTATTATATTCATTTGGTTTTTTTGAATGATTCATCAATAAAATTTTAGATATTACTTTATGTAAATTAACAATCATTTCAAAATATTATAAAAAATTAATCTTTTCGAAAAAAAAATGAATAAGTTAATTTTATCTAAATATATATTATAATATTTATTTAAAAAAAATGCATTTTATCAATTCTTTTCTTTATTCATTAATTAAATTAATATATTTAAATAAATAATGTAAAAAACCTCTTTCTTCTGAATTTGAAAATTAATCTTTTTAAACAAAAGTGAAACTAAAATATAAAATAAACATAAAATAACAAACAAAAAAAAATTAAAAAACCTTTATAAAGACAAAAAAAACAGATTTTTAATTTAATATCATTTTTCAATATTAATAAAAACTTTTTCTTAAAAAAACAAATATAAAAAAACATCTGTTAACCCCGAAAATATTTAATTAAATAACTTATTCATCTCCTTTGCTTTTAATAACCTTAAAACTACACATTAAATTTTCATCAATAACCATCATAGCTCCAGCATTATCAAATTCTCCACAATAATTAGGAGCACTAAAGACAGTGACTAATTCTCTATCTCCGAAAAATTCATATCCTTCTTCAACGACTTGATGAGCTCTACAAATAAGATCTAAATCATTTTTTTCTAAAAATTTCTTCAAAACATTTTCATTAAAAACAACAGAAACACCTCTATCATTGGGTCCCCATCCATCACAATTTATATCTGGATCACTCCATAATAAATCACATAATAATCCTTCTTCTGGAACATCAGTTGGTCTCATAATTTTTTTTAATTGTTCTACATTTTTTAATTCTGGAGATAATCCACCATGCATTAATAATATTTTATCATCAATCGAAGCAGCAATTGGTAAACAATTAAAAACGTCAATGAAACTTTTCCATATTTTTAAATTATATCTTTTTTTACATTCATCATAAAAACCATATATTCTATTTATTGAAGCACATTCATGGTTTCCTCTTAAAAGGAAAAAATTTTCATCATATTTAATTTTATAAGCTAAAAGTAAACATATTGTTTCTAAAGAGTATTTTCCTCTGTCAACATAATCTCCTAAAAATAAATAATTTGCTTCTGGAGGAAAACCTCCTGCTTCGAATAATTTTAATAAATCTGGATATTGACCATGTGTATCTCCACATACTGATATTGGACTTTCTAATTCCAAAAATGTTGGTTGATTCATAAATATTTCTTTTGATTTTGATATTAGATATTTTATTTCTGTTTCACTTAAGTTTACTTCTTTATTCCCTGATTTACTATTTTTTTTTATTTATATTTTATTTATTTATTTGGTTTTTACTTACTTTTTCACTGATAATAGCTTTTCTATTATTTGGTCTACGTTGCATTCTTTCGAAACCATTTTTTTATTTTTGTTTTTTATTTTGTGTTTTTGATTTAGTTATTAATTTTTATTTTTATTTTTTTATTTGTTATATGATGTTTAATTTTATCTGTAAATTTAAAGATATTAAAAAATTAATAATAGTTAAATATTAAAAATAAAATTAAATATAACTGATTTTATTTTTTTTTAATTTGATAATTATTTTATAAATACAAATAAATAATGGCTTCAGGTTTATTATCCTGTGAATATATTCCAAAATTTAAATTGGCTCATCCATTATTTTTAATTATGATTCCTGGTCTATATATTATAGTTATAATTTCATGTTTTATAAATTACACAGAAGAAGAACTTGAAGAAAATGTATCTTTTTTAAAATTATTTTGTCACCCTAGAATGTTAAAAATAAAAGTAATTAGTTTACTTTTTTTGTTTTTTATTCATTTTTCTCAAGCTATGTTTGTTTTTATGGCTTTAATTTGGAAAAAAAAAGGAAAAAAAGGAGATAATATAAACATTATTCTTTGGACTTTACAAATTTTTTTTGTTGGAGGATATTCTTTATTAAATACTTATTTTGCTGATAAAGAAGTAGAGCAAATAGAGATTAAAAAAAAGAGGAAGATTTAATTATATAATTTTTATTAAAGTTATATACATTTTTTTCGAAAAACATTAATTTTATCTCTTATTGCTTTATTCTTTTTAATTTATAATTAAAAATATTTATATAAAGATTTTTAAACAACCTTTCTTTATTTCTTTTTTTACTCTTTTTTTTTGATTTTTTTTTTATTAGAAAATAAAATTAAATACAAAAATAAATAAATATTATTTTAATAATTATTTTTTTTTGAAAAAAATAAAACGAAAGACAAATAAAAAAAAGAAAAAAAAAAGAAAAAGAAAAAGATAAAAAGAAATTAATCCTCAAAAATATTTTCAAAAAAATTGATTTTAAAAATAAATTTCATTTATTTTTTAAGTTATTTAGAAATCACCATCCATTAATTTATTAAGTGCTTTTTGAGTTTCTTTAGCTAATTTTTTGTATTCATCTAAATTATTATTTGCAGTAGTAATAGTAGTTAAAAGTGTATTACAATCATTAATAAGAGATTGAGGAAGAGTACTATTTAATGCAACAACTCTTTCTTTAAATTGAGTAAGATAATGAGAATATAATAAATATATATTTTCAACATCATCATCTAAATTTTCATTTTTTGTAATATTGTCTAATGAATGATTTGCAATTGAAGAATTAACATCATTAATTGCCTCAAATAAATCTTGAATTTCTCTTAAAGGTCTTGCTAATTTTTTACATATTTTTTGTTTTGATCCTTTTGTTGTCACTTTCACACATGTAATATATAAGAAAACAAATGCTATTATAAGGAAAGGTTTTAAAGAAGTCATTTTTAATTTAATCAAAAATAATTGTTATTTTTTTATTAGTGTTTTTTGTTTATTTTTTTTTTTTGTTCTTTACTTTAAATCAAAAAAAGAATTGTTTATTGTTTAATTAATTCATTTAGTATATTTAATTGATATATATTTTTAAAATTTGTTTTTTTAATGTTATATCTAAATTTATTAATTTCAAAAAAAAAACTAATACTTTTTGTTATTATAAATAACATTTTTTTTTAATTAAAATTCTTAAAAAATTTTTTTAAATATTTAATTGTCACAAGTTCATTTTAAAAATCATTCATTCCTTTATTTATGTGTCAAAAAATTTTTTAATTTTACAATTTATTATAAAAATCAGAGTGAATTATAAAATATTAATAAATCATCAAAAAAAGTCAATTATGTTTATAAATTTTGAATTTGATTTTTTTTTATTTTTATATTTTTATGCTTTAATGAAAATTATATATACTTGTTTGATTTTTTAATGATTTTTTAATCTTTCAAATTTATTTTATAATTTGAAATTGCTCAAAATGATATTGATATATGGTATAGAATTTTCATTTTTATCAAATAATAAAGAAGAATTTATGTTTTATTTCTATTAAAGATAATTATTGTACTTTTATAAGTATTATCTATTTTCATGTTATGTTAAATATATTAATATTAAAAATATATTTATAAAAGAAAGAATTATGTCATTTTTTAGTTTATATATTACAAATTAATTCAAATTATATATATTATATCAATATTTATTTTAAACAAATTTAAAAAAGATTCTTATGAATATTTCTTTTTCATTTTATTTAAAATTAATAATTAAAAATAAACAAATTATTAAATTTACCTTTAATTAAATAATTAAATACTTTTATTTTCTTATTTTAAAGTCTTTCCTTTTCACAGATATTATTTTTATTATTTAGATTGAATTTCTTTATGTTAATTAATAGCAAAAAATTATAAATTTTATTTAGTTATAATTATATTTGAAAATTTGTGGTTGAAAAGGTTTTAATACAACAGTTAATCCTTGATCTCTCATAGAATCTGCATTTCTTATATATTCAATTCCAGAAAACATTTCTAAAATTTTTACATCACCATTTCCTTTTATATCATATATAGGAACATTAGCACAAGCATTTTCATTAGTATAATTAACTACAATTAAATAAGAATTAATATCTTTCCTTAAATATGAAATTAATTTCCAAGAATCATTTCCATTAACGTTATAAACATAATAATAATTTTGACTTCTAAATGCATTATCTTTAATAATTTCCATTAACTTTTTATAGAATTTTACACAAATTTCATTTTCATTTTCATCACTTGCTCTAATTAAATGAACATCTAATTTATTTTTAAATCCTTTAAATTGATTATGATTAATAAATATCATTCCTCCTAATGTAGCTGCAATGCATCCTGCACAATTAGATTTATCAATATTTTTATATGTAAAAATTGCCCTATTTTCATCATGATTTTCAATAAAATGAGCAACATGATTAAAAAATTTTTCATTTTTATAATGAATATAATTATTTACTTCATTTGGACCTAAAGTTAATTTATCTAATAATTCTTTATTATAACAGTAATCAAACCCTAAATTATATAATTTTTCAATTAAATACTCTTCATATACTTCAGCAAGAAATATTTTATCAGGAAAATTTTGTTTAATTTCTTTTAAATTACCCCAAAATTCATTTTTAGGAAAATTTTTATAATTTAATTTTTCTAATTTGTCTTTCCAAGTTTTATAAAATATTTCATTTAAAATTAAATGTGCCATATCACATCTAACTCCATCACATAATTTTAAAATTTTTATTAAATTATTTTTCATAAATTCTGCAGTTTTTTCATTAAAATAATTAAATTGTATTACATCAGGCCAAGGATCAAAATAAGGATCTTTTCCATAATAAAAACCATCATTAGTATAATATTTATTATTTAATAAATTTTCTGAATTTTCTCTAATATAATATTCAGGATTAGATTTTGTAAAAATTGAATCAATTGCAGAATGATTAGGTACAAAATCTAAAATTAATTTTAAATTTTTTTCATTTAATTTCATTTTTAACCATAATAAATCTTCATCAGTTCCAATTTCAGGATTACATTCATATTCTGTAATTGCAAATGGAGAGCCTATTATATCTTCTTTTTTAAAATCTGGAAGAATTAATGAATAATCTACTTTTTGATCTAATTCTAATCCTATTTTTCCTAATTTCCATACTCCCATCATCCAAATATAATCTATTCCATATGTTTTTATTTCATCAAATTCTTCTAAAGGAATTTCTTTTATTTTTGAAATTTTTTTTGAATATTTTTTTGAAAGTTCATATAACCAAGGACGAGTACTAATTTCATATAAAACAGGATTTCTTTTCATTTTTAAATAATAAAATTAATAAAACTTTAATTCTTTATGATTTGATTATTTATACATTTCATAATTAATAAAATTCATTTAACTAAAAATCAGTTGAGTCCTATTCCAGAGATCATATTATTTAGATCAATTTAAATTAACTTATTCTAAAACAATTATTTACTTAGTATTAATTAAAATATTTATTTATTTAAAAACTATGTTCTCAATTTATTCATAATGTTAAACCTTATAATTACTTTAATAAGATAATAAAATAATAAATATTTGTATACTTCAATATTCAAAAATGATTTGTATAGATTGG
>JAEEGK010004172.1_pt1 | contig 35620 bp, 24 predicted proteins | sample 8958771 | NCBI WGS metagenome assembly JAEEGK01 (sample SAMN16246547, study PRJNA631951) | gut metagenome | biome: gut microbiome; feature: rumen; material: SC-attached | host: Bos | place: Iran: Karaj | collected 2018-10 | reverse complement strand
GAATAAAGCCAAAACAAGCTACCGCAAACATGACTACAAAGTAAAGAGCCGAAAATACTCCTACTGTAATAAGATCTTTGATTTCAAATTTTTTTTCCATACATTTTACTCCCCTTTCAGTTAGCAAAAGCTAACTACCGTTTTATATCACTTACCAAACTCCTTGTCAATAAAACTATGAGGATTATTTCCCTACTTGATAAAAAAAGCCATTTAGCGTTTAAACTAAATGACTTTTCTTAGCTAGCGCCCCCGGCGCGCAAGCTTTAGCTTACATAATTCATCTGCGCATCGGTCGCATCCATAGCGGAGCGTTTTTATCCAAGCCCTACATCAAGTGCCATCATCAATATAAAACCTGCCGCAAAACAGAGCGTTCCTATATTGGAGTGTTCACCTTCAGACATCTCAGGGATCAATTCCTCAACTACAACATAGATCATCGCTCCTGCCGCAAAACTGAGAAGATACGGCATCAATGGAATCAATACTCCCGAAGCCACCAATACAAGAACAGCTCCGATCGGCTCAACTATTCCCGATAATACACCATACAAGAATGTTTTTCCCTTTGGAACGCCCTCTCCCAAAAGTGGCATTGATACTATCGCTCCCTCAGGAAAGTTCTGTATGGCAATACCAAGTGCCAAAGCAAGTGCTCCCGCATAAGTAATGGCACTGTTTCCATACATCCATCCCGCACAAACTATTCCAACCGCCATTCCTTCGGGAATATTGTGAAGTGTAACAGCAAGAACAAGTTTTGTTGTTCTCTTAAGTCCGCTTCTCGGACCTTCCTCAAGTTTATCAAGATGCATATGCGGTGTTACAACATCAAGCACAAGAAGAAATAACATTCCTATGCCGAATCCTATGGATACGGGAACAAATCCCATTTTTCCCATATCTGCCGTCTGATCAAGTGCCGGTAAAAGCAAACTAAAAAAAGAAGCCGCTACCATTACACCCGATGCAAAACCTGTAAGCGCACGCTGAGTCTTTTCTCCTATTGCTTTTTTAAAAAAGAATACTGTCGCAGCTCCGAGCGCAGTTCCCAAAAACGGAATCAAAATAATCTGAAACATAGAACCTTCTTTCTTAAATCTCTCCAAATTCGTAGGCTGTTACTTTTTCTTTCTTACAGATAATGGCAGAAGTACCATTATCAATATTAATTATATCATCTATTTGAAGCCCGGCTTTTTTAAGAAGTACTTCAAATTCTGCTTTTGTCCGTTCCTTTCCGTTACAGAACACCCACATCTGTATGTCACATATATATCCTTTTATACAAGCAGGATTGTTCGAATCAAGGATAATCTCATCAATTATCACAAGTTTACTGTCATCGCCCATTGCATCTTTTACATTTTTCAATATAAGTTCAGATTTTTCATCATCCCAGTCATGCAAAACTCTGGAAAGGACAAATATATCTCCCGTGACCTGCAAAGCCTTAAAGAAATCAGCCTCTTTAAAAACACACCTTGTACTAAATCCATCTTTCAAAAGCCCTGCTTCCGCTGCATCTTTTGCCTGATTCAGATCAAGTATGGTGCCCCTGGCCTGAGGATAATATCTTAAAAACTTCTTTATTATGGTTCCTGTCCCACCACCTACATCCACAATATCGATACAAGCAAATTTACTTTCAAGTATTATAAACAGTGCTTCAAGATCCAGTTGTTTGCTTACGGAGCTCATCATCTTGTTAAATGTTGAAAAGCGGTTTTCATCATTCTCAAGATTATTAAAAAGTTCATCCTCTCCCAGAAGTTCCATCGGTGCTTTGCGTTCAACCATGGAATCATACATTTTCATCCATACTTTTATGCATTCTCTTCCGCAAAACAAAGTGTAATCTTTAAGTGAATCTTCCGAATCCTCTGCAAGATACTCTCCCATATCGGTCAAGCTGTAGACGTCATTTTCACATCTTATTATTCGATACTGTTCCAACGGTCTAAGTATTTTTATGAGATAAACAGGATCTACATTAAGATCCTCTGCCAAAAGATTCAGCTTATTTTTTTCTCTTTTTATAGAATCAAATACACCGAGTTCGCAAGCGGAATAAATAATCGCAGTGCTCATAAATCCATTGATGAGCATCTGAGTTTGTTTTTTTACGTTCAAAATCATCTCACCCTTTCATCATTAGTACTTATCCAAAAATTCAATAAGCTTGCCAACTACATAATCATTGTCATATATATCATGATCCCCGTCCAAAGTCTGAAATGAAACATTATCATTTTTCACTTCATCTCTATATCCGACCAAACTACATTCTGTTGGTAGAATTTTATCATCGTTGCCCTGAAATACGATTATCGGCAAGTCGACATTGTTTACTCCGTCAAGCGCCGAATAATCGGCATATTCTTTATAAAATATACGATTATAATCCTCAGCCCCGTATATCATCTGTTTTGTAATAAAATTGGAAAACTTCTTATAATACATCTTTGCATATTCAATTCCGCTGTTAAATGTGGCAATTGCAGCAACTGTCCTCACCTTAAATGAATAATCTTTTAAAATAGCACAAATTGCGTATGCTCCCACACTGTGCCCGACAAAATACAGCGACTCATAATTATAGTTTTCTTCAACATCTTTCAATACAGCCTTTAGATCAATAATCCATTGCTGATAGCCCTTCGGAATGTATATTCCATCCTTTACAAATTTATCTACAACATCAAAAGAATATATATCATATCCTGCATCAGACAATGCAATAATAAGCTTTCTGTAATCAGGGCAAAAAAGCCCCGTTCCCTTATTCAATACAGCCAGTTTTTTACTTCTTTCCGTACCTCTTGTAAATAAGTATTTTGTAAGCTCTCTTTCTCCCGATGTTACCGTTCCCTTTTCCACAAATATATTCTCTTTTTCAAAACAGGAATAATCAGTCTGTTCCGGATTCAGTTTAAGCTTCATTCTAAAGACAACAAACAAGACCCCAAAACCCACCAACCTGCATAGCATCATTAAACAGATCAGTATTGCGGCAAGGATCAAAATTAAAGAAATAACCTTCATAATTTTCATGCCTCCCCAGAGTCAGTATTTAAAAGGTCTTTCATTTTGATCGGAACAATTGTTTCTTCAGGTACATCTCTGCTTGTCCCTATCATTCTTCCAATCTCATTCCAGTACTTAGCCGCAATAAGGTTATGTTGCAGTAAGAGCTTATCGTCAGATTCGCTTTTTATCTTTGAATAATGGGCATTCAGATAATTCCTTATTGTATTTGGCCACTCTTTTTCAAAAAGTCCTCTTATATCAAGGTTATCCTCTTTTTTTAGAACTTCACTTAACTCAATGTTTAAAACGTCATCACTTTGATACGGATCCAGCACGCCTTTCTCATCCCTTGGAATCAGATATCTCGGATTCCAGATTATTTCTCCATGCGACTCCGTCATGCCAAGACTTCCGGACTCTGTATACAGTGTTATTCTCTGCATAAGATGAACATAGTTATCCGGATTATCACTGTTTAATTCATTTTGAATCTTTATCTGGCATGGAATATTCTTAACCTTTCCCGAAAGTTGACTAAACATTCCAACGTTCAAAAGACTGTTTTCATCAATCTCCCAAGGCGTAAATCCTTTTAATACTCTTCCGATAACGTCTATGAGAGGCAGAAGCACCTGCAAACTGCAGGATGCTTCCAGATAAACAGGCCTTGTTTTTTCAATAAGCCTATTTGCCATCTCAATATATTTATTTGTCACCGGTAAATAGGAATAGAACATCTCGACAAAATAATGGCAATTATTCTTCTTAGCTGCCATATAACATTTGCGCATGTCATCAAAATGAACCGGTTGTTCCTGAATAACGTGAATTCCTTTTTCAAGAAAAGCGAGGGCAAGCTCAGTTCCTTTACCTCCGACAATGTTTGATCTGACAACAACACATGCCAGATCGACATCATCTTTTGAAATATCATTCACATCAGTATATAGCCTTACATTCTCTCTTTCGGCAATTTCTTTGGACTGACTGCTTCCCGTAGAAAGAATTCCGACCAGTTCATATTTGTCATCGGATAACTTTACTCCCTCTATGTAAAATCTTCCGAAAGATGTTCCGCATACGACAGTTCTTATCTTACTCACTAAATCTCTCCTTCCTCAGCGTCACATATCTGTTCTTCGATAACTCCTGCCAAAGCTTCAACAGTCGGATGTTCAAAAATCGTTCCAAGATTTAATTCGACATGGAATGAATTTTTAATCTCGTTAACAATAGTAACCGCTTTAAGCGAATCTCCTCCTTTTAAGAAGAAATTATCCCCGAGATAGATCTGCTCAATTCCCAGACACTCTTGCCATATTCCCGCAAGATTTATTTCAACTTCAGATCTTGGGAGCTCACATTTAGCACCTGTGTCCATATTATCGAACATTTTGATAAGCTTCTTTCTGTCAACTTTCCCGTTTGCACTAAGAGGCATATCATCAATATCATAAACTGCTTTCGGAATCATGTAGCCGGGTATCAGATCTTTCAATCCTTCCAGTACATTAATATCGTTATCGTTACGACTAACATATGCCGTGAGCTGATTTCCGCTAAATACTACCGCATTATTGCAATTTGTCAGCTTCCTGATAGCAGATTCAATTTCTCCTATCTCTATACGATATCCGCCAAGCTTGATCTGACCGTCTTCTCTTCCCAGGAATACTATATGTCCTTCGGGAGAATACATTGCCAGATCTCCTGTATTATAAAGACGAAGTCCATCAAAAGCATTTTCTATAAATGATGCTCTTGTGCGTTCAGTATCATTCCAATAACATCTCGCAAGACCTGCACCTGCAATATAAAGATCCCCCGGCACATTGTTTGGAACAATTTCCATATTGTCATTTAAAATAAACATTTTCTGGTTGGCCAAAGGTATTCCATAGGGGATGCTGGCCCTGTCCTTATCAATGTCCGTTATCTCATGCCAGTTAGACCATATTGACGCTTCCGTTGCACCTCCGAGACCATAAACAGTTGCATTTGTAATACATGCATTTACGTTCATCTTTATATCTACCGGAATCCAGTCTCCGCTTAGAAGTATGCTTCTAAGGGAACTACATTTTGCATCTTCGTTTTGCAGATATTCAACAAACATCTGCATATACGCAGGTACCGAATTCCAAACAGTAACTCTCTCTTCTTCCAGTAATTCATACCAATATGAAGGTTCTATGGCTCTCTTAGACTCAGGAATAACAATCTTGCCACCCACATCAAACATTCCAAAAACGTCATAAACAGACAGATCGAAATTCATTTGAGAAAGAGCTATTGTGGAATCATGTTCCGTGCATCCCAATCTTTCATTCACATCTGTTATGGTATTCATCGCACCTGCATGTGTAATGGCAACTCCCTTAGGTTCTCCTGTTGTTCCCGAGGTATAGATTATATACGCAAGCTCATCCGAACTTACCTTGGGAAGATCTACAACAGTATCATCCAAATCATTAATATCTATCACACGATAATCATCCTTATAATCATCACATTTACCGCTGTCTTCGACTATCATTATGCAGACCTTTGCAAGTTCCATGATTCTTTTATTTCTGCTTACGGGATGATTCATATTAAGCGGCAAATAGCATCCTCCCGCCATCATTATTCCAAGCGCCGCCACAATCTGATTCTTTCCCTTGTCCATGTATATTGCCACTGGCTGCTCTTTATCAATACCGATTTTTAAAATATTGCATGCACATTTTTGCGCAAGTTCATAGATAAGAGCATATGAATAACTCTTTTTCTCAAAAACAATCGCAGTGCTGTCCGGATTATTCTTCGCATTTCTAATAAATCCATCCAGCAAAGTTTTCTCTTTAAACTGCTTATCGGTATCATTTATACTTGCGACCATAGCTTGATTATCCGGAATAACAATACTCTTTTGCTTCTTTTCCCAAATAGCGTCATCCTCAATAAATCGGTTCAAGGCGTTTGAATAACATTCAAACATCTCCGCCACCATGTTTTCAGGGAACAGACTTTCAACCGCATCAAGCGATACCACCAAGCCCGTTGCATCATCATACACCTGCATATCAAGCCAAACCTGCGGTGTTTGAGACAAGCCATATCCAAGCTTTCCAAGATAAGAATTCTCCTCACTTGTTCTGTCTTCGGTAAGTCCGATTCCACTTGTAAATACCACCGGCATGGTAATTCCGGTCTCTTTGTTTTGATTCATCATTCTCTCAACTTCTACTCCGCTTACTGTAGAATGCGACAGATCTGACCACAAAACTTTTTGAAGATTCTTGGCTCTCTCTACAAAATAGTCACCCTCTGTCATATCAAGACTTAAAATAGTCAGAGTTGTAAAGTCACCGACAACATGGTTGATATCTTCAACAAACGGTGTTCTGTTAAACCTCGTCAGATTCAGACTGAATTTCTGATGCCTACTGTATCTTGCGATTACTTCCGCATACAGACTCATCAGGAATACAGGTTCCGTCAATCCGTTACTCTTAATAACTTTTTTAAGTTTCTTCCATTTTTGATACGAAACACTTGTGGAAAAACGTCTGAACTTACCGTTACCGCCATCTTTATTCACAGGAAGTTCGGGAGCGGGATAAATACTGTCTATTTTGTTCTGCCAGTATTCCATATCCTTCTTATAAGTAACACTGTCCAGATTTGCATTTGTGCTAAGAACATATTCTTTAAATGTAAAATCTGATTTACTTACTTCAGCATTTGGATTGTCGTAAATCTGCTTCCACTGCCTGAATATGTAGAACATGCTCCATCCGTCAAAGAACATATTGTCAAAACTGATAAACAACCTCCCTTTGTTGTTCTTAAGCTTTGCATATCTAAAGTCATACGCAGGCCATGTATACGGATCAAATATCTGATATGACAATTCATCTCTGATCTCCGATAATCCTTTTTCCGTAAGTTTTTGGGACATATGCGTAAAATCTTCTATTCTGATATGATACTCAGGTGTTTCCTTCAAAACTCTCTGATTCATGTTGTCCGCACATACAACCACTCTCATCATAGGATGAAGCTGTATTATTCGGTTCAGACTTGTCTGCAGTCTTTTTTCATCCAGATTCTCCGTGTCCATCTCAAAATAGCAATGACTGCTCACATTGCTAAGATCGAATACTCCGCTTCGGCCGATAAGGTAAGACTGCTGTATCTGAGTCAGAGGAAACGGCTCATATGGCTCTGTATTCCTTATAATCACAAGTTCTTTTTCTTCTGACCTGTTATCATTCAAAAGTTCTTCAATCTTTTCCGCCATGTCTGAAAGAACAGGCTTAAGGAATATATCTTCCAAAGAATAATCTATATGAAATATATTTTTTATTTCATTTCTAAGAACCGTCGCAAGAAGGGAATCTCCTCCAAGAACAAAGTAGTTATCAGAAAGTTCCGAATCTACCTTTAAAAGCTTATCCCATATTTCTTTTAGACTTCGCTCTGTTTCAGAATACTTGACTTCAGAGACCTTCGTTTCTTTTTCTTCTTCAATCTCAATACTCTTAAGCTTTGCTCTGTCGACCTTTCCGTTGGCAGTAACGGGTATCTCATTAATAAAGACACAGTACTTGGGTATCATATATTCAGGTACGGTATTTTTAATACCATCACGAATCCACTTATCATCCGTAACTTCGAAATGCCTATTTTTACTTATGAGTTCAAAAAAGCTGAATCCTCCAAGTTTTTCTTCGTCGCTATAACTTATGATTATAGAAAGAGGCGATGCATCAATTATCTTTTTCCAATCATCAAATGATAAAAGCATATTGCCTGTATCGGCTCTTAAATCTGTATACTCCCGCTTCAAAAATACGGTTGTCAGAAGTGCAAGCGATGTCATTTTTGCAGGCTCCGCAAAGATTACTCTTCCATTTTCTTTAAGTATTTTGCCTATATTATTAAGGGTGTTGTCTACATTTTCGCTTCTGTGAATTGACTCATTGGCAACGATCACGTCATAACCACTTGTAAGTTTTAAAACAGGTTTTGATATATCAAGCTTTATAACGCTTACGTTTCCATCAATATCCTCTTTAAGCTTGCCTACATAATACTCTGATGACAAAGCCAAAGTGCAATTGCCATATCCGCAGATATCACATACTCTTTTTATAAACTCAGGCGAATGCGAATCAAGTATGAGCACCTTTAGATTCTTATTATCACCAACTACCAACTCCAGTCTTTTGATAATAATATCTTCCTGCACTTTTCCTACTTCATCGTCCTTTAACAATTGATCCACTTCAACAAAATCTTCTGAAGTAACAATGTCTTTGGCTGTCATACTTCCTGATAACAACTTACCGATATTTTTTTCAAAAGGTTTAAAAAAGATATCAAGCTGTTCGTCACAGAAATTCTCTTCGTCATATAAACCTGCGATTTTTTCCCATTCACTTATCAGATTCTTATACTTTCCAAGAACCTGATTTTTTTCGATTTTCTTTAAAAGCTGTTTTGCCTTATAAGAACAATATCTGTCATATCTTCTGTTCGCGTTCCTGATCTTATCTATAGTTTCATCCGCTTGGCTGATCTGAATATCATTTTCCGAATCTTTACTGTATATTGATGATTTCAGATTATTAATACAGTCATTTGCAGCATTCTTCAAAGAAACATAAGCAACAAGTGCCTTGCTCTGCTTTCCTTCAATGATATCCACGTAAGATTTCTCTACAGAATCCAATTTGTCTATGGCATTTTCTATTTCACCCAATTCGATTCTGTGTCCCCGAAGTTTAACTTGCCTGTCTCTTCTTCCAAGAAACTCTATTGTATCGTCATTCCAGAATCTTCCCATATCTCCGGTTCTATACCATCTTCCGAAAGAATCTGTCACAAACTTATTGGCTGTCAGCTCTTCATCTCCAAGATATCCTTTTGCCACGCCCACGCCGCCGATCCATAGTTCACCCGGAACATAATCGGGACAATCGTTTCCGTTCTCATCAACAACTCTATAAATCTGTTTAGGCAAGGGCTTGCCATAAGGAATAGATACCCAGTCCTTTGGAACACATCCTTTTACAGCGATATAATTTGACCATATAGAAGCCTCTGTTGCGCCTCCCATCGCAAGAATCCGAGAATCAGCATTTAATGTTCCGACTCTTTCGGGAATATCCAGATCGATCCAATCTCCCGAAAGCATGATCCATCTAAACGAAGAAAGGGCCTCATTTTCAGCCTCCGCCTCTATCAAAAGCATTTTAAAAAGAGTGGGAACCGAATTCCACAAGGTAATCTTTTCTTCTTTTATAACTTCAAGCCATCTGTCAGCAGCTCTCCAGGAATCCTGCGACAATACAAACAGACTTCCTCCTTCTCTGAGTATTCCCCAGAAATCATATACGGAAAGATCGAAGTCGTAAGATGATACATTAAGAATGCTGTCATTCTCCGTCACATCGCATAATTCATTTACGGAATCAATGGTATTTGCCGCACTCTCATGGCTTATCTCAACACCTTTTGGCTTTCCCGTCGTACCTGATGTAAAGATTACATATGCACTGTCCGTGCCCTTTACTTCAACCGGTGCTTCAAGCGGTCTGTTATTTATCAAAGTTTCATAATCAAAGACGGTAGCACACGTATCATCAATGATTTCTTTATACTCGCCTTCTGTAATTACATAAGCAATTTTTTTCTCCGAGATCATTGTGCGAACTCGCTCTTTTGCCTGTCCGACATGAATCGGAACATATCCCATTCCTGCACATAGAACGCCAAGAGCAGAAATAATCTGATTTTCACCTCTTGGCATAAATATAGCAACAAGCCCCGACTTATCATTCTTTTTTCGAGATGTTAATCCGCAAGCTATAGCCAAAGCATTTTTCATAAGCTTCTCATAACTCACGGTATTTCCGCTGTCTACATTTTTAATCGCTATCTTATCGGGAGTATTCTTTGCACAATTAAAAATCTTTCCATGTAAAGTCTGTGAAAAAGCACGGTATTTTAAACTTTCTTCCACAGCCTCTTTTCTACGTATCTCACCTAAGGACAGATTTTCAATTTCCTTATTGATTCCATCCCCGATGACATTCAACAATTCATTTTTGAAATGCTCAAACATCTCATCGAGCAGTCCGTTCGGAAAAATCTCATCAATGCTGTCCCACAAAAGTGTAAGACCTTCATCCTCATCAAAAGCCTGAAAATCAATCCACACCTGAGGTGTCTGAGAAATCATATAATCAATCGAACCAAATTCCTCGACAAACTCATCGGAAAGCAAAGGTTCACCCAAATTGCATGAAAAAACAACAGGTGCCTTTATATCGCTTCCTTTTTCCTTTTGAAGCCTGCGCATTACCCAAACACCCGATACATTGGTATGCTCTACGTTTTCCAAAAAATTCTTCCGAATAGCCTTTGCATCTTCAATAAAACTCTTTTGCTTTGTAAAATCCATTTCTACAAGGACAATGTTGGTAAAATCAGCAACAACATTCTCTATTCCTTCCGCAGTATCCCTGTTAAATAACGGAAGATTCATAAGGAATTCTTTATTCTCACTCCATTTTGCCACAGTCCTTGCATAAGCTGTAAGCAAGATCATTGCAGGTGTGAGCTCATTGTCGGATGCGCTTTTTTTGATGGATTCCCATCCTTGCTTATCATAATGAACCAATCTTCTTTTAAATCTTGGATATTTAATTGATTCAATCCCATGTCTAACGGGGATTTTGGGACCATCGGGAAGATTCTTTATCTTTTTATTCCAATATTCTTCATCTTCCATGCGACGAACTTTGTTATTTTCGTGAGTATCTCTTAGATACTGTGCAAAATTCCAGTCTGACACATCCGGCAATGTACTGTCTTTATAAAATCTCGCAAGATCGCGCAAAATAATCTTAAAACTAAGTACATCACATATAAGAAGGTCAATATCAAAATGCAATATATAATCCTTATCATTTATCTTAGTAAGCTGTAATGCAGCTACCTGTCCTTCATCTATCTTTAAAAGACGATGTGATAACCGCTCCCTCTTTTCAGTAAGATACCGTGCCCTCTCATCAGCTGTTAAAGCTGAAACATCTTCAACATTTATCTTTGATGAATATGGTTTATCCATAATGCACTGCTTGCCATCCTCAGTGTACCTTGCACGAAGCATTTTATGTGAATTCTGAATGGCAAGCCATGCTTCCTCAAGCTTTGAAATGTTTATATCACCACATCTGACTTCCATATAACCGTGACAACCTACTCCGCCCAGATACTGGCTTTCTCTTCTTCCTATCCAATAAGCATATTGAACATCTGTAAGGTCAAACGGCTCTTTATCTGAAACGATACCGGCTTTTAATTTCTTAGCGCCTTTCCTTGGTGCATTCGCAATAATATCCGCCCAGCTGTTTATATAGGGTGCCTTCATAAATTGCGTAAAATTAACCTTGTATCCTTCCTTCATCCAATAGGAAATAATGCGCATGATACTAAGCGAATCAATATTAAGTTCATATAAATTCATCTCGGCGATCTGATCTGCTGCCACATCTTTATTTTTCTCTTTTATCTGCCTGATTAAAGTTTCTTTTATCTGTGATTTATCCATTGACCGGCTCGCTTTCTTCCAACATCTTCTTTAAACGTTTTTTATCAACCTTGCCTACATTCGTAAATACAAGCTCATCCCTTAAATGTATCTCATCGGGAATCTTATATTGCGCCACTCCCTGTCGGTTAAAAAAGCTTGTTATATCAGTGATTGAGATTTCTTTGTTATCCGAGACAAGTACAGCACATGTTCTCTCTCCCAGATTTTTATCTTCACGGCCAAATACCGCCGCGTCTTTTATATCCGGATGTTTCTTTAAAATCGATTCAACCTCCGAAGGAGTTACATTCTCTCCCGCCCTGTTTATCTGTTCTTTTACGCGTCCGCAGATAACAATATTTCCGCCATCATCCATATAGGCTTTGTCACCTGTATGAAGAAATCCATCTTCTGTAAAAAGATTCTCATTCAATCTGTCATCACCGTAATATCCAAAGAATGTATACGGACCTTTTTCAATCAATTCTCCCTGTCCATATCTTGGTAATTCATTTCCGTCCGCATCTACAATCTTAACTTCATCTCCTGCAGAAACAGGTTTTCCCTGAGTTGTAAGAATTACCTCAAGATCGTCAGATGCAGATGTATAACATGTTATTCCTTCACCAAGTCCATATGCCTGATGTAATGTTATTCCCATCTTATCTATCAATTTCAGCGCTATTTCTCTTTCTAATTTAGCTGCACCGATAGTTATCCGTTCCAAAGAAGAGAAATCTCCCTCGTACCAATCAAGTACCTCCGTCCAGATTTGCGCTATAGCAGGAACTATAGATGTGATCGTAACTCTATGTTCCTCTATCATTTCAAAAGCTTCGTCAAAACCTGCAGTCTGACACATCACAACAGTTCCGCCGTTATAAAGGCATCCCAGAATTCCGGGATCGGCAAGCGGATAGTCATGTGATGTAGACAGTACTGCCATATATACTGTTTTTTCCGTAATATCAGTCACCTTGCTTACTGCCTTGGCATTATAAACATATGCCTCATGAATCCTTGGAATAAGCTTCGGCATATTGGTTGTTCCGCCTGAAAGTAAAAATAGTGCGATTTTTCTATAATCATCCTCATAATCCTTGAATTTCGCGATTCCAATGCTTTCCTCATACTCAGGTATCACCGTAACAGGAAATCTTTTCTCTCCTCCAAATTCCTTGTCGGAAAAGACTTTTTCTATTGGCAGCTCAACAGTTTCTTCAGACACCTGCACCATTTTGACATACTCAAATCCAAGAAACTCATCACATCCTATATAAGCTTTTGGTTTTATCACCTCCGAAACGCTTGACAGTTCCTGCCCCCTATGCGTTGGAAGCATGAGCACGGGAACTATCCCCGCCTTTAAAAGTGCCATCAAAACCGCCACATAAAGCCTGCAGTTAGGAAGCTGAAGTAAAACCGTATCTTCTCTTTTTAATCCGTTCTGTAAAAAGAAAGATGCGAGCCTGTCAGAATATTCATCTAACTCTTTATATGTGTATGAACCGTCACAATCTATTACCGCCGTTTTTTCAGGAAACTTTCCGGCTATATTCGATACCGCACCATGAATTGTTTCCTTTTGCAAATAACCTTGCTCTTCATACATTTGCAACATTTCAATTGAATTCATATTCCGCATTCTCCTATATCAAGTAATCCATGATCTGTTCATAATGATCGCAATCTATACATGTATTGTGATCACCATGTACAATATGCTTTTCACAGTTTCCAAGTACAAATTCATCCCAGTCTGTATCAGGTATCATATTGGGATATATTGTTGTCAGATTCTCATCCGGAATAAGCGCGACTATATCACCCGTAAAGAAATCCGGCTTGTATCTGATCATAGCTTTGTATGTATGTTCAAAAATGTCATAGAGAATATTAAGCATAATAACCGTACTCTGATCTCCGCAAAAATCAGGATTTTCTATACTGTCATAAATACTCTCCATACGCTGCTTATGAGTTTGTTTTGTAAGTTCGCTGAATGCTTCTCCCAGTTCCTTATACTTTCCTGTAAGAGCGCACAATTCCTTGTCGGTTACATTTCTATTCTCTCCTTTAAGAATTTCCTCAAGCGCTCCTCTTATAGATGCAGGATCACCCCTATATCCGGCTTTGTAAATATCAGCTCCGAGTATCACTCCGTATGCACTTTCAAACAAAAGCTGATTCTCAACGCTATGAAGGCAAAGATGCGAACTTATGGTAAGTACAGGCTCAACATTATATCCTCTCTCAATAAGCACCTTAGCTGTCTCCATTGCAACAAATCCGCCTACGCAATATCCAACAAGCCTGTAACTCTTTGCTTTAAGTTCTTCCAATCTGTTTGCATATGCCTGAGCTCTTACATATATAAGTTTTTCAGGCGGTACATCCAGATACAATTCCTCATCGCCGTATGTAAATCCGACAACGGTTCTATCCTTACATCTCTCACAAAGCTCCGGTGCGATCTGCGCATAATCTTTTATTCGACCGGTTCCCGCATGGAAAAATGCTGTTACAACATTTCCGTCTCCCTTTTGATATATGTGCATACATTTGTTGTCATGGTATACGTCTCTATTTTCGGAAGTACCCGAATTTGCTTCAGTTTTCGAACTGTTATCCTTTTGTGTTATTGCACTTATACCGGCAATTGTCGGATCTTTAAGGATATCTCTCATAAGATCGTCCCATGCTACCTCCTCAAATTCCGGAATATTCTCACGCATCTTGGTAACAATCTGTGCAATTAAAAGAGAATCTCCTCCCACGGAATAAAAATTGTCATACAAACCGACTGAATCGATATTCAAAACATCTTTCCAGATATCGGCAAGTTTTTTTTGTATCTCATTAAACGATGTGGTTTCATCCGTATTCTCACAACTCAAAGTATCAAAAGCCGGTTTTAGCTTTTTCCTGTCAACTTTTCCGTTTGAACTAAGCGGCATTTCCTTTAATACACTTACCTTGCCCGGAATCATATACGGTAATAAATATCCTTTTAAGAATTCCCTGATACCGTCCGTATCTATTTCTGCCTCCGCCATGTTAACGATGTTCACAAACATCTTTTGTCCTATCTCACTTAAAATATCCGTTTTCCCGGGATAAGTTATTACAGTATCAATTCCTGCTCCGTCAAACATCGTGATCCAGTCTTTTTCAGTAAAAAATGTTTGCTCCCTGTCTTTTCTTACATCTGTAAAATCATTAAGTCCCCCTTTTAATTCAAGCGATGTCAAAAGCGAATACGAATCTGCCGTCGTGTCAATAATAATAAGCGCACCGTTTGCCACAGCCAGCTTTTTGATAATCTCAAGCGCATCATGACAATTCTTTGCGTTATGAAGAACATTTGCACACAGGATAATGTCATAATACCCTTCGTGAATATCCTGCTCCTTATAATCTCTGTTGATGTCATAAAGGGCATACTTCATGAACCCGTAGTCCTTATATCTGTCCTTTGCTTTACTCAGGAAAAAGTTTGATACGTCAGTAAAGGTGTATGTGATATTCATATCCTTTATTGCCGAAAGTATTGTATTTGTAGTTCCTCCAACACCCGCACCGATCTCAAGAATATTTATTGTACGTTTTAAACGGGTCTGTTTTTCATTGATAATGCCAAGTATTGCTGTTTTTACTCCTTGGTTCAGCGCGTTGTTGACAATATTATCCTGATATGCCGCCTCAGCCACATCTGTTTTTCCCTCCGGAAAAAACAGATCAAGACCGCGAACTTCACCACGTACCTGCTTTAAAAGAAGATCGGATGACTTTTTCTGATACTCAAACAATTCATGACTGTATTTCACTTTATCTTCCAGTCTCCTGAATTCGTTCCATGCAGCATCTCTGTCAACGAATCTCGTGCCTTTTTGCGTAAGTGAATACTTAGATAAACTCTCTTTTACAAGTTCTTCCTTTTCCAGAACATTGAGCCAGCGTTTTACAATATGCTCAAATTCCGCGTTAGGATTTACCGCATCCATTATCTGTCTGTAGGTATAAGTTTCGTCTGTTGTATTAAATACCCCGGCACTTCTAAATACCCAGAGCATATCTGTTACAGCTGTATTCTCAGAGCATTTTTTCCAATCGAGTATGTCCTTCTTGCTCCTGTCTTTTAAAACTTCATCCGCAGCGCAATTAACTTCTTTCTCAAACGACTTTGCATTCATTCTGTAATCAACTGAAGATTCCTGCGATTTCTTTGGGACAACAAACGCTTCCAATGACTTCCTTCCGTTTGCATCTTCAAATATGGTAGCTACAGCCTGATCGACCAAAGAATGCTTCATTAGTGCGTTTTCAACTTCTCCCAGCTCTATCCTGTGACCGTTTAGCTTAACCTGAAAATCCCTTCTTCCAACGAATTCTATAATGCCGTCTTCGTTGTAATACCCAAGGTCTCCTGTGCGATATATTCTCTTACAAAGATCACGGTGCATATAGAATTTTTTATTTGTCATTTCCTCATCACCGTAGTAACCGTCTGCCAGTCCTGTTCCGGCAATGCAAATCTCACCAATGACATTATCGGGACATATCTTGTCCATATCATCCAGAATATAAAACTCCTGATTGGATAAAGGCATTCCATAGGGAATATTTTTGTCCAGATCATAATCTGTAATAGGATAATAAATTGACCAGATAGCCGCTTCCGTCGCACCGCCTAAGCTATAGATTTTTGCACTGTTAAATAACTTTCTTATTTCTCCCGGAAATGTTCTTGGAATCAAATCTCCGGATAACATAATGCACTTCATCGAGTTGTTCTTAGGATGATTCTCCATACTCTTGTAATCCACGAGCATAGACAGTAACGCAGGTACGGAATTCCATACCGTCACACCATATTCGTCAATGAGTTCACTCCAATGTGCAGGGCTCTTTTCTTTAGTTTTATCCGGAAGAACCAACGTTGCGCCTTCAGTAAACGCACCAAAAATATCGTATACGGAAAGATCAAAAGTAAGGCTTGATACACCAAGGATCACATCCTCAGAAGTGATGCCAAACCTTTGATCAATATCCGTTATTGTATTCATCGCTGCTTTATGCGATATAACAACTCCCTTGGGGCGTCCCGTACTACCTGAAGTAAAAATTATATATGCACTGTCTTCATACTTAATGTCTTTAAGGCTAAGATCAATTTTTCCAGCAGGCGAAACCTCATTTATATCTATGAATGCAACGTTATCACATTCAATATTTTTTTCCGTGATAACAATCTTAGCACCTGCATCTTCAATGATTGCCTTCTGCCTAAGATTAGGTTGGTCGACAGCAATAGGAACATATACTCCGCCCTGAAACAGAGTTCCAAGCACAGCCGCGATCTGCATAATTCCTTTGTTTACGATAATCGCAACCTTATCTCCCTGAACAATCCCCGCATTTTTTAACGAATCGCTAAAGGTCTGCACATACTTTGCAAGTTCCCCGTATGAGTATTTAACCCCTTCGGAAATAAGAGCAATATTGTCCGGATTCTTTTCCACATTATTTAAAAAACCTTCATGCAAAAATCTGTCTTTTATTTCAAGACCTGTCTTGTTAAGCTTTTCTCTCTTTAATAATGTGGCATCCGATAAGCGGATTAGTTCCTTGTCATTCCAAGATTCTTCTCCTTCTGATAGCCTTTCGATCCCGTCCTTTAATGCATTAAACATTTCATCAATAACACAGGAGTCAAAAACACCGTCTCTTACATCCCAATTAACGACAAGGCAACCGTTCGATTCAATAGTCTGACAGTCTATCAATACCTGCGGTGTTCTGCTGACGCCATAAGTAAGCTCGGATTTTTCTGAAATAGACTGATCTTCTTTAGATCCGAGTGTACTTGTGTATACTACAGGAATCATGACTTTTTCACCTTTAAATCGGCTAAGTTCCTGCAACACTTCTATTCCCGAAAAGCTTTTATTGTCTAAATCTTTAATTAATTCTTCCTGATTATCCTTTGTCCTATCGATAAAGCTATCGCTTGATTCATTCACCGAAAAAACACTGACTGTTGTAAAATCACCTACAACATCATTTGAATCAAGATAACTTCTATCCCTATCCATCAAAGTAAGATTTATACAGAAATTCTTTGAAGATGACCATCTTGATATGGTCTCGATATATGCAGTCATAATGGCTACAGAAGATGTTACACCTTTATTCTTGGCAATCTCTTTTATCACATTCCACTTGGGAACTGCCATTTTATAAGTGTGCCTGGTAAAATTAACCTTATTTGTAATATTATCTTTTACCGGAAGAACAGGTGCTCCGGCCATAGTCTGTATCTTATCATTCCAATAATCTCTTGCAGCCCCGTACTTTCCTGTCTGCTTGCTCTTTGCCATTTCTTTCCCGTCGGCAATGACAATATCTCTAAATGACAGCTTATCAGCCACATCCGGCAATTCTTCACCCTCATATAATTTAAATAACTGGGAAACGATGACATTTACGCTAACAAAGTCTGCGATCAGCATGTCGATAGAGAAATGAATAATATAGTGCCCTTTTAACTTTGAAACTTCAAAACTGTGCATTGGCCACTGTCCTATAACATAGTCATAGCTCTCCATCCTTTTTCTTACATCCATAAACTTATTTGAAGCATCTTCCTCTGTAAGCTCCGAAAAATCATTTACCAAAAGTGCCGGCATCTCGGGTGATTCGATGACCTTTTGGAATCCCTCTTCCGAAAAAACAGCTCTTAGCATATCATGTCTCATTATAAGCTTATGCCATGCCTTTTCTAACTTTTGACAATCGATATCTGCCACCTTAAACTCTGTATAGCTGTGGCAACCTGTTCCTCCCAATTCATATTCTTTGTTTCGTCCGATCAGATACGCATTTTGCATCGATGTAAGCGGAAAAGGCTCGTATCTGTTATCCTCATCATGCTCTACTATATTATTATTTTTAAAGAAATCTATAATCTCCTGCTTGTTATTCTTAAGCCACTCCAATACCTCTCCATTCATGGCTCCGTCTTTTGCTCTGTACTTGAGCTTACCGTCTTCAGTCCAAAGATTTATTCCCTTACCTTTTAACTGCGCAATTTCCAACTCGATATTCATTGTTGCTTCCCTTTCTATATTTCTCCATACATTAGTTCCCGGGCTTTTTCTTCAACAATATGTTCAACAAAAACGCCACATTCTTTAAGCACTGACAAAAGCTTTTCTGCATCAACATACTCAAATGCCCACATTGTTCTATTAGCCGGATTCTCATCATTTATCAACTTTTCGCACGCTACAGCAGCAACAATGCCCGAAATAAATGAACTCCCCTTTGCTCGTATAACCAGCTTATGTGCCTTTTCAGCGTTATCGGAGATTCCTACCATTGAAAACCATTGCATAGAATCTCCAACAATCAACAATTGTTTTTTAAGTAATTTTTTAAATACCTCCTCCTTTTCTTCAGTATGCTGAATTCCGGCACAAGCAATGCATCCTTCCGCTATTAATTCCTTTGATCTGATATCTCTGATGCAATGATATTGCTCAATATTATCCACATTATATTTTTCATGGATTCTAATCCCTTCCCGGTCAAGCAATGGATCTTTGTATACCGGTTCCGGAAAATAATCGATTTTTTCCTTCATGTCGGCAAATTTTATCTTTTCTTCTATCCCTCCGTTATGAATAATGCGATTTGGCAAACTGTATTCATCTACAGAGCTGTAAACAATATCCTTTAATGCAGCAAGACCACCCGATTCGTTTCCGCCGTGAATAAGCGTAATCTTGTCCGGTACCCCGCACTCCTTCGCAAGGTAGGCCATAACTATTCCTGATAATCCCGGCACACATCCTGCGTTTATGATATTTACCATCTCTTTGTTATTCAGTTTTTCTTCAAGTTCTGCTCCGCCAAATAAGTCAATGCATGGCTTTCCGCAACTATTAACACAATCAATTATTTTCTTTGAATTTATATATGAAGGACCGATAGCATTTATTACCACATCACAGTTTTTACAAAAATTACTTAGTGATGCATCATCAAGCGCATCTACCACAATTTCATTGCTTGAGTCATCACTAAAAGTCCTTACCCCTTTAATCACTTCATGATTCTTTTGCAAGTATTGAACAATCGAACTTCCGATTGTTCCTCTCGCTCCCAAAACACCTATTTTTTTCATGATCATCCCACAATCCAGTTTTTCATTGTTGTAAACACATTTTCGTTATCTCTGATAAAGAAATGAGAACCTTCAAACATCTCAAAGGCAAAATCTCCCGGGTTCACCTGTTCCCATCCTTTTATGGCTTCTTCACCAGCTTCCCTGTCTTCATAACCGCCCATAGCTCTTACGGGCGCTTTCAGGCAATTAAGACTCTCACATTTGTACCCTTCACTTACGATAAAGTCCGCTCTTAAGATAGGCAGGAATATTTTCAAAAGGTCTTTATTGGCGACAAGTTCTTCAGATATGCCGTTATAAGAAATCAGTTTTTCCACAAAAACATCATTCGGCAGATCCGATATCAGCTCTCTGTCTTTATCCATAGGATTCTGGCAACCGGATACAATAACAAGTTCAGCTGTTTTCCCCCTCTCTTCCAACCTTTTTTCAACTTCATATACAATTTTGGTTCCCATACTGTGTCCGTATAGGATTAGGGGATTTTCTGTCTTTGAAAGAATTTCCGATACATCATCCGCTATCATTTCAACAGATGTATAAAACTTCTCACCAAATCTTTCTTCGCGCCCGGGCAATTGAACAGGACAGACACTGCATATACCTTCAAACGTTTTCTGCCATCGATAATAAAACGATGCCCCTCCTCCTGCATACGGAAAAGCTACAAGCACTTTCTTGTCACTTGTAACCTTTTCCAAACCTTTTATCAGCTTTGTATCTTCCATTTAAATTTCTCCCCTACACTTAAAAATTCTGCTTTAGGCATATTCTGTATTCTGAATGCACCTAAAGCAAAAAATGCTAACTAATCCAGTTTAAAAAAAGATTGAACAAACCGAATGTTTTCCTTATTCCATGAGCCGGAAAGCTCTATTTTTCCATCGACCATATAGATAAAATAGTTACAGCACTCCTGAACCAATTCAGGATCATGTGTGATGATAAACTGCGTCTTTCCCATATCGTTCAATTTTTTGATACTCACCGACACTTCTTTCATGTGCCTGTAGTCCAAACCGGATGTAGGCTCATCATAAAAAATCACATCTTTATTGCAGGCCAACGCACCAGCAATGGCAACTCGCTGCTTCTGCCCTCCCGAAAGAGACATAGGATGTGCCTCTTTATATTTGCTTATATCCATCTCTTCCAATATCTTAGAGAGTTTTTGCTCTTTTTCTTCCTCAGACAGATCCGTAACGCCAAGCATTACTTCTTCTTCAACGCTACTTGTAAACAATTGATGATTTACGTCCTGCATAACCATGTAGCTCTTTTTTATACGCTCTTTGGGCGTTATTTTTCTGCCCGAAACTTTGACCGTACCTTCCGCTTTTTTCTCCAATCCGCAAAGGCACCTTGCAAATGTGGACTTTCCCGCGCCGCAATTTCCTACTATTGCAACTACCGATCCTTTGGGAATCTCTAAATTGTCAACATCCAAAATGGTTTCTTTATTTTTGGTAAGCTTCATCTTAGAAATGCTTATGCTCTCCGCATCATCTTGAACCCGGCTAAACTTTGGCTCAAATTTTTCCGGAGCTCTAAGACCGAATTCATGCATTTTTTCCACAGGATAATCAAAGAATTCTTTGGCGGTCGTATCAAATTTTATTTTTCCGTCCTCAAAGCATATAACTCTGTCAGCAACATCTTTTAGCCAATTCAACCTGTGCTCCGCTATGAGAATGGTTTTGCCGTTCTTTTTCCATATTTCTATAATGTCTCTTAATTCGTGAATAGACTTTATATCAAGATTTGATGAAGGTTCGTCCAAAACAAATATCTTTGGCATAAGTGCACCCACCGATGCACACGCTACCTTTTGCTTTTCTCCACCGGAAAGGTTATAAAGATTTTTTCCAAGGAGATCTTCTATTTTGAACGCTTTGACCACCTTGTCGAATCTCTTTAAGATGTCATCATGCTTAAATCCCATATTCTCGCAACCAAACACAATCTCAGTATCAGTCATCAGTGTATAAAACTGCGATTTCGGATTTTGAAAAACAGATCCGACATCCCGGGCCAGCTCATACAAATGAACTTTGCTGATATCCTTTCCGGATACCATAATCTCTCCGTCCATTTTGCCTTCGTAATAATGAGAAAGTAGACCGTTTATAGCTTTAATATAGGTAGTTTTTCCACTGCCGGATTCACCGCACAAAAGTACTACCTGGCCTTCTGCTATATCTGTTGTTACGCCCGTAAGCGCCGCTCCTTCTATAGTGTTTTCATACGTGTAATTGACATTGTGTGTTGTTATCAATTTCTTTCACCTTCCTATATACCAAAAGCCATAGATAAGGCCGCCAAAATCAGTATTACTACCGAAACAGCGATAGCTATGTAATCTTGCACATTAAATCCGATTGCGCACATATTGCTTCTTTTATTTGGCGCATCCAAGCCTCTTGTAAGTGCCGATATCGAAAGATCATTTCCTATTGCAGTCAACGAGATCATAAGCGGCACCAGTCTATACTCAAGCATATCCATAGGATTCCTGAAACTTCCGACATTTCTCAACCTCATCGCATCAGTTATTCCGTGATACTCCTCAACAATCGTAGGAAAGAACCTGAACATAACAGAAACAGGTACCGTCATCACCTTTGGAATATGCAATCTCTCCATGGCTGCTATAAACTCGCTCACAGAAGTTGTTGCTATCAAGAAATAGAACATTGACATTCCGGGTATCAAACGTGTCATCGTTGCCAGTACACCTGTAAACAATAGATTGACTGCCTGCGGCAGATACGCGACTATCATCTTTGGAACAAAGAATGCCACCAAATAGAGAATGCCATAATATACCGCCGTCATAGGGTTCTTTATTATTGCAAGAAATATAAGCGGAACAATCGTCATTACAGGAATTATGTAGACAAATATTCCGGTATTATCCATTGCCAGCATTACAGTAGAAACTGTAATGCATAGCAGGATCTTTGTTCTCGGATCAAGATATAACTGTCTTGAACTTGCTTTTGTATTTCTTAAAATAGTATCCATTTAAATCAATCCACTCTTAACAAAATGCTTTTTAAGCACGGCCTTTCCGAAAAATCCACCAATAAGACCGGCAACAACAGTAACAACACATAATATAGGAAATACCCATCCGGCCGAAAACGCTCCCGATACTCCTTCAACAAAAGCATCACCGTAATTTGATCTCTGGCCTTCGAGCCACTCTTCACTGGCATATAACCAATGGATGTAATTTGTTACAGCAATAAGACCAAATACCGCATAAGCAAGTATTGCTTTGAAAGCACTCTTGTACTTGCCCCAGTACATGATAAGTTCACACAAAAGTCCTATGAAGAATCCGTATCTGAGCGCATCAGGCCCCATTCCGGTAAGAATCATTATTACTCCGTTTATAACTACAGTTATAAGTATCATTCCAAACTTCTTAACACGGATAAAATAAAGCATCATGGGAATTCCGAGAATAATTGCTTCTACGACAGAGATGAGAAGGAATCCCATCGGAAAAACTCCGAGCACACATGCCACAATTATTTCTATAACCAAAAAAACCGCCGTAAAAATACCTACATTCATTAAATCCTTACCGTTTAATCTGTTGCTTTTTTCTTTTGAACTCATTTTTTTACTCTCTTTCTTTAATTATTTTCATATAAAAAATGAACTTTCATAGGCTGTTCACCAATATGTATATTTAGTTGGCTGCATCCTCCCAAATCTTTTATAAAGTCAGCTTCCTTCTGTGTTACGTAATAGTCGATCTTATCTATTCCTATAGCACCGTTTGGATGCCTGACAGTCTCGGTAGATCCGCCTGTAAACCTTGATTTGATAAATGGATATCTTTCATCGTAAGGAAAAAGACATTTGCATCTCAGTATATTTCCGTTTATATCTTTTCGTTTTACAGGGACTACGACTGTCTCCAATCCATTTTTTTCATATATAGGTTTTTCAGTCGAAAATGTTTCATCTTCATTATCAAATGAAATTCTTATATATCCTTGCGGACCGTTCTGCTGCCGCATCATTCCCTCAACAAACCTGCCGTATCCCATTCTTTTAAGCATCCAGCTTAAAAACTTCGTAAATCCCATGTTTTGAATTATCTCCACATAACTTCCATCCGGAAAATGAATTATTGCATTATGCGGATTTTTCTTAGATCCGTATTCGACAAAAAATCCCTCTTTCTCAAATAACTTTTTTCCTTCTTCAAGATTGTCTACTTTGTATAAAACATGACTGATTCTCATTACCGTTTCTCCAACACTCTTTTGTAAAATCCATACATCACTCATCCTTGTCTATTGTTTCCAGACGTTTCCACCTGCACACTTTACGTTCAATCAGATGAATGATCACATATAAAACAACTCCAAGTAACGCCAGCGAAAGGATTCCCGCATACATATCTTCAAACCTTCTTGCGTCCATTGATTTAGTTATGAAATAACCAAGCCCTGTTATAGATGCAAAATTTTCTGTTATAAACAAAAGTGCTGTTGATATTCCGAGAGTTCCTCTTAATGCGGAAAATATTTCAGGCATACAACTTGGGATTACCAAATGGCTTAAATACTGAAATCTATTTGGATTAAGTGCTTCCATGGAATTTATGAGTTCCATGGGGATATGCCTCACAGCATCTCTGATTGTCAACGAAAGCTGAAAAAACAACACAAGCGCTATTAAAAAAATTTTGGGTTCATCGCCTATTCCCAGGAAGACAACAATTATCGGCAAGAAAACAACTTTCGGAATAGGATACAGAATGTCAAAAATCTTTCCGAAATAATCATCAACCTTCTTATTGCAACCTATCAAAAGTCCTATAGGCATTGCCGCAATCAGACCTATAAGTGTTCCAATAACAATCCTGTAGCAGCTCGCCCATAAATGACTTAACAGTTCCCTGCCACCCAAAAGTTCTGCGAACGCCTGCAATGCTGTTATAGGTGAAGGTAAAAAATTCTTATCAAACAACACACTTGTTAATTGCCACAAAAGCACGATAGTAACGAAAGCTACCATATATTGAAAAATTTTTTTCGTCATTCATCCCCCTCCCAGCATTGCCTTCTTTATAATGTTATGAATAGCCCTTACCTCGGGAGTTCCCATCATACCTGCAAGGTTATTGTCCAGAATTTTGCCTGTATTATCCTCGTTTCCAAGCACAAGTATCTTGTCTCCAAAGTACGCTGCCTCTTTAACGCTATGTGTCACCAGTACCACCATTATGTCGTTCTCTTTAAAATAAGTTCTGAACTTACTGCATAATTGTTCTCTCAGTATCGGATCTATAGCCGAAAAAGGTTCGTCCAGCAGAATAAGTTTTGGCTTTGCCATAAGCGCTCTCGCAAGCGCAACTCTCTGTTTTTGTCCGCCTGACAACTGGCTCGGATATGAATTTCGAACTTCATAAAGCCCAAGCTCTTCAATGATTTTGTCCGCAAGATGATATTCAGATTTTTCATGTTTAAGTTGTAACGGAAGAATGACATTTTTTCTCACCGTCTTCCACGGAAACAGTCCATACCCCTGAAAGACAACCGCAATATCGTCTCTGATATTCTTAATATTCTTTCCGTTGAAAAATACTTCGCCTTCCGAAGGCTCGATTATCCCTGCTATAATGCTGATCAAAGTAGTCTTACCACAGCCGGATCCACCTACAATGGCAAGACAATTGCCTTCATCAAATTCAAGGCTTAAATCTTTTAATACCATGCTCTCGTTTTTGCCGTAGCTCTTACTAATATTCTTTAGTTCCAGCATTTATTTCTCCTCAGAAATATAATCGGAATCCACTATATCTTCGTAATCGGGCGCTTTATCCAAAAGTTTCTTTTCAACCATCCAATTTACTGTTCTCTCAACTTCTTCTTTATCGGGAACACAATTTTTCGGATAATGAGGGATCTCCCACTTTTCTTGTAAAGTTTCAGGTACATTTGCAACAGAATAAATGAACTCTTTGTCTTCTTCGTTGTGCTCATTGATTCTGTCAACGGCTGCATTATATCCGTCCATGAACCTTTCAAGTGTTGAACTGTTTTCATCTATAAACTTCTTGGTAAAAGCAATAACGGTTACAGAATAATTGTTTTGTAATCTTGTATCATTGATCACTTCGTTGCATCCACTTGCAATAGCAAGATCCCCCATGGGATCAGGCAATATAGCCATATCGACCTCATCGGCACACAGCGTTTCAAAACGAAGTGCAAGACTTGGAGTATTTACCTTTTCCTCTTTACTGATATCAAGGCCAAGTTCATTCCAATATGAATCAACAAGATATTCCATCATTGTGCCCTCTGATATAGCAAGGCTCTTCCCTTCTACATCAGCTATATTCTTTATGTTTGAATTAGGGCTTGAAACAATAAGAAATTTTCCTTCGGAAGTATTCTCTCCCAAAGCTGTAGTCACAGCTCTTAGCTCAGTTCCTCCCTTTGTGATCAGATTTTGAACAACCATGTCCGTCATCATCGCATCAATTGCTCCGCCTTCCATGGCTTTGGACTGATCTGAAGCACTTGAAAACTCGACCAGTTCAACATCCGCGCCTTTTTCTTTAAAAAGCCCCATCTCATCACCGACATATATTGGCAAACTGTCTGCTGTTCTAAGTACCCCCACTTTAACTGTGGCTATACTTTCATTTTGAGGTACGGCATCAGAGGCATTATTATTTGCCCCACATCCAGAAAGAATTGATGTCATTACCATGATAGCTAAAACTTTTTTCTTCATTTTTCCCCTTTCGTTAGCATTAGCTAACCCTTGTGTATTAATAAAGTGCTTCGCATTGAAGCACTTATTTACCAAACAGCCAAGCCGTTAGACAGAACTAACAGTATTCAAGATACACTCTCACGTCCCAAATATCAACAGAAAAATTTTTTTTATCTTTTTTTCGCAATAAAAAAAGATCTTCAAACCGTAACTTGGTGTGAAGATCTTTTTATTAAAATTTAAACTTTTATACCGATTGCCTTCTGCCAGTCAAACAAGTCTCCGACTACCTTACAGTGATGTTCAATTTCTTTGTCGGACATTCCGTGAATGATCGGTTCCGTATATAATTGCCACAACGCCGTAACAATTACACGAAGTTCTTTGCGAGAAATTTTCTCATCTGCAAGTTTCCTTTTTTGCAATGCTTTTAAGTAGTCATAGTCTATATCTGACATTTTATCAAGCCAATATTCCTGGTATCGACTGTACTTGGTACCTTCTGAACACTTAAGAAGCAGTTCCAGTCCGTCTTTCATATCCATGAGACGCCTGTTCCAAAGCTTTGTATTCTTCTCGGTATCAACCCAAACTCCTACAAGTTCCGCATCTGAAAGCTTATTAGGATCAACAGTCTTTGCTTCTTCCAAGATATTATTCATACTCTCGACCGTATCTTTCACAACGGCTTCGAACAGCTCTTCTTTTCCTTTATATCTATTGTAAATTGCTCCTGTGGTAACTCCTGCATCCTTACATATATCGGAAAGCTGTGCACCGAGAAACCCTTTTTCCCTAAAATGTTTCCTTGCACTTTCCAATAATCTCGGATCTATGCTGGTATCTCTAACTGCCATAATCAGCCAATCTTTCTTTTACACCATCCGGAATCGGAATTCTTGATCTGTACAAAGTTCTTATAAATTCCGTCTTTTTCCATAAGCGCGTCGTGTTTTCCTTTTTCAACAATTTTACCATTGTTGACAACAAGGATGCAATCAGAGTCTTTAATGGTCTTAAGTCTGTGTGCGATTATGATAAGCGTCTTTCCTTTGCAAAGCTCTGAGATTGCCTGCTGGATAGCAGCTTCATTATCCGCATCTATGCTGGCTGTTGCTTCATCAAGGATAACGATAGGAGAATCCTTAAGGATACATCTTGCAATTGATATTCTCTGTTTCTCACCTCCCGAAAGTGATGCTCCGCCTTCACCTACCATTGTTTCAAATCCTTCAGGCAGGCTCATTATGAAGTCATAACATCTTGCCTTCTTGGCAGCCTCAATAACCTCTTCTCTTGTCGCATCCGGTCTTCCCATGATGATATTGTTATAAATGGTATCTTTGAAAAGATATACATTCTGAAACACCATACTGATCTGTTCAAGAAGGTTCTTAAGCGGTACTTCTTTTATGCTTGTTCCGTTGATCAGAATATCGCCTTCATCTATATCCCAAAATCTTGCCATCAGGTTTGCAAGTGTACTCTTTCCGCTTCCCGAAGGTCCTACAAGCGCAATTGTCTCACCCTCTTTAACTTTGAATGAAACATTACTGATCGTCTCTTTTGCATCATATGAGAATCTTACATTCTTAAACTCAACTGCAGGCACGCCTTCTTTTGCAGTTGTTATCTTCTTATTTCCCGAATCAGAGAGTTCCTGCTCATTCATAACTTCTTCGATCCTGTCAAGGCACTTATCCATGATTGTAAGCTTCTCAGACTCCATATACGCAACTCTCAAGGGAATAAATACATTAAGCATGAAAAGAGTTACTCCAAGAAATGCTGTTATATCTATTGTTCCGTTTAAAAACAAGATTGAAGCCACAAAACCAAGCGCAATAGAACAGATTTCATAAATAATATTTATAACAACTCCAAAAGGAATCATCTTGCCTTCAAATCTTAAACTCTCCTTACAAGACTTCTCGAAATTGTCACTCATTTCTTTTGACTTATCTCCGAGAAGATTGTAAGTCTTGGTGATTCCGATTCCTTCGATGTAATCAAGAACTGCTTTTGTAAGTCTTTCGCTCTGTTCCTGTCTTGCACCTGAAAGTGCTATTCCTTTGTTGTATTTTACTTCTCCGACAAGAACCAAAACCAATGATCCTATAAATGCAACTGCGCCGAGCGCCGGATTAAAAATAAGCATGAATACCGTAAAGATTGCAGCCGCGAAAAGATAGCTCATAGTATCTGCAAGTGTCATCATTGAGTTTTCCTCAATAAATACCATGTCTGTTGAAAGAACCGAGCTGATCTTACCGATGTTTCCTGCTGTAAAATATCCCATCGGAAGCTTTCTTAAATGTTCGCCAAGCTTTATTCTCATATCAGCCATAAGCATAAATCCCGCAGCTGACTGAAGTCTGTCTGAAGCATGGATGAAAATTGCCTGCGCAATAACACATCCAAGCAACATAAAACCATATTTTACAAAGCTTCCCGCTACAAGCGTTCCCTTAAAGAACTCGTCAACCATAAGAACCGTCAATATAATTACTGCGTTCTGAAGAACTGATTTCAAAAAAGAAAAAATAAAAGCAATCTGTATCCTTCCCTTATACTTTCCCGAACAATCTATAATTCTTTTTATTGCCCCGATCATGCAAATGCCTCCTTCATTGTTACCTTGCTGCCTTTATCTGCAGCAGACCATTCCTTTGCGCCTTCAGACAATTCCCAAAGATTAGCATACATCTCCGAGTTCTTAAGAAGTTCATCATGAGTTCCTTCTGCCTGAATCTTTCCGTTTTTCATAACTACAATCTTGTCAGAATTCTTGATTGAATATAATCTGTGAGCAATTACAATTACTGTTTTGTCAGAAATAAGCTCTGCTATCGCATTGTTCATCTTTTCCTCATTTTCCGGATCCATAAATGCAGTAGCTTCATCAAGAACAATAATTGGAGCATTCTTTAAGATAGCTCTTGCAAGCGCGATTCTCTGTCTCTCACCACCTGATAACATATTTCCCGCAGCGCCTGCCGGTGAATATATTCCGTTATCAAGCTTCTTAAGGAACTCGGTACACTGCGCTTTATTGGCAGCTTCTATTACTTCCGCATCGGTAGCTCCGGGCTTTCCAAGTCTGATATTTTCAAGAATACTCATGTTGAAAAGGAACTGTTCCTGTGAGACAAAAGATATCTCGCGGTTCAGAGCTTCCAACGTCATATCTGTAATATCCTGTCCGCCTATCTTTACGCTTCCTCCGGTAACATCATAGAAATGTACCAGAATCTTTGCCAAAGTTGACTTTCCGCTTCCCGACTCACCTACAAGTGCCGTTACCGTGTTCTCGGGAATTGTGAGGCTTACATCTTCTATTACATCCACCTTTCCGTCGTAGGAGAAGTTTACATTCTTAAATTCAATCGAATGATCTTTTCCCTCAAAAGACTTTGTTCCCTGCTTAAGAGGTGCTGCCGAAAGGATATTTTCCAAAGCTGTGATCTTATAATTAAGCTGAGGAAGTACGCTTATAAATGTAAGCGCTCTTAAAATTTCGGGACCTGTTGAGAAAGACATGCACATGACAAGAAGGAAATTGGAAAGCGTTGAACTTCCCGTATATACAAAATATCCTCCGATAGGAAACGTCAAAAGAGCCACACAAGGAAGAAAACTTCCATACAAAGCCATCCATGGCCAACAAATCTTGTACCATGCAAGCGTAAAATCTCTGTAACTCATGACATCACCTGAAAATCTCTTGTAGCTGTCACCGTCACGACCAAAGATCTTTACAACTTCCATACCGTTTACATACTCAACGATGGTATCATTCATTTTCTGCGCTGATGCATAATAATCTCCCATCTTGCTTGTTCCCGCACCATACATGGCAAACATTGCTACAACTCCGATTGGAAGAGATGCAAGCGAAAGAAGTGCAAGTTTCCAATCAACAAAAAACATAACGATAATTACAAGCAGCGGTACGGTAAGATTTGAAAAACCTTCCGGAAGCGCATGTGCTATCAAAATTTCCATGTTATCGATATCATCAATGAATACCTTTTTAAGTGATCCCACGCCAAGTTCCTGAATAACACCGAGGGGAAGATTTTCCATCTTCTTCTGGAGAGAGATTCGCAAATTCTTAAGTGTCTGATAAGCACTGAAATGAGATCTGTCCAATCCGTAAATATACAGAGCAACATATATAAAACCACAGATCAACATGATAGCCGACCATTTTACATAAAACGAAATACTCGTCTCTCCTCCGATCGCGCCATCTATCATTTTATAGATAGCCACAAACTGAAAAACATTAAATGCCAGTCCTACAACCAGCAAGAACATTGCCAGAAAAGTATATTTCTTATACTTCCCCGTATACTCCAAAACCTTTTTTAACATTGCTCCCTCCTGTTTTATCGTTAGGCATTGCTAACAGAATAATAAAAAATCGTAGAGAATAATAATTAAATTATTAATAATTCAATTATTATTCTCTACGATTTCTAATACTACCTTATATTTTCATAAAGTCAATATGAATGAAGCTTTCTGTATTGATAAATTTTGTCATAAACTCGCTGTATGGATTTACGCAGCCAGTCTGCCTGCTTCCTTTTTCTCGAAATGTTTTCTGAGAATCAGGTGTCCGATATATATTCCCGCAACAGAAAGAACAAATACTATCACGGTTCCAATTGCCCCCATCGCACCTGTTGAAGCCTTTATCATTGCATCCAGCTGCTCAGGAGTCTGTCCTCTCGCAACCCAGTCTGCTTTGTAGCTTTCCATGAAGAAAATTGACGGAATAATTGCGCCCAGCGCTTGTCCCACATGGAATATTCCAGAAGCAATCGCAACTTTTAATACTGAGGGCTTACTCTCTCTTGAAGCAATCAGATCCGCTATAACCGCTGCAATCATTGATGTGATAAACCACGGTATATACCCTGCGCCCATTATTGAAAAAAGTATCATTACAATGGCCTGCATAAGTGTAAACTGGAAAAACTTACCTACTTTTCTACTTACAAAATAAAAAACAGCTCCTGCAAACAATCCGCAAAATCCCGGACTTGTCGCATGACCGAATGGGCCAAATACCATACTCACACCACTTCCGATCATATATGCGACAAAATACAACGCCGTAAGAAGCGCCACCAATACCACATCTTTAATCTTTAACATTTTCATACGCTTTTTTCCTCCCGCATATCTATAAAAATATTATTTAATTCAGATAAGCTCTGCTCATCCAAAATAAAATCTTTTTCGATAATGCCATCCTTAAGATAGACAATTCTATTGGCAACATGCCTTATAAACTCGTAGTCATGCGAAATTACAAGTATCCCCGAATTGTCTTTTAACCTGCCTATCTCGTTTGAAACGTTCAGCATTGAATAGACATCAAGTCCGCTTGTGGGTTCATCAAAGATGATAAGATCCCTGCCGCAGAGCATCGCCATACCTATCTGGAGCCTTTGCTTCTGCCCTCCGCTCAGATCAAACGGATGCTTATACATATATTGTGAAAGCCCCAGATAATCGAGACATTCATTTATTGCTTCGGGATCTTTTTTTACAATCTCAAGTTCATTCCATACAGACGTACCAAACAACTGATAGTCGGGATCCTGCATGATAAAAAAGGGAATTCCCGAAACATCGACTTCTCCGCTGTCAAACTTAATACTCTCGCAAAGCGCCTTTGCAAGAGTTGTCTTCCCCGCTCCGTTATTTCCGACAAGAACCGTAATCTCGCCCTTATAAAGCTTTAGATTTACCCCCTTCAAAATATCCTTATAGTGCACATTTTCAACACTTGCCACGACCTTCTTTTCATCCGTCTTCGGTGCAAACGGAATATCTATCGAAAAAATATCAAAACTTCTTGTATTATATTCACCCTGCCTGAATTCTTCTTCGCTGTTACATATCTTGAGCTTACCGCCATCCATAAACAGAACCTTGTCTATAACTCCTCCAAGATAGAAGAACCTGTGATCCGCGACAATTACCGTATAGCCTTTATCTCTCAGTTTTTTAAGAATACGCCCCAGTTTCATTGCGTTTCCGTAATCAAGATTTGCCGAAGGCTCATCAAACAAAAGAATCTTTTGTTTCATAGTGACCGCAGATGCAAGCGCGATCAGTTGTCTTTCTCCACTCGACAATGAAAAGATATTCCTGTCAAGAAGTTCATCAATACCAAAGGTATTTTTTAAGCTCTCAAGTCTTTCCATCATCTCCTCTTTAGAATATCCGTAATTTTCCATAGGAAAAACAAGTTCCGCAGTAGTGTTGTCTGTAAAGAACTGCGAGCGTGGATTCTGAAATACGGAACCGATCATCTGATTGAGCCGGTGCATCTTAAGATCCGAATAGCTTTCACCTTCCACAGACAAAAGGCCTTTCATCTCACCTTCCGTGACCGCAGGGATAAGTCCGTTTAAGCACTTAAGTAGCGTTGATTTTCCGCTTCCGCTGTTTCCGGTCAAAAGAACTATTTCTCCTTTATCTATCTCAAAACTAATATCGCTTAAGCCTTCTTTTGACTCCTCATAGTTAAAGAAAAGGTTGTCAGCTTTTAGCGCATTTCTTTTTCTCACATCCGTTTCCATACATAACCTCCCATCAATCCGAGCAAAAATACAATCATTATGGTCATATCGAAAAAAGTTATCTTCTCTTCATAAAAAGAAGATCTTCTCATGGGAGCATCGATTCCTTTTACAAGTCCCGCTGCTGTAACTTCTTCAGCTAAAGCTGCGCATCTAAAAAGCTGAGGAACAATGAAATACCGGAAACTTTGTACAGGTCTCTTCCATGTAAAACCGATTCCTCTAAGCCTCATAGATTCTGTAATATAAGAAAACTCTCTTTTGAATGTAGGGATGTATTTAATCGTGATAGTAACCGCAACAACGATTACTCTGGGAATGTGTAATGATTCCAGCGAAGACAGAAGCTGCGCAGAATTATATTTGCTTACCAAAATACTTGCAAGTGCGATGCACGGGACAGACTGGACCATTACGATTATGAACAGTCCGATAAACTGTACACGTCCGAGATGCATTGTAAGAATGTATGTCCCCATCATGCTTATGTAAATTGCCACATACGCAGTCAGTCTCTTATATCTTCCCATTAAGATCATTAAAACCGCCACAAATGTGAACAGATAAATCTGCAAGTATTTTCCGCTCATAAATATATACATTGAAGGTGCAATTATATTTATGAGAATAAGAACAACGGGGTTTATTTTTAAACTTTTCATATCGATAATATAGACAGTGCGCTAGTGCACTACTACTTCCTCCTCCAATCTCGAAACCACTGATTTTTATAAATGTTTTCTCAGCAAACAACAGTTAGTTGCTCCAAAGGTACTCCGTTTCTGTGCGCAGCACTGTATATCTCGGTAACCTTTTTGTACTTGTCGAATGTCTCAAGCGCTGACTTGGTGTCGCCGTAAACTTTCCAGAAGCCTGTGTATTTCACACCTTCTTCAGGACTATTCATGAATCCAAGAACGTCTTTTACGGGATATCCGAGAAAAAGACCTATCTCATGAGGAAACTTTGGATCCTGTCTCAAATGCTTTGCAAGCTCCGCAACGCACAGATCTGCGTTAGTGTATGAGTAACCTTTTTCTTTGAGGACTTTGCATACTTCTTTATTCGCAAAATCTCTTTTTAAAAAATCAGGTCTGTAAACATAGATAAGGACGCGCTTTTCATAATACTTTACGGGTATCATACGCAGTCCTTTCTTTGCAAACCTGTAATTAAAGTCTCTCACTTCTTTGTTGAAACTATCCCTGTCATCGATATCGACAGTAAAAAGATTTCCTGTTTTAAGCCCCGCCAAAGTCGGTGAGCAAAGACTTATAAGTAATTGATCTCCCATTACTCCTCCAAATCATTTTTTCTAATTTGATAATTGGCATTATTCGTCGCGTTAGCTTTGCCTAACACATATACAGAATACTCTCATTCCCTGCATGTTTGTGGCACTTTTCAAATTAGCAAAATATTGAAAAATATTATCATGTTTTTTTATTGATATTTATGTTAGCATTTGCTAACGTATTTTTCAAGAGCATGACTCGCGAAATTGCTCAGAAAGGATGATCATTTTTATGAGTAAAGTTAAAGTAGTTTTTTGGAGTGGAACAGGAAATACTCAGGCAATGGCTGATGCAGTAGCAAACGGAATCACAAGTGCAGGCGGCGAAGCTGAGGTAACAACATTTGACGCTATCAGCGCAGCTGATGCAGCAAAAGATACTGTTATCGCATTCGGTTGCCCCGCTATGGGAGCAGAAGTTCTCGAAGAGACAACAGTTGAGCCTTTCATGGCTGATTATGAAGGTTTTGCAAGTGGCAAGAAGATTGCCCTCTTTGGTTCATACGGCTGGGGAGACGGCCAGTGGATGCGCGACTGGCAGGACAGACTTACATCTGCAGGCGCTACAATCGTTGGCGGCGAAGGAGTAATGGCTAACGGAGCACCCGATGCAGATGCCATTTCAGCCCTTGAAGACCTCGGAAGACAGCTTGCGCAGGCATAAGCAATTTGTGTAGTTGCCTTTCTTTACGCCCGGCCGCAAGGTATATATTCGGAAATGCGTTGTGTACGGCTGCGCAGTGATTTTCATAATTTTACCAAAAACGGGAATGCCTCCTTTCGACGTTGCTCAGAGAAGTCGGCATTCCCGTTTTTTATTAAAAAACTTTATGCCACTGTCTTGTTCTCTACTTTGAATACAGCATCGGCATTTTTTATTGTGTTGAGTCTGTGTGCGATCACGAGTAGCGTTTTTCCAAGGCACAGCTCATCAATTGCCTCCTGGATATATGCTTCGTTGTCGGCATCGACGCTGGCTGTAGCTTCATCGAGGATTACTATGGGCGAATCTTTGAGAATACAGCGGGCGATGGAGATTCTCTGTGCCTCGCCGCCGGATAGACTCGCACCGCCTTCACCGATGACGGTATCGATTCCGTACGGAAGCTTATCGATAAAGTCCATGCATCTTGCTTTCCTTGCGCACTCGATGATTTCCTCGC
>JAEEGK010004170.1_pt1 | contig 35634 bp, 16 predicted proteins | sample 8958771 | NCBI WGS metagenome assembly JAEEGK01 (sample SAMN16246547, study PRJNA631951) | gut metagenome | biome: gut microbiome; feature: rumen; material: SC-attached | host: Bos | place: Iran: Karaj | collected 2018-10 | reverse complement strand
AATTAAAAAGAAATGTAAAAGAAGTGAATAAAAAAAAAAACAAAAAAAAATACCAGAAAAAAAAAAGAAAAAAGAAGAAAAAGAAAGGAAAAAAAAAGAACAAAAAGGAGATTGGATTTGTCCAAAGTGTAATAATTTAAATTTTGGTTTTAGAAAAATATGTAATAGATGTCAAATCCCAAGAAATATTATTGAAAGTATTAATATAAATAATAATAATAATATAAATAATCAAAATTTATTTTTGATTGATAATAATAATATTCAAGGGAATAATTTTAATAATAATTTTAATCTACAATTTCTTTCTGGAAATTTTCCTTTAAATATTATTAATAATGGGTATATTAATAGTAATTAATTGTTTCTGAAATTTAATAATAATAAATATATTGATCAAGTATAAATTATGGGGTTTTCTTTTTATATTTATTTTTATAATTTAATTTTGTTTATATAAAACTATAATTATTATTATTAATGATATAGTAATATTTTTACTGTAATTTATATTATAATAAATGTTAAATAAATGAATATTCAGTTTAAGCTTAATATTTAATATTAAAATTAAATTAATAAAATTTTATAAACTATAAAAAATATTTTTATAAAAAAACAATTTTAAAAAACAAAAAAAAATTACACAAACAAAACATTAAAACTTTTTTTATTCCAATCATTATAATTATAATGTTCATAACTCCCAGGTCCTCTATTTTCTTTATCAAATTCTTTTTCATTTAAAAACTTTTGATTAGGTAAATTTTTTTCAAAAATTCCACTTTTAATTTGAAAATTAAAAGAACTTTTATTAATATTATAACTTCCAGGTCCAACAAAATTATTAGAAGAATTACTTTTATTTAAAAATCTTTCTTGTCCAGAATTAAAAGGAGCAATTAAGCTTTGAATTTTATTTTCTTTTGACAGAATATTATAACCAATAGAACTAACAATTTGAGGATTATAATATCCAACTCCAGGATTAGAAATATCTTCTTTTATATTGTTATTTTTATTTTCTTTTTCTTTATTTTTTATATTATTTAATATGTCTGATACTTTTAAAGACATTATTTCATCTTTTTTTACCCAGTCATTTAATTTTATATATTTTCCTGGTCCAGGAGAATTTTCTTTTGATAAATTTAAATAATTAAATCTTTTTTCATTTGGTCCATTATATTTTAATTTTTTTATTTTATCAAAATCACTTTTTATATTATAACTTCCTGGACCAACTTTTTCATTTATTTCTGATAAGAAAATATTTTTTTGAATATCAGTTGAATTATTTATTATTTTAATATTAAAATTTTGAGTTTTTTCTGATAAAGGATAAAAATTTGGTTTTTTTATTTCATATTTTGTTTTAAAATAACTTCCTGGACCTAAATTAATATTATTATTTAATATGTTTTTATTTTTTTTTTCTGTTGAACCAAAACCATCTTTTAATTTAATTTTAGGATTTGTATATTTTTCATATTCATTATCATTATAATAATAACCTGGACCTGGTTGGACATTAAATAAGTTTTCATATATAAAATTTTCTTTTTTTTGATTTGTTGATATAAATGAATTATTTTTACTATTTAATAGTCTATTTTTATGATTTTTATTTAATATATCTACCATTGAAATACTTCTTTTATTTAAAGTATTTTTTATATTACTTGATTTATTTATTGTTGAATTTGTTGTATTTATATTTTCTAAATCAATTTCTTTTTCATTTTTTTCTTCAATTGTTGAATTATTTATTTTTTTTCTTTTATTTTTTTTTTTTTTCATTAATATCATTTTTAATTTTATATTCAAGATTTCTCGAACTCATTTTACTCCAATCAACACCATGAATTTTTTTTTTATTTTTAATATCAAAAGTACTATTGTTAATATTAATATTATTATTATCATCAATTGGTTCTTCTGCAATTTGTATATTTCCATTATTATCAATTTCGTAACCAAAACTATCCTCTTTAAAAGGGATAGAATTAATTCTCATTTTTGTTTTTGTCGTTGGTAAAATAATAATATTTTTTTTATCTTTTGTCTTATTAAATTTATCACTTTTTGTTTTTGATTCTAAATAATAATTGTAATTAGTTAAATTATTTAATATTTTATTTGAAGAATTATAAGTTAAATTTTCATAATTTGGAATTTGTTCTTGCTCTTTTCTTCTATTCAGTAATTGAAATAAAGCATAATTTAAAAAAGTAATTTTATTATTATTTGGTCTTGTTGAAAAACTATTTTTAATAAAAGAATAATCTTTATAATAACAACCTGGACCAATTTCTTTATTATTATCTTTATTTATTATTATATTTGATCTTTTTGTTGATGTATTAAATGGAATTAAATTTTCTTCTAATTCTTTATCTAATGGGATTGGTGTTTGAAAATATTCTCCTGGGCCAATTTTATCTGTTTCATTTTTAGAATTAAATGTTCTTTCAGAACGAATCACTATTGCCATTTATTTTTTATTTTCTTATTTTTTTATTTTTATTGTTTTTATTTTTTTTTATTTATTTTTTATTTTTTTTAATTTGTATTTTTATTTGAATATTTTTAATTATATAATATTGAAATAATAAAAATATCATTTTATTAAATTATATAAAATAAAAACCTAATTATTTATTAATTATTTGTCTTTCTTCTTTGATTTACCAAATAATCCTTTTTTTTCTTTAATTAATTTACTAGTAGTATTTGGTGAAAAACCAAAAATATTACAAATTTGAACACATAAATCTTTAGTTTTTGAATCAACTTTTATATTTTTAAATACTTCTTTAATTAATTCACATAATTTTTCATTTTTTTCTTTTTCTTCTTTAAACATTAATTTCATATCTTTTAATTGATTTTCAATTAATTCCATAGCATCATCTTCATTTGGAATTGATGGAACATCTTTTAAAATATTAATTTTATCACTTTTTGTACTTTTAATATCAAATGGATTTTGTAAAACTTTTTTCATATTATCATCAAAGAAAGAACTATCTTTTGATCCTTTATTATCTAATCCTGAAAATTCAGATTCAAATTTTTCTTTTTCTTTTAATTTTAAAGATAATTTTTTATTCTTTTCTTGTAGTAAATTTACTCTCTTTTCACTTTCATTTAATTTTGCTAAAATATCATTAAATTTTTCAATTGGTATATTTAAAGAATTATTTTCATTATTGTTATTATTATTATTTGAATTATTTGGATTAATTGTATTTCTTAAATTAATATTAACTGTTTTTGCAGGTGAAGAAATATTATCTAAATTACTTTCTCTTTCTTTGACTGGTGAAATTGAAGAGAAATTTAAATTAGAATTATTAAGTGATTTATTTAATTGTTCATTTTCTTTTTTTAATTTATCGATTATATTATCTTTTTCACTTAATTTCTTATATGAATTTTCAATTTGAAGACTCATTTCTTTCATTAAATCTTCTCTATCTTCAAATTTATTATATTCTCCTTCTTTTATTTTTTTTTGAGGTACCCAAATATAATTATCATAATTATTACCATCTTTACTTTCTGTTATTTTTAATAAATACCATTTTAAATTATTGTATGTTTTACTTGAAATAATTTTATGTGTTTTTGGATTGTAATTTTGATTCACATCATCTTTTTTTATTTTATGAAGAAGTTTTTTTATTTCTTTTTCTTTTTTATATAATGATTCTTGTAATTCTGAATTTTTTTTATTTAATTCTTCTAATATTATTAAATTATCTTCTTGTAATTTTGATATTTCACTTTTGTTTGATTCTTCTGTTTCTTTTTCTTTATTTATTTTTTTATTTAATATTTGTATTTCATTTTTATATCTTTCATTTTCATTTTTGAATTTTAAATTTAAATTTTTTAATTCTTCATTTAATAGATTTAAATTGTTAATTTCAATTTTATTTTTTTCTATTATTTCATTATTGTTATTATTATTATTTGAAGCTATTTTTTTTTCAAGTTCACTTATTTTATCTTTGAATTCAATATTATTTTTTTTTTCTTTTTCTAAATTTTTTTTCGTATTTTCAAATGTTTCACTAAGTAAATTATATTGTGAATGAGAATCTTCTAATAAATTTTCAAATTCTTTTTTTTCATCTGAAATTCTTTTTATTTCTCCTTCTAAAGAATTAATTTCATCTTCTAATTCGATTAATTTTTCAAAATGTTTACTTTTTTCTTCAATAAATTCTTTACTTTTTATATCAATTGGATTTTGAAAAGAAATAATTTGACTTTTTAATATTTCATTTTTCTTTTTTAAACTATTTAATTCATTAATTGTTGGTAAAGATAATATTGTTTGTTGTAATTCAATTTTTTCTTCACGAAGTTTATTATTCTCTTTTGTTTTTTGTTCTAATTTTTTATTAAGTTCTGATAAGTCACTATCTTCAAGAGAAATATTTATAAATTCATTTTTTAATAAATCAACTTCTTTTTGTATTTTTATATTTGATTTTTTTAATTCTTCATTTTCTTTTTTTAAATTTTCTATTATAATATTTTTATCATCATTTTTATTATCATCATTTTTATTATCATCATTTTTATTATCATCATTTTTAATATCATCATTTTTATTAACATCAATTTTATTAACATCAATTTTATTGTTATCATTTTTAATACTATCTTTTTTAATTTCGTCTTTTTTATTATCATCATTTTTAATATCATCATTTTTAATATCATCATTTTTATTATCATCTTTTTTATTATCATCTTTTTTAAAATTAGGTGTTTGGTTTTCAATATTTTCTTTTTTATTTTCATTCCCATCTTCTTCTTTTTTTTGTAATAAATTTAATTTTTCAATTAAAGTTTCATTTTGATGATTTAAAATTTTATTTTCAGTTTCTAAATTTTTTATTTTTTCTTCTAAATTAATATTTTCATTTTGAGTTTCAACATTTGGAATAAGTAAAGGACTAATTCCATTATTTTTAATTTGATTTTGTAAATTTAATATTTCTTTATTTTTATTTTCTAATTCTTCCTTTAAAGATTGAATTTCTTTTTCTTTTTCTTCCTCATTTTTCTTTTTACCTTTTTTAACTTTTTTCTTTTTTTTAATTGGTTGATTTTCAATATTTTCTTCTTGATTTTGAATAATATCTTCAGTTAATATTTGATTATCTACGTTATTTCCTTCTTGTAAAATGTTTTGATTATCATCTTGAATTAAATTATTTTGATTTATTGCTGTTTCTAATTCATTTATATAATTTACTAAATCATTTATTGTATTTTCTTTTTCTATTAATAAATTATTTAATTCATTTATATGATTTTTTAATTCTTCATTATTTAAATTTCCTAAATTTGAATTTTCTTTATTTTCATTTTCTATATTTTCATTTTCTTTATTTCCACTTTCTTTATTTTTATTTTCTTTATTATTATTTTCTTCTTTTCCACTTTCTTTATTGTTATTTTCTTTATTATTATTTTCTTCATTTTGATTTTCTTGATTATGAAAATTATGTTCTAAAGTTTGTTGTATTTGAATATCTTTCATTTGAATATCTAAATTTAATTTTTCTATTTCATCTTTTAATTCTGTTATTTCTTTTTCTTTATTTTCTAAATTTTTATATAAATCATCTATTTCTTTTTCTTTATTTATTATTATTTCTTTATGTGTTTTTTTATCATCTTTAATTTGTTGTTTTAAATTATTTATTTCTGTTTTTGAATTAATTACTTTATCTAAGAGTTTATCTTTTTGTTCTTCACTTTCATTTAATTTTTCTTCACTTTCACTTTTTCTAAAAATAATTTGTTCTTTTTCTTCTAATTGTATTTTTAATTGATTAATAACTTCATCTTTTTCTAATAATTTATTTTGTAATTCCTTTATTACATTATTATTATCATTTTCATTTAAATTTGAAGACATTAAATTTTGCATCTCAGAATGTGAATTTATTAAATCTGTTATTTTTTTATCTTTTTCATTTATTTTTTCATTTAATTCTTCAATTTTTTTTTCAAAATTATTAATTGTTTCAATATTGTTATTTTCATTTGAAAATTTGTTTATTTCATTTTTTTTTTCTTCTAAATAATTTTGTAATTCTGTAATTTGACTTTCTTGTATTAAATTATTTTGTCTTAATTCTCCTATTTTATTTTCTTGTTCATTTATTATATTATTTAATTCAGTTATTTTATTATCTTTATTTGTGTTTTCTGTTGTTAATTCAATTATTTTTGTGTCTTTTTCTGAGTTATTTTGTAACTCATTTATTTGACTTTCTAATAATAAATTGTCTTTTGTTAATTCAATAATTTTATTATCTTTTTCTGAATTATCATTACTTAATTCAATAATTTTATTATTTTTTTCTGAATTATCATTACTTAATTCATTTATTTTATTATCTTTTTCATTAATATTATTTGTTAATTCATTAATTTTATTATTTAATCCTGTTATTTTATTATCTTTTTCATTATTTATATTAATTAATTCTGATATTTTATTTTCTTTATTAGTATTTTGTTCCATTAATTCTTTTATAATATTATCTTTATCAGTATTATTCACTAAGTCACTAATATTTTTTTCTTTTTCTTGTAAATTATTATTTAATTCATTTATCTTATTATCTTTATTTGAATTCTCTGTTATTAATTCATTAATTTTATTATCTTTTTCATTATTAATATTTGTTAATTCATTAATTTTATTATTTTTTTCTGAATTATCATTACTTAATTCATTTATTTTATTATCTTTTTCTGAATTATCATTAGTTAATTCTTTTATCTTATTATCTTTTTCTGAATTATCATTAATTAATTCTTTTATTTTATTATCTTTTTCTGAATTATTATTAGTTAATTCTTTTATTTTATTATCTTTTTCTAAAATATTTTTTTCTAATTCATTAATCTTATTATCCTTTTCATTATTTGCTAATTTTTCTTTATCTAAATTATTATTTATTAATTCATTAATTTTATTTTCTCTTTCTAAAAGTTTATTATTTAATTCAGCAATTTTTTTTAATTCTTCATTATTAGAATTAATAATTTTTTCTTTTTCTTCATTAGAATTCATTAATCTAATTATTTCAACATCTTTTTCATTAATATTTTCTAAAAGTTTATTATTTTCTTTTTCTAAATTAGAATAATTTTCTTTTATTAAAGTTAATTCTTTTTCTATTTCATGAATGAAATCATTTATTTTTTTAATTTCATTTTCTTTATTATTAATACTAATTTTTAATTCATTTATTGTTTTTTTTAATTCTTCATTAATAATAATATAATTTTGATTTTCATTGTTTATTTTTAATATATTTTTTTCATTATTATCATTATCTTCATTTAATTTTTTAATATTATTATTTAGTTTTTCATTTTCATTTTTTAAATTTTGAATTAAAGTATTTTGTTCATCATTTTTTTTATTTAAATAATCAATAGTTTGTTGTATATCTCCTTTTACATTTGATAATTCGGAAATTATTTTTTTATTATTTTCATTTTCTTCTTTTTCCAAATTTAATTCTTTAATTTTATCATTTAATTCATTTTCTTTTGTTATTAAATCATTATTTTTTTTTGAAATTTCTTTTTCTCTTTCTATTATAATTAAACTTTTTTCTTCTATCTCTTTATTTAATTTAATAACTTCATTTTGAAATTTATTATTTAATTCATTTTGTAAATTTTGGTTATTTAATGTTGATGATTTAATTAAATTATTTAATTCTTTTTTTATTTTGTCAATTTCATTTTTTTTATTTTCTAATTCATTATTTAAATTATTTATTTCATTTTTAGCTTTTTCTAAATTTTCTTCATTTTTTTTTTTTAATTGATTGATTATTTTTTCTTTTTCTTCAATTTGTTTATTATTTTCATTTATATTAGAATTTAATTGATTAATTAATTTTTCATTTTCTGTTTTATAATTTTTAAAAGTGTTTATTAATTGTTTATTTTTTTCTTTTATTTCCAATATATTTTGATTACTATTTAATTTTTCTTTTTCAATATTGTTTATTTTTTCATTTTGTTCATTTATTGTATTTGTTAATTCGTTTATTTTTTGTAAATATAAATCTTTTTTTTCATCCTCATTTTTTATTTTATTATTTTCAACTTCTATTAATTGCTGAATATTATTTCTTAAATTTGTTATTTCATTATCTTTTATTTTTGTAATTGAATCTTTCTCTTCTTCATTTTTTCTTATTTTATCTTCTTTTTCTTTTAAATTATTTTCTAAATTTATTAATTCATTTTTTAATTGTTCTATTAAATTTGTTTTTAAATTTAATTCATTTTCATTTATTTTTATATTTTGATTTAAAAGCTCAATATTATCATTTTTTTCCTTTATTGAAAGTTTTAATTGTGAAATTTCATTATTTAAATTGTTAATAATATTATTTTTTTCATTATTAGATATATTATTATTATTAGTTTTTAAATTTTGATTTTCTTTTAATAGAATATCATAATCATTTTTTAATTTCTTTAAGTCATTTTCATATTCTTCAATTTTTTTATTTGATTCACTTTTTACATTATTTAATTCATTTTGTACAATTTCTAATTGATATTTAATTTGATTATTTTTATCAAAATCTTCGCTTAAATTAGCTTTTAGATTCTTTTTTCCCTTTAATTTTATATTATCATTATTATTAATATCATTATTAAAACTTTTATTATTTTTTTTTAATTCTTCATTTAAACGTTCAATTTCATTAATTTTTAACATATTTTCTTTTTGTAAAGCAAGGATATCATTATTTTTTTTATTCAAATATTTAGATAATGTTGTATTTTTTAAAGTTAAATTTATTAATTCATCATCTTTTTCTTTCAAATTTTTTTCATTTTCATTTACTATATTTGATAATTTTTCATTTAATTTTTCAACCTTAAATTTATATGCTTCTAATTGTTTATTATTACTCATTAATCTATCTTCTGCATCTCTTATATTTAATTTTAATAAATTATTTGCATCTTTTAGTTCTTTTTCTTTTTGTTCTATATCTTTTTCATTATTAATTAAAAATATTTCAGTTTTTAATTCATCATTTTTTTCATTTGAACTTATAACTTCTTTATTTAATTTTTTAATAATTGATTCAAATTTTTCTTTTGATTTTATTTCTTCTTTTAATTGTTTATTTAATTTATCATTTAAATTTTGTAAATCTGAAATTTTTTGTAATAATTTATTTTCATTTTCTTTTCCTTTTAATAACAGTTCTTTTAATTTTTTAATTTCATCTTGATCTTCATTTTTTTTTTTCTTTAATAAATTAATTGTTTCTATTGAACTTTTTAATTTATGATTTATATTATTTAATTTATCATTATTAATTGAATTATTTTCTGTCAATGTTAAAATAACATTTTCTTTACTTTGTATATTTTCACTTGTTTCGTTTATTTGTTGTTTTAATATTCCATTTTTATTTTTTATATCTGCAAATTCTCTATTTTTAATTAAGATTTCTTCTTTTAATTTTTTTACTTCTTCTTTTAATTTTTTATTCTCTGTTTTTAATTCAATAATTTGTTTATCATAATTTTTATTATGAAAAAACATTAATTCATTTTTTAATTTTGAAATATCTAATTGTAATTTTTTATTCATTTCTTCAACATTTCTTTTAATATTTAATTCATTTGACATTTTAAACATTTCATTTTGATATTTTTTAATTTCATTATTATACGAATTAATTGTAAAATTATTTTTATTTTGATTATCTAAACTTAATCTTTTATTTTCATTATATATTTCTTTTAATTTCTTTTTCAATTCTTCAATAATATTAGTTAATTCAAATATTTTATCATTACTTTTTTTTAACTCTTCCCTTAATTTAATATTTAAATATTCTTTATCATTATTTAATAATTTCTCTTCAAAAGTATTTCTACTTGTTTTTAATTTAGGAGAACTTGAAGAATGTCTTATAATAGCATTTTTTGCAAGTAAATTTAATTCTTTTTTCATATAATCAATTTGTTCATCATCATTATTTTTTTTTTCATTTAATTTTGTTATAAAAAAAATAACATTATTTGCTAATTTTACTATTTGATCATTTTTTTCTATTGTTCTATAATTTCTTGTTGAAGGAGATACTGATTTTATATTTCTAGAATGTTCATTTGATTTAATTGTTAAATTTTTTGGTGTTAAATTTCTTGTTGATTTATAATTTTTCATTCCTGTATTTATTTTTGTTAATTTTTCATTTCTTGTTTGTTTCATTTTTTTAAAATATGTTTTTGCATTTTCTAAAAAATTTATTAAATTCTTTTCATTTTCTTTATTTGTGTTTTCTAAATTTTTCTTTGTTTCATTTATTTTTTCAATACTTGAAAATAAATCATTTGCTTTATTTAATGAATTACTTTTTTTCATTTCATTTATTGTATTTTTTAATATAATATCTTCATTTTGTAGTAAATTATGATATGATGTAGTTTCATTTATATTCAATTTTGTTAATTTATAATAGTCTTTTATTGTTGATGATAATCCATTAATTAATGAAACAAAATCATCATCATATATTATATTAAATAAATTTATTTCTTTTTGTTCTATTTTAATGTTTCCTTCACTCATTTTTTTTAATCTATTTAAATTTGTTTTTTTATTTATTTATTATATTTAAATCAAATTTGAGATTATTTAGTAATAAAATATAATTGATTTTGATGTATAACTTATAATTACATTATAATTTTTATAAAGCAGAATATTTTTGAATCTATTCAATTATTTTTTTTTTTTTTTATTTTATATCAATATAAACAAAATAAGATAAATTTCTTTTTCTTTAATATTTATAAGAAATATTATTTAAATATATTTTAATTTTTAAAATAGATTTTCAATTAATTTGAGGAAATATAATTTAATTTTAATTAATTATTAAGAGATAAAAGTATTAATATAATTATTCAAATATTTTATTTTTAACCTTATTATAAATTCTCAAATAACATTTTTGAAATTAAAATTTAAAAATCAATTATTAAAATAATGTGATTTATAAATGTTATATTTGAATTTAAAAAAAATGGACAAAAAATTAATATAAAATTAGATTAATGAATAAAATAAAAATATTTCTGAATTTTCAATTTTTGAAAGATAATTTTCTTTTGGTAATATACAACTTAATATAGCATATTCTCATTATATCATATAATTGTTCCAAAAGGAATATTATATTATTTATATCCTAAAAAATAATGTTCAATATTATTTGAATATTTTTTACCTTTTACTATTATTATTTATAATTTAAAATCAGAAAATTTTAATGTTATCATTTATATTTAAAATTTAATTACTTTAATTTTTTTATTTATTTAATAATTTTTTAAACCAGAAAAATGTAATTGTCTATTGGTCTGAGGAAAAAAATTTGAATTTTCATTTAAATGTTGATAATTAATAATATTATTATTATTATTCTTATTAGAGATATCATATTTCCAATCAGCAGTTGAATTTCTTAAATTATATTTTTCATTCATTGATTCAAAAATCATATTTAAATTTAATTTTTCAATAATAAATTTCCCAAAAATTTCTTTATAATAATTTTCATTTTCATTTTGTTTTTTTATTTGTTCTTCAATGTATTTTTCATTTTTTGCCCATTCTGGAATAAATTTATTTGGATTAATTTCATCATTAATTGAATCATTTGATGATATATCAGAAATTGAATAATCTCTTTCAAAATTTCGATTATTAAAATTATTGTTAATATTACTATTTATATCATTATCTTTATTAGTCTTATTTTTTTCTGAAAATTGTAGATTATTAAATAAATTATTATTTGTTGATATACTTAATGGATTTTTCCATTCTTCTATCATAGGTGAACTTTCTATGAAATTATTTAAATTATTAATTTTACTATTTTTTGATTTTTCTATTGTCTTTTGAGATTTCTGACATTGTAAATTATTATTTTTTAGTATTTTTGAAAATGTAAAATCTTGTTTATTTATTTTATTATTTTGTATTTTATTAGTACTATAATTTAAAGGTTTTATATTTGCAAAAGATGGAGTTTGAATATTTTTTTCATTATTATTATTATTATTATTAATTATTAAAATTTCATTTTGAGAATTTATTGAATTATATATTTTTTCTTTCACTTTATTTACATCTTGGGTTAATAATTGAAATTTTGTTTTATCTTCATTTTTTGTTTTATTTGAAGTCTTATTTTTTGAATTTTTATAATTTTCTAATTTCTGTTTATAAATTTGTGTTTCATTAACAAAAGTTTTAAAATTATTATTTATTATGATATTATCAATATTTTTTGATATATTTAAATTTTTTTCTTCAATACTTTTTTTCATTTTTTCAAAAGCATAATTAATTTTTTTACTTTCATTATCTTTTAAAACAAATTCATTACTTTTTAATTCATTATTAATTTGATTTATATTTCCAAAACTTTTTAAATGAATATTATCTTTTTCTTCTCTACTTGGTTGTTCCATTATTGTTCCTAAACTAATAATAGTTTCATTATTATTTTTATTTAAATTATCCATTTCTACTTTTTTTTCTTTTAAATTTCCTATTTGAATATTCATAATAAATTCATTTAAATCGTTAATATTTTTTTCTTTTTTCAAAATTGAATTTTCCTTTTGTTTAATTATAATCTTATTTAAAAAATTATCTAAATTATGATCACTTTTTATTTTTTTAATATTCATAATTTTTGGAAAATTTTCACTTAATAGTTCAATATCTTTTTTAATACTTTCTGAAATAAAACAATCATTAAAAGTAATTTTATTATTTTTTGTTTCTTTTGCATTTCTAAATATTTCTTTTTGTTGTTGAATCCATATTTCAAATCCATTTGTTAATTTTGTATTAATATTATTTATGTTATTAAAATCTTCTTCCATTGTTAAAAAACAGTCATGGACTAATGATAATGATTGTAATATTTTAATATTTTCTGTTTTAAATTCATTATTTTTTTTTTTTAAATCATCTTCCATTAATTTCACTTAATTTAAATTTAAATAATTTAATTCAAACAATTTTAATTTAAAATTTTACTTAATTCGAAATCAAAAATATGATTCAAACTAATTTTAATCAATTTAATAATAATCAAAATATATTTAATAACAATTTTCAAAATAACAACAATCCATTTAGTGTAAATTTTAATAATAATAATAATCAAAATCAAGTTTATAATACTAATTTTACAAATAATACTTTTTTTAATCAAAATTTTCAAAGTAATAGTAATATAGATAAGCTAAATAGACATAAAATTTATATGGAAAATTTGAAAGCATGTTTTGATTATAAGTCAATTGAATTAAATGGTTCAACAAAAATTATAAATTATTATTGTGACTTTAAAGAATTTAAAGGTCAAGATAAACCATATGAAATGAATAGAATGATTTCTATTTGTAATAAAGATGAATTTAAAAATTATTCTTTTGAAGAAATTAGAATGATTGATTATATTATTAAAAGAAAAAATGGAGGTTTTTTTAATAGGAATAATAATGAATTTAATTCATTTAATAATTTTTTTAATACTGGAAATACTAATCCTTTTTGTAAAAATATAAATAATAATAATGCTTCACCAAGTCCTTTTACTTTAGTAAATAATACAAATTTAAATAATATTCAATTGAATAATAATCAATTTAATACTAATAATTTTAATAATAATAATAATCAAATTAATACTAATAATTTTACAACTAATAATCAATTTAATACAAATAATTTTAATACTAATAATCAATTTAATACTAATAATTTTAATAATAATAATAATCAAATTAATACTAATAATTTTACTACTAATAATCAATTTAATCAGAATATTACAAAAAATATTTCGAATTTAAACCAATTGAATAATAATTTAAGTCATAATATAAATTGCTTTAATACAAATCAACAGAATAATAATAATATATTTTCATTAAATAATCAAATTCAAAATCTACAAGATAATAATTCAATTTCATTTGGGCAAAATAATAATATCAATAATAATATTTTACCCAACCAAAATATTCAACTAAATAATATAAATCAACAATTTCAAAACTTAAATAATCCAACAAATAATATTTTAACTGAAAATAATATTGAAAATCAAAAAAATATAGCCCAATTTACTTCACTTCAAGAACAATATAACCAAATACTATATAATGAATTTATTAAAAATTTAAATATGCAAAATTTAATGAATAACACAATTTCTAAAATTAATGGTCCTTATGCAGATGATTTAAATGAATTAATAGAATTTAATAATAGACAACAAAGATTAATTTATCAAAAAGAATTAGAAGAATTTATTAAAGAAGAAGAAAAAAATAATAATATAAATTTTATATCTGATGATTATTATTATAATAATAATAATGTTCTTTGTTTTATGCCATCAAAAGAACAATATGAAAATTTTTATCAAGAACAAAAAAAATTAAGAGAATTAAAAGAGAAAGCAAATTTTAATCCCTATTTTAAATATCATTAAAAAAAAATAATTTTATATAAAAAATATCATTATTAAATTTATAAAAAGATAAATTTAATATTATAACTATGAATTAATTAAATTAAATAAAAAATATATTTTTAGAATACTTAAAAAATATGTTTTATTATGAAGAAGATGAAAGTTCCCCAGAAGAAAGTTTTAAAATAGCAAAACAAAAATTAGAAAAAGAAAATTTAAAATGGGAAAATTATTCAAAAAGACTATTTTCAAAGAATAAAAAAAGTTATACAAATCAAGATATAAATTTAATAAAAAAATTATTATTTAATCCTTTACCAAATAAATATAGAAAGCAATTTTGGTTAATTTCAACAGGAGCAAAAAGAGAATTAATAAATAACAAAAATTACTATAATAATTTATTACAAACATATCCAAAAAAAATTCCTTTTCCATTTGAAGAAAGTATAAATTTAGATTTACATAGAACTTTTCCAGAATTAGATTTTTTTAAAAATGAAGAAAATATAAAAAAAATGAAAAATATATTAATGGCATTTGCAATGAGAAATGTATCAATTGGTTATTGTCAAGGATTTAATTTTATAGTTGGTAAATTATTAATGATAATAGAAAATGAAGAAGAAACTTTTTGGGTTTTTACAAATATTTGTGAAAATTATTTACCTTTTGATTTTTATTTACAATTTACTGGAGTTAGAACAGATATTGAAATTATTAAAAAAATTATTTATTTAATTATTCCTGATATGATAAATAATGAAAATTTCGAATTATGTATTTCTAATTTAGTTGCTCAATGTTTTATTTCTTTATTTAGTAATTATGTTAATGATAATATTTTATTTTGTATTTGGGATTCTTTTTTTATTTATGGTAATATTATTTTATATAAAGCTTTTATTTGGGTTGTTACTTTAATTTATAATCAAAATATTAAAAATTATGAATTATCAAGTTTACAATCTATTCTTTTTCAAAAAATGAAAATTGAAAATAATACTGATACATTAAATTATTATTTAATGGTTTTTATAAGATTTAATTCTACTTATGTTGATCATTATAGAAATAAAATATCAAAGAAAACAATTAAAGAAAATAATATTTATAAAAAAAGAAAAATTAATTATAATAATAGTATTAAATGTGATAAAAGTATGCCTTTTTGTTTATATAATAATGAAATCGATAATATTGTTAATTTAAATCAATTTTATGTTTTGAGGTGTAATAAAAAAATTGAAATTAGAGATGATTATTTTTGGGGTGAGTTTGAAAAAGATTTAGAAAATTATATTGAAAATGAAATTACTATTGATGATTTATTAATTGAACATCAAATACATTATTGTCCAGATAATTAAATTGTTTAACATGAAAAAAAGTTAATGTTTGTTAAATTTTTATTTAAATTATTTAAAGTATATTTAAATTATATTTTGTTAATTTAATTTTTTATGAAAAAATAATTTTTTGTTTTTATTATGTAAAATTTTTTTTTCAACTAATATTTTTTGATTGATTTACTTATTAAATTTAGAATAATTTTATTTATTAAATATTTAAAAAAAATATTTTATTAATTGTCAAATTAAAATGGTAAAAAAACAAGATGGAACAAATAAAAAAACAAGAGGTAAAAAAAAAGAAATTATATTTAATTTTTCAACAATGAGAAGAAAATTAACTCAAAGTGAAAAAGATAGATTAGTAAAATTTTATATTTCATTTAGAAATGATTTTAAATCACTTCAAGAAGATTTATTTAAATTAAATAAAAAATTTGATTTATTAGAAATAAAATTTAAACAATTTCAACAAGATGCATTTAAAGAAGAAAGTAGTGAAAATGATTTTGTATTAAATAATGATGAAATAGCTGAATTATTTGGAACAGAAGAAAAAAACAATAATTCACAAAATGAAAAAGATAAAGAATAAAATAAAAGAAAAACCTAATTGAAAAATAATTTAAAAAAATAATATTAAAAAATAAAAAAACTAAAAAAAAAAAATTAAATTAAATAACAAAGTTTATTTTTCTTAATTAATAATTAATATTTAACACAAGAACAAAATCTTTTCATATCATCATAATCATCATAATATTTTTCGCAATATCTTTCCTTAGAATCAATATAATTAAAAACACTATTTCCTCTTTGACTAAATTGATCACTATTAATAATATAAATAACAGTATCATGTATATCATAAGGAGTAAGAAAAATTTGTTCATTATTTTTTAAATTTTCAATTTCTTTATCTCCATTTTTATATTTTTGATAAGGTAAAATTAAAAAAAAAACCCCTAAACTTTTTTCATAAAAATAATCTTCTCCATAAATAAAACTATGAATACTTACCATATTTTCTCCATGATCACTAGTAAAAAAAATAATAGTATCATCATTATAAAATTTTTCAAAAAATTCAATTAAAAAATTATACAAATGAATATCTAAATATTTAACAACTTCCATAGTTCCTTCATGTGCATCTTGAAATAAAATTCTAGAATATTTCCTTTGATTAATATAACTTTCCCAAAATTTTGTTGTATATTCAAATACATATTCAACAGTATCTCTTTCATATAAACATTTTCTAAAACTTGAATAAATACCTTTTAAATAACTAAAAGGATAATTTGGTGCTGCATAATTTGGATCACAAAATAAAGCAAAATTTTCATGATCAAAACTTTCATAATTAATTAATGAATCTGAATAATGTTGAAGGTCAAAAATTTCTCTATGACATGAATTCATTGCTCCTGATGTTATATAACCTTTTGATTTTAAGTATTTTAATATTGAATTTCCTGATGATGTTTTCATTGGTTTTCCATAAAACATTGGCATTACATTATTTTGTGTTGCTGCTCTGAAATTTGAATATTTTAAAAATTGAAATGATGTGTATTTAGGAGGATTTAAAATTGAGTTTTTTGAATTTTTTGTTTTTTCTTTTTCATTTTTTTCTATTTTTGTATGATAATATTGTGATATTAATTTGGTTGTTTTTGGTAATTTTCTCATAAAATGATTTCTTGATATTGCATCAATGTATATAAAAAGTATATTTTCATATTTTACTTTATTTTCTTTTGATAATTTTTCACGTTCTTTTATTAATGTTTCATTTTTTTTTATTTCTATTATTACTTTTCCTTTATTATTCTTAAATTCTACTTTTATTTCTGAATTATCATTTTCTAAATCTATTTCTTTTATATCTTTTATTTTATTTAATACTTGATAATGATATACTCCAACTGAACTATTTGGATAAAATGAAAAATTAACTGTATTTGGATATACAATTGTTTGATTTTGATAAAATTTTTCATTTGGTAAAAAGTATTTTAATGGTTCGTTTGTATTTGCTTTATTTTTACATGATCTTAATGTTAATCTACTTAAATCAAATATATTATTAAAAATTGGTATTGTACAAAATTTTGGTGTTTTAATATAACATGCATCTTTTTCTTTTGAATTTTTGATTCTTATATTATCAAATCCACGATCCCAATTTTCACAATTTGTTATTCCTTTAAATATGAATATTATAAAAGGTAATATTGTTAATATTAAAATTATTATTATTTTCCTTTTTTCTTTTCTATTTATTAATCTAATTAAATAAATAATATATTCACTTATTAAAAATGATAATATAAAAACTAATATAAATACTAAAGTATTATATGAACTATGATTTTCTAAATCATATCCTTTAAAACAACTAAAAAAAAATAAATAAATTAGAATAACAGGAATAAAAAAATAATATTTTAATATTTTATGAAATACAAATAAAAAAAGTATATTTGTTAATAAAGAAGAAATTACACATTCAATTGCTTTTGAATATAAATAATGTAAACTATCTTCATCTGATAAACAATAATATTCTGCTTCGTGACATCCTCCTAAACTTCCATAATAAAATGATATTGATAGTATAAATAATATTATATAATTCATATATATAAAAAATTGTATATATCCAATTTCTTTTTTTAAATTTTCATTTTTTAAGTAATTGTCTTTATAATTTAAATTATTTTTAATTGAAATCTCTGATTCAATTGGAATTTCTTTCATATTATTTTAAACATTTAATTTTAAAAAAATTAAAAAAAAATAAAAATCTAATAAATTATTTTTTTTATCTTAAAATAAATATGTGTATTATAAACTTTATTTTAATTGTCATTCAAATTATAAAAATATTAAATCAAGATGAGTTTCTTTTTCCAATATTAACAAATCTTTTACAACGAAACAAATTTTTTTTTGAAAGATATGTTTCACTGGAAATTTTAAACAATAATACATCTTATAATATATGCAGTGAAGCATTAATAAATACAGTGAAAAATAAAACAACAGTCTCTGATTTTTTAAATTTATTTTTTTTCACTGGGAAAGATATAAATGATATAGGAAGTGAAAGAGAATGCCTTGATAGAGAAAGTGATTATATAATTTTAGGATATAATCATTATAAAGATAATTTGTTTTATAATAAAAAAATAGATCGAATTAAATTCCTATCTTTTTTATATCAACCAATAAATTTTTTGGGTATTTGTTTGCATAAAAATTGTAGTAATTTTTTTATTGAAGTATTTTTTGGTAAAAATGAACTATTATATGTCGTAGAAAATGATCTTAAAATTCATTTCATCTATAAAAATTACACATTAAATGAAAAAAAAAGAAAAAATAATAATATTAACGGTTATTATGACTTTAAGAAAGCAAAATATACTATATTAATAATTATTTTTAGTATTATTGGTATAAAAATTATTGCAAAAGGTATACAAATAAGGTTTTATCCACAAGGTTATGAATTAGAAGGAAAAGGAAAAATAAAAATAAAAGATTTTAATATTTCTTTATCAAATTCAATCAATAGTTGTGTAAAAAATGATGTATCTCAAAAAGAAAATAAAAATACTAGTAATAGTATAACTGAGAAATCAAAAATTGAAGAGTATTTAGAATTATATAGTGGAGATGCAAAGTATAATCGAGAATTTGATAGACAATCATTGTTTTCTAAAAAAATAAGATTTTTAAAATATTTAGATATTTTTGATAATTTTAAGGTTTTAATAGGAAAATATAATAGATATTATAATTCAGTTGGATTAGAAAAATTAATTTTTATTAGATTTATTACAATGTTTATTCTTACATATATTCATATTATTATTGTTATTATTAATTTTCCATATAGAGATAATTATGATTTTGATATTTTTAATGGATTGGAAACTTTTGTATATAAACTATTTAATAATGGTACAACTTTTTATATTATTATTGAAGGTTCTATTTTTTCTTATAAATTAATGTGTGAATTAGATAAAAATAGAGATTCACCTTTTTATATTTTGAAAAAATTTATTTTATTATCAATACCAAAAATGATATTTTTTTATCTATCTTTTTTTTTCTTTAAATATTTTTATTTTTATTTTATTAGTTTATCAGAAACAACTCAAGTCTTTAATTATTATCATCATTTTTTAATTATGAATAGAAAATGTTTAAATTATACATATAAACTTTTTATTCCTTTTATTTTTCCATTACAAGATTTTCAAAATACTTTAATAAGAGAAAATGAAGAAGAAAATTTTTGCTATGAATATGTTAATATAATGTATAATGAATATCATTGTTTTATTATAATGTTACTATTATTTATAATTTCTTATAAATTAAAAAAAAAAAAATTTGATAAATTAATGACAACTTTTATATTTATTTTATTTATCATATTTCAAATATTAATATTTTTAAAAGGAGAAGATCATAGGAAAATTGGTTTATATAAGAAAAATCCAATATTGGAAAATGAAATCTCTCCTAAATATTCAACAGGTGAACATGATTTTTTTTATAAATTATATAATAAATTATTTTTTCAAAATTATTATGAAAAATATCTTCCTTCTACTTTGTTTTTTTATCATTTAGGTTTTTTATTAGGAATATGTAATTTTTATATTACTATAAATTCTATTAAAAAAAAAAATAAACCACATAAAATAATTTACAATTATCCTTTTTCATATATTTATTCAGAATTCTATAAATATATTTCTCATTATATTATTTTTTTTATATCTTGTATTTTAATGATTATTTGTTCTCTTTCTTTTTTTCTTTCTAAAAAAGAAATGGATGATGATGATAAAAAGGAATATAATATGTTTGGAGGAGCATTTAAAGAAAATATTTTTAAGTTTAATCCTTATGAGTGGTTTTATTTTAGTTTTGAAAAAGGATTTTTTGGAATTTTATTTTTTTTAATTATTGCATTTTTCATAAAGCAAAAAATTTATATAACGACATTTAATGTTTTTAATTTTCTAGATAGAATTTCATTCACATATTATTGTCTACTTGATGGAATAATATATTTTATATTATCATTATGTTTTAAAATAAGAAATTTAGATGCTCAAAGCACTTTTTATTTAACATTAGCATTATATTTTATTGGTTCATTTATAAGTTTTATTGTTGTTAGTGTTTTTGAATATTCAGGGAGAGTGTTGGTAAAACATTTTTTAAGAAAATTTTAATTTATTTAAATAAATAAATATAATTTACATTTTTTTCTTGTATCAAAACTAATTTTATAATATAATTATTAAGTTATTATTTTAAAAAAATTGACTTTTTACTAATTTTTTAAATTATCAATTTTTTCAATTAAAATTAAATAATAAAAAAATAAAAATTTTAATATAAAAAAATATACACAAATTATAATGGAAGATTTACAAACACCACCAGATCAAGATAATATGATACCAATAAGTTTAAGTACAGATAGAAATAATATTAATAATACAAATTCATATTTAACAAATTCAAATAATAAAGAAGAAAATAAAAATTATGAAAATGAATTAATTAAAGAAGAAAATATAAATTATCATATTAATACAACATCAAATAATAGTAATAAAGAAAATAATATAAATAATAGTAATGAAAATATGAACACAGAAAATATTCCTTATAAAAATATAGGAGAATCATCAAATTTTAATAATGAATTATTAAATGAATTATCAAAATTAAATAATGAAAAAGCAAATTTATTATCAACTTTAAGAAAAGAAATGATATTAAATGAAGAACAAAGAAATTATATTCAAATACTTAAAGAAATTATAGAAAGTAATTTATTTAAAAGTGGTTTTGCTTCTATTATTAAATCATCAAAAGATTTTCAAGAATATAAAAATAAGAATGGTGATAAAAAAAATATTGCAGAATATTTTATTGATTATACTAAATGTAGACAAGATAATGAAATTTTAAAAAAAAATTGTTTAGATTTAAATTCTGCTTTAAAAGAAGCAGAATTTCAAATTAATGAATCAAAAAATAAAATAATGAAATTAAGTAATCAAAATGAAATGTTAAATGATGAAAATAATAAAAAAGAAGAACAATTAAATATTTTATGTAATGAAAGAGAATATAATCAAAAATTAATAAATGAAATCAGTATTGAAAATGATCAATTAAAAACTAGAAATTCAATATTAAAAGAACAAGTAAATGAATATCAAAATATAAATTCAGAAAATCAAAATAAATTAAAAACAAATTATAATGAATATGCTTCTTTATTAAATACTATGGATAAATATAGAGGAATGGAATCAAAATTAAAGAATTTAAATGATAGTTATGAAAAGTTTCAAAATGATTATTTACAATTAAAAAATGAAAAAGAAGAAATTGAAAAAAATTATAAAAATTCATTAAATGAAAATGAAAATTTAATTTGTACATTAAATGGTATTCAAAAAGAAAAAACTGATTTATTATTAATTATTCAAGAAATGAAAGGAAATTCTACTTTAAATCAAACTATTAAAAGTGAACTTGATAGATTATCACAATCAATTCAATTAAAAGATAATGAATTAAATTCTTGTACTCAAAAATTAAATGAATTAAATGCAGAAAATATAATTTTATTAAAACAAAAAGAAGAAAACGAATTAAGATATAATGAATTAATTAATGAAATAAAAGAAATAAGAGTTAAAAATGAAGAATTATTAATTGAAAATAATAAATTAAAAACCGAGATTTCGTTAAATAATAAAGAATTAAATGATATGAGAAATGAAAATAAATATTTAAATAATCAATATAAGAGTTTAAGTGAAGAACATAATGATGTTGTAATTTCAAATAAAGAAAAAGATTTAGAATTAAATAAAAATGTAACAGAAAAAAATAATAAAATTCAAGAAATAAAATATTGGAAAGAAAAATATTCAAAAGATATGATAAAAATGGAAAATGAAATAAAACATATATCAAATAAATTAAATGAAAAAGATATTGAATATGAAAAATTATTAAAAGAAAAAACAAAAGCTGAAATACAATATGATCAATATAAACAAAAATATAAAGATAAATGTAATAATGAAATAAAACTAATAAATGAAAGGGAAAGATTAAAAATTTCATTTTCAAATTTAAATAAAAAATATGAAGATTCACTTAAAGAATTAGAATATCAGACAAATAAATCAAATGATTTAGTAAAAAAAAATTCAGAATTAATTTGTAAAATTACAAATTTAGAAGAAGAAGCTGCAAAATTTAATGATGTAAAAAATAATTTATTAAATGAATTAAGTGAAATTCAAAATAGAGAAAAATTCAATAATAGTATTTATCAAGATAATTTAAATTCTTTTATTATGAAATTAGATAAAATTTCTCCTGAAAGTGCAGTTAGATATAAAAAAAATAATTTAACTTTAAATAATTATATGATTATAACTTCAAGTGATATTTTAGAATTAACAAAAGAAAATGTAAAATTAGATTCAAAAGTAAATGAATTAATACCAAAAGTAAAACAATTAACTTTAGAAAAGGAAAATTTAATGAAAGATAATGAAATTTTAGATAAAAATTTAGCTAAATTAAAAGTAATAATTGAGAATCTTAAAAAAGAAATTGAAGATTTAAAAAATCAAATTAAAGATTTCCAAGATTTAGTAAAAGAATTAAGTAAAGGAAGTGATAAATATATAAGAGAAATAGAACAAAAAGATAATTTAATATTAAATGCAAATAAAGAAGTAGAAAATTATAGAAATAAAAATAGAAAATTACATAATGATAGAGAATTATTATTAACAATTGTAAATAGATTATGTAGAATTTTCCCAGAAGAAAATGTTTATAAATTAGCTCATGAGCTTTTAATGAATGAAACTTTAACAAGTGAACATAAAGAAACTATTAATCAACATTTAATTATTGAAATAAAAAGATGTGAAGATTATATGAAAATTATTAAAGAAAGTGATATTCAAAATCAATATTTTAATAAAGCTTTAAATAGACAAATTGAAGATTTGAAAATTAAAAATTGTTTACTCAACAATCAACAACTTGAAAATTATAAAAAAAATTATAATGATAGTTGTTATGATGAAAGGAATATAAAATACAATTGTTAATTTCAAAAAAATGAAAAAAAATAAATATAAAATAATTATTTAAAAGTTTATTTTTTATTTTTTTTAAATTTTTTTTTTTAAACACAAAATAAACTAATAAAAAATAAATAAAAAACATTTTTTTTTCATTTTTTGAAACAAACTAACCAAAAAAAAAAAATTTTTTTTTTAATAAGTATTAGAATTAATAATATCATCATCTTCAATTTTAATTTCCATAACAGCCATTAAATCAGGATCTCTTTTAATAACTTTTTGTGCTTCTCTCATAACTTTAATTTGTCTATTTAATTCAATTCTTTGTTTTGTAATTCCTTCAGGTTCACTTACAATTTTAACCATATTTTTATCATTATATAACTTTTCATAAAGTTTCATTTTCATATTTTTTTCAATAGAATGAATTAAAGTATAACCAATAGCTTTAGGAATAGAATCTCTTAAATTTCTAACAATTAATTTAAAATATGCTTCAATTCTATTTCTAATTTCTCTAATTAATAATTGACGACCACCAACTGGAATTGGTTCTTCATGAGTTTGATTTGCTCTATTTTGTTGACCTGGTCTTTGATTTGGATTAAAATTAGCATAATTTGTCATATATTCATAATCATTTGTAAATAAATAATTTATATCCATTTCTACAAGAGAATCTATTAAATGTTTACATCTATCTTTTTCTTCTATTAGGAAATGATTTATAAATTCTGATACTTCATCTATTACTTTTGGAAAACGAGAAAATGTTCTTTCTAATATTTTTGTTGATAATAATTCTAAATATGAATATACATTTGTGAAACATTCATTTATTGGTTCTTTTATTGTTTCTAAACGTGGTTTTAATAAATAATAAAATGCATCAACTGAAGGAAAACCTGGAATTGAATCACCTTCATGTATTTGTAATGCATAATCTATATTTTGATCTGTATAAACTTCTGTTGCTCTATAATCACCAATAAAATCATCTAATAATCCTTTAAAAATTGCTTTTATTTTATATCCTCCTTCATCTCTTAAAAATGATGCTCTTTTACTATCATATTTTCCTTTTAATACATTTGTAAATATTTCACAATATTCATTTAACATATTCCATAATAAACTTAATTTACCTGCATCATCTATTGGCATTGGTGTTCCTAAAAGATTTAATTCATCTTCACAACGACGAATACTTTCATTTATACTTTTTATTATGTGAGGTAAATTTTCTCTTATTATTTTAAATAGTATTTTTGTTAGTTTATTTATTAAAACATCTGTTCCATAAAAACCTTGTTGCATATGTTTATATATTGGATGATTATTAAAAAAATCTTTTTCTTTTTTCATTGCTTCTTTCATTGGGATTTTATCAATTAAATCTTGTTTACTTCTATTTTTAACTGCAACATAACCTAATTTAAGTGGAATTTCTTGATTTAATAATACTTTCCTAGCATCAGTTCCCTTATCCATAATATCTAATTTTGTTAATACTCCTAATGTTCTTTTTCCTTCAACATCTAATTCTTTAGCCATTTTTAAACCATCACTTGTTGCAATATCAGAATTAGCTGCAATAACACATAAAATAATAGTTATAGGATCAGAACAATATCTCTTTGCCATATTTTTAGTAATTTCTTCAATATTTTTAGGTTGTTTACCAACAGGAACTCTTGTAATACCAGGTAAATCAATTAATGTTAAATCAGGACAAGTTTGTGAATAAACATTTAATACTATTGGTTTATCTACTATATTTTTATCTTCTTTACATACTTCATCTGTTAATTCTTCTATTGTTTCTCTTACTTTTACAAAATCTGTAAATTTAACTCCTTTTTTCTCTTCAAATGTTGCCCATGGTGCTCCTGTTTCTGTATGACATAAACGAAGTTCTAATGGTCTACGTGTTACTACACCATCACCACGAGGAAGAAAGTCTAATCCTACTATTGATTCTAATACTGATGATTTTCCTGATGATTGTGTTCCTAAAGATGCTATACGAGGAAGTTTTATATATTCATGTACTCCACAATCACGAAGCTGATCTATTAAATTAATTAATTTTCTTAGTTTTTGAAATAAAATATTATCTTTTGAATCTGTATCTGTCATTTTTTTATTTCTCTTTATATATAAAATATTTTATTTTTTTAAATTAATATTATTAAAGTAAAAGTTTTTATTATTAAGATTAATAATATTCAATGGCATTAAAAAAATCCTATATAAATAATAAAAATTATTCATAAATTTCAATAAACAAATAAAAAAAAATGAAGTTTGCCTGTCCACCAGCATATGGTTTTGGTAGAGCAAGAAAATGTGAAATAGAGCGTACAGATCCATTATATACACCAGGTCCAGGACAATATGCTCCATTAATAGGAGGTCGCCGTTACCCAACATGGAAAATAGGAACAGGACCAAGAGGTCGTTTAAGAACAAATGATACTCCAGGACCAGGAACATATATTCCAGATAAAAACACAGATTTTGTAAGACCAAAAACTCCTAGTTGGAAAATTGGAACTGGAATGCGTCCTGATTTAAATCCAGTTGATAAAAGTGTTCCAGGACCAGGACAATATTATCCTCAATATAGAAGTGGTAGTGCAAAATATACAATGAGAAGTAAAACTCATTATATTAAAAATGATATAACTCCAGGTCCAGGAAATTATAATGTTAGGACTGATAAAAGTTTAGTAGTTCCATCATATAAATTTGGAACACAGAAAAAAGATGGTTTGGATTTAGCACAAGCAAAATATGTACCAGGACCAGGTAATTATGAATATAATGCAGATGCAATTAATGTTAAAAATCCTAAATTTTCATTTGGTAAAGAATTACGTGGTAGTAATAAAAGACCAAATACACCAGGACCAGGACAATATTCATATAAACAATTTATTGGTAAAGAAGGTCCTCGAATAACAATGAGTGCTAAATTAGGAAATACTGCAAGTGATTCAAAATATTATCCAGGTCCAGGAATGTATAATAATAGTCAATCATATAATTTTAATCATACAAAGGCACCAGCATATAGAATAGGAACAGCAAAAAGAAGAGGATTATATAATACAGATGGTAATCCAGGACCAGGTCAATATTCTCAAACTAATCCTAATTTCTACAGACCAAAAACTCCTTCATGGAAAATAGGTACAGGAATGCGTCCTGATTTAAATCCAGTTGATAAAAGTGTTCCAGGACCAGGTAATTATAATGTTAGTAAAGGATTAGGAAATGGACCAAAATATACAATAGTAGGTAAAGGTAATACTGGTGGTATTAAAAATGGTATTCCAGGACCTGGACAATATAATGAAACTATGTATGATAAAACTAAAAATCCTGCTTGGAAAATTGGAACTGGTTCAAGAGATGATAATTTAAAAAGAGTTATTAGAGAAGGTGTTCCTGGTCCTGGTATGTATGATTATGTTGGTAAGAATAGAAATATGGGACCTAAATATGGGTTTGGAACTGAGAAAAGAGGTTATGTTAAAAAAAGTGATACTCCTGGACCTGGACAATATCATATTCCTTGTGCTATTGTTGATGTTAATGATTATACTAGGGAACAAGGAAAGTTTAATCCAGAATTTAGGTATATTTAGGTTGTCTTTTATTTTATAATTTAATTTTTTTTTAGGTTTGAATTAGTTTTTTTTTAATTATTGGTTTTTAAAATATTTTTAAAGATATTATTTTATTATAAAAAGTTTTAGATAATTATAAACTTTTTTAATTAATTCATTATCTATATTTATATTAAATTTTCAATATTTATTTAAAAATAGAATAATTTAAAAATATTTTTATTAATAAAAAAAAGTCTAAATCAATAATTGAAATTTTATGAATAAAAAAATCCATAATTAAAAAAATCAAATTTGAAAATTAAATTTCAAAAAAAATATAATACAAAGTCAAAAAAGAGTAAAAAATAAAAAATTAAAAAAATACATTTAAAACAATAATATTTAAAATAATTTTATTAAAAAAATAATATTTAGTTAAATGCAAGCAATAGAACAAAGTCAAAAATTTAAAGTAACTCAATGGAACACAGTAGCAATGTGGGTTTATAATAATTTAGGAGACACATGTTCAATTTGTAAAAATCCTTTAAATGAAGCATGTATTAATTGTCAAGCTAATCCTGAAAATTATGAGCCTGGACAATGTAAAAAAGTTCTCGGACAATGTAATCATTGTTTTCATAATCATTGTATTGAAGAATGGATTAAAAAACAAAATAATTGTCCTTTATGCTTTAATGAATGGATTCAAATGAAGTTTTTAGATTAAGGTTTTTTTTGTTTTTTTTTTTTAGGTTTTTTAATTAAGGAAAAAAAAAATAATTTATATTTTTTAATCTTTTTTTTATTTTTTATTTTGAGCTTTTTAATTCTTTTTAATAATTATTGTTTGTTAAATATTATTTTGATGACAATAAATTTTTTATTTAATTTTTATTCATATAATTACTTTGTGAAACTTTAAATCAAATTAATTACATATTATATTTGATTATAAATAAATTATAATTAAAAAACAAAAATATTAAAAATAAATAAATTTAATTTTAAATCAAAAATAATTTCAATTGTTTTTTGAAAATGAAATCAAAAAAAAAAATAACTAAAATATCAATTATTTCAAAAACAATAACAATAAAAGATATAAAAACAAAATGAAAATAAACAATCTTTATATTGAATTTGTTTATTTGAGTTTTCCATTTTTCTTAATTTTTATATTTTTATTTTTGTTAATGTAAAATGTTGTAAATTCAAATAAAATTTAAATTAATGAATTTATAATCATTATATATTAATATGAAAAAAAAAAAAAATTTTCAAGTTTAAAAACTAATATTAAAAAAAGATAAAAATTCAAAAAAAAAAATAAAAATAATACCTAATAATCTAAAAGAATATTAATATTTTTAAAAAAATAAAGCCTTTTATTCAACAGGAACAACACATTCAGGATGCATAAATGCCATAGCAATAGTTAATAAACCAGTTGGATCAAAATTAGTAAAAATACTCATACTATCTTTTACACAATTTATGTGATTTTTTCCCTTACAATCTGTTTGATTTTCAATAGCTTTTAAAATATCAATTGATTTAACAATTCCATTAGGCTGAGTTTCACCATATTCATTAACTTTTTCAAGAGCCTTAAAAATAGGTTTACAAGCATTTTCAGCTTTAAAATTTAATTTTCTTAAAATTCTACTTTGATTAATTGCAATTTATGCTTTTTTATAAGCTTCTTTATGAATATAATCTTTTCCTGTAGCCAAAACTTGCTTAACATGTTTAAAAATATTATTCATATGTTCATTTCCTAATTTATCGATACCTGTATTAATTAAACTTGTATCTATATTTGCAAATGGTTTTTTACCACCCATAGTAAAGACTTTAGTAAGCATATTTAATCCTCCAGTTAAAACAGTAACTACCATATTTATAACATTATCTTTACAAGTCTTTCCATCAATAGCACAAGTACCAATACCACAATTTTGTAAACCAATAATTCTACAATCTCTATAACATAAAGCACCACTATGATACATTTTACCAGGACAAGTTATTCTTTTATCGAAATTTGTTAATCTTTTTGGAATATATGAATGTTTGAAATACCATTTAAAGAATTTACTATAACATGTTAAACCATGATCTTTATATCCACTTTTACAATTTTGATAACATAATCCTGCAATAAAACGATAATTTGGTCTACATTTTTCTTCACATAATGCTGCTTTACGTATAAAACCTTTTGGACAATTTTTTGGAATTATACCTGCATCAGCACCTTTCTTCCAACAAAATGCTGGTGGGAGAGATGATAGAAGACTGTTTGTACATATTGTTATTATTTCTTTTGATTCATCTGTTGTTGATGATGATATTGATGCAATTAAAAATAGTAAAAGGAGTTTATGCATTTTATTTATTTTTTTTTTTTCAAGATGATTTATATTTGGTGTGGTATGATATAAAGCTATTTTTTTTATTTTTTTTTTTAGAATATTTTTTTAGATTTTTTTATTAATATAATTTCTTTTTAATACTTAAATAAAAATAATTACATATTATATTTGATTATAAATCAAAATATATATATAAAAACACAATTATTAAGAATAAATAAATTTAATTTTAAATCATTAAAATTTCAATTTTTTTTTGAAAATGAAATCAAAAAAGAAAATAAGTAAAATATCAATTATTTCAAAAACAATAACAATAAAAGAAAAAAACAAAATGAAAATAAATACAAGTAATTCAACTAATAAAATAACATTAACTGAACCATCAACAGAAAATTCTCAAATTATAAATAATCTTCCACCAATAAAACAAAAAAATATCTTAAACAAAGAAGAAAAAGAATCAAATAAAACAATACAAAATGGTAATAATATAATATCATCAATAGAAAATAATATAGAAATAAATAAAATTGATAACAATGAAAATAGTAATAATAATTCAAATAAAAAATTTTCATTTTACTATTTTCACAAAACTCATAACTTATATTTTTTTATAAAAAAACCAAATAAAAAACAAAAAGAAATAACATCAACAAATTTTGAATTAAAAAATGAAATAGAACTCCCATCATCATATTATCCATATATGAATACATTTGATAATATACAAGAATGTTATATAGAAACATGTAAAAATGGAAATTTTGGTTTAAAAGAAAATTTAAAAGATTGTAATATAATATGGAAATTACAACATAGAGAAATAATGGAATCAATTGTAAGAAAATTAACAAAATATCAAAAATTTTCATATTTCCCAACAACATATATTTTAGGAAGAAAAGATAGTATGTATAGAAAATATAAACATTTTCAAAAATTATTTCCAAATGATTTTAAATACGTACCATTAACTTTTATTATGCCAAATGATGGAGATAAATTTAAAGAAATTGATGGAGAATTAAAAAAATTATGGATAGTTAAACCAGTTAATTTAAGTAGAGGAAGAGGAGTTCATATATTAAAAGATCAAAATGAATTATGGAGACTTACATGGAAAAGTATATATAATAATGATAATAAAAATATTGTATCTAAATATATTTCTAATCCTCATACAATAGGAAATAAAAAATATGATTTAAGAATTTATGTTTTAATTGGTTCTTATACTCCATTAAGAATTTATTTATATAATAATGGTTTAGTTAGATTTGCTACTGAAGATTATAATAAAAATAATACTGATAATGTTTATGTTTATTTAACTAATTTTTCTATTAATGTTAATAATCCTAAATATAAAAATAATAATAATTATAATGATGATAATGAAGATGATGATGATTCTTCAAAATGGAGTTTATATGAATATAAAAAATATTTTATTAAAATTGGTCGAGAAGATTTATATAATAATATATGGAATCAAATAATTGATATTGTTATTAAATCTATTATTACTATTACTAAAGAAAGTTCTGAATTTATTAATTTTAATAAATTAAATTCTATTTTTGAATTGTATGGTTTTGATATTATGATTGATGAAAATTTTAAATGTTGGTTAATTGAAGTTAATGTTAAACCAAGTATGCATTGTACTTCTTCACTTGATTTAAGTATTAAAACTGATTTATTAACTGATATTTTTAATATTGTTGGTGTTTATCCTTTTAATCATTTTAATAGTGATTTAATTTTTTCTATTGATGAAAATAATAAAAATATATTACCTCAAATTAAAAAGAAAAAACCTATTTTATATCAAAAAGAAACTAATACTGAATTAATTAGTTTAAAATCTGATATTTTAAGATATTTTAATCCAAGTAATTTATCAAGATTTAGAGATAATTATAGACATCCTTTTTATATTAAAATAATACAAGATGCAATTGAAGAAATTGAAAGAAGTACTTTAACTGATTTTAATTTAATTTTTCCTAAAAAAGATAATTTAGAATATTATGCTAAATTTTTAACAAAAGAAGGAACACATGATACTAATATTGTATTTTGGCAATATATTTTAACAAATGAATAAATATATTTCTTTATTTTTTTCTTATATTTATTTATTATAATATATAATTTATTAGGTTTACTAATAAATATAGTAATGTCATAATAAAAGGAAATTGTATAAAAATAATATTAAAATCTGTTTTACATTTTAAAAATATAATATTTTCAAATCACAATGTTTAAAAATTGATTTTTTCATTTTATTCATATTAAAAAATTTTGAATTTTTTTTCTTATTAAAAATAAACAATATATATTTTTTATTATATTTTTTTATACTAAAATTAATAATATGATATTTAATTAATCTTATTTTTGTTAAAAAAGTAAATATAAGAATAAATAATATTACAAATAAACATCCAACAAAATTTCACTCAAAAAAATAAATAAATTAAATAAATAAAAAATAAAATAATTTTTAAATAAATAACATTTATTTTACATGTTAATTTTCTGTATCATTTTCCCTTTAGAATAAATTCCATATATAAAATCATTATTACTATCAAAACTTTCCATTCCAAAACCATCTCTTTTCCCATTAATCCATTCTCCTCTAAAAGTACCATCACTTGGAGTAATTAATTCACCAATTCCTTCAAATTTATCATTTTTAAAACAACCTTTATAAATTCTTCCATCATTATATTTATAAATACCAAAACCATCTCTTAAATCATCTTTAAATTCTCCTTCATATTCATCTCCATCAAAATAAGTAAAAATACCATAACCATTAAATTTTCCATTAACTGCAAATCCTTTATAAAATGAATTATCATTATTATAAACTATATAATGTTCATTTACTTTATTATTTTTCCAAATACCAATTTTTTTTTCTTTTGGTTTTCCATAATAAATTCCAAAACCATTTCTTTTTTCATTTTCTATATTTCCAATATAATAAATAAATCCATCATTTAAATAACATATTCCAAATCCATTTGATTTATCATTATTAAAATATCCTTTATAATTTTTTTCTCCATTTTGATAATATTCAATTCCAAAACCTTCTTTTAAATCTTTTTCAAATTCACCTTCATAATTTAATAATCCATTACTATTATAATAAATTCCATAACCTTCATAATTATTATTTTTAAATTCTCCTTCATAATTTTCTTTTGTTATATTCGATTTTAATTTTCCTATTCCTTCATAATTATTATTTTTAAATTCTCCTTCATAATTTGAATTATATGTTTTATTTATACCAAAACCGTCTTTATTTCCATTTTTCATTTCACCTTCAAATTTTTCTCCATTAAGTGAATATTTAATATAATAACCATTTGATAAATTATTTTTTTTTTCTTCAATTATAATATCACCATTAGGATAAAATTTATATGAAAAAAGTTCTTTTAAATTATTAATATAATAATCTTTAATAATAATATCATTTGGTAATTTTAAAATATAAAATCCTTCTTTATAATCATTTATTTTATTTCCTTTTTCAATTCTTCCATCTTTTCCAAAATAAATTCCATATCCATTCATATGATCATTTTCAAAATTACCAAAATATTTTCCTCCATTTTTATATAAAATAATTCCTCTTCCATGTTTTAATATTATATCATCTTTTCTTATTATTTCACCATAATAAATATTTCCACTTTCATGATCATCATATTCATCATAAAAATCAGGTTTGTCTTTTTCATTTTCATAGTGTATATTTAATGGAAAATTTGATAATAAAAAGTTTTTTTCTTCATTTGTAATTTGGTATTCTGTATTTAAAAAATTATTTGATTGATTTAATATACAATTGTAATTATTATTTAAATATGTAAAATATTTTTGTACTTTTGCTAAAAGTGGAAAATTATTATCAATTTCAAAATTTATTGGTTTGAAATTTAATATATTTTTTATATTATTTATTATCTCAAAATTTAAATTATTTTCTTTTTCCATTTCTTTATATGAATTAAGTAAATCTTTACAAAAATTTATTTGATTTCTATTTATTTCTTTATATCTTAACATTGCTTCTAAAAATTTTTGTTGATATTTTATTAATTCATCATAAATTTCTCCTGCATTTTTTATTAAAATAAAATAATCATTTTCAATTTGTTTTAAATTATATTCTAAATTTTCAATTGTTTCTTTTGATAATTTTTCAAATTCTGTTTTATTTATTTGTTCTTCTTCTGCATTTGAAATTGGAAGTGAAGATGAGGCATTTAAATTTCTTTTATAAAAATCACGAAATTCTTCTATATTATAATGATGATTTTCACATTTTGATTCAATATTTACTTTTCCATTTTCATATAAAATTCCTATTAATGGTATTTTTGAACAATCTTTACATTGAATTTGTTTATTTGAGTTTTCCATTTTTTCTTAATTTTTATATTTTTATTTTTGTTAATGTAAAATGTTGTAAATTCAAAAAAAATTTAAATTAATGAATTTATAATTATTATTTATTAATTTGAAAAAAAAATTTTCAATTTTAAAAACTAATATTAAAAAAAGATAAAAATTCAAAAAAAAAAATAAAAATAAAACCTAATAATCTAAAAGAATATTAATATGTTTAAAAAAATAAAATCTTTTATTCAACAGGAACAACACATTCAGGATGCATAAATGCCATAGCAATTGCTAATAATCCAGTTGGATCTTTATTTTTAAAAATACCCATAACATCTTTAGCACAAGATAAAGGATCTTTTCCTTTACAATCCATACCAGCTTCAATAGCTTTTAAAATATCAACAGGTTCAATCATTCCACTACTACTAGATTCTTCAAATTGACCAACTTTTTCTTCAAGATTATTCCAAATAGGAGTACAAACATTTTCAGCTTTTAAACCTAATCTTCCTAAGACTCTACTTTTATTAATTAAATTTTGTGCTTTTTTATAAGCTTCTTTATGAATATGAGTTTTTCCTGAATTTAAAACTTGTTTAACATGTCTAAAAACATTATTCATATGATCACTTCCTAATTTATCGATACCATTTTTAATTAAATTTGTATCAATCATATTAAATGGTTGATTACCCTTAGTGAAGATTTTAGTAAGAATATTTAATCCTCCAGTTAAAACAGAAAGAACCATATCTTTAACATTATCTTTACAAGTCTTTCCATCAATAGCACAAGCACCAATACCACAATTTGATAAACCAATAATATTACAATCTCTATAACATAAAGCACCACTATGATACATTTTACCAGGACAAGTTACTCTTTTATCGAAATTTGTTAATCTTTTTGGAATATATGAATGTTTGAAATACCATTTAATGAATTTACTATAACATGTTAAACCATGATCTTTATATCCACTTTTACAATTTTGATAACATAATCCTGCAATAAAACGATAATTTGGTCTACATTTTTCTTCACATAATGCTGCTTTACGTATAAAA
>JAEEGK010004169.1_pt1 | contig 35639 bp, 30 predicted proteins | sample 8958771 | NCBI WGS metagenome assembly JAEEGK01 (sample SAMN16246547, study PRJNA631951) | gut metagenome | biome: gut microbiome; feature: rumen; material: SC-attached | host: Bos | place: Iran: Karaj | collected 2018-10 | reverse complement strand
CTCGGGGTAGAAATAGGGTACAAAAATAGCTAAAATAACTTGGAATAACAAAGAGCAATTAAGAACACTTAACACAACAAAAGCCCTCAAAATGAGAGCTTTAGTAATAGTTTATTCAAACTGTTCTAAGTTGTTGATAATCAATCACTTGCCCACGCAGAAGTGTTGGAAGAGGTTGTTGAGTACTTCCTGAGATTGGATAATGCCTTTGTCGCCTGTTATCTCAGCGAGGTCAGAGAGAACGAGACGGAGGTCTTCGGCAATGAGGTCGCCGCTGAGATTTGTCTCTAACCCTTCGAGCACGCGCGAGAGATTATCTTCAGCATGGACGAGGGCGTCGTATTGACGGGCGGAGGTGACGATGATGTCGTTGTCAGTGAGTTCGGGAATCTTCGCTGCCTCAAAGAGCTTGGATTCCAGCTTGTCGATATTGTAACCCGTCTTGGCACTGATGCACAACAAGGGAACGATAGGTGGAATGAAGGCGTCGAAATTGATCTTGTCGGCTTTGTTGCAGACGACAATGGCTTCTTTGCCTTTCGTCAGTTGCATGAGTTCCTCAATCTCTTCGCGGTTTGCTTGTTCCTCAATCATCCAGATGACGATGCGGGCCTTTTCGATGGCAGCATAGGTGCGCTCGATGCCGATTTGCTCAATCGTGTCGGTGGTCTGTCGGATGCCGGCTGTGTCGATAAAACGGAAGGTGACGCCGTTGAGGTCGATGGTGTCTTCGATGGTGTCGCGGGTGGTGCCGTGAATATCGGAAACGATAGCTCGGTCTTCATGGAGCAGACGATTGAGCAATGTAGATTTGCCGACATTCGTTTTGCCGACGATGGCGACGGGGATGCCTTGTTTCAGCGCCTGACCTGTCTCGAAAGAGTGGGCGAGATGTTTGACTCGGGTGTTGATGTCTTTTGCGATAGAGAGCAATTCTGAACGGTCGGCGAATTCGAGGTCTTCGTGGTCAGAGAAATCGAGTTCGAGTTCAAGAAGTGAAGTGAGCTTCAGCAGTTTCTCACGGAGGCGGGAAAGCTCTGAGGAGAAATGGCCTCGGAGCTGGCTCATGGCTATCTGATGCGTGGCCTTATTCGACGAGGCAATCAGATCGGCTACGGCTTCGGCCTGCGAGAGGTCTATCTTACCGTTGAGGAAGGCTCGTTGGGTGTATTCTCCTGGATTGGCCATCCGGCAGCCGTGCTGGATCAGAAGCTCCAATACCTTGTTGAGGATATAACGAGAGCCGTGACACGAGATTTCTGCGCTGTCTTCACCTGTGTAGGAGTGAGGGGCTCGGAAGACGCTCACAAGGACTTCGTCGATGATGTCTGATGGATGATGGCTGATGGATGATGGTTTGTCTGCGATGTGGCCGTAGTGGATGGTGTTCGGCAGGGCATGGGTGAGGTCTTTCGAGAATACGTGAGAAAGAATCTCAAGCGTTTGAGGGCCTGAGATTCTTATGATTCCGAGTGCGCCACCTGGGGCAGTGGCTAATGCACAAATTGTATCCATTAGATGCGGTCGAGAACTTTTTCGATGAGGGTATCGATGGAGTTCTTGTATTCGGTATTCATCTTCTGGGCGTAACGGTTGGCAATGACCATACAGCAGGTCATGGCACGATGGCCCAAAAGAGAGGCGAGACCGGCTACTGCAGATGATTCCATCTCGAAGTTGCAGATCTTCATGCCGTCGTATTCGAAACTCTCAATCTTCTCATTCTGCTTGGGGTCGGCTATGTCTGCACGGAGCACACGTCCCTGAGGACCATAGAATCCGCCACAGGAGATGGTGTAGCCACGAACCATATCGTCTTGTGCCACTTGGTTGATGAGTTCGGCATCAGCCACAGAAACGTAAGGAGCGCCCTTGATGGGATCCCACTGCATGTGCTGCTTGAAGGCTTCTTCGAGCTTCAGGTCACAAACATTGTTACGTCCGGCATAGTAATTCAGCAGTCCATCGAAGCCGATGCTCTTCACAGAGGCTACGAAGCAGCCTGTTGGTGTGTTGGGCTGCAAACCGCCGCAGGTGCCGATGCGTACCATCGTCAGTGTGCGGTGCTCAAGAAATTCCTCGCGAGTCTGGTAGTTGATGTTGGCAAGGGTGTCGAGCTCGTTCACTACGATGTCGATGTTGTCGCATCCGATGCCGTGCGACTGACAAGTGATACGCTTGCCTTTGTACATACCTGTGATGGTGTGAAACTCACGGCTGCTGACTTCACACTCTTTCGAGTCGAAGTGTGCAGCAACGGTGTCGACACGAGCAGGATCGCCCACAAGAACCACTTTGTCGGCCAGCTGTTCTGGCTTCAGATGAAGGTGGAAACAAGAACCGTCAGCATTGATGATCAGTTCGGATTCAGGAAATGTTCTTTTCATAAGCTTTCTTATTTAGAATTGTTGATAATGTTACTTTCGGATTGTCGGATACGTTTCTCGAGTGTCTTCACATCTGCCGTCAGACGCACGAATTGCTTTTCTGCATCGAGAATCTCGGTACGAAGCACACGTTTGTCCTCTGGTTTGGCCTTGGCGTAGAAATTGCGTGATTTCTCCAGGAGTTGCTCAATATCCTTAAGTTGTTTCCTGGTGCCTTGAAGTTCGCGATAGAGGTCGGGCGATTCAGGTGCCTGGAACTGACTGATGTCTGTATAGGTAACGCGATCGTTGATGATAAAGCTGATAGCCGATCTTGACTGTTTAGCTGCACTTGATTTGCCAATGGTCTTGAGTCGTTCGAGAGCCAGCTTGCGCTCCGTGCCTTTTCCCCATGTATTGGCAATGCGGCTGATGTCGGCAAATCCCCGTAGTTGCTCGTCGGTATAGGCATCGCTATTGTATATATGACGTGAGGTAGGGGGAATGAACATATACACGCAGGCCTTTCCTTCCGGCTGGCGACGGTCTGTGACGAAATAGCCGATATTGCTCAGCTCGTCGATAACATATAGATAGTCGTTGGCCTCGGAATTGAAGGGCATGCCTATATTCTCAGGTCTGAGGAACTGTCCGTTCTCAGAATCAGCGCGTGTGACGAAGATATCATAGCCGCCAATGCTCTCTTTGCCCTTTGCTGCAAAATAGAAAGTGGTTCCATCGGTCATCATATAGGGGTAGTTGGCCTCGCTGATGCCGTCGTAGATACCTTTCAGGGCCAAGGGCTCGCTCCATTCCTCACCTAACTTGTCGAGGGTGTAGAGTCGCATCTGACCGTTGGCGTTTTCGTCAGAGAAATAGCATTTGTTGCCCATCTCGTTGATAAACACATAACTTTCTGAATGCCCTTCGCTACGGAAGAACTGGTCGAAGGCAGCTAACCTTCCAGACTCTGGGTTGAGGCGGATAATAGAAAGGATATCGTCCTTGGCAACGACCATAGAGTCGATGAAGATGATCTGCTGGGTAGCCTCGCGCATATCCGTGATACGCGGGTCTTCCTGTGGCTCTTCTACTACCACGATGGGAGCCTTCTTAACAATTGGCGCTTTTTTTACAACGGCCTTCTTCTTCTGAGCCTGCATCGGAACAGATGTAAGCAAAGCAAGAGCAATAATGGCTATATTCCTTATTCTCATCGTTTTATGTTATTCTTCTACAAGTTTGTTTTCAGCATTGAGAGCTCTCCATATACTGAAGCGCGCCTCGGGATTTATCTGTTCCATTTCATCGAAGAGACGCTTGATGTCTGAGCGATGCGAGTCGGTCTCGTAGGGGCAGAGCTTGGCCTGCTTCTGGTAGCCTTGCATTTCTGCGTAGGCCTTGATGTCGGCTTCCTCCATCATGCAGAGCGGGCGGATGATTGTCAGTGGCATCTTCCGCATCTTCAGGCTCGCAGGCATCGTATCGAAACGGCCTTGGAAGGTGAGATTCATCAGTGCCGTATGGATGAGGTCATCCTGATGGTGCCCGAGGGCTATCTTATTGCAGCCGAGCTGCTGAGCGAGGTTGAATAGTTCTTTGCGGCGCTGCCAGGAGCAGAGGAAGCATGGCTGCTTTTGCCTGCGCAGGCGGGCGGCGGATTCTGGAGACTGCTGTGGCACAGCAGTATGCTCAACCATAGGCGCAGCATCGACCTCGAAGCGGGTATTCCTTATGTGGAGCCTGATGCCGAGGAAGTCGCAGAATTGCTGCAGATAGCTCGTGTCGCTCTCGTAGTGGATGTTCTCCATCCTCACGTGCAGGGCCTCGACCTCGAATCGTGGGTGATGGATCTTCGCGCGCTTCGCCAAGAGTTCCGTCAGAAGGAGTGAATCCTTGCCGCCGGAGAGTCCCACGAGGATTCTGTCATCATCCTCTATCAGATGATAAGTAGCCATCGCCTTGATGAACCGCTCCTTCAAACGCTTCTCCAGGCGATGACTCTCTATATCGTCTTTACGCTTCTCCACGTAGATGTTTGTCCATATTGAGGGCAGCACGGCGGCCGTCGCCCATCGCAAGGATCACGGTAGCACCACCACGCACGATATCGCCACCGGCGAAGATCTCAGCACGTGAAGACTGCATGTCGTCGTTGACGGCAATGGTGTTTTTACGACCGAGCTCCAAGCCTTGGATAGACTTCGGCACGAGTGGGTTAGGTGATACACCTACGGCCACAATCACCTGATCAACATCGAGGGTTACGGTCTTGCCCTCAACGGGTACAGGTGAACGACGACCTGAAGCATCAGGCTCTCCTAACTCCATCACCTGAAGAATGGCCTGCTTCACGGCACCCGTCTCGTCAGCGATATACTCGATGGGGTTGTGGAGTGTCAGGAAGTTGATACCCTCCTCCTTAGCGTGCTTCACCTCCTCGAGACGAGCTGGCATCTCCACCTCAGAACGACGGTAAACGAGCGTTACTTCAGCGCCTAAGCGTTTAGCGGTACGGCAGGAGTCCATAGCGGTGTTACCACCACCCACGACAAGCACACTCTTGGCGGGATTCAGCGGGGTATCGGTCTTTGGATTTGCAGCATCCATTAGGTTCACACGGGTCAGATACTCGTTACTTGACATAATGTTGATGCTATTCTCACCAGGGATATTCATAAAGTTAGGCAGACCTGCGCCAGAGCCTACGAAGATGCCCTTAAAACCCTGCGCCTCAAGCTGCTCCACACTTATAGTCTTACCAACGATCACGTCGGTCTGGAAATGAACACCCATCTTGGCGAGGTTGTTGATTTCGACGTCAACAATCTTGTTGGGCAGACGGAACTCAGGGATGCCGTATTTCAGCACACCACCGATTTCGTGCAAGGCCTCGAAGACATAGACATCGTAACCTTTCTTCACCATATCGCCGGCGAACGAAAGACCGGCAGGGCCTGATCCCACGACGGCAATCTTGATGCCATTGGCTGGTGCAATCTCAGGCAGAGAGATATTGCCGCTCTCACGCTCGAAGTCGGCAGCGAAACGCTCCAGATAGCCGATAGCCACAGCAGGTTCGTTCATCTTCAGGTGGATACACTTGCTCTCGCACTGCTTCTCCTGCGGACAAACACGACCACAGACAGCGGGTAGGGCAGAGGTATCTTTCAGCACCTTCGCAGCAGCCAGGAACTGACCGCGCTCGATGTTCTTGATGAATGATGGGATATTGATGTTCACTGGACAACCCTCTACGCACGAAGGCTTTGCGCAGTCGAGACAACGTTTGGCCTCAGTCATTGCCATCTCCTTCGTCAGACCGATATTCACCTCCTCCGTACGAGTGGTAGCACGATAGACGGGGTCGAGTTCCGGCATGATGACACGCTCAATCTGCGTACGCTCCTTCGGCTTCATACTCTGCTGCAGTTCTTTACGCCAGGCAGCATTGCGGTCGGTGAGGATTTCGATTGTATCGTTCGTGGGGTCGTCGTCCATGACAACATCGGTGGTACTAGTGGCGATGGCATCGCCACATACATCAACGGAATCGAGGTGCTCCTCGTAATGAGCCAACTCTTCCTGCTCCTCACGCTTGAAGGTGCCCATGCGCTTGAACATTTCATCCCAGTCGACGAGAGCACCATCAAACTCAGGACCATCGATGCAGACGAACTTGGTTTTACCACCTATCGTCAGACGACAGGCACCACACATACCTGTACCGTCCACCATAATCGTATTCAGCGATACTTCGCAGGGGATATTATGCTTCTGAGCAGTCAGATTCGAGAATTTCATCATGATTGGAGGTCCGATGGCGAACACCTTATCCACGTGCTCCTGCTCGAAGAACTTCTCCATACCGACGGTTACGACACCCTTTTCACCGTAGCTGCCGTCATCGGTCATGATGATCACCTCGTCAGAGCTTTCACGCACCTTATCCTCGAGGATAATCAGATCCTTCGAACGACCGGCCATCACGGAGAGCACTCTATTGCCAGCGGCCTTCAGTGCCTGTATAATGGGGAGCATCGGTGCTACACCAAGTCCACCACCGGCACATACGACAGTACCGTATTTCTCAATCTTCGTGGGATTACCCAGCGGGCCTACTACGTCCGTCACATAGTCGCCCTCGTTGAGCGCACAGAGTTTCTTTGATGACAGACCCACCATCTGGACCACCAGTGTGATAGTGCCTTTATCGATGTCTGCGCCGGCGATAGTCAGTGGCATACGCTCACCTTTCTTGCCTACGCGTACAATCACGAAGTTACCGGCCTTACGGCTCTTCGCAATTAGCGGAGCCTCAATCTCAAAGAGAAAAACCTTCTCGGAGAACTGCTCTTTTCTAACAATCTTATTCATATTTGTTTAGCTTGGTTGATTAGTCGATGATGTCGCAGCCCATGTAAGGAACGAGGGCTGCAGGAATCTTAATGCCATTCTCTGTCTGGTTGTTCTCTAAAAGAGCAGCCACGATACGAGGCAGGGCGAGGGCAGAGCCGTTGAGCGTATGGCAGAGTTCAGGCTTCTTGCTGCCTTCAGGACGATAACGGCACTTCAGACGGTTGGCCTGATAGGTGTCGAAATTAGAGACTGATGACACTTCAAGCCAGCGTCCCTGAGCTTCTGAATAGACCTCGAAGTCGTAGCAGATGGCTGATGTAAAACTCTGGTCTCCACCGCAAAGCAATAGAATACGATACGGCAGTTCAAGCTTCTTCAGCAGACCCTCTACATGTGCCAGCATCTCCTTGTGGCTCTCCTTCGAGTGCTCAGGCTTGTCGATGCGCACAATCTCTATCTTCGAGAACTCATGCAGACGGTTCAGACCGCGCACGTCTTTACCATACGAGCCTGCCTCACGACGGAAACACTCTGTATAGGCGCAGTTCTTGATGGGCAGATCCTTCTCGTCGAGGATTACATCGCGGTAGATGTTCGTAACAGGAACCTCGGCTGTTGGAATCAGGTAGAAATCATCTATCTCGCAATGATACATCTGACCCTCCTTGTCGGGCAACTGACCTGTACCATAGCCTGATGCAGCGTTCACCACCGTTGGTGGCATGATCTCCGTATAGCCGGCCTTATTGGCTTCTGCAAGGAAGAAATTGATGAGTGCCCTCTGTAACTGGGCTCCTTTGCCGATATAGACGGGGAAGCCGGCGCCGGTGATTTTCACACCAAGGTCGAAGTCGATGAGGTTATATTTCTTGGCAAGTTCCCAATGGGGCAGGGGATTGGCAATACCCAATGACGGATTCACATCCCAATTGCCGACAGTGTCGCTGTCAGTGCATTCTTTCAGATTCGACTTCACTACGTGATTATCCTCAGCGGCCTTGCCCTCAGGCACCTCATCGTAGGGGATATTGGGTATCTGGCAGAGCAGAGTAGTCATCTCCTCCTGTGCCTTGGCCATTGTCTCGTCGAGTTGTTTCGATTTCTCTTTGAGTTCAGCCACCCGAGCCTTTACTTGCTCGGCTTCTTCTTTCTTTCCTTCTTTCATCAATCGGCCGATCTGTCCGGAAAGCTGTTTCTGCTCGTTCAGGCTCTTGTCGAGTTCCTGCTGAGCCTCACGGCGCTTCTTGTCCACGGCCAATACTTCGTCGATGGCCTGCTGTGCATTAGGGAAATGCTTCTTCTCCAGGCCACGAACCACACGTTCAGTTTGCTCACTGATGAGTTTGAGTGTTAACATATTAAATACGTATTTATTTGTTTGAATTCAATTTCTAAGGTGCAAAATTACAAAATATCGTTCAAACTACAAAAGAAAAAGGCATAAAAAAGCAGAAATCCCTCTCTCCATAGGAGAGAAGGACTCTGTTGTTTGTTTGGAATAAGTTTTTTTCTTGTTTGAAACTGATTAGGCCTCAGCGTTTGGAATCACTGAAACAACGCTCTTGTTGAACTTGCCTTTGTGGAAGTTAACGGTACCATCTACGAGCGCGTAGAGGGTGTCGTCCTTACCAATGGCAACGTTGTTACCAGGATTGTGCTTTGTACCACGCTGGCGAACGATGATGTTACCAGCCACACACTGCTGACCGCCGAAAATCTTAATACCCAGTCGCTGAGCTGCGCTCTCACGACCGTTCTTAGAACTACCTACACCTTTTTTATGAGCCATTTCTAAGTCCTCCTTTGATTAAGCGATTACTGATTTAACTTCAACCTGTGTGAACTGCTCACGATGACCGTTGCGCTTACGAGAGTCCTTGCGGCGCTTCATCTTGAACACAATCACCTTGTCGCCCTTCACGAGCGGGTTGATAACCTCACACACTACTTTTGCTCCGTCTACGGTGGGAGCACCTACCGTCACTGCACCGTCAGCATCTACGAGCAGCACCTTGTCAAATTCAACAGTCTTACCTTCTTCGGCATCTTTGATGTGGTGAACAAAGAGCTTCTGTCCCTGTTCCACCTTAAACTGCTGACCCTGAATGTCTACAATTGCGTACATTATTTATTGTATTAAAGGGTTTTTTCCGCGAGGCGGCGTACGTTCGTACACACTTCACTCAGCCCCAACGGACTCAAATCGGGGTGCAAAGGTACGAATTTAAAGTGAAAAGTGAAAAGTAAAAAGTGATTAGTGATTTACTTTTAGGAAAGTTTAACATTTTAGGTACAGACAAAAAATAAAGCGACGACTTTCGCAAGCGATCGCTCCATATCTTCAATAGGTATTAGCTTTTTTAAGGTAAAAAGATTGTTTTCAGGATAACGAGTGCAAAGGTATAGGTTTTTTTTCGAACCCGCAAACTTTTTCTGCATTTTTTTTACAAGAAACCTTCCGTGCGCCCGCACAACCCTAAATTTTATCAAATGTTAACACTAAATGATGCGCAAACGATTGTTTTTTCTATTAAATTGTCATCTCTCCACGAATGGATTTTTGCATGAGTTGACATACCTTTTCCGGCGACTCTGGATAGTGTGACTGAAGGAACATGAGTTTCGTAACGGCACTCTCAACGGTCATATCCCGTCCGCTGATGACGCCGGCCTCCTGAAGATGATAGCCGCAGTCATATCTTGACATCTCTACAGCTCCTTGCAGACATTGGCTGATGTTGACGATAATTTTCCCGTTGGCAGTCCCTTCCTTGAGGGCATGTAATAGCCACGTCGATTGTGGCGCATTGCCGCTGCCGAATGTACGCATGACGATGGCCTTCAGGTTGGGCGTGTGGATGATGTGGCGGATGAGGTCTTCCCGTATACCAGGAAAGAGTGAGAAGATGATTACGTTGTTGTCCAAGCGGAAATGTGGTACCATGGGCTCGTCCCATCTTGGCTTCAGAATCCGCTCGTGGTGGTAGGTGATGTTCACGCCTGCATCCACAAGATGAGGATAGTTGAATGATTCGAAGGCATTAAACTCCTCGGCACTCTGTTTGGTTGTGCGGTTGCCTCGCAGCAGATGGGAGTTGAAGTAAATGCCCACCTCTGGCACTAGTGCATGACCTTGCGAATCGCAGGCAGCCGCAATCTCTATTGATGAGATTAGATTTTCCTTGCCGTCGGTACGAAGCTGTCCTATCGGTAATTGCGATCCCGTAAATATCACAGGTTTTGTTAGATTCTCTAACATATATGAGAGGGCAGAGGCGGTATAGGCCATCGTGTCTGTTCCGTGTAGCACCACAAAACCGTCGTATTGGTCATAGTGGTCGGCAATACAATGTGAGATATCCGTCCATTTGGCAGGCGACATGTCACTGGAGTCAATAGGAGGATTAAACTGGAAGGTGTCGATAATCGTATCAAACTGTTTCAGTTCGGGCACATTGAATAAAAGGTGTTCGAAATCGAAAGGCTCTAAAGCACCTGTCTTGGGGTTACGGTTCATTCCGATAGTACCACCCGTATAAATGAGAAGGACTTTTCGCTGCATAGAAAACGTTTACGTTTATTTTTGCTGCAAAGTTAATTCATTTATGTGAGATTATTGCTATCTTTGCAGAAAATTTTAAATACAACTTAAAAACAAATCACATTTATGAAAGCTTTCAATGACAAGAACTTCGTCCTGGAGACTGAGATTGCCCAGGATTTGTATCACAACCATGCATCTAAGATGCCGATTATCGACTATCACTGCCATCTGATTCCTGAGATGGTAGCCAACGACCATCGTTTCAAGAGTATCACCGAGCTTTGGTTGGGTGGTGACCACTATAAGTGGCGCGCCATGCGTACCAATGGCATCGACGAGAAATACTGTACAGGCAAGGATACCAGCGATTGGGAGAAATTCGAGAAGTGGGCAGAGACCGTGCCTTATACCCTTCGTAATCCCCTCTATCACTGGACTCATCTGGAGCTGAAGACCGCTTTTGGCATAGAGAAGCTGCTCTCTCCCAAGACTGCACGGGAAATCTTCGACGAGTGTAATGAGAAATTGCAGCAGCCAGAATTTTCAGCCCGTGGTCTGATGCGTCACTATAACGTGGAGTGCGTTTGTACCACTGACGATCCGGTAGACGACCTGCACAACCACATCGAGTATGCCAAGCATAAGGCAGCTAATGATCCGATGATGATTCCCGCCTGGCGTCCTGATAAGGCCATGAACATCGAGAAATCTGATTTTGCTATCTATGTTAATGAATTGGCACATGTCAGCGGCATGGAGATTCGTAAGTTTACAGATATGGTCGATGCTCTGCAGAAGCGTCACGACTTCTTCGCTGCTAATGGGTGTAAGCTCTCTGACCACGGTATTGAGGAATTCTATGATGAAGAGTATACCGATTCTCAGATTGAGACCATCTTCGAGAAAGCTCTGCGTGGTCAGCAGTTGTCAGCCTATGAGGTGCGTCAGTATAAGAACTGCTTCCTTACCGTGATGGCCGAGATGGATGCCGATGCAGGTTGGACCCAGCAGTTCCACTACGGTGCCATCCGCGACAACAACACCGCTATGTTCAATAAACTTGGCCCAGACACAGGCTTTGACTCAATTGGTGAGTTCAACACCGCCAAGGCCATGTCTAAGTTCCTCAACAAGCTGAACATGAAGGGCAAACTCGCGCGTACCATATTATATACATTGAATCCATGCGCCAATGAAGTGATAGCTACCATGCTGGGTAACTTCCAGGGAGGAGAGCCTGGAAAGATCCAGTTCGGCAGCGGATGGTGGTTCAACGATCAGATGGATGGTATGATCAAGCAGATGAACGCTCTTTCTGTGCTTGGCTTGCTGAGCCGCTTTGTTGGTATGCTTACCGACAGCCGTTCATTCCTGAGCTATCCGCGCCATGAGTATTTCCGTCGTATTCTCTGCAACCTGCTGGGCAACGATGTGGAGAAAGGCCTGCTGCCTGATGACCGCGAACTGCTGGGTAAGATGGTTGAGGACATCAGCTACAACAACGCCCGCCGTTACTTCAAGTTCTATTAATATTATACGGTAAACCTGATATAGGTACGATCGTCGAAGGAACGGTTTTCGGGAACGAAGCCCTTGGTGGCTTTGAAGTCACCAATGTTGAGGGGGTCCGTCTTGCGCTGATGGCGTAGACGGACCTCCGACTCTTCAAGAGTGGGGCAGAGGAAGGGATAGCCGTCGCTGGCAAAGACAATCTCCCACGGCCGGAAGTCGAGGGTAAGCACAGGCACCAGTTGTTCTGGAATAGGGAAACCATCGACGACGGAATATGTGACATTCTGGTTCTTCATCTCTTGTAGCATGCGTGGAATGATATAATCGCGTGCCTCATCGTTGGTAAGAATTTCCTCTTGATTCTTACCTGCTGCCAGCAATTCTTTGACCTTCGCTGCACGCATCTCGGCAAGTTTCTGCTCGTAGGGCTTGGGATTTTCAATGAGTTCGCCATTCAAAAGGCACAGGCAGTCGCCAATCATCCAGATCTCTCGACGCAGACGGGAGAAAAGCACCACAGAGGCTGTCATACGTTCTTCAGGATGAGCTGTCAGTTCAGCCATTCGTTTTCTTCCGTAATGCTTGTTGATAGCTCGGGTGACGCCAAGACAAAACTGATGACAGGACGTGTTTGCAGGCATTTTGCGGATATATCGCGAGATGATCTTCATGGCATAGCGTCCATTACTCATCAGCAGAGAGTAATGGCGGGTGGCTTTGGATGTAGACCCGTCGATAACGGCGATGAAATCACTTGTGACGACGAGTCCGTCCTCGCTTTTCTTTTTTGGGTTCTTCGCGATCAGGCTTTGCTCGATGATTTGCATTGGTGTTGGGTGTTGGGTGATAGGTGTTGGTGTATAGTTTAGAGATGAGGTCTGGACGTCCGATGCGACGGAGGCTCTGCTCGATGCCGCGGCGTTCCTCAGGCTTGTACCAGAAGAAATACTGACGCTGGGCAAGCTTTTCCCGCTGGCTCTTTGCAGAAGAAACGGGTTCGAGGGTATATGGGTTATAACCTGTGTACCATGTCTCAGTGGCAACCGTCATTGGCGTAGGGGTGAAGTCCTGTACCTGTTCGAGGTGGAAGTCCAATTGCTTAGTGATAACGGCCAGTTCAGCCATATCCTCTTCCTGGCATCCGGGATGCGAGGAGATGAAGTAGGGGATGATCTGCTGGTGGAGGTTTTCCTCACGATTAATGCGGTCGAAGATACGCTTAAACTCGTAGAACTGCTGGAACGAGGGCTTGCGCATCAGTCGGAGCACGCGTTCGCTGGTGTGCTCGGGCGCCACTTTCAGACGTCCGCTCACATGCTTGCAAATCAGCTCGCGAGTGTATTCCATAGCGGCCTTGTTGCTTGCCTCGTCCTTACCTTTATATAATAATAGGTCGTAACGCACACCGCTGCCGATGAAACTCTTCTTGATACCCTTGACGGCATCGACGGCATGATAGATTTCCAACAGTTTCTGATGGTTGGTATCGAGGTTGGGACAGATCTGAGGATGGATACAACTAGGCCGTTTACATTTCTCACAGGCATTGAGATTCTTGCCATGCATACCGTACATATTAGCCGATGGACCGCCAAGATCAGATAGATAGCCCTTGAAATCCGGCATCTCTACAACTTGCCTCACCTCTTTTAAGATGCTCTCCTTCGAACGGCAGGAGATGAATTTTCCTTGATGGGCAGAAATGGTGCAGAAAGCACATCCTCCAAAACAGCCTCGGTGAATATTAACGCTATGCTTGATCATGTCGTAGGCCGGAATGCGTTTGCCCTTATATTTGGGATGAGGCTGACGCGTATAGGGCAGGTCGAAGGAGGCATCTAATTCCTCGGTGGTCATTGGCGGATAGGGGGGATTGATGACAACATAACGACCATCGACACCCTGTAGCAGACGGGAGGCATGCATCATGTTTGACTGCTCCTCTACATAGCGGAAATTCTCAGCCTGCTTGCGCTTGTCTTTCAGACACTGCTCATGAGAATGAAGAACGATGTCGTCTTCCCGGATGCCATTAGGGATTTCCTCCTTTCGGGCGAGATAGACGGTCTGCGGAATGTCGCGAGGAATCTGCATCCTTTGCTCAGAAAAACGGCTGGCGAGTTCGAGTGTCGGCTTTTCCCCCATGCCGTATGTGATCATGTCTGCACCAGAGTCACAAAGGATGCATTTACGGAGACAATCCTGCCAATAGTCATAGTGAGTGACACGACGTAGAGATGCCTCAATACCTCCGAGTATCACGGGAACATCGGGAAACAATTGCTTAAGAATCTTGGTATAGACAATCGTCGGGTATTCAGGTCGGAGGTCATGCCTGCCATCTGGGCTATAGGCGTCTTCGGAGCGCAATCGACGGTTGGCGGTGTATTTATTCACCATTGAATCCATACAACCCGGAGCAACCCCAAAGAATAGTCGCGGACGCCCGAGTTTCTTGAAGTCGCGGAAGTCTCCGTGCCAGTCAGGCTGTGGGACAATCGCCACACGATAGCCAGCCGCCTCGAGTGTTCGTCCGATGACAGCTGCGCCAAAGGAAGGATGGTCTACATAAGCATCTGCAGAAAACAAGATAATATCTAATTCATCCCATCCTCTGAGTTCCAACTCCTTTTTCGTCGTTGGCAGAAAGTCCGTCAGCCGATATTCCATCAATTAAACGGCGTTCCTTGAATAGCGCGTGTGGTAGCGCCCAAATTGTCGTTGCTCTGATTCTTCCAGTTGATATAGAGAATCACCAACTGCTGAAGTCCGAAGGCTTTCATATTTGGATGATAGATCAAGTCGAGGCAGAGGTCGAGCAGTGCTTTATCCTTGCCGGCCTGACTCTCTAGCAGTGAACGGATGTTGAATTTCAACTTGTCGAGCACTTGCTCGTCTACATAACCGTTGGAGTCGATCAGGTCTCTGAAGAACTGATATTTCTCAATGGTCTCAAGGTGCTCTTCCTTGACTTCGATACTTCTTGTTCCGGATGAATTTGCCTGAATTTTCATAAGCTGATCGTTTGAAGTTTATAATTATTGTAATAGGAATGCTAATATACCTCGCATCAGTACACCTTGGATTTGCTTTGATTTGATGCACTCAAAGGGGAATCCGATTGTCAGGGCACGATAGTCGTTGCCGTTGTAAGCAACACAGGCACTCTGCAGATTGCTATAGGCCATGGCCGGGTAGGCAGGTGCTATGGGCAGCAGCACATCAGGATGTTGGGCGGCGTAATGCACACCATTGGGTTGACGGTGGAAGGTAAATGTTGTACCCATTCCCTGTATGGTATCACGTTCCAGATAGTCAGTATGTGTACCGCCATAGTCACACTTCAACAGATTGGCAAGAAAAGCCTTGTCCTGCTGTGATGTCATATCCTTTCCGATATAGGCGCCACTTACGAGGAGGGCACCACCCTGTGCCGCATGAGCCATGAGATGTGGTCGCAGTTTTTTAGGGAATGCCTGATACTTCACCAACGAATAGCCGTCGTCCTCCTCCAGACCTAAAATCAGGTCTACCATCGCATAACCCTCCAACGTCATCTTACCATTCTCGACGGCTTTCGACGAACAGCTTGCAATGCTGTATCGACGGGCAGAGGCAATGGCATTGGCATGGGTACGGATATAGTTGAAATCATTGCCTGCAATAAACTGTCCAGCCAACGAGTCGTTGGTGAAGCCGAGCCCCTTCGATGTCTCTTTTCCTATCTGCTTAAAATCGAAGCTGGTTTGGAAACCACGCCATCCGGCTGTCAGTCCGTAGCTCACTCCGATATCAGCATTGAGGTCGAAACCCTGTTCTGAGGCATTGTCTCGCACCTTTGGCGATGCGAGGCGATGGAAACCGTTGACTACTAGCACCTGTTTCTGGGCTGTGGGATTATAGAGGGCCGACACCACTTCACTTGGGAAACTCTCACCGCCAGCGTTGACAGCAGAGACACGGAAAGAATACAGCTTGTCGGGCTCCAATGATATCGTTGTCGAAGTCTTGTCGCTATTTAGGAAAATGCCGTTATCGAAATCATCGTTGTCTTTTGCCGTATAGAGCACATAGCAGGTGGGGACGGCTGTGGGCTCATTGGGATCTTCTGTTGCCGTCCAACTGATTTTAGCCTCGCCTTTTTCGGTTAGGGTGACGCTGATGTTATCGGGTGTCAACGGCTGTACGATATAGTCTGTATGGTGCATGCGTGCCGTATAGCGCAATAGGGTCTTATAGATGCTTCGGGCCAGATCGAAACGGAAGTTCGGATCTTGTGCCATCCTCATATCGGCGAAGTTCTGATGTGACAGAACTTCGAGGATGGCACTGGGAACTTCGGGCATACGACATTCAGAATAGTTGCGGTCATAGAGCTCTCGGGTCTGCCATTTACCATATTTACGACGGATGTCATAGGGAATGTTGACGAGCAGATCGTCGGCCAGATCACGTGAGGCCAGTCGTGTGAGACCTGCATTCACCGTCGAATCGCGGAACGTGGTCATACAGATGGCCAGTGTACCGGTGTTGGTCTTTCCGTCACGTGTAAAGCCCGCATCGCTATGGATGGCCAGAGACAGTTCGATGGGTACACCACGGCCCGTCGTATCTGGCATATAACAGGAGCCTCCACCCATCAGATTTGACATATAGGAACGGGCATTGATGTCGTCCCCATAGTCGTCCTGCCCCTCCTTGCTACTATATACCTCATAGGGCATTCCTGCCCATTGGGCGTAATAGCGGGAACCCTCCAGACATCGTGGCATTCCACTCAACTTTCCGCCTCGCTCGATATTGCCCATTCCGCCACCAAACCTCACTGCATCGGCAGTCACAATGCCAGGTTTGTCGCTGAAGTTTGAGAGCACCACGCGGTTTTGTTCGTTACAACCTTCGTCAAAGTCAAAAGTTCCTAAGTATACCCATGTAGAGCCGCCCATCTGCTGATTGACGTGAAACTCGCTAGCGATACCTTTATGCCATACAGTGTAGCGGGCATCGTCGACACTCCCTTCGACGGTCTGGTAACTTACATAGACAGCATAGCGCCCCGCTTCAGGAATCGTAGGCTGATAAATCACATGGCCCAGGTGGTGCTTGTGTTCCGTAGCCTCGATCATACGGGCCGTACCTGCCTCAAAGGGGTTCTCATGATCAACATAATTACCTGCATGCAAACTGAAGCCAGGCATTGGTGCCGTCTGCCATGGATGATGGATGCCCTGCTCTGTATAGCCTATGGACAGTGAGTCATTGTCAACAATGACCTCATGCTTCTGCCAGTCTCGCTCACGTGGGGTGAAAACGATGGCACCGGCATTCTCGAGCATGGGGATGAGATAGGGGGTCACGATGGTTTGGGTGAACAGGTCTTCACTCGTGGCAAAAAGCGGAGGACGCTGCCATTTCCATTGATCATCAGCGATACTGTAATATATTCCGTGACTGGCCCATACTGTGAAATGGCGGTTGTTGAGTCCATGTGTGATTGTATAAGGTCGTGTTGCATTAAACACCCATGGCTTTCCTTTATAGTCGATATCACCCCAAGTACGGCTTTTGTCTACGGGATCTGACAATCGGTTGGGTATCAGTTTCTCGATGGCCCATCCGCCCGTTTTTACCGTAAGCTGGTAATCTTGAAGGGTATCAGGAAGCAACTTCCGTACATCGGTGTAGATGAAATCAGTTGATGGTTTGGTAAACAGTTGTTCTCCGAAGGCGTTATTGGCATAGACCGTCACCGTTTTCAGAGAGTCGTTCACGCGAAGACTGTCAAGATGCGCTTTGTTGCGTATCAACTGTCCGGCTGCATGGTAGTTCACAAAATAGTTCTCTAAAGGATTCTTTTGTGTCTTCTGCGCCGAGGATAGCAGGACTGTGAGACCAGCCCATAACGTCATGACCAGTCTCTTCTTATTCATTATTCAATGTCTCCAATCGTAAAGTTCTCAGGACGTTTGCCCTTGAAATGTTGAAAGTATAGTTTAATTTCTCGCATGTCATTTTCCAGATCGCCAGTGGGCGTGATAGTCTTGGTACACTGTATCAGTCGCTTCTCATAATCCGCACCGTATAAAAGAATGGGAAGGTTGGCTTTCAGGGCTATGAAATAGAAACCCTTTTTCCAATCGGGGTTCTTTGAACGCGTACCCTCTGGTGTGATACAGAGGTGGAAAACCTTTGTTTGCCTGGCGGTCTCAGCCATTGCATCGGTCATACTCGTTTTCTTCTGACGATACACGGGAATGCCTCCCAACCGTTTGAAGATAGGACCCAATGGCCAAAAGAACCATTCTTTCTTCATCAGGAAATTACACTGAAATCCTTCGGCACCGCTATAGAGGATACCTAATATAAAATCCCAATTGCTAGTGTGTGGTGCCAGGCAGATAATGTATTTGTCAGGATGTTCCTGCGTTACATTAACCGTCCATCTCTTTCGTTTGTATAACAGCCATTTACAGAAAGATTGCCACATATTAACTATTCAATTGGTCAATAATATCACCGACCTGTGCGGCGAAGTTCTCTCGTAGATTCTTGAAGTAGGCCTTTGCTGTGAGTCCCGGCTCTGGATGACAGGTCCGACGGATGAACTCATTCTCTACTTTCAGGATGCTGAACAGCAGCGCCTCAGCATTACCCTGCTGTCCTTTGGCACCATATAAAGAGACAGCGACTGCCTCAGCAAAAACTTCCTCACAAATCGAATGAATCGCGCGCTTTAATGTTCTCTTGCTTGCCATTTTATTTCCTCCTTTTTATTTATTTTGATATATTCACTAAGCAAAGATAGAAAAAAATCTTTGTATATCAAAGAAATCCATCCACAAAAAATATTAAAATGCTGAATTTACCCCCTTTTCTTTCCTTTTTCTAGCAGAAAATGATTAATTTTGCACGCAAATTGAAAATTATTCATTCAAATTTAAGGATTAAGACATTATGGAAAAAAGTGCATTGCAGATGGCAAGAGCCGCTTATCAGCCCAAGTTACCTAAGGCTCTTCAGGGTGCAGTAAAAGTCAAGGAAGGTCAGCCTACTCAGAGCGTAGGTGATCAGGAAGAAATCAAGAAGTTGTTCCCCAACACCTACGGTATGCCTATCGTAGAGTTTGAGCCCGCAACTGAGGCCAATCATACCAAGATGAACGTTGGTATCATCCTCAGTGGTGGTCAGGCTCCTGGCGGTCACAACGTCATTACTGGTCTGTTTGACCAGATCAAGAAGCTGAATCCTGAGAACCGTCTCTATGGCTTCATCCTCGGTCCTGGTGGTCTGGTAGACCATAACTACATGGAACTCACTAAGGAGATCGTCGATGAGTACCGTAATACCGGAGGCTTTGATATGATTGGTTCTGGACGTACGAAGCTGGAGAAAGTCGATCAGTTTGAGAAGGGTCTGGAGATCATCCGTGAGCTCGACATCAAGGCAATCGTGATTATTGGTGGTGACGACTCTAACACCAATGCTTGTGTCCTCGCTGAGTACTATGCAGCTAAGAATTACGGTGTTCAGGTGATTGGTTGTCCGAAGACTATCGACGGTGACCTGAAGAACTCTCAGATTGAGACCTCTTTTGGTTTCGATACCGCTTGTAAGACCTATTCTGAGCTCATAGGTAACATTGAGCGCGACTGTAACTCTGCCCGTAAGTATTGGCACTTCATTAAGGTGATGGGTCGTTCGGCTTCTCACATCGCCCTCGAGTGCGCTCTGCAGACACAGCCCAACATCTGCCTCGTCTCTGAGGAGGTTGAGGCTAAGGCTCAGAGTCTCGACGATATCGTTGACTACATTGCCAACGCTGTGGCCGTTCGAGCTGCTGACGGTAACAACTTCGGTACCGTTATCATTCCTGAGGGTGTCATCGAGTTCATTCCCGCTATCAAGAAGCTCATCGCCCAGCTCAACGATGTGCTTGCTATGCCTGAAGCCAAGGAGATTAGCCGCGACGAGCAGGTTGACTTCGCAAAGAGTCACCTCACAGAAGAGAACCTCGCTGTGTTCAATAGTCTGCCTGTAGGCGTAGCCCGTCAGCTGGCTCTCGACCGCGATCCTCACGGTAATGTACAGGTATCACTCATCGAGACTGAGAAACTGCTCTCTACGATGGTAGCCCAGAAGCTTGAGAAGATGAAGAAGAAGGGTAAGTATGTTGGTAAGTTTGGTACTCAGCACCATTTCTTCGGTTACGAGGGACGTTGTGCTGCTCCTTCTAACTTTGATGCTGACTACTGCTATGCTCTCGGTACTTCTGCCGCTCAGCTGATTGCCAATGGTAAGACCGGTTATATGGCTATCGTGAAGAATACGACTGCTCCTGCTGAGCAGTGGATTGCTGGTGGTGTGCCCATTACGATGATGATGAACATGGAGAAGCGTGCAGGTGAGATGAAGCCCGTGATTCGTAAGGCCCTCGTCGAACTCGACGGTGCTCCCTTCAAGGAGTTTGCCGCTCATCGTGAGGAGTGGGCTCGCAAGACTGCTTACATCTATCCTGGTCCTATCCAGTATTGGGGACCCACAGAGGTCTGCGACCAGCCTACAAGAACGCTGGCTCTAGAAAAGGCATAAGATAAATGTCTAAGAAGCGAGTAGTTCGCCGGAAGGGCGTTGGCGTTACTCATACCTATCATGGTGTGGGTAAACGTCAACGCCCCAGTTTTATTATCCGTCTTCTTCAGAAGGTTCCTTCATGGGGGTGGTGGATAGGTGGATTACTCATCGTTTTGGGCTATATCTGGTTCTTCTATTATTTCTTCGTTTCACCTTTTGGATTCCGATGGCGCGCCCTCTATGGAGATGTCAGCTATCCTGAAGGTTACGAGATTCACGGCATTGATATCTCCCATCATCAGGGACATATCGACTGGGAAGAACTGAAGGACAATGGCATGATCAACAAGTGTCCCGTGCGTTTTGTAATGATCAAGGCTACTGAGGGCGCTACCCAGACAGACGAGAATTTCCGCGAGAATTTCTATCAGGCTCGTGAGTATGGTTTTACCCGTGGTGCCTATCATTTTTATAGTGTTCACACTCCGGCCGAACAACAGGCCTATCATTTTCTTGATGTAGTGAAGCTTGAAAACGGTGATCTCCCGCCTGTGCTCGATGTGGAGCATAAGCCCAAGAATCAGACCGACGAAGAGTTTAAGAGCTCCGTTCTCCAGTGGCTTGATATCGTTGAGAAGCATTATCAGGTCAAGCCTATCTTATATACCTATTTTAAATTTAAGACGAAATACCTCAACGACTCCATCTTCGACCAGTATCCCTACTGGATTGCCCATTACTATGTTGACTCGTTGGAGTATCAGGGACCTTGGAAATTCTGGCAGCACACGGATGTAGGCCGTCTGCCAGGCGTAAAGGGCAATGTCGACTTCAATATCTATAACGGTTCTTATTACGATCTGCGCCAGATGACCATCGGCTCGCAGGAAACTATCGGCGAGAAAGCATATGGTATGTAATATCTGCTAAAAAACAAATCAAAAATGAAAAAACTCATATTGGCAATGACCTTGTTGTTGCTGCCGCTGATGGCGGAAGCACAAAAAGTGCCCGCAGAGAAGGACATGAGTGCCTATCTTTTTACATTCTTCAACGACTCTACACATTCGTTGTTTATAGCCGTCAGTTACGACGGTTACAACTTCAATCCTGTGAATAATGGTGAGCCCATTATCTCTGGCGACAGTATCGCAGAGCAGCGTGGTATCCGTGATCCCCACATCTATCGCGCCCCCAATGGCAAGTTCTATATCGCTATGACTGATCTTCATATATATGGTCAGCAGAAAGGATTTCGCACCACCCGTTGGGAGCGCGATAAGAAATACGGCTGGGGTAATAACCGCGGGTTGGTGCTGATGGCCTCCGACGACCTTATTCACTGGACGCACAATGAGGCCCGTATCGATCTTCTATTCCCCGAACGCTTCGGAGATATCGGTTGTGCATGGGCACCGCAGACCATTTGGGACCCGACTGTCCAGAAACCGATGGTCTATTTCACCATTCTTCAGCATCCAGGCGGACGTACGCGACTTTACTATAGCTATGCTGATGAAGCCTTCACCACCTTAGAGACCGAACCTCAACTGCTATTCGACTATCCCGACGAGAAGATTCAGGTGCTTGATGCTGATATCTGTCCGATGCCCGACGGTCGATATTTCATGACCTATGTGGCACAGGAGAATCCCGCAGGCATTAAATATATGATCAGCGACCGTATCAACCATTTCGATGACTATCACGCTGAACAGATTGATACGGAAAGAGGCGGTTGCGAGGCACCGAATGTCTGGAAGCGTATTGGTGAGGATAAGTGGGTTGTCATGTACGACATCTACAGTTTGAAACCCCACAATTTCGGTTTCGTTGAAACCGCTGACTTCAAGACTTTCACCCCATTAGGCCGGTTCAACGATGGCGTGATGAAACTGAAGGATTTCACCTCGCCCAAGCACGGTTGTGTAATCCACATTACCAAGGCTGAGGCCGAACGTCTCGAACAATACTGGAAATAATAAAACAACAATCCCCGTCAGGACTCTGGCGGGGATCGTTATGTTTGGCTAGCCGTTCATCGATAGGAGGAACTCCTCATTGTCCTGAGTAGCAACAAGACGGTCGCGAATGGTGTTCATCGCTTCAATGGGGTTCATCTCGGCGATGTACTTGCGCATAATCCACATGCGGTTGAGCGTGGTCTCGTCATGCAGCAGATCGTCGCGACGTGTTGACGACTGTACCAGGTCGATGGCCGGGAAGATACGCTTGTTCGACAGCATACGGTTAAGCTGGATCTCAGAGTTACCCGTACCCTTGAACTCCTCGAAGATCACTTCGTCCATCTTGGAACCAGTATCAACCAATGCGGTGGCAATGATGGTGAGCGATCCGCCGCCCTCGATGTTACGGGCAGCACCGAAGAAACGCTTGGGCTTCTGCAGAGCATTGGCATCGACACCACCAGTGAGCACCTTACCCGAGGCTGGTTGTGCGGTGTTATAGGCACGTGCCAGACGAGTGATGGAGTCGAGGAATATGACGACATCGTGACCGCACTCCACCATACGCTTGGCCTTCTCGAGCACGATACCCGCAATCTTCACATGACGGTCGGCGGGCTCGTCGAAGGTAGAGGCAATCACCTCTGCATCAACGGTGCGGGCCATATCGGTCACTTCCTCAGGACGTTCGTCGATGAGCAGCATCATGATATAGGCCTCGGGATGGTTGGCAGCGATGGCGTTCGCGATATCCTTCATCAGTATGGTCTTACCGGTCTTGGGCTGGGCCACAATGAGGGCACGCTGACCTTTACCGATAGGCGAGAAGAGGTCGACGATACGCACGCTAGGGTTTGTAGTGGCCTTGTCGCCACAGAGTATGAACTTTTCCTCGGGGAAGAGAGGTGTCAGGTGCTCGAAAGCTACGCGGTTGCGGACTTCCGACGGGTTACGGCCGTTGATGGTCCTGACATTGCACATAGCAAAATATTTCTCGTTTTCGAACGGCGGACGTACGGTGCAGTCTACTACGTCACCCGTCTTCAGACCGTTGGCTTTGATCTGTGTTGGAGATACATAAATATCGTCGGGCGAGGAGAGATAGTTGTAGTCGCTAGAACGGATGAATCCGTAGCCATCTGTCAATATCTCAAGCACGCCGTTAGCCGTGATGACATCGTTGAATTCATATTTTGGGGCAGCTGCGGGTTGTTGTGACTGACCTCTGTCAGTGGCCTGTGAACTCATCGGACGGTCGAAGATGTCAAGAGTAGGAATGGCTGCCTGATCCTCGATGGGAATGTCGAGCACAGTGATAAAGTCTGTACCATCACCAGGATCACCTTCCCAGACGCCATCTTCGTTGACCTCGGGTTCATCGGAAGGATGATACTCATGGCCTCGTTCCAGCTTCTGCTTTAGTTGTTCCATCATCATCAGTTGCTGCTCGCCAGCCTCTTCGTAGTTACCAGCGGCAAAGGCCTCCTCGGGCACGAAGTCGGGAGCTACCTCCTCTACGGGTGCTTCCGGCTCTGGCTCAGCTACTGCCTCAGCAATTGCCTCTGCCTCTTTCTGAGCGGTCTCAGCGGCCTCGGCTTCTGCTGCCAGTTCAGCCTTACTCTTCCTGCCACGACGCTTTGGCTTCTCTTCAGCTACCTTCTCTTCGGCAGGTGCCTCTTCTTTGTCCTTTGCCTTTGCTTTTGTAATAGGCTCGTCGCTGAACAGCGAAGGTGTCTCAACTTTTTTACGTTTCTTGCCAGCATTATCAAGGTTCTCACCTTCCTGACCAGTAACGGTATAGACTCGGCTCGTATCTTTCTTCTGAATACGTGTTCTCTTCTTCTTGGGTGTATCTCCACTGGCGGCACTGTTCTCTGCTGCCTTGTCGAGAATGGCATAGACAACGGTTTCCAACGAATCGTCTTGTTTAACCTTTATGCCCAATTCATTTGCGATACCCATTAATTCGGGTACGGCCATTGATTCTAATTCTTCTTTTGTATACATACACGCAAAGCAGTCTTGATAACTGCGATTTGTTTGAAAAATGAGTGAAAAATGCTTCCCGAGCGGAAGCGTGTTTTTGAAAATCGAGTGCAAAGATACATATTATTTTCATAACTTCCAAATTTTTTTGTTTTTTTTCGTATCTTTGCACCCAAAATAGAAGAGATATGGAAATCAAGAAAGCAGAATTCACGCTCAGCGCTCCGATGGTGTCGATGTGTCCGAAGGATACAAAGCCCGAATATGCGTTCATCGGAAGGTCGAATGTGGGTAAGTCGAGTCTGATCAATATGTTGACGAACAACAAGAAACTTGCCAAGATTTCGGCTACGCCAGGAAAGACACTGCTCATCAATCATTTTATTATTAATAATGAGTGGTATCTGGTAGACCTGCCGGGTTATGGCTATGCTAAACGTTCGAAGAAAGAGATTGCCAAGTTGGACCAGATGATTCAGGGTTATATCCTGCAGCGCGAGCAATTGGTGAATGTTTTCCTGTTGGTCGACGTGCGGCTGGAGGCCCAGAAGATCGACCTGGAGTTTATCGAGTGGCTGGGACAGTCGGGCGTGCCCTTCGCGATTGTCTTCACCAAGGCCGACAAACTATCGCCCACGAAAGTGAGGCAGAACATCGATGCTTATAAGAAAGTCTTGATGGAGACCTGGGAGGAACTGCCGCCCATCTTCGTCACCTCCTCTGAGAAGAAAGAGGGCAGGGATGAAGTGCTTGACTACATCGACAGCATCAATCAGGAATTGAAGAATGGCTAAGGAGATACCATACTTAGACGTACAGAACCTGACCAAATCGTTTGGCTCGCTGGTGCTCTTCGAGGATATCAGCTTTTCGATTGCCGAAGGACAAAAAGTGGGCCTGATAGCCAAAAATGGCACGGGCAAGTCTACGTTGCTATCCGTGCTTTCCGGCAAGGAGGGCTATGATTCTGGCAGTATCATCTTCCGTCGCGATCTGAAGGTAGGGATGCTGGAGCAGTCGCCCGTGTTCGACCCCGAGGAGAGTGTCCTCGATGCCTGTTTCAATCATCAGGGCAATCCCGAGAAGGTGCTGAAGGCCAAACAGGTACTCACGCAACTCAAGATCCGCGATCTGCAACAGCCGATGGGGCAGCTCTCTGGTGGTCAGCAGAAGCGCGTGGCATTGGCCAATGTGCTGTTGACGGAGCCAGATCTGTTGATACTTGATGAGCCCACCAACCACTTGGATCTTGAGATGATTGAGTGGCTGGAGGGATATCTGGCCAGAGGACGGCGGACGTTGTTGATGGTGACCCATGACCGCTTCTTCCTCGATCGTGTCTGCTCCGTGATACTCGAACTCGACGACCAGACCATATACACCTATCGTGGCAATTACTCCTATTATCTGGAAAAACGTCAGGAGCGCCTCGACAACAAACGGGCTGAGATAGCTCGCGCCAACAACCTCTATCGCACCGAACTCGAGTGGATGCGCCGGATGCCTCAGGCACGAGGCCATAAGGCCCGCTATCGAGAGGAGGCTTTCTACGAACTGGAGCGCGTGGCCAAGCAGCGCATCGAGGAGCGACAGATACGGTTGAAGTCGCGCAACGTCTATATCGGCTCGAAAATCTTTGAGTGCCAGTATGTATCGAAACGCTTCGACGATCTCGTCATACTGAAAGATTTCTACTATAATTTCTCGCGATTCGAGAAGATGGGCATTGTGGGCAACAACGGCACAGGCAAGTCCACTTTCCTGAAACTGCTTCTAGGTCAGATCCCACCCGACGGAGGTCGGTTCGACATTGGAGATACTGTGCGCTTCGGCTATTTTTCGCAGGAAGGACTCCAATTTAATGAACAACAGAAAGTTATTGACATCGTGCGTGACATCGCAGAAAATATAGATATGGGCGGAGGCAAGCATCTTTCTGCTTCGCAGTTCCTGCAATATTTCCTCTTCACACCCGAGCAGCAGCATAATTATGTGTATAAACTCTCAGGTGGTGAGCGTCGTAAGCTTTACCTTTGTACGGTACTGATGAAGAATCCCAACTTCCTCGTACTCGATGAGCCTACCAACGATCTCGATATTGTGACCTTGCAGATTCTGGAGGAATACCTGCAGGATTTCCCGGGTTGTGTGATTGTGGTGAGTCACGACCGCTACTTTATGGACAAGGTAGTGGACCATCTGCTGGTGTTCAAGGGCGATGGCGAGATTAAGGACTTTCCCGGCAACTATACGCAGTATCGCGAGTGGCAGACTCTCCAGCCGAAGGCATCTGTAGAGGCCGGCCCATCTAGAGGACCTGGCCAATCTAGAGATTCTAGCCATTCTAGAGATTCTAGAGATTCTAGAGAATCCAGGAGAAAGATGACCTATAAGGAGAAGACCGAGTTTGAGCGCCTTGAGAAAGAGATTGCCGCTCTTGAGGCAGAGCAGCAACAGTTGGAAGAGGCTCTCTGCAGTGGTACCCTCTCGATAGATGAGCTGACAGAGAAGAGCAAACGTCTCCCCTTACTGAAAGACGAACTCGACGAGAAATCGCTGCGTTGGCTGGAACTCTCGGAGATAGAGAGTTAGTGAATAGTGATAATAAATAGTTATGATACATCAGCAATATCCCTCACAACTGTTGGAAAAGGCGGTCTCGGAGCTTTCGCGACTGCCGGGCATCGGACGTAAGACGGCCCTGCGCCTGGCGCTTCATCTTCTGAGACAGGACACCGAAGATGTGGAACATTTTGCGGAGGCGATTGTCCAGATGAAGTACGAGGTAAAATACTGCCAGAAATGCCATAACATCAGCGATACGGACATTTGTCCCATCTGTGCCGATCCCCGTCGCGACAGTTCGCTTGTCTGTGTGGTGGAGAATATCCAGGACGTGATGGCCATCGAGAACACCCAGCAGTATCACGGTCTCTATCATGTGCTAGGCGGCATTATCTCACCGATGGACGGCATCGGGCCTGGCGACATCGAGATCGACTCGTTGGTGAAACGGGTAGGCGAGGGGAGCGTCAGTGAGGTGATCCTTGCCCTGAGCTCTACGATGGAGGGTGATACAACCAATTTCTACATCTATCGCAAGCTGGAGCCCTATACCAACGTGAAGGTGAGCATCATAGCCCGAGGTATCTCCGTAGGCGACGAACTGGAATATACCGACGAGGTGACGCTGGGCCGCTCCATACAAAACCGTACAATATTCGAAGGAAAATAAAAAAGCAAGAGATATGAAGAAAATTAGCAAACAACTGACATTCGTCTATGTCCTTTTAGTAGCCATTGCCCTGGCTATCGTGTTGCTCTATGAGCTGGACGTGCTGGAGTCGGGTGTCTTGGCCGACAGCAAGCAGACGGAGTTCGTGGCGCTGACCGTGATGGAGCTGACCTCGTTGGCTGCGGCTTTCTTAGGGCTCCGCCTGTTCAAGTTCCATAAGGTTCATGATGAACTGGTCTGTCTCAATGAACCGGCCATGTTGAAGTGGGGACTGTTGAGACTGTTAATACTTGAAGTGCCGATGGTGGTCAATACCTATTTATATTATATATATATGAACCCCACGTTCGGCTATCTGGCCATCATCCTGTTGCTCACGCTGCCATTCGTGATGCCGACAGAGAGTCGCTGCATTGACGAGACGAGCGAAGAAGTGAAAAGTGAAAAGTGAAACTCTCTATTGTCATAGTAAGTTATAATGTGCGGACGTTCGTGGCCCAGTGCCTCGATAGCGTGCAGATAGCGTCCGAAGGGATCAACGGCCTCGAGGTGTTTGTTGTCGACAATGCCTCGTCGGATGATACGGTCGGCTATATAGGCAGTAATTATCCGTGGGTCAGGCTGATTGCCAACGACGATAATCTGGGATTCTCTCGCGCCAACAACATTGCCATCCGACAGGCGCAGGGTGAATATGTCCTGCTGCTCAATCCCGATACCATCGTGGCTGAACCCACACTCCGTGAATGTGTCAGTTTCCTGGATGCCTATCCGCAGGCGGGCGGCTTAGGCGTGAGAATGCACAATGCCGACGGCACGCTGGCACCTGAGTCGCGGCGTGCTGTTCCCTCGCCCTGGGTGTCGTTACTGAAAATGCTGGGCTTCACCAAACGCTATTATATGAGTCATCTTTCGTGGGATGAGCCTGGCCGCATCGAGGTGGTCAGCGGTGCATTCTTCATGTTGCGCCGGAAAGCTCTCGACCAGGTGGGACTCCTCGATGAGGACTTCTTCATGTATGGTGAGGATATCGACCTTTCCTACCGTCTGCTGAAGGGTGGCTGGGAGAACTGGTATCACCCTTCGGATATCGTTCATTTCAAGGGTGAGTCCACACAAAAGTCATCGTTCCGTTATGTGCACGTCTTCTATCAGGCGATGCTCATCTTTTTCCGTAAGCATTACGGGCATCTGAGTCTCTTCTTCACAGTACCCGTCAAACTGGCCATCTATTTCCGTGCAGCCATCGCGCTGATCGATATCATCCGTAAAAAACTCCATCTATGAAACAAGTCCATTTGCGGGCCATCGAGCCTGAAGATCTCGATATGCTCTATCGCATTGAGAACGATGTGAAGCTGTGGAATGTGGGCATTACCAATGTGCCTTACAGCCGCTATGCCCTTCACGACTATGTGGCCAATGCCTCGGGCGATATCTATGCCGACCATCAGGTGCGGCTGATTGTTGAGAACGGGCAGAAGCAGGTGGTGGGTATTGCCGACATCGTGGATTTCGATCCTGGCAACCGTCGGGCGGAGATCGGACTGGTCATCGAACAGCCGTTCCGAGGACAGGGCTACGGTCTCAGTGCAATGAAGGAACTGCAGAGATATGCCCTCGAGGTGCTGCATCTGCATCAGCTCTATGCCATCATCGATGTGCAGAATGAGGCCTGCCTGCAGATGTTCCGACAACTGGGCTATCACGAGTCTTCTTGTCTGAAGGACTGGCTCTACGACGGTCGTGAATACCGTGATGCCATCGTTATGCAGACTTTTTTTTAAAAAAAGCACGAAAAAGTTTTGCTATTTCGGAAATTATTCCTACCTTTGCACCCGCAAAAGAAAAAAAGGCCACTTGGTGCGTTAGTTCAGTAGGTTAGAATGCCTGCCTGTCACGCAGGAGGTCACGAGTTCGAATCTCGTACGCACCGCCTCTTTTTTCCGCCTTGCAGACAAGGTGCGTTAGTTCAGTAGGTTAGAATGCCTGCCTGTCACGCAGGAGGTCACGAGTTCGAATCTCGTACGCACCGCAGATTTTTCGCGAAACTGTAACAGGTTTCGCGATTTTTTTTGTACCTTTGCAGGCAACATGACAAATGAATATCAGATACGGGTGGTGCCGGAGGTTGCGGCGCAGGAAGACAGACTGAAAGCCTGGCTGGCCGATGAATATGGTTTCGACGTGCGAACCATCTGCGGTGTGCGCATCCTGAAGCGCAGCATCGATGCCCGACAGCGGCAGATATATGTGAACCTGAAGGTGCGGGTGTATGTGAATGAGCAGCCGCACGATGATGCGTATCAGCGGACGGAATATCCCAATGTGGAGGGTCGGCCGCAGGTGATCGTAGTGGGTGCTGGCCCAGGCGGATTGTTCGCTGCCCTCAGGCTGATAGAGCTCGGATTGCGTCCCATCGTGTTGGAACGGGGCAAGAACGTGCATGATCGCAAGAAGGATTTAGCCAATATCACCAAGACGCAGAAGGTGAATCCTGAGAGCAACTACTGTTTTGGCGAGGGTGGGGCCGGTGCCTATTCCGATGGTAAGCTCTATACACGCTCGAAGAAACGCGGCAATACGGATAAAATCCTGAATGTGTTCTGCCAGCATGGTGCTTCTACGGCAATCCTCGCTGATGCTCATCCGCATATCGGGACTGACCGGCTGCCTAAGGTAATCGAGGCGATGCGGAATACCATCATCAGTTGTGGTGGTGAAGTACATTTTCAGACGAAGATGACTCGTCTCATCCTTGAGGCTGATCGAGTTGTTGGAGTCGAGGCGGTAGCAAACTCTCAACTAACTTTTCGTGGTCCCGTGATACTCGCCACAGGTCACTCAGCACGAGACGTTTACAGGTATCTATCTGAAGCAAAGGTTGAAATCGAGGCAAAGGGTATTGCCGTAGGTGTGAGACTCGAACATCCGTCTCATCTGATCGACCAGATACAGTATCATAACAAGCAGGGCAGGGGGAAGTATCTGCCTGCTGCGGAGTATACAATGGTGACCCAGGTGGATGGTCGCGGCGTGTATTCGTTCTGCATGTGTCCGGGTGGTTTTGTGATTCCTGCCGCAACGGATAAGCAGCAGATTGTGGTAAATGGCATGAGTCCTGCGAACCGGGGCACACAATGGAGTAATTCGGGTATGGTGGTGGAAGTCCGCCCCGAAGACGTTGCTGCCGGTGATGCCCTCGGAGTGATGGCGTTTCAGGAGGAACTCGAGCGGATGTGCTGGCAGCAGGGCAATATGCAGCAGACGGCACCCGCGCAAAGGATGGCTGACTTCGTGAATGGGAAGTTGAGCTACGACCTGCCGAAATCGTCGTATGCACCGGGTCTGATATCCAGTCCGTTACATTTCTGGATGCCTAAGATGATAGCCAGGCGCCTGCAGGAAGGCTTTAAGACTTTCGGTCGTCAGGCGCACGGATTCCTGACCAACGAGGCGGTTCTGATTGCTGTAGAGACACGTACGAGTAGTCCGGTGCGTATCGTCAGAGACCATGAAACCCTGCAGCATGTGCGTATTCGGGGCCTTTTCCCTTGTGGTGAGGGAGCCGGTTATGCGGGAGGTATCGTTTCGGCAGGTGTCGATGGAGAACGTTGTGCAGAAGCAGCAGCGCAGTACCTCCGTGCCGAGTGAATAGTAACCAGTTAAGAGTGAATAGTGAAAAGTGAACGGTGAATAGTTAAAAAAATCCAAAGCGGTTGCAAATTATTCACTTTTCTTTTTTCACTTTTCACTTTTTTTCGTATCTTTGTGCCATAGATATTTACTAACTCAAAAAGCATGGCACTATGAACAGGCAGGAACAATTCATTATCACCATCAGCCGAATGTTCGGAACGGGCGGCCATGAGATTGGCGCAGAACTGGCCCGTAGGCTTGATGTGAAGCTGATTGACAAACAAGTGTTGAACGAAGTGGCGAAGCGTATGAACGTTGTGGAGGAGGCGATGGAGAAACTCGAAGCCCGCAATCCCCTATGGCGTGACGATTTTACCAGTTTCTACCGTACTTACATGAGCAAGGCGGAGTATAACGGTCTGGAGCACGACCGTACGTCGCATGACCTCTTCGAAGCCCAGGCGGAGGCAATCCGCTCTATTGCTGAAGAGGAGTCGTGTGTGCTCATCGGACGTTGTGGCTTCCACATCTTCGCCGAGCACCCCAACGCCCTGAAGATCTTTATCCACTCTTCGGAGGACTGCAGGAAACGGCGCATTGCCGAGAAGTACGACCTGAGTCTCTCGGATGCCGCTGCGATGGTGGTCGACAATGACTACAGCCGTGAGCTCTACACGAAGACGTTCACCGGTAAAGACTGGACGGATGCACGCAATTATGACATCTCCATTGATGTGCGTAAGTTTGGTGTAAACGGCGCCGTAGACTTCATTATGAAGTGTATCGAATAGAAATCTTGGGAAAAATTTGTCTATATACCGATTTTTTAGTACCTTTGCACGCTGAAATTTCAAAGTTGGTAATTACTAAAGAATCGGTATAATGAATATTTCCTACAAATGGTTGAAGGAATACGTTGATTTCGACCTTACGGCCCAGCAGGTGTGTGACGCCCTGACGTCGACAGGTCTCGAAGTCGATGCATTGGAAGAAGTACAGAGTATCAAAGGCGGACTGAAGGGTCTCTATGTAGGCAAGGTGCTTACTTGCGAGGCCCATCCGAACAGTGATCACCTGCATGTGACAACGGTAGACTTAGGCAAGGGCGAACCCTCGCAGATCGTGTGTGGTGCGCCCAATGTGGCAGCTGGTCAGAAGGTGATTGTGGCTGATCTGGGCTGTGTGCTCTATGATGGCGACAATGAATTTGTGATTAAGAAGTCGAAGCTGCGTGGCGTAGAGTCGAACGGTATGATCTGCGCTGAGGACGAGATCGGTATCGGCAATGATCACTCCGGTATCATTGTGCTGCCAGAGGATGCAGTTGTGGGTACACCTGCTGCTGAGTACTATCATCTGGAGAGCGACTGGCTCATCGAGGTGGATATCACCGCCAATCGTGCCGATGGACTTTCGCACTGGGGTGTGGCCCGCGACCTGTACGCCTGGCTGAAGAGTAATGGCTACGAGACAAAGATGCACCGTCCTGACTGCTCCGCATTTAAGGTAGACAATCACGATCTGCCCATCGAGGTGGTCATCGAGAATCAGGAAGCCTGCAAGCGCTATGCCTGTGTTTCTGTGACCGGTTGCGAGGTGAAGGAATCGCCCGAATGGCTGAAGAACAGACTGACAACAGTCGGACTTCGCCCCATCAATAACATCGTCGATATCACCAACTACATCATGATGGCCTATGGTCAGCCCCTGCATACGTTTGATGCTGATATGGTGAAGGGTCACAAGATCGTGGTGAAGACGATGCCTGAGGGAACGCCCTTCCAGACGCTCGACGGTGAGGAGCATAAGCTTTCCGACCGCGATCTGGCTATCTGTAATGCCGAGGACCCGATGTGTATCGCCGGTGTGTTCGGTGGAAAGGGAAGCGGTACATACGAAACCACGAAGAATGTGGTGCTCGAGAGTGCCTATTTCCATCCCACGTGGATCCGTAAGTCTGCCCGTCGTCACGGTCTGAGCACTGATGCCTCGTTCCGTTTCGAGCGTGGTGTCGATCCCAACGGTACTATCTATGCCCTGCAGCAGGCTGCTATCCTCTGTCAGGAACTGGCAGGCGGCAAGGTGTCGATGGAGGTCTGCGATGTCTATCCCGAGCCGATGAAGAATGCGGTGGTGGAACTTAATTATGAATATGTTCACAATCTGGTGGGCAAGGTGATTCCTGTGGATACCATCAAGGCCATCTGTGAGAGTCTGGAGATGAAGGTGCTGGGTGAGACCCCTGAGGCGCTGACCCTCGAGATTCCTGCTTATCGTGTGGATGTGACCCGTCCTTGCGATGTAGTAGAGGATATCCTGCGTATCTACGGATATAATAATGTTGAGATTCCTACACAGCTGAAGGGCTCGCTCGTTATCAAGGGCGATGAGGACCAGAAGCACAAGCTGGCCAATCTCGTCAGCGAGCAGCTGGTAGGCGAGGGCTTCAACGAAATTCTGAACAACTCGTTGACGAAAGCCGCCTACTATGGCGAGAACGATTCTTTGGTCCACATCATGAATCCTCTGTCGAGCGATCTTAACGTGATGCGTCAGACCTTGCTCTTTGGCGGTCTGGAGAGCATCCAGCACAATGTGAACCGCAAGCGTCAGAACCTGCGATTCTTCGAGTTCGGAAATGTATACACCTTCGATCCTGCGAAGCAGAACGACGATGATCCGATGCAGGCCTATAAGGAGCAGTATCACTGTGGCTTGTGGGTAACCGGAAAGCGCGTCGAGGGCTCTTGGGCACATGCTAATGAAGACTCTACTTTCTATGAGCTGAGCGCCTATGTGGAGAACATTCTCCGTCGTATCGGTGTGAAGCCGGGTATGATCGTCCGCAAGAATTCTGAGAACGCCATCTTCTCTGCTGGTCTCACTATCGAGAACCGGGGAGGTAAGAAGCTCATCGAGATGGGTATCATCACGAAGAAGCTGCAGAAACAGTTCGGACTCGACAATCCCGTCTACTATGCAGAACTCAACTGGACAGCCCTGATGAAGGTGATCAAGAAGAACGAGGTGCTCTATACGGAGATCTCTAAGTTCCCCGCTGTGAGCCGCGACCTAGCCCTGTTGGTAGACAATTCGGTTGAGTTTGCACAGATAGAGCAGATTGCCCGTCAGACCGAGAAGAAACTTCTGAAGAAGGTGGAGCTCTTCGATGTCTACGAGGGTGACAAGCTGCCTGCCGGTAAGAAGTCATACGCTGTGAACTTCATCCTTCAGGATGAGGAGAAGACGATGGGTGACAAGCAGATCGATGCCATCATGCAGAAGCTCATCGCCAACATCAAGAAGCAGCTTGGTGCCGAGTTGCGCTAATTATGCATTATGAATTATTAATTATGAATTAAAGATATGGGAAGAGCATTTGAATATCGTAAGGCTACGAAGCTGAAGCGATGGGGCCACATGGCCAAGACATTTACAAAGATCGGTAAGCAGATTGCCATTGCCGTGAAGGCTGGCGGTCCCGAGCCTGAGAACAATCCTACACTGCGTGCTATCATCGCCAATGCCAAGCGCGAGAACATGCCGAAGGACAACATCGAGCGTGCCATCAAGAACGCGATGGGTAAGGATCAGAGCGACTATAAGGAAGTGACCTACGAGGGATATGGCCCCCACGGTATCGCTATCTTTGTGGAGACCCTGACCGACAACACCACCCGTACGGTAGGTGACGTCCGTTCAGTATTCAACAAGTTTAATGGTAACCTCGGTACGCAGGGATCACTGAGTTTCCTCTTCGACCACAAGGCTGTGTTCACCTTCAAAAAGAAGGATGGATTGGATATGGACGAGATGATCCTCGACCTGATTGACTACGGCGTAGAGGATGAGTTCGATGAGGACGAGGAGGAGAACAGCATCACCATCTACGGCGATCCTTCATCCTTCGGCGCTATCCAGAAGCACTTGGAGGAGAACGGTTTCGAGGTGACTGGTGCTGAGTTCACCCGTATCCCCAACGACCTGAAGGATGTAACACCTGAGGAGCGCGAGACCATCGACAAGATGGTTGAGAAACTCGAGGACTTCGACGATGTCCAGACGGTTTACACGAACATGAAACCCGAGGAAATCGCTGAATAAAACATCAAATCCCCTCGCAGAACTTGCGAGGGGATTTTTGTGTGAATCACGGGGACTGGCTCCAATGATAGTATCTTTGATCTATCAGTGTGTGCCTGTCCCCTGTGATTCGCAGCGCTCCCTAGAGCGCAATCGGTCCCAATCCCATACAACTGGTCGTTGTGATGGCCGTCAGGAAGGCCGTGAGTGCGGCTACTATGACCTTCACCGCAATCTCAATGATCCTCTTTTTCATAGGCTTAGTCGTTCGTCAGTCCGTCGCCACCGTCACCGCCGCTGCTGCCGGAATTGATCACGAGGGTCGAAGCCTGGGCAGGCATAGCGAAGCTACCAGAGTAGACACCACCGTCCGCGGT